>ERZ778025.79-NODE-79-length-329516-cov-14.307214_pt1 | contig 329516 bp, 277 predicted proteins | sample MGYA00375755_ERZ778025 | MGnify/ENA primary metagenome ERZ778025 (study PRJEB29350, sample SAMN05389825) | bioreactor metagenome | isolation source: Thiocyanate bioreactor | place: South Africa: University of Cape Town | collected 2014-03-17 ...
GTGGTTGGGCCAACGACTGCGGGTGGTTGGGCCAACGACTGCGGGTGGTTGGGCCAACGACTGCGGGTGGTTGGGCCGCAGGCCCAAGTTGTCAGCTTGTCAGCGGCCGTGTTCGCGAGCTTCGCGCCGCTCGCCAAGTTGTCCGCCTGCGCTCGAAGTCAGCCGCGAACCCCGCGGAAAGCCGTGTCCACCGATCCGGGCACGGCCATCGCAACGTCACGACGCGCTCATGTCCCTCCGAACGATCGTCTCGCTCGCCATCCCGACGTCGGTCGCGGTCATCGCGTTCCTCCATGCGCATGCGATCGGCTCGTTGGTGGACGCCGCCGCCCTGCCCTCGGCGATCGCTCCTTTCGCCGAAGCGCGGGCGGCGGTGTCCACCGCGGGCGGCACTACGTCCGCGCGATCGGCTGACGCGATCCTCGATCGAAACGCGTTCGATCACCTGACCGGCCCGCTTCGACAGAGCGACGCCGAAGCCGCCACTGGCGAGCTCGACGTTCACGATCCGGCCAGCGCTCCGCCCTGCGATGCCGTGCGTGCGGTCGCCTCGGTGCGCGCCGACGATGCCGACGAATCGTTCGCGGCCTTCGACGTTCGCGGGCGCCGCCTTCTCCAGAAGCGAGGCGGCGAGTTGGCCGCCGATGCTCGCGTCGTCTACGTGGCCGCGGACCGCGTATGGCTCGAGCAGCGCGGCGTGCTCTGCCAGGCGCGCGTCTTCGGCGGCGCCTCCCCGACTCCTCCTCCGGCGCCGAGCGCGAGCCCGATGAACGGCGGCGCGCAGCCGAGCGCGCTCGAGCGAGAGCTTGCCGGCAAGATCGCGAAGACGGGCCCGAACGAGTTCCAGATCGATCGCGGCGCCGTCGACCGCATCCTCGAAGCGCAGGCGGAGCTGATGAAGACTCCCCTAGCCCCGGAGAAGGAAGGCGATCGTGTCGTTGGCTTCCGCCTCGTGCGGATCCGCCCCGGGAGCGTCCTCGCTGCGCTGGGGCTGGAGACTGGCGACCGGCTCGTATCGCTGAACGGCATCGAGGTGACGAGCCCGGAGCGCATGCTCGAGGCGTACGCAAAGCTCCGCTCGGGAACGCTCGACCGCCTCACGATTCACGTCGTGCGCAACGGCAAGCCGACGAACATCGACTACGTCGTTCGCTGAAGCGCCGGGCGCGGGCTCTCGTGCGCGGCACCGGCGCGGGCCGCATCGCGAGGTGAACGCTCAGGGTTTGTCGGCGAGGAACGCGTCGACCGCATCGCAGAGACGCTCGATCCCGGCGACGACCCGAGCGGGCGGCACGCTCGTGTAGCAGAGCCGCGCGAACGACTGGGCGTAGCCACTGCCGAAGGCATCCCCCGGAGCGAGGAGCACGCCGCGATCGACCGCTCGCTCGAGGATCGCGTAGAGCGCGCGCTCGCGCTCTACGCGACCGCGCTGCTCGATCGCGGGAGCGAAGTCCAGGAAGAGGTAGGTCGCGCCCTCGGCGACGTGAAAGCGGATCGGCGCTCCGGCGAGCGCGGCGACGGACGCGTCCCGAGCGGCGCGGTAGACGTCACGCGCCGCGGGCGGAAACGCCTCGTCGGCGAGCGCGGCGGCAGCGGCGCGCTGCATCGCGACGGACACGTTGAACGCAGTGTGCGTCGAGACTCGACGCGCGGCGGTGACCACGGGCTCGGGCGCAGCGACGAACCCGATGCGAAGCCCGGCGAGGGCATGGCTCTTCGAGAGCGAGTGGAGCGCGATCGTGCGCTCACGCATCCCTGGAAGCGCCGCGATCGTCGGCGCACCGGCACCGTCACCACCGAAGACGACGTCGGCGTAGACCTCGTCGGCGAAGACCCAGAGGTCGTGCTCGCGCGCGAACGCGGCGACGCGCTCGATCTGCGCGGGCGTGAGGACCTTCCCGTCCGGGTTGTTCGGCGAGATGAAGTACACGGCCTTCGTCCGCGGCCCGAGCGCCGTGGCGAGGAGCGCCGCCGGATCGAGCGTCGGGTCCTCGTAGAGGCGCTGCGTGAACGGCGCCTCGACCGGGACGGCGCCGCACGCGGTGAAGATCCCCGGCGCGAGCGGCCAATACGGCGATGCGACGATGACCTCGTCCCCCGGATCGAGCACGACACGCGCCGCGCAGAAGAGGGCGTGCGTCCCGCCGTTTCCGACGAGGACCTCGGACCCGGGATCGACCTCTAGCCCGCGGCGCCCGACGGCACGCGCCATCACCTCGCGGAGCGGTGCAACGCCCGCCGTCGGCCCGTAGCGGTAGAGGGCGACGTCCTCGGGATCGAGGCTTCCGAGCACCCGCCGCGCGCCCTCGGGCGGCGGCAGGTGCGTGTCGCCGATGTGCAGCGGGATGAGCTCCTCACCCCGCGCAGCGAGCCGATCGATCCGGGCCTGGAGCTCGGCGAAGACGGCCGGCCGGATCCGCCTCGCGGCATCCGAGAGAGCGCGCGTCGTCATCGCGCGAGCGCGATCAGAAGCCGATCTGGCCGCCGATCTCGGGGCCGACGCTGGGCGCGAACGCGTTGAGGAAGGCGAGGTTGGCGCGGAGGCCGAACATGAACGCGAAGCGCTGGGTCACCGCGTAGCGACCGCCACCACCGACGGAGATGAACGCCGGACCGGCAATGTGCCACGCGTCCACGTCCCTCTTCGTGGGCGCCTCGCCCGGGGGCGTCTCGATGACCTGCACCGGGATGCCGGTCTCGAACTGACCGATGCCGAAACCGCCGAAGACGTACGGCGCGAACCCGGTCTTGAAGAGCGCGTTCTCACCGTGAACGTACGTCGTGCGCAGCTCGAGGTGCACCGGCACCGCAAAGCGCTTGCCGTCGACCTCTGCCTCCGCGCCCGAGTAGCTGTTGAGAACGAGACCGAGGCGCCCGCCGACCATGACGTTCGGGTGCACGGCATAGTCGAGCGTGAGCATCAGGCGGACGTTGCCGAGCGCGCCGCCGCCGGTGACCTTGTCGGAGCCGCGATCCTTCGAGAGGACGATCGAATTGTTCTCGACCGCCTTGGACGGATCGCGCGACGGGTAGTCCGAACCGTCGCTGCGCGTGCAGTAGTAGTTCGAGTCGTTCATCGGCGTCGCCTGCGCGGTGAGCTTGCAGACGTCGTCGGCGCTCGGAACGAACGTGTAGTCGAGCGCGCCGGAGATACCGATCCAGAGCTTGGGGCCCTTCTTCGGCCCCTCGTACTCGGCGCACTTGTTGTCGGACGTGCAGCGGTTGCTCTTGCACTCGCTGTCTTCTTCGCAGAACTCGCCGCCGTCTTTGCCGATCGGCTCCTCGACCTTCTTCCCTCCGCCGGGGCCCGTCGCTGCTTTGCAGCCGGGGAAGCCCGGCGGGCAGTCGCCCGTGTCGGCGCACTGCGTGGGAGGCGACGCGTTCGGCAGGTGCGGGGGCTCCGCCACCGCCTCGGTCTTGACCGGAACGCGGTACGGCTTGCTGCGATCGCCGCCGGTCGCGACGGGGTCGTTGTTCGCGTCGAAGCCCTGGAGGTAGTACAGCGTCGTGCCCTGCTGGACGTCGCGGCACGGGAGCAACCCGCCCCAGCCGTTCTCGCCCATCTTGTTGAGCTCGACGGGCTTCCACTCCGCCATGCCGAAGCCCTTGTAGCGGGCGATGACGCGAACGAGCTGCTCCTCGCCGGTGTACTCGAGGTACACGGGGATCGGCGTCCGGACCTGCTGCTCGGCAGCCGGCGTGTGCACGAAGTCGCCTTCAGGCTGACCAGCGACCGGAGCCGGACCCGGGGTCGGGGCCGGGCCCGCACCACCGCCGTTGCTCGGGGCTGCGGCGCCGCCCGAGGCCTTCTTCTTCGCCTCGGCGAATGCCTGCTCGAGGTCCTTGGTCTTGATGTCCGGATCGAGCGCGACGGTCGGATCGAGCTTGATCGCCTCGACGAAGTTGGCGAGGCCCTTGTCCTTGTCGATCGCGCCGCCGATCTGCACGACGCCGAGGTCACGCTTCAGGCGGGAGCGGAGCTGCGCGGAGCACTTATCCGTCCCGCACTGGGCGAGCGCCTTTTCGAGCTTCTCCGCCGCCTTCGCGAAGTCGGTCATGAGGTAGTCCTCCTCCATGGCCTTCTTCTGAAGTGCCTTGGCGGGACCCTCAGCTTTGCCCTGCGCACGGGCGTCGGGCGCCGTGGAGATGATCGCAAGACCGGCAGCGAGCGAGACGGCGATGGCGATGAACGAGCGCAACGTCGACGCTTTGAAGGAGCTCACAGTTCGGTCCATTACACCGGTTTCCGATTTTTGGGGTTCAGAAAGCGTGTCCCGGATCAAGAGCTGCCCGTCACGGTAACGTCTCGATCCTCTCCTCGCGTCTCGTCCCGCCTCGACGACTCGGCTTTCACGCGAGGAACAGCGATATCCGTCGCGCCGCGTCACCGGTCGAGCTCGTGCGTTCGTGCGTCCGGGTCTTCGCACGTGCGGAGACCCGACGCGCCCTCGCCACTCGCCCGCCCGCGGCTACTGGCCGTTGCCCTCGGTCCGGATGAACTGGACGCGGCGGTTCAACGCCTTGTTCGAGGCGCTGTTGTTCGGCACGAGCGGCTGGGTCATGCCGTAGCCCTTCGAGACGAGACGCGCGTCCGGAATGCCCTTCTTCACCAGGTAAGCCTTCACCGAGTCGGCGCGCTGCTGGGAGAGCTTCTGGTTGTGGGCGGCTGCGCCGACGTTGTCGGTGTGGCCCTGGACCTCGATCGTGATCTTCGGGTTCGCCGCGAGGACGTCGTAGACGGCGTCCAGGATCGGAAAGCTCACCGCCTTGATCGTGGCCTTGTTCGTGTCGAACTGGATCTGCTGCGTGATCCGGATCTCCCGCGCGGTCACGACCACGAGGCTCGGGCACCCCGGCCGCTCTCCGCTCGGCTGCCCCGGCGTGTTGGGGCACAGGTCGTCGACGTCCTTGACCGTGTCGTTGTCGTTGTCCTCGTCGGGACAGCCGTCGTCGTCCTGGAAGCCGTCCGGATCTTCCGGGTCGTTCGGACACTTGTCCTTGTCGTCGGGGATGCCGTCCGCGTCGTTGTCGGGATCGGGGCAGCCGTCGTCGTCGAGGTAGCCGTCCTTGTCCTCCGGCTCGAGCGGGCACGCGTCGCGCGAGTCGGGGATCCCGTCGCCGTCGGTGTCGGGATCGTCGGGGCAGCCGTCGAGGTCCTCGTAGCCGTTGTACGTCTCGCGCTGATCGGGGCACGAGTCGAACGTGTCGAGGATGCCGTCGCCGTCGCGATCGCCTTCACGGGGCGGCAGGGGAGCCTCGCTGGCGCACTTGTCCGCGGGGCTGTTAGCGAGCGCGGCCTGCGCATTGGGCTCGGCGACCTCGAGGTGGCTCTGCGCTCCCGAGAGGTTTCCCTGATCGAGCCGGACCTGGGCGAAGAGGATGTGAGACTTCGCGAGCGCGAGCTCGCGCGGCGCGCAACGCATGGCGCCGTTCGCCTCGGCCTTCTTCACGATCGCCTCGAGGCCGTCGATGCGACCGCGCGTGACGGGCCCCGCAGCACACGCCGAGCCCACGATCAGCGCAACGACACCGCTGGCGAGCACGCGCGCTCGGGGCGACACCCCTCGCATCGTCGCGTTTGCGCGAGGCGCTGGGCCGTCCGCCCGGGGCCTCACTTCGCGCCCTCGCCTCGCTTCGAGGCCTGGATCAGATCGATCGCCTTCTGCGCGTAGGTTTCGGCGGTCTCCGCGTACGTCGCGGCATCGCCGTAGCTCGCCTCCGACGCGTGGTGCTGCGCTTCGCGGAGGTGCTCCCTCGCGTAGTAATACTCGTACGGAGCGGCGGACTCGGCCCCCATCGCGCGAGCCTGCTCGAGACGAGCCTGAGCCGCGTTCACGGAGACCGCGTAATACACGCCTCCGCACCCCGCCTGCATCAACCCAACGCAGACCATCGCCGCCAGCAGATAGCCCCGCATCGACGCTACGAGACGTACCAGCGCCGTGCACACCGACACAAGGACAAACCTTGTGCTTGTGTCACTTCAATGCGGGCCGAACGGCCCACCTCTGCGGGTGGTTGGGGCAACGACTGCGGGTGGTTGGGCCGCACGCCCGAGTTGGTCAGAGGCGGCGGAAGACGCCGACCACGACCCCGAGCAGCATCGTCGGCTTGAAATCGACCGCGCGAACAAGGATCGGCGCCATGGCCTTGTTGGCCGGCTGGAAGCGCACGTAGTCCTTCTCGGGGTAGTAGTACTTGACCGTCGCCTCGTCGCCGATGAGCGCGACGACGATGTCTCCGCGGTTCGCCGTGAGCTGCTTGCGGACGAAGATGTAGTCGCCGTTGAGGATGCCGGCCTCGATCATCGAGTCGCCGTGGACGCGCAGCCCGAACACCTCGCGGCCGCCCTTCAGCAGACCGCGGTCGACACGCACGGTGTCGATGACGTGCTCCTCGGCAAAGAGCGGGAGCCCGGCGGCGACCCGACCGAGGACCTGGACATCGATCACGTCCTCGTCGTCGCTCAGCGGAGGGAGGCCGGTGATCGCGCTGCCGTTCGTCGCTTCTGCGGGATCGGCGTTACTGTTCGCGTGTGCGGTGGGACGGAGCGCGCGCGACTTCATGTCCTCGCGCGTGAGGTAGCCTTTGCGCTCGAGTGCACGCAGGTGATCGTTGACGCCGTTCGTCGAACGGATGCCCATCCGAGCGCCAATCTCGCGCAGCGTCGGCGGGTAGCCACGATCGGCGATCGACTGGCGGATGAAGTCGAGCACCATCTGTTGACGTTGCGTGAGTCCTTGCACGTTGTTCAGCGTACTGAACACGCGTACCCTCGTCAAGGAACCGGCCTCGATTCCTATTTCAGTTGTACTTACGCAGTGTTGAACACGGCCCCATCCGCAGGTTTTCAACACCCGTCGAGGCGCATTTTCGGGTGCTCGAGAGCCCGCCTCTCCGGGTGCGCGAGTCCCCCAGCTGCACGCGCAATCGATCGCCCTCGGACGCGTCGATCTCGCGCCGCTGAGCCCTCGAGCCCTCAGCCGATCGGGAGCCGCGGAGACGAGCGCAACTCGAGTGGAAGCGGCCGGCGGATCGACCTCGGATCACTTCCAGCGGGTGGTCAGGATCTTCCCCTCGAACGGATCCCCGTGGCAGGTCTCGCACCCGTGGTCCTTGCGGTCCGCTCGCTTCAGCTTGTCGACGTAGTTCTCCTGCATCCACTCGCCGAGGGCCACGGGGTCGTGCCGGTCGAGAAGCTGCGCGCGTCCGCCGTGACAGCTGTCGCAGTAGATCACGCCGCTCTCGCCTCCTGCGCCTCGTGAGCCCTCGAGCGCGAGCGCGCGGGTGAAGTCGTTCCACATACGGGTTGCGATCTTCTTCTTCGCGGTCGGCGCCCGGAAATCCTTCTCGTGACAGTGGCTGCACTGGACGCCGAGGGCCTTCGTGAACGTGTTCATCACGTCACGGAGCGTCTTGGCGTCGAGCTTGTCGAGGGGCGGGAGCGCGGCGGGGTCGAGGCCGATCTCGCGGAGCTTCCCCTCCATCGCCGACGGCGCGATCGGCTTCATCGGCCCGACGAATGGAGGATGAGGCGACGGAGGTGTCGGCGAGGTCGCGGTCGTACCGGGACCGGCCGGCGGCGCGGACGTCGGGCTCGTGCTCGGCAGCGGCGCTGTCGCGCTCGGCGCGGTGCCGGTCGCCGGCGTCCGGGGTCCCGGACCGGTGGCCTGCGCGCCCTCGCCGGGTCCACACGCGCCGATCGTCGCCGCGACCACAAGCGCAGCGACGAGCGCGGTCGCAGAAGACATCGAGAGCGGAAGCGACGAGCGCCCCCGCCGCGTCACGAAGCGGGGAGCCATCAGAAACGGCCGCTCGTGGAGAGGAAGGTCAGCTTGTCGTTCGTCTCGCGGAGCCGCGTCGCCAGCATGCGGACGCAGCTCCAGAGGACCTCGTACGCGAGGTCCTTGTGCAAAAAGAGGAGATCGTCGAACGCGTCCTTCGTGATGACGAGCAAGCGACAGCGCTCGTGGGCGAGCGCACCCGCCGAACGCGGCGACTCGTCGAGGAGCGCCATCTCACCGAAGACTTCGCCCGGTCCGAGCACGGCGAGGGCTTCCTCACCCATGCCCCCGACCTCACGCGAGATGCGGACCTTGCCCTCGAGGATGATGTAGAGCTTGTCGCCCGGGTCGCCGTATTGGAAGAGGCGGGTGCCATAGGCGTGCGCCTCTTCCGTCGTGACGTTCGCGATCATCGCGAGCGCTTCGGGCGTCAGGCCGTCGAAGAACGGCACCTTCGCGAGCTGCGCTTCGCGCTCCGCGCTCGGCGCGTTACCGCGCGTGCTCTGCTCCTGAACGGCCGGAGCGGCCGAGTCGTTCGACACGGCCGGAGCGTATCCCCCCGAGGATGCGGCCGTCCAGAAGCGATCAGTGCGACGAGTTCGCCGCGAGCCAGCGCTCTGCCTCGAGCGCGGCCATACAGCCACTTCCGGCAGCGGTCACGGCCTGGCGGTAGACGAAGTCCTGGACGTCTCCGGCGGCGAAGACGCCGCTCACGGAGGTCTGGGCCGTGCCCGGCTTGGTCTTGATGTAGCCGTTGTCGTGGAGCTCGAGCCAGTCCTTGAAGAGGTCGGTGTTCGGGGTGTGCCCGATCGCGACGAAGAAGCCGGTCACGTCGACGACCATCTGCTCGTTCGTCTTGTTGTTCCGGACGCGGACGCCCGTGACCTCGCCCTTCGACACATCGAGGATCTCGTCGACCTCGGTGTTGTAGAGGATCTCGATCTTCGGGTTCTTGAAGACGCGATCCTGCATCGCCTTGCTCGCGCGGAACTCCTCGCGGCGGTGGACGAGCGTGACCTTCGAGCAGAGGCCCGACAGGTACATCGCCTCCTCCATCGCGGTATCGCCGCCGCCGATGACCATGACCGGCTGCTTACGGAAGAACGCGCCGTCACACACGGCGCAAGCGCTGACGCCCTTGCCCTGGAGCGCGGTCTCGCTCGGGATACCGAGCCACTTGGCCTGCGCGCCCGTCGCGATGATGACGGTCTCCGCGGTCCACTCCTTGTTGTCGTCGCCTGCCCAGACCTTGAAGGCGCCCTTCGTCGAGAAGTCGACCTTGTTCACGTCCTCGGTGCGGATCTCGACGCCCTGGTGGACGCCCTGATCGCGGAAATTCTTCATCAGCGTCGGACCGGCGATCTTCTCGGGGAAGCCGGGGTAGTTCTCGACGTCGTTCGTGATCATCAGCTGGCCGCCGGGGATGCCGCCGCGAACGAGCCCTTCGAACATGAGGGGCTTGAGATTCGCGCGGGCTGCGTAGATGCCCGCCGTGTGGCCGGCAGGACCGGAGCCGATGATGATGACCTTACGAGGCGCTTCGCTCATGGCGACGAAGCATAACACCAAGAGATATGGTCGCTATGCCCTCGCGCCTCTCGCACACGCTCTTCTTCGCCGACGGGACGAGCCTCTCGCGCGCCCCAACGCGACGCGCCGCTCAGAACCTGTACGCGAGCCCGACGTTGATCACGTTCATCGCGTTCGTGATCGTTCCGAGGTTCACCGGCCAGGCCGTACGGTAGCGCTCACGCCCGTCGCTGCATCGGTTCGGGCCCGTGACGGTCGCGTCTCCATAGCATGAGGTTCCGGCGAGAGCGGGGACGCCGCTCGCGTTGCGGTCCGTACGCGACTGATCCGCGAAGAACGTGTGGCCGTACCCCGCCATGATCTCGATCGCGTCCGTCCGCGCCGGATCTTTCCCGAGGCGGATGCGGTACGTCCCACCGAGAGCGAACCCGATGCGCTGCGACGCGGCGAAGTCGATGTGCTGGAACTGCTCCCGCCCCGCGGCCGTCTCGATGTAGGCGCCGGCGCGGAGTGCGAGCTGATCCGGAAGGACGTTGTAGTCTCCTCCCACTCTGATGCCGAAGACGTCACGGTAGTGGCGCGGCTGATCGGCGCGCGCCGGGATCTCGGAGTTGATCCCGGAGACGGGAAGGCGGCCCGCACCGGTCGAGGTGCCGGGGAAGCGGATCTCGAGCGCGTCGATCGCCGAGTTGTTCGCCCACGTGAGATCGAGCTCGATGTCGAAGAGATCGTTCGCGAGCGGATCACGCCGGAACGACTTGCCGCCCGGCGCGGCCTGCCGCTGCGCCTCTTCGAGCGAGACGCGCGGTCGGTGGTAGCGAATGCCGATCTTCGCCTCCATCGGGAGGGCGAGCTTCACCTTCGCGTTGTCACCGCTCCCGCACTTGCCCTCGTCCTGCGGGCGACCGGTGCCACAGTCGCTGAAGATGGTGTCGCCGTAGCCGACACGGCTGTCGTCACCGCGCTGCGCATTGGCAGCCGTGTAGAAGCTCGTCGCCGTGCCGACGTCGCCGCGCGCCTTGACCGCGTCGGTCCACTGATACCAACCCGCGACGTCGACGTTGGGGGTGATGCTCCAGAGACCACCGGCGCTGACGCGCGGGATGAAGTAGTCACGAACCTGCAGGTTCGCGCGCACGTCGTTGTCGCTCGTCTGGCCGCTGCTGTTCAGCGCGACAGTCGCCGCGGCGTTCTTGATCTTCGCGAAGCCCCAGCCGAAGCTCAGGCCGAGGCGCAGGTTCGAGAGGACCTCGTAGCCGACGCCGATCGTCGGGAAGACGATGAGGCCCGACTGCCGCGTGAGGAGGTAGCGCTGAGGAGAGGCGCGCCGGGTGCCATTGCCGTCCTCGACAAAGTCGGGCCAGTTCTTCTCGCCGGACGCCGACGGCCCGATGATCAGCGCACCGATGCCGAGCCGGTCGTTGATGCGCAACGTCCCGCCGATCTGCGGATTGAGCGCCGGCTCGATGTCGTTGCACACGCGAGGGAAACGCCCGGCGCCGTCGGCGAGGGGATCGAGGCTCGTGTCGTTGGCAGCCTTGATGCGCGAGAAGCACGTGTGATGGAAGATGATGCTGCTCTGGAGCGTCACCCGCGACGGCTGGCCAGCGAGACCGGCGGGGTTGAACACCGTCGCGAGGGGATCGCTCGCACGCGCGATCCAGGCCCCGCCGCGCCCCATCTGCTCCGAGCCGTTGTCCGGGACCTCCGTGACGTTCGACGCGCGCGCGTCGCGGGGTGAACAAACGAATGCCGCGAACGTCGGGACGACGAACGCAGCGGCCCACAGCCTGTGGCGGGTCCGGCGATGCACGCCGTCACGCTAAACCGAGCGCCGACCCCACACAATTCATATTGGGCGCAATTCGGCTATCGACCATTTGCCCTGGATATCGGCTTCAGAGACGCATTCGGGGCAGCACGCTCGGACCGGCGAGCCCCTCGAGCGGACGCGCGGCTCCTTCCTTGGTCTTCTCGCCGGCCTTGGCGGCAGCGCGTTGCTTCCTGAGCAGGCGGCGGGCGCGCGGTCCGCCGCGCGAGCGGACCGCGCGACCGACCCCGTGCTCGGCGCGGTAATCGGTGAAGAGGGACACCAGGAGCATGCCCAGGCCCGTCATGATCTGGATGGAGGACGCGAGGCGATCCCGCTTCCGGTAGCGGAGGAGGAAGGGCGCCATCACCGCCCCGATGCCGGCGCCATAATCGACCATCTCGTGGACCTCGATCGAGATCACCCTGGCCGCGGTGAACCGCGCGTCCGTGAGGAGCGAGACACCGCCGTGCTTCGCGGCGAGGACGAGACCGACCACGCGACCGCGCCGCGTCTTCGCGAGCTCGGCGCTCGCGAGCAAGGCGATTGCCGCGACGTAGTCCGCGAGCGAGTGCACCGACTGCGGAACGACGCGCCGGAGCGGCAGCCCCCCGAGGACGGGCTTCGCCGGCACCGGCGACGAGGGACGGAGCTCGGCGAAGATGATCCGTTCGAGCGAGGCCATGAGCTCACCGACCCGCAAGCGTAGGCTCACCGGGATCTCCTCGAGGCGGTCGCGAAGGATGCGCCGAGACGTCTCGAGTCGGTCGATCAGCGTGGGCTTCGGGGAGACCTGCCTCTCGTGCGAGCGGCCGACCAAACGTTCGAGCTCTCCGAGCGTCGTCCGCACCGCGGCCAGATGCCCGGCCAGGTCGTCGTCCCCGAGCGCGTGCTCATGACGACCGAGCTCGTCGGAGAGGGTGATGGCATTGCGGAGCTCGAGATGAAGCGCGGTCGCGTCCATGCCCCTGCCGTGATGCAACCCGGATACCGCGCGGCGGAAGTGGAGAGCGGGCGACGATCGCTGGAATCCGAGGCGAACTTGGGGCCTGCGCCCCAACCACCCGCAGTGGTGCCTTGGATACGTGTGGCGCGGAGCCTCGATGCCCGCGGTGAGCAAACGACGTAGGCGAACGGCGATGGTGCCCGTGGTCGACGCTCTACTTCGGCGCACCGCAAGCCGGCGAGATCGCCTGCGTCTTGTTGTCGTCCGTTCGACACTCTCGTCACCGACGCAGCGAGCGCGTGGGCGGGCGTGGCCGACTCATCCAGCCCAGAAAAAGCGCGCGGGGCGGCGGCCTCTGGCCCCGCCCCGCTCAAGAGAGAGAGGATTGGTGTGCGTCAGTCGCGTACGGGAGTGGCCTTCAGCGACGCGCGCCCTTCCTTCACGTAGACCGAGAACTTCACGCGCTTGCAGCCGTGACGCTGGATGAGCGCGTCGCGGTTCTTCTTCAGCGTTTGCTGGAACTTCTCGAACGTGAGGCCGTCGGTGGGCTCTCCGCATTCGCGCTTGGTCCGGATGAAGTCCTCGTAGACCTGCTGCCACTCGGCGGCCGGATCGAGGGCCGGGTTTGCGCCGGTCGCCGCGCTGATCAGATCGGCGGAGGGCTGAGCGACCATCGTCTGCTCCTCCTCGTCCTTGCCGAGCTTCTTCGCACTCGAGACCGCCGGGAACGGCGTGGGCGGCGGAGCGCCCAGCTTGCCCGCCGGCGAAGGAACGGGCGGCGGACCACCACCCGCAAACCCGCCAGCCTGGGGCGCTGCGCCCGACATGGCCATCGTGCGTTCGGGCTGGCCGAAGCCCGGCGTCGACGGCGCGGCATTCACGGGCGGCGGCAGACCGGGGCGCGTGTTCGGCGGCGGCGGAGCGCCGGGGAAGCGCCCATTGTTCCCCGTCGCTCCCGGGCCGGCGGGGTTCGCGCCGGTGTGGGTCCCCGGGTTCGAGGGCACGGGCTGCGGAGGCGCGGAGCCCTCGGGCAGCGGGAACGAGAAGGCGCTCATGCTCGGCTGCGCCGGCACGGGTCCGAGGATCGACTCGAGATCGGCCGGCTTGCGCGCCGTACCGCCACCCTTCTCGACGACGCGCTGGATGCCCGCGTTGATGTCGGTCGCGATCGGCCGATAGCCGCCGCGGAACCGGGGCAGGTTCAGCGTGTCGATCTGGCCGTTCTTCAGCTTCTCGGCCTGGTTCTTCATCTCGCGCATCGGCCGCGAGTGCTCGAGGTACGAGAAGAGGAACCCGAAGAGCGCGGCAGCCCCGACGATGACGCCAGCGAGCCACAGCTTCACGTTCTTCTTGTCCGTGTCGTCGGCGCCCACGAGGAAGCCCGTCGGCGAGCTGATCGCCACCTTCGGACGCGCGACCGCGAAGCCGCCCCCGAGCTCCCAGGCGTCGCCCGGCAGGCGTACGAAGAGGACGCCGCCCTTGTCGTCACCGAGCGGCCGGACGTCGGTGCGACCGTTCTCCTTGAAGCCCTTGTCCTCGCCCACGGCCTTGAGATCGCTTCCGAGCGCTTCGAGCGAGTTCTCGTCGAAGCCGTCGGTGCTCGCCGCGGAGGCGACGCGCTGCCCGAGCGCGAAGAACGCGATGTTCGTGCGGGTCCGCTTTCCGATCTCCTTTGCAAAGGAGTTGTCGACCCAGCGGAGAGCGACGACGGCACCGATCGGCGGCTGTCCGACCTCGTCCTCGACGGGACGCGTGACGACGCGAGCGATCCTCCCGCCCCAGACCCAGGTGTCGTCACGGAGGAAGCCGTGAAGCGCGTCGAAGACCGCGGGATAGCCGCCGAGCTCGAACTCGCCGAAGCCGTTCACCGCGTCGTATCCAACCTGCGCGACGAGACGTCCTTCGCGATCGGCGATGAACAGGACGTCGTTCTTGTAGTCCGCGGGGAGCTTCTCGTTGAACGCGCGGAGCGCCTTGGCCCCCTCGTCCTTCGAGGCGGCGGGGACGGCGTCCTTCCCGTTCGCTCCGCGGATCGACTTCGCGATGCTCGGATCGACGGCGGCGAGCAGGAGGACGTCGAGGCGACGACGCGCGTCGACCTGCATCGCCCAGCTCACGACCTGACTGTCGGCCTTGAGGGTCTCTTCCATCGCCGCCTGGTTGCGGCGGTTGTACTGACCGACGGCGAGCGCGACGATGTAGTACGCGGCGGCCAAAAGAATGGCCAGGATGACGTACCAGATGCGCGACAGGATCATCATTTCGAGTCTGTCCCTTCGTCGAGCTTCAGCGGCTCTTTGAGCTCGACGACGCCGCGATCCTTCGCGGCGAAGTTGACCTGCTTGCCGATTTCACGGCCGTTGAAGAAGGTCTTGAGCACGTAGTCTCCGGCCGGGAGGGCGAAGCCGAACGCCCCGTCGCGTCCGGGATACGCGACACTGACGACCTGCGGATCGACGACGACGAAGGTCCGGACGCTCGGGAACAGCTCGTCGCGGACCTCGTAACGCCCCGGCCCTTGCGCGGCCCACTTGCGGACTGCGTTCGGCTGGAGGTCGTCGGGTTGGAGAAGCGTCTGCCCCGTCGCGCTCGTCACGTAGATCCGATGCTTGAACGGATCGAAGTTCTTGAACGAGAGCTCGGTGTTCGGCGTGACGACGATCGTGGTCGGGAAGACGCGTCCTCCCGTCACCGTCATCAGGAACTCCTTCTTCTCCTGGTTCGCCGAGTTCGTGGCCGCGATGCAGATGTCGCGCGAGGGGTTTGCCGAGAGGACGCGGAACTGCGAAGCAACGGACGGCGACGGCTCTCGCCACGTCCATCGCCGAGCCTCGGGCTTGGCAGCCTCCGAGTAGACCTCGGGAATGAGCTTTTCGTAGCCGCTGATTTTTCCCTTCACGTTCGGCGCGCCTGCCTGGCTGACGACCGTGAGCGATGCAACCGCGGTTAGCGCTGCAATCGTGAGTAGAGCGACCTTTCTTTGCATGGGCGCCAGCGAGGGTAACCCAAAAACGCTATCCTCTTCCACGTGCTGCTCGATGACGACGCGTCTGGGGGGAGCCCCCCTGGGACTGGCGACGCCCCCGTCGCCGGTCCCGGCACCGCTCGTCTCGCCCACGAGGCCTCCCCCTCTCCCTCCGTAGACGACATCGAACCTCCGCCGAGCTCGACGTTGGCGACCCCGCCCATCGTCCTCCTACCGCGCGGAGATCGGGCGGACCCCCTCGTTTTTCGGCAAGGTGCACATCCGCCCTTCGGGATCCGGTGGTACGGCGTCACTTCACTCTTCGGCCATCTCCGGAATTTCGTCTCCCGCGCGATCGCCACCGAGTCGGTCGACTCACGCGACTGGATGCGTCCGAACCCGCCCGAGGAGCTGCTCGCCGCGGCCGGACGGGTGCTCCTCTCGCACACCGAGCGCATCGGCCACCCCCCGCCCCCCCGAAAAACACTTGCGGAGGTGCTCGGCCGTCCGGTCTGGATCGACTTCGCCGCGGACACGGGCGACGATCGGGACGTGAGCGCGCGCGTCGGCGCGATGCTCGCGTCGACCTATGACGTCGAGGCGGACGGTGGCGGCCGACGCCTCCTCCCGCGCGGCGACATGCTCGTCTTCGGCGGCGACGTCTCCTATCCCGTTGCGACCGCCGACGAGATCTACAAGCGCCTCGTACTCCCGTGGAACGAGGAGCTCCGCAGGGTCGGCGCGAGCTCCAAGAAGCGCGTGCTCCTCGGAGCGCCAGGCAACCACGACTGGTATGACGGCCTCGACGGGTTCGGGCGTCTCTTTCGCCGCCGCATCGACGAGCCGTTCCGCGCGGACGACCACGACACGACACCGCGGCTCGGCAAGCGACTGCGAAAGCGGGCCGGTCGCAAGGTCGGCCTCGTCGCGCGGACGATCCACCTCGACGAGGTCGGCGGCCTCTACGGCCTCCTCATCGGGTTCTTCAAGTCCGTCCGTGCGTTCTTTCGCGGCACCACCATCAAGCGCCGGCGCCGCCTCGTGCTCCGCGGCTACGAGCCGATCCAGGAGGCGAGCTACTTCGCGCTCCCGCTTGCGCCGGGGCTCGATCTATGGGGCGCGGACCGTCAGCTCGGACGCGTCGACTTCCGACAGCGGGCCTACTTCACGCAGCTCCGGAAGCAGGATCCTCATCGCGCCGTCCTCTTCGTCGCGGGCGATCCGGCGATGGCGTACGGTCACCGCAACGATCCCGGCGCGCGGATGCTCGCGGCATGTCGCCTGAGCCTCGAGCGCGATCGCGTCCTCTTCCTCGCCGGCGACTTCCACCACTACGAGCGGCGCACGGTCGGCAAGTCGCTCCACGTCATCGCGGGTGGAGGCGGCGCCTTCCTCCACGGCACGCGCGTCACGCCCTACCCCGAGCCCGCGGGACCTCCGGACGCCGTGTATCCGGACGGCCCCGCCACGCGGAAGCTCGCGCTCCAGGTGCCGGTGAAGCTCATGATCGGGCGCGCGGGTCTGCTCGTGCACCTCGCGCTCGGTCTGCTCGCCTCGCTCGAGCTCGGCGCGGCCCACCGGAGCGCGAGCGCGCTCGTCGTCACGTCGGTCTTCGTGTCGGCGCTCCTCTCGCTCGTCCTCTACTTCATCGCGATGCAAGGCCATGGCACACGAGCGAAGCGGGCCGCGCTCGCGATCCCGTTCGGCGCCGCGCTGGGCATGCTCCCGATGGCGCTCCGGCTGGCGGTCCCTCACCTTCCCTTCCACGCCGCCGACGGCGCCGTCCTCGTCACGTGCGCGTTCGCGGGCTCGTTCCTCTTCGGCGTCTACCTCACGGTGCTCACCTTGCTCGGGCTCGAGCACCAGCAGGCGTTCACCGTGCTCGGCCATCCCGGCTACAAGCACTTCGTCCGCCTCTGCGTTCATCCCGACGGCAAGGTCGAGGCGTGGGCGATCGGAAAGGACGACGTCCTCGCCGATGGCGATCCCTTGCTCATCGATCGCTTCGACTGGGACCCCAACGTGCCCGCACCCGCGAAACGTCCGCCGCCGACGAACGGAGCGGGAGGAGCATGAACGCTCACGCCGCGTAGAGTCGGCTCGCGATCGAGGTCACGATGGAGACCGCGGCTTCGGGGAGGAATCCCGTGTACGGGAAGGGCCGCCACCACGCGAGGTCGATGAGCCCATCGCCGACGGTGAGCATGCGGAAGTCGTATCGCATCGCGAGCAGGCACTCTCGAGCCGTCGCGTCGAGGAGCGCCCTCGCGACCGGGGCATTGCCCTTCACCTGAAACCTCCCATCGAAGCCGGGCTCGATCGCGACGGCGTCACGCGAAGGCACGATGCAGCGAAACAAGGATCTGTGCTCGACGTCGATCGCCGGGCCGCGCGGCCCGGAGGCCCGCAGCAGGCAGCAGATATTCCTCTCGCTGGGGATCAGGGTGCTCCTCGCGCGCCCACGCGCGACCAAGACGAGCTCGGTCCCCGCATGCTCGAGCCGCGCGAGCATTCCCACTCCGTACTTGGTTACCTCCTTCGCATCTCGGAGCTGGTCCCGAAAGGGGCGCTCGACCGACAAGGTCGAGAGCTGTCCGAACGGGAATGGCTTCGGCGCGGGCGGGAGCGGAACCTCGCGTGAGCGAGCACGCATCCGCGCGGCCTCTTCGTCGGCGCGAGAGAGGACGGCTTCGATTCGCGGGACGACCTCGTCGAGCTCCGTGAGCACGTCGAGCCCAGGCCCGCGTCCGAGGGCAGCGTCGATGCGCGAGGCGAGCGCGTCGAGCTCGTGCACGGTCCCGGGCGGGAGGATCGCTCGCCGGAGCGGAGAGATCGCTCGCAGGCGGTCGATCTCCGCGAGGTGCTCGGCCAGCCGCTCGCGGATCGCGCCGTCGACGGTCCTGTACTGTCCCCCTGTCATTGCGATCTGCATGATCGTTCTCTCAGGGCCGGATGACCATCGGCAACTCGATGCATCCGCCGCCGATCTCGACCCCCCAGGCGACGCGAAGGCAGATCCCCGGCTTCCCGTCCTTGTCATCGTCACGGATACCGACGTGAGCCTCGCCCCCCTTTCCGGCAGCAAGGCCCGCCGTGATGCTGTCGCCGGAGTGCTTGGTGGTGACCTCGCCGCTCATCAAGGAGGCCGTCGCGCCGATGTTCACGCCGTAGCTCCCGTCCGAGTTGTCGATGCCAAGGTGCACGCTCGCAGTCAGGACCTCGATGGATCCCGAGCCGTACTCCCCCGAATATCCGAGTCGCGCGACCGTGCCCTGGATCTCGTTCTGTGCGCCCACCTGAACGGAGACGCTGAGCGCCTCGGCCTCGATCCCTTCCTCCGTCCGTCCCTTCAGGGCGGCGGCGCCGGCGAAGACGCTGCCGCCATCGTGGGTGCGCCCTGCAGCAGCGTACGGCCCCTTCGAGAAGTCGCGCTCCGCGGTCCTCGCCGCGTTTCCCGACGCTCCAGCCGTGCGCGCAGGGACCGAAGGCGCGTCCTGCTTCACCGGCGGAGCGTCGGACCTCGGCTCGGGCGCCGAGCCGAGGCTCGTCACCGGCGTGCCTGGCCAGCGTCCCCCGCACATGCCGCCACCGGAGCTCGCGTTGCGCGCGGCGTCTGCCGCGTTCGCGTCACAGGACGTCGGGATCCTGTCCGAGTCGATCGGCTGCGCCGAGACGAGCCGATCCCGGCACGTCGGGGCAGGCGCTTCGCGCGGAATCTCCGCCGACTCGTCGTCCTCCGGGCGGCGACAGACGTTGCGCGAGGGATCACTCGAGATGCGTTCGGTCATGGCCCCCTCCTTCGGCCTGCCGCCGCGCAAGTTGCGACGAATCACTCTCCGGCAGGCGCCGATCGGGAGCTGGTGTCGCGGAAGCTCACGATGGCCGACGACGAGTACGCGGGCGCGTCACGACCGGTCGCTTGACCGGGGCGCCTCGGCGCGGCTTCGTGTAACAGACGATCTCGATGTTGTTGCGCTCGCCGTCCTTCACGAAGGCGGCGAAGTAGCTCGGGCCGTAGCTCGGACGCAGCCCTGGCGGCCCGTTGTCCGTCCCTCCCGCGTCGATCGCGGCATCGTAGAACGCCTGGACCTGCTCACGCCGTGCGACCCGGAGCGCGTAGTGACCACCGCCTGATGCCTTTCGATCGCGCACGAGCCAGAATATCTTCTCGCCGTTCGCGCCAAGGCCGCACGCGTCGTCGAACTCCATGTTGACGGTCATCCCAATCGCGCCGAGCGCGGCCTCGTAGAACCTCCGGGCCTCCCGGAAGCGGCGTACTGGCACGGAGATGTGATCGAGCTCGACGGCGCCCTTCTTCACGGAGACCTCCTGCATGCCGTCATGCGAGCCCAATGCCGATCGCGCGGGCTGAGCCCGCCAGCGGGTCAGCGAAAGTGCGCGCATCGACGCGGTGCTGGATGCGCACCGCGGAGCAGCGACGCATCGGAACGTTCGGCAAGGGCCGGCTCGCTGGTCGACGACGTCCTCGCTCACACGGCGATCCCTACTTCACGACGGGCGGGGGCTCCTGCTCGACCTCGTCGCTGATCACGCACGCGGTGAGATCGTAGAAGAGGAACGCGATCACCTTCTCGCGATCGTTGATGGCTTCCTTGCAGTTCGCCGGGAAGGTGGTTCCGACGTAGTTTTCGCTCATGTCGAAGATGTGCGTGTCGCCGAAGGAGACGCGCCCGCACTGGTCTTCGGGTTTCGCTCCGAGGGGGGCGTTGAACGTGATGATCTTGGGTCCGTCGTTGTCGATGTTTTTGACCCAGGTCGTCCCGAGCGCCGGGTCGATCGTCGTGAGGTTGTCGAAGATCACGGGCAGGAGCACGTTGCCGAAGCTCGGCGAGCCGTTCGTGTAGTCGAGCCACTCGGCGAGCGCCTTGCCCTTCGGGAATCCCTGGTTGATCGGATGGGCACCGCCATCCGGCTCGGGCTTCCAACCGTCGGGCGTGTACCACGTCGCGAGGTCGGACCACGGGGCCGGCGCCTTCTGGATGAACGTGTACCCGTAGTCGGTCGTGAAGAGACGGCCGCCGAGATCGACGTACGCCTTCATGTTTGCCCACGCCGTCGGGCCCTTGTTCGTGTTGGCCTCCTCGCACTCGCACGAGTGGAGCACGACGTCGTACTTCTTCAGCATCTCGAGGTTGTTCCAGAGCTCGGCTGCTGGCGGCGGATGCATCGGGCCGCTGCCGTTGAAGCCCGTGTACATGTTGATCGCCTTCGGCCCGAAACCGGCCCCGTACTCGACGGGATCGATGCCGAGCTTCGGCATCAGGCACGGGATCGGATCGCAGCTCCCCGTCGTGACCGCAATCTTCGGCAGGTCCCCCTCCGACTGGTTGCGCGGCAGCCGTGTAAGGCGGCTGCCCTTGTAGGTCGGGTCGGTCGCCGTGTCGGCGGGATCGGCGAGGTTGTCTTTGCAGGCCTCGACCTTCGGGAGCTTGATCATGCGACGCCATTTGCCGATCTGCATGACGAGCGGGATGTCTTCACCGGCCGGCACGTTCTTCAACACGAAGTGGCCCTTCGTGTCGGTCAGGGCGGAGGCGACGAGGTCACCCTGAACGAGCGTTCCACAGCGATCGCAGGTGACCCCCCTCGGGATCGGCTGCAAGGGACTGTTGGGAATGTAGACGACGGCATTGTAGAGCGGGAGCGTGCCGTTCGGAGCGTAGACCGTGCCGGAGATCGTCGTCGTCTCACCGGCAGTGCACGTGGGCACCTGACAGTGGAGGCCTTTGCACGAGGACGTCTCCGCGCCGCCGGAGTCGGAGGCCTCCACCAGCGGCGGGTCGCTCGGAACGTAGGGCTTCTCCGGGGCGCCGTCGTCCTGGCTCGTCGCGCACATCACGACACCAGGCAGGACGATCAAGAGGGAAATGACACGGAAGCTTCGGCGCATCGGAGAACTCCTCACCCGAGGTAATCGCCGCTGCTCGCGGGATCCGATCACTAAACTTGCTGCGAGAGGAGACACAGTCTCCGTCGGCAGTGGGCGCGAGCGTCGTGACGTCCGGCGCGTCGCGTCGAGCTCCACTGCTCGGGGAGCCACGCTCGAGCTTGATGGCCCCGCTCGCTCGCGTCGGGTCCGAGGTTGTGTCTACTCGGCGGGACGCCACGGCGGATGGCCCCATTGCAGCATCGAGGACGCCGGTCACGAGGGTGAGGGGACCGCGCGATGGCCACACGCAGCTCTCGCGCTCGTGCTCTCGACCGACGAACTGCGGTGGATGGTTTGGAACGCGCAGGGAGAGCGGTAGCGGCGCGTCAGTCATGACCTCAGCTCGTTGAGCCCGCCATGAGTCTCCTCAAAGCCCCGACGGCGCGGGCACGACCGGTCGCGCCGTTGCGGATGGCACCGGCGACGTCGTTGCCAACGGGACCGGTGCCCCCACTGCGGATGGTATCGGCGTCGTCGTTGCGGATGGAACCTGTGTGGCCGTTGCTGATGGATCGGCTGATGTCGTCGCGGACGGGACCGGCGCGGCGGCCCTGACCTCATGTGCGGGAGCCGACACAAACCCTTGCTTGCCCTGGATGACGAGGAGGTCGAGGAGATGCTTTACGGCAGGCGCCTCCGCGTCGAACTCCGAAGGCGCGCTGGCGTAGCCGACCACCATGTAAACAGGCAGATCGACCATGAATCGAACACGGTGCTTGAAAGGCGTCCGAACAAGCACGAGTCGCATCCGCTGCTGACGGTGGCTCGCATCGAGCTTCAGCTGATCGACGTTGGCGACGTCGACCGTCGCCCAGTAGGCATCGTGCCCCGCAAGGGTCGCCGGGCCCTCGGAGATGATTCTGGTCGCGAAGCGAGTGTCCTCGACCGTCGTGGTCTGTCCGATCTTGGCCGTCTCGAAACGGCCGCCGGCCATGTTGTCGACGAGCTCGCGCATTTCCACGCTGAGCTTCGTCTCGGCCAACCTGCTTGAAACCGGAAAGGTCGTCAGCCAAAGAATGGCGTTCGTGTATCGATGGCGAAAGCGCAGATCATACGTGAGCTGCTCCTCACGGTGCGAGTACGAACCATCGTTGTCCGCATCGATGTTGAATTGGGTCTTGTAGATGCCTTCCCTCTTCGGCGCGCCGAGTTTGTCGTGGCTGTCGAGCAACCAGTCTGGTCCGAGGAAAGAACCTCCTTCCGAGCGCACCTCGAAGCCGTAGAGCGTCTGATGGTAGCCGGCGGGCGTGACTGTGCCGCGAGAGGGCGAGCAACCCGAAAGCAGCATCAAGCTGCCGATAGCGACCGCGACAGCGAATGGCGACGTTCGATTGTTTCGTGAAAATCGGGGCAGCATGCCACGCATTTATCCGATCATGACCCCGCATAGAAGGGCGCAGCGGGGACCGGCGTAGCGTGCGCAAACGGCTCCACGCCCGATTCGAGTATGCGACGTGGTGCTCAACGCCGACTCCGCGATTTCCATGCAAGCCCCGAGCGAACAGGAAACGGAACCCCCTCCCGGCGATCAAGACCAACCCGCGCGGGAGTGAACATGACGTCCAATCCACGAGCTTCAGCCAGGCGGCCCCCGCCGACTCGTTGGCTCTCGACGTAGCCGTCGGCGCCGCGCACACAACCTGGTTGGGCGATCGGCGATATGATAGGACGATCGGAGATGCTTCGCCCCTTGCTCGCGTTTTCGATGCTTTTGACGTCAGTCTTGGTTGGCTGTGGAGGCGATGAGCATCGCGTGGCGTATCCGATCACGCAGCTGAAGGCACGAGCGAGCTCCGACTTCGGCTGCCCGGCAGAGGAGATCAAGACGAACTCCCTCGACGCGCGCACGAAGGTTGCGAGGGGGTGCGGACAATCCGGCACGTATATCTATATCTGCAACAAATGTGTCGATCAGGCGGCTGCGTTGCTCGCGGGCCTGGTCGTCCTCGACGACTGCGACTGCACCTGGGCGCTCGACGCTGTTCGTGTTCCGCGCAACGGTCCGGCGGATCCTCCGCCCGCCAGCCGGTCGGCTCCGCCGACGCGATACAGCGCACCGTCGGACAAACTCGAAGACGGCGCCTTCGATCGAGGGTCGGCTGCAGCGGCGCTCGGCTCTTTGAACATCAAAGGATGCCGCATGCCCGACAGCCCAACGGGAGCGGGGCACTTTACCGTCGTCTTCGAGCCCGACGGCAGCGTCTCCGACGTGATGATCGATGGCGGCGGCTTCGATGGGACATCGACGGGCGAGTGCATCCGCAAGCGGGCGAGCGAGATCCGAGTGCGACCCTTCGACGGCGCTTCGGTGAAGGTCGGTAAATCGTTCTTGATCGAATAGACACGCGCCTGCGTCACGGCGCGCCGTCGTGGTCGGTTCGACGTGGCGTTGCGTAGAGAGTGATGGTCGACGCTCACCGGAGACGGCGTCACTCGCGGTGAGCGTCGAGCATTGCGCTCCCGACCGCTGAGGTCGACGCGGCCTGACCGCCGTGAGACGAGCCATCCCGAGCGGCGATACCTCGCGCTGCAGGGCCGAGGTGTGCCTCCTACGTGCGAAGAGCGTTCGGGGCGAGCGGGACTGCGGCCTCGCACGGGCAGCGATGGGGCGGCGCCCGCGAGCCGCCCGGCGTGAGCGTCAGACGCCGGCAGGAAACATCAGAACGAAGCGGGCGCCGCCGTCGTGCGAGCGCTCCGCTCGGATCTCGGCGCTGTGGTTGTCCATGATGTTGCGCACGATCGAGAGGCCGAGGCCCGTTCCGCGCCCGTCGCCCTTCGTCGTGAAGAACGGCGTGAAGATGGCGGTGAGGTGCTCGGACGCGATGCCGTGTCCGTTGTCCTCCACCGTGACGACGATGCGGCCATCCGGCGCGAGCCTGCTCGAAACGCCGAGACGTCCACCGAGCTCGGGCATCGCGTGACAGGCATTGGTGAAGAGATTGACGAACACCTGCGCGAGCTGCTCCGGCATGCCGCGCACCGGCGGAAGCTCGTCGGCGAAGACACGCTCGACCTTTGCACCGTGCTGCGCGATCACGTGCTCGCAGAAGGCCAGGGCCTGCTCGATCACGTTGTGGATCGCGATCGGGACGGGCACCTCGCTCGACGGGCGCGCGTACGCCACGAGATCGCGGGTGAAGCGGAGGATACGTGTCGAGGACTCGCCGATCCGGCGAAGCCTCTCGAGACTGTCGGGATCGCCGGTCGGTCCCTGCTTTCGAATCAGCCAGTCGGTATACGCGACGATCGACGTCAGCGGGTTATTGAGCTCGTGGACGACGCCGGCTGCGAGCTGACCGAGGCTCGCCAGCTTCTCCGCCTGCATCATGTGCGAGCTCAGCGCGCGGAGCTCGCGGGCGTCTGCGGTCGCTCGGGAGTGCACGCGCGCGAACGCGAGCCCGCTGCTCATCGCCAGAGCGCCGCGGCGAAAGACGTGCATCATCGGCGAGCCGTCGACCTCGAGCTGCGGGTCGTCGGACGCGAGATGGATCGTCGTGGAGCCCTCGACGTCGAGCACGCGCTCGAACTGGTAGCCGGGGAAGAGGCGCGTCGGATCCATCCCGACGGCACGCGCCTCCTCTCCCTCGGGCACGTACTTGAAGAGGCGCTGCTCGGTGGGATGGAAAGCAGGCGTCGACACCGAGGGCGGCACCGGGACGAAGCAAGCGCCGACCCCGCACTCGGGGAAGATCTCGCTGAGCGCGCGGACGAGGAACTCGACGACGGCGGCCTCGCCGGAGGCGACCGGCATCTGGCAGGCGGCGACGACGAGGCGGTCGAGCCAGGCCGCCTCGACCTCGAGCGAGGCGACCGCCACCCTCGACTCGCGACTGATCGGAACGGACGAGACCGTCACCCGTTCCTGATACTCGTGCTCGTCTTTGGTGGACTGGGCCATGGCCTACTCCCGCTCCTTCTTGGTCAGCTCGGCCCGCTGCGCCGGCTGGTTGGGGCGCTGGGCCCGGTCGGACCTCGGTCCAGAACGGAGGACCTCGCTCCACTCCCCCGACGCTCGCCGAGGCTCGGACCTCGGTCCGTCTGCGACTGCCGGCAGAGCCGCCGGCATCCCCTCCTCACTCGCTCGATCCAGATCGAGGATCTTCTGCTTCCCGACGTAGCTCTTCGTCTCGTACTTCGTGATCTTGCCGATCTTGCGAACGATCTCCGCCATGCGCTCCGACTCGCCCTCGATCACCTCGGCAGCGGCAGACGCCGACGTGCCGGCCTCGAGGAGCCGGCGAAGGAGGGTCGCGTAGTTGCGAACGCTGGTGAGTGGCTGATTGAGCTCGTGCGCGGCTGCGCCGGCGAGCTCGGCGACGATCGCCTGACGCTCCTGGGCGAGCAGCTGCTCCTGTGCCTGCTGCAGGCGCTGCTCCATCCGCATCTTCTCGCGGAGGTCGGTGAAGATGCCGACGCTCCCGACGGGCGTGTCGCCCTCCATGATGAGCGCCCCCGCGAAGGAGACCGGGACGGAGGTGCCGCTGCCGTCGATGATGTCGATCTTGAGGTCCTCGATCCGCCCGCCGCCGGCGCGGATCTGCTTCATGATCCTCGTCGCCGTCCCTTCCGGATAGAGCGTCCGGACATCGGTGCCGACGACCTCCTCCGAGCTCCGCCCGTAGATGCGCTCGGCCGCGCGGTTGAAGAGGATGATGCGCCCCCTCATGTCCGCGCTGATGATGGCGTCGAACGAAGAATCGATGACGCGCTGGAGGAAGTCCTTCGTGTTGACGAGCTCGGCCTCGACCGCGCGTTGCTGGGTGACGTCGCGGAACGAGGCGAGGACGGCGCCTTCTTCTCTGAGGACGCTCGCCGTGTTGACGTTGATGATGACGTAGCGGCCGCTCTTCGTCTTCAGCCGCACGTCGATGTCCTTCGGGAACGTGCCCTTGAGGAAGCCCGCCCGGAGGTCGTACGCGAGGTTTTCGTTCTCGGACGCGAAGATGTCACCGAGGCGCAACCTGCGAAGGTCGCCCTCGTCGTAGCCGGTGATCTCGCGCGCCTTCGGGTTCGAGAAGAGAAGGCGCCCCTCGGTGTCGAGGACGACGATTCCGTCGGCGGAGCTCTCGAAGAAGTCGGCGTAGCGCTGGAGCGAGCGCATCCGGCGCTCGGCCTCGAAGCGGGCGACGGTGACCTGCTGCGTCTGATCGCGTAGCGACTGGAGGACGCGCGCATTGCGGAGCGCGATCGCCATCGCGCTCGCGATCGTCTGGCAGAGCGCGAGCTCGCGCGTGCCGAACGCCCCCGGCCGCTTCGAGCGGAGGAAGAGGACGCCCATCGGCCTCGACTCGTAGAGGATGGGCAAAATGCAGAGCGAGGAGAAGGTCGCCCCCTGCTTCGAGGTGCGGACGATCTCCATGAGCGGATGCGTCGCGGCGTCCTCGACGACGAGCGGAGCGTTGCTCGCGAGCACCTGCTGGATCTCGGGGTACTTCGTCAGGTCGATCGGGAGGTCGCGGAGCTGCTCGTCGTCCGAAGCGGCGACGACGTAGCCGACGTTCTCCTGCTCGCGGACGAGGACGATCGAGACGCGGTCGACCCTCGCGACCTCGGCGAGGCGCTGGACGACGGTGAAGAGGATGCCGCGGAAGTCGAGATTCGACGCGAGCGCCTGGGTGAGCTCGAGGACGACCTGCGCGTCCTTCTCCTTCTTGTTGAGCTGCTCCATCGCCGCGCGGAGCCGGAGCTGGCCTCGCACGCGCGCAACGAGCTCAACCGGCTTGAACGGCTTCTTCACGAAGTCGTCGGCCCCCGCCTCGAAGGCCTTCGCGATCTCGTCCTCGGCGTCGAGGGCGGTGAGGACGACGATCGGGAGGTCGCGGGTCTCCGGCCGCGCGCGGAGGATCCGGAGGATCTGGTAGCCGTCCGGCTGAGGCATGACGAGATCGAGCAGGACGATCGCGGGATGCACGCGGTCGATCTGCGCGAGCGCCTCTGCGCCCGAGCTCACGGCGATGAACTCGAGATCAGCCTTGGCGAGCGCCTGCCCGAGGACATGGCGGCTCACCATGTCGTCGTCGACGACCAACACCGGCCCGATCACCGCCGCCTGGGGCACGCGAGAAGTCTATCGGTCCGGAAGAGGCCTCCGCAATGGAATGGCGCAGGGTGTAGTCAGGAAGCCTCCGGCTGTGCTGGTCAGTCCACATGCCGGTCCGTCCGGACGCGCTTGGGTCTGCGCCAGCCCCTACTCGTCGAAGAGCGGCTTCTGCTTGCCCGATGGCGGCGGTGTGACGAACGGGATCTTCAGGTGCTCGTAGGCGCGGCGCGTCGCGATGCGGCCGCGCGGCGTCCGGCCGAGATAGCCCTGCTGGAGCAGATAGGGCTCGTAGACGTCCTCGACCGTGTCGCGCGGCTCGCCGAGCGCAGCGGCAAGCGTCTCCACGCCGACCGGCCCCCCGTCGTAGTCCTCGATGATGATGCGGAGCAGGCGCCGATCCATCTCGTCGAAGCCGGCCGGATCGATGTCGAGACGCTCGCACGCCCGCGCGACGATCGCCTCGTCGATCGTGCCCGAGCCGAGGACCTCGGCGAAGTCACGGACGCGGCGGAGGAGGCGATTCGCGACGCGCGGTGTGCCGCGCGATCGGCGCGCGATGCCGAGCGCGCAGCCGGGCTTGATCGCGACGCCGATGAGCGATGCGCTCCGCTCGATGATCTTCGCGAGGTCCTCTTCCGGATAGAAGTCGAGCCGGATGATGTGACCGAAGCGCGAGAAGAGCGGCGCCGTGAGGAGGCCGGTGCGCGTCGTCGCGCCGATGAGCGTGAACGGCTGCACCGGGATCTGGATCGACGAGGCGAAGGCGCCGTCGCCGGTCATGACGTCGATGCGGAAGTCCTCCATCGCTGGATAGAGGCTCTCCTCGACCACGGGATTGAGCCGGTGGATCTCGTCGATGAAGAGGATGTCGTTCTTCCCGAGCTTCGTGAGGAGCCCGGCGAGCGCCCCCTTGTGCTCGACGACGGGGCCGTTCGTCATGTGCAGCTCGACGCCCATCTCGTGGGCGAGGATCTGCGCGAGCGTCGTCTTGCCGAGCCCCGGAGGCCCGGACAGGAGCAGGTGATCGAGCGGCTCACCGCGGCGTCGCGATGCCTCGACGAAGACGCGGAGGTTGTCCTTGTGCTTCGTCTGCCCGACGTAGTCGTCGAGCGTACGGGGCCTCAGCGAGCGCTCGAACGGCGCATCGTCGTTCTGCGCACCGGGGTCGATGATCTCCCGCGGTGCCTTCTCGCGGGCTTCGCGCTTCGCCATGACGGACGCACTCTCTCAGAGCATGCGGCTGCGTGTAAAGCCGCCCGCCGCTCGCCGGCGGCGACGGGTCTGACTCGACCGGGAGAGCTCGTCCGCGAGGCGCACGGGCCCGAGTCGCCGTATATTCGAGCCTGGGAGGAGCCGGAGGGCGCGGGGGAATGACGACGAGGACCGTCCACACATGCTGGTGAGCCGCCGCGCCATGGTGATGCTCATCGATGCGCTCCAGCGCGTCGGCGTGGATCCCGCGCAGGTGCTCGACCCGCTCGATCTCGACCGTAACGCCCTCTTGTCTCCCAGGGGACGAGTCGCGTGGACCACGCTGACGTCGATCCTCGGCCAGCTCTCGATGGTCTTGCTCCACGACGTCGAGCGGCTCCGGGACGTCGGAAGGAGCATGACGCTCTCGAACGACTACCCGCGCTTCCGGCGCCTCGCGGAGGCAACGCTCTCGTTGAGGAGGGTCTACGAGATCGGACTGACGTGGATCACCCCGGCGAACTTCCCGCACCTCCGGATCTTCACGAGCTCCCGAGCCAACGGGCCGCTCCGGATCCACGGGAGCTACGCGGAGCCCTACGAGCCGAGCCTACCGTTCTTCCACATCGCCGCAGGAACGCTCTCCGGGATGCCGATCATGCTCGGCCTCCCCGCCGCGAAGATCGTCGAGGCCGAGACCTCGTCGCGCTCGCTGAACCTCGTCCTCGAGCTACCGCCGCGCCGGGCGCGCGTCCGCGCAGGAATCAAGGCTGTCCTCGGAAAGATGAAGCGACGGCGACTCGAGCTCGACGTCCTGGAGGAAGAGCGACGGCTGCTCGCCGACGGGCTCGAGTCGCTACAGCGAATGCACCGAGAGAAGCGCACGCTCCTCGAGCGACTCCCGGACATGGTCGTCGTCCACGTGAACGGCAGGATCGTCTACGCGAATCAAGCGTTCGTTCAGTCGTTGCGGTGGAGCAGCCTCGAGGAGCTCGTGGGAAGGCCGCTAATCGAGCTGATCGAACCGCGATCGCGCGCCCTCGTTTCTCTTCAGGCCGCTCCGGCTCCGGATGCGCCCGGCTCGCGCGACCTCACCCGAGTCAGGCTCCTCATGCGCGACGGTCGCCCGCTCCTCGTCGAGCTCGGGGCGCCGCAGGCGGTCGTCTTCGACGGCAACGAGGCCCAGCTCGTCGTCGGACGCGACATCGAGGAGCGCGTGCGACTCCAGGAGCAGCTCGCCGCCGCCGACCGCCTCGCCTCGCTCGGCTTGCTCGCCGCCGGCGTCGCCCACGAGGTGAACAACCCCCTCGCGTACGTCCTCAACAACATCGAGCTCGCGCGAAGGCAGCTGAGCGTGCTCGGCCCGTCCGCCGCGTCGTCGGTGACCGCGTTGACGATCGCGCTCGAGGGCGTCGATCGCATCCGCTTCATCGTTCGCGAGCTCCTGCTCCTGTCGCGCGACGAAGGCAGCGACCTCGGTCCGACCGACATCCGCGCGGTGGTCGAGTCGACGCTCTCGCTCGCAGCCGGGGAGATCGAGCGGACTGCGAAGCTCGAGCTCGAGCTCGGAGACGCGCCCCTCGTGATTGCGAGCGTGCCTCGCCTCGCCCAGGTCGTCCTCAATCTCCTTCTCAACGCCATCGAAGCGATGCGCTCGTCGAAGCGAGCGACGAACGTTCTCACGGTGCGACTCGCCCGATCCGAGCGGCAACGCGTTTCTCTCGAGATCTCGGACACCGGCGTCGGGATCACGGACGACGATCTCCCGCGCATCTTCGAGCCGTTCTTCACGACGAAGCCGGCCGGAAAGGGCACCGGCCTCGGCCTGTCGATCACGCAGCGGGTCGTCGTCGAGCTCGGCGGAGAGATCGAGGTCACCTCGATCCCGGAGCGCGGAACGACGTTCCGGGTCCTTCTCCTCGAGGCGCCCGCTCCGGACGACACCGCCGCCGGTTGAGCGCGCGCGTCGATCAGGCGGCGAGCGCCGCGAGTCGGTCGCGCAGCTCGCGTGTGGCGTCGATGAGGCGCCCCTTCAGTGTGAAGCTGCCGTCGGCTTCCTTGTGGGTGCCGTACGACTTCACCTTCACGGGGATCGACGGGTCGCTGCCGAGCTTCGCCTCGAGGCGCGCCCCCGGCGGCGCCGACGTCGTCGAGCGAAGCACGATGGACTCGCCCGCGACGCTGACGACCTCCGCGTGGCCGCCCTTCGTCCATGTGATGTGAGCCACGGGACCGCCCGTGGCTTCTGCGCTGCTCGTGCTCATCCGCGCTCCTTGCGCGCGCGCCCCATCGCGGCGCGGGCCTCGCGATCGGCGGTCTTCGCGGCGATGTCCGCGCGCTTGTCGTGGGTCTTCTTTCCCTTCGCCAGCCCGAGCTCCACCTTCACCCGGCCTCGCCGGAAGTAGAGGCGGAGCGGGACGAGCGTCATCCCTTCGCGCGAGACGGCGCGATCGATGCGCGCCATCTCGGAGGCCTTCACGAGGAGCTTCCGGGCGCGCCTCGGCTCGTGTGGGAACGCCGACGCCTGCTCGAACGGCGCGATGTACATCTGCTTCAGCCAGAGCTCGCCGCCCTCGACCGCAGCGTAGGCGTCGACGAGCTCGACCTTACCGGCGCGCATCGACTTCACCTCGCTCCCGACGAGCACGATGCCTCCCTCGAAGCGGTCGTCGATCGCGTAGTCGAACGCCGCGCGGCGGTTCTGGACGATGATTTTCTCGATCGCGTCGTCGGAGGACGCTTTCTTTGCGGGTGCACCCATCGAAGCCTCTGGTCAGCCCCCGTCCGCCGGTGGGAGCTCTTCACCTTCGTACGGCAGGAAGATGGGCTCCTCGACGTGGGCAATGTCGAGCTTGGTTTCGAGCGCCTCTACGCGCGCCCGGAGCTTTTCGTTCTGCGCGACGAGCGCGCGGATCATGTCCTGGACGGGGTCCGGGAGATTGGCGTGGTCGAGCGCGGCGTCGAAGCGGTGCTTCACCGGGACGATGACCCGCGCCGGGACGCCGACGACCGTTGCGCCGGGAGGGACCGGACGGACGACGACGCTTCCGGAGCCGATCCGCGCCCCCTCGCCGATGTCGATCGCGCCGAGGATGCACGCGTTCGATCCGACGACGACGCCATTCTTGAGCTGCGGATGGCGGAGCGTCCGCGCGAGCGACACCCCGCCGAGCACGACCCCTTTGTAGAGGAGGCAGTCATCGCCGATCGTCGCGGTCTCGCCGACGACGATCCCCATCCCGTGGTCGATGAACACGCGGCGGCCGATGGTGGCCCCCGGATGGATCTCGATGCCGGTGATGAAGCGGCTCAGGTGGGCGACCGCCCGCGCCGACAGCGGCGCGTCGTGCGTCCAGAGGTCGTGCGCGATGCGATGCATCCAGAGCGCGTGGACGCCGGGATAGAACAGCGCGACCTCGACCGGCGAGCGCGCGGCGGGGTCGTTCGCGCGAACGGCCGCGACATCCTCCCGAGCGTGAGCGACGGCGGCAGGGATGCCGCGGAGCCATCGCAGGGCCGCTTTAGTCAACGACATTGCCTGATCACCCGGTTCGCGAGACGCGGCAGCTTAGCGTAAAAGAACGGCACGATGAGGCTCATCTCTCCCCCGAAGAGCGTTACCAAGCTCGAACGCAGGGCGGTCCACCCCGTCGCGGACCATGGCGTCTTCCGCGTCGACCGCCTCCAGTACGACGAGCTGCCGCGGGACGTCTTCGTGTTCTCGTGCCCCGACTGGTGCAACGTCGTGGCCGAGACCGAGTCGGGAGAGCTCGTCTTCGTGTGGCAATACCGCTTCGGCACCGACGCGCTCTCGCTCGAGATCCCGGGCGGCGTGATCGACGACGGCGAGTCCCCCGAAGTCGCTGCCCTCCGCGAGCTCCGCGAGGAGACGGGATACGAGGCGTCGTCGATCGAGCTCCTCAGCGTGGTCGAGCCGAACCCTGCGCTCCAGGGGAACAAGTGCTTCACCTACCTCGCGCGCGGAGCGCGGCTCGTCGGGCCCACGGCCTTCGATGACCTCGAAGACCTCGAGGTGGCGCTCGTCCCGAAGAACACCATCGCCGCTGTCCTCGACTCCGGACAGATCACCCACGCGCTCGTCGTCAGCGCGCTCGAGACCTACTTGCGGCGCTTCGTCCGCGGCTCGATCGCGACGAGCTCGCCGTCGTAGCGTTTCGTAGCCGGCGTCGTCGTTCGCCGCCGGCTACGCCCGTGGAGCCGTGATCTCCTCCGCGTACTGGGACCACTCGTGCTCGAGGGCGCTGCGGAGGAAGAAGCGTCCGTCACCGACGCCCATGGCGAGGACGATGCGCCTGAGCTCGACGGCCAAGGCGCAGGCGTTCGGAAAGCGGGCTTCGGGATCGAGCTCGAGCGCACGGGACATGACCCTGTCGAGGCTTGCCGGGAGGTGCGGCTGGAACGTGATGGGCTGGACGTAGCCCTCGCGCGCGAGGCGGATGGCCTCGGAGCCGGTGATCGACGCGGGGAACCGCGGACCGACGAAGAGCTCACGGAGGAGGACTCCGAACGAGAAGACGTCGGAGCGCGCGTCTGCGTAGGCGCCGCTCGCGACCTCGGGCGCCATCGTCGTCGCGCAGGTCGCGACACCACGAAGGCTTCGAATGCTCGACGTCGCCGCCCGCGCCACGCTCGTCTCGAAGTCGCTCACCTTCACTTCGCCACGCCAGGAGAGGAGGACCTCCCGCGCCGAGAGCGCATGGTGGACGATGCCGAGCTGCACGCCCTCGTGATCGCGAGCGACACGTGCGCCCGCCAGGCCCTCGGCGACCTCCGCCGCGATGAAGAGCGCGAGGTCGAGCGGAAGGCGGCGCTGCTTCGACGCGAAGGCCTCTTGGAGCCTCCTCAGCGATACCCCCGAGACGAGCTCGGAGACGACGAACGGTCGTCCTCTCCACTCGCCGCACTCGTAGACGCGGGTGACGTTCGGATGCTCGACGCAGGCCATCCGGCGAACGGTCTGCACCACGGATGCGAGGACCTGCTCGGCTTCGTCGCTCGAGACGGCGGAGAAGAGCTTCACCACGACGGGACGCTGGACGCCGTACGCCGAGCAGAGAAGGCCCCGGTGGACGGTCGCAAAAGCTCCCCTTCCGAGGACGTCGGCCAGCTCCACGTGGCGGCCGCCGCCGAGGTCCAAGCGCTCGTCGAGCTCCGCGCGGGCCGAAAGCCCACCACCGCGCGTCGCGCCGCTGCGGGTGGCTGGGGCAAAGGCCCCGATGTGCCGAAGCTTCGAGCTCATGAGACTGCCGGTGAACGGCGCAGATGCAACGAACGAACCGCGCCCCTCGCGCGGGAGAAGCGCGGGAGAACACGATGAAACGCGAGAGCCCGGGCACGCGTTCGGATCCGTACGGATCCATGAGCCGGATCCATGTTCGATCTCCGACAGTTAGATCGTCATGTGCGCCTGTGTAAGTGACGTGATGTCGAGCTCGAGACGGTGCTAGACATCGAACGCCATGAGGGACGCCCCTGCGCCGCGACTTCACCTCCTCGTCTGTGCCAACCGTCGTGAGGGATCACCGCTCGGCCCAGGATGCGGCGACCGCGGTGGCGCGGTCTACGACGCGCTCAAGCGCGAGGTGGCCGTGCGCGGCCGGATCGCGACGACGTGGATCACGAAGACCTCCTGCCTCGGCATCTGTCCGGAGCGCGGGGCGACGGTCGCGCGCTGGCCTGTGAACGCGGGCTCGCCTTCGAGCCCGATCGTGACCGAGGTCGTCCCTGCGGACATCGCGCAGCTCCTCGCCGAGCCGAGCGAGACGCGCGAGCCGCCCAACGCCCACGAGGCGTCACCGGCCGAGCCGAGCGCTGCCGATCTCGCGCGCGAGCTCGACGCGCTCGAAGAGCTCCAGCGCAAGAAGGTCCTCGACCTCGCCCGTCGCCTGAAGCCCGGCCTCACCCTCGAGGACGTCCAGAACCCGCACGATTTCCCGGAGCTCGACGATCCGGACTGGCATTACGCCGACGGAGTGCTCGCCGGCATCCAATCGGTGAAGAGTACGCTCTCCGCCATGATGCGCTCGCGCCCCAGGAGCGAAGAAGACTGATGTCGAAGAAGAAGCCGAAGGGCCACAAGACCGAGCGCGAGCCCGAGCTCCCGAAGTTCGGCGGCTTCAAGCCGCTCGCCGCCGGGCTCGGCGATCTCAAGGCGCGGATCGACGCGGAGGAGAAGGCCAAGGCAGAGGCCGCCCGCGCGCGCGCGGCCGCGGGCAAGAAGCCCGCACCTCCGCCGCCCACGCGCGCCGCGCCCGCGCGGGTGGAGAAGCGCACCGCGGAGAGCGACCGAGAGGACGAGCTTGCGTTCCACCGGATGATGAGCGGCGTCGTCCCTCTCGAGGGAAGAGGCAGCCGCGTCCCCGTCGCCGGCTCCGCCCGGGTCGAGTCGGGCAAGGTGAAGCCCGTGATCGACGTTCGCGAGAAAGCACGCGAGGAGGCGAAGGCGGTGCTCGATCACCTGCACAACCTCGTCGACGACGCGGTCCGCTTCGAGGTGACGGACGACGGCAAGCGCGTCGAAGGACGGCGCGTCGACGTCCCGCCGAGCCTCGTCCGCGAGCTTCGCCGCGGCGTGCTCCCGATCGACGGCCGCCTCGATCTCCATGGTCTCGGCGCGGAGAGCGCCCGGGAGCGGCTCCTCGAGTTCCTCCGCACCCAGCGCGCGCGAGGGGAGCGCTGCATCCTCGTCATCCACGGCAAAGGCGAGCACTCGGTCTCCCCGGGCGGCGTCCTCCGTGGCGAGATCGCCGCGTGGCTCTCGCAGGGCCGCGCGCGCGAGCACGTCGCTGCCTTCGCGACCGCACGCGACGAGGACGGGGGCGAGGGCGCGGTCTACGTCGCCCTTCGCCGCTGAGCGTCGCGCTTTGCGGTCGCGCTCGAGCCGTGTGCCGACCTCGTCGTCGTGAGGGGCGTCGCCCGCTGCTCGAGTCGGGCGGACTGACGACTCGTCCAGTGTCGGCGGCAGACGACGAGCGCAACGCGCGGCCCGGAGGTGGATCCTGCATCACTTTCGCCGCATGCGGACCGCGTGGCGTCACTGACGCTTCGCAGCATCGTCGATCGAGTGTCGTCGATGACCCCGGCTCGGCTCATTCGGCTAGCCCGGGGACGGGGTCGCGACTACTGTCGGCCGAAGAACTGCAAGCACCCAGCACGTTCGAGTCGGGTGCGAGCCCCAAGCTCAAATCGATGGGCCGATGGCCCACCTACCTCTGCGGGTTGTTGGGGCGCGAGTCCCAACTTGAGGGGTGAACCCCAACTTCACGGAGCTCCGATGGTCGAAAAGCTTCAACAAATCTGGGTCGACGGAGAGCTCGTTCCCTGGGACGACGCGCAGGTTCACGTCCTCACGCACTCGCTGCACTACGGGCTCGGCGCGTTCGAGGGGATCCGTTGCTACAAGCGCGCGGATGGGAAGAGCTACATCTTCCGTCTCCGCGAGCACATCGATCGCTTGTTCGACACGTGCAAGATGGTCCTGCTCCAGCCGAAGTTCACGCGCGAGCAGATCATGCGCGCCTGCGCGGACACGCTGAAGGCCAACGGGCTCGAAGAGGGTTACCTCCGCCCCGTCGTCTTCCTCGGCGAAGGCGCGATGGGCATCTACGCGCCGAACAACCCGGTCCGCTCCAGCGTCATCGCGTGGAAGTGGGGCGCCTACCTCGGCGAAGAAGCGCTCAAGAACGGCATCCGCTGCAAGATCAGCTCGTTCGCCCGCCATCACATCAACGTCAGCCTCGCGAAGGCGAAGATGATGGGCCAGTACACGAACAGCGTCCTCGCCAAGCGCGAGGCGAAGTTCGGCGGCTACGACGAGGCGATCCTCCTCGACACCCACGGGTACGTCTCGGAGGGCTCGGGCGAGAACATCTTCATCGTGAAGAACGGCAAGCTCATCACGCCGGATCTCTCGTCGTCGATCCTCGAGGGAATCACGCGCGCCACGGTGATGACGCTCGCGGGCGAGCTGGGCCTCACGGTCCAGGAGTCCCGCATCACCCGCGACCAGCTCTGGCTCGCGGACGAGGTGTTCCTCACCGGGACCGCAGCCGAGATCACGCCCGTGCGCGAGGTCGACAACCGCCCGATCGGTGAAGGCTCCGTCGGCCCGGTCACGAAGAAGATCCAGGCGAAGTTCTTCGACATCGTGCGCGGCAGCGACAACAGTCACGCCGAGTGGCTCTCCGCGCTCTGATCCCACGCGCCCTGCCCGCAGCGCTCGCGGCGCTCGGCCTTCTCGCCGGATGCGGAGATCCGCCGGTGACGAAGACCGCGCCGCGCGCGCCGGGCCCCGACGCGCCGGCGGCCGCCGCCGGCCATCCGCCCGAATACGCGACCGACGACGCCGCGTGGGGCAAGTTCCACTCGAAGCGTTTCCAGATCACGGTGCCGCTCCCCGACGGGCGCGAGTGGAAGATCGATGATCACCGCAGCGCGGAGCTCGTCGCCTCGCACGCGCCGACGGACTCGCATCTGACGATCCTCGCCACCCAAGAAGAGGATCTGATGAATCGCCAGCGATGCGAGGAGCGCGCGCGTGCCCGCGGCTGGGTGAAGAAGTCGACGCTCACCACCGTCGACGATCAGGTCACCGTCGGCCCGGATGCCTACGACTCGCGTGTCTGGGTCGCGCTCGACGCGACCAAGGAGGGCGGCGGGGTCGAGGGGCACGTATACCTTTTCGGCGCGTTCCTCCGACGATGCCTGCTCGTCCACCTCACGACGAGCGTTCCGTCCTCGAGGGACGAAGAGGTCCTCGCCGCCCGCCTCGCAATCGGCAGCTCCCGCATCGTCAAGGCGATCACCATCGATCCGCCGCGCACGACCGACGGCGCAGTGGTCCCGCGAGACAAGCCGGACATCCGCCGCTGAAGCGAGAGCAGAGAGCGGTCTGCTCCGTCGTCCTTCCTGCCGCTGCCCGGCGGCGTGGCTTGTTCAGCCTGCTCCGAGCCCGGCGGAAATACTCGGTCCGTGAGCCGACCGGCGCTCTAGAATCGAGTCGCGATGAGCGGCGCGCGCGGTCCCCTCGATACGGACGTGGCGATCGAGACGCCCGAGCACATCGTCTTTCACTATCGCGTCGCAGGACCGGCGCGGCGTGCGCTCGGACACGTCCTCGACCTGCTCCTCTGCTACGGCGGCGTCGCCGTGCTCGGGGTCGTCGTCTGGTTGGCCGCATCGGGCGGCGGGCTCGAGACCGAAGAGCTCCAAGCGACAGCCAAGGGCGGCTTCGGTCTCGTGCTCCTGGCGCTATTCGCAGCGCAGTGGGTCTACTTCGTCGTGTGCGAGGCATACTGGGGACGCTCGCCGGGAAAGATGGCCGTCGGTCTGCGCGTCGTCACGACGTCGGGCCGCCCGATCGGCTGGAGGGCAGCAGCGCTCCGAAACCTGCTCCGCGCCGCAGATCTCTTGCCGGTCGCCTATCTCACCGGCGTGGTGTCGATGGCGCTCTCGTCCCGTTTCCAGCGGCTGGGCGACCTCATCGCCGGCACGATGGTCATCGTCCCCGAGAGCGCACGCGCCGCCAGGGCGCTCGAGCTCTCGCCTCCGGCCGAGCCGCGTGAGCTGCGAGACCTCCCCGAGCACGTCGTCCTCGACGCGGAGGAGCGCGGCGCCATCGAGCTGTTCCTCCGCCGGCGACACAGCCTCGGCACCGCTCGCGAGCTCGAGCTCGCGAGCGTGCTCGCACGACCGATCGGCGATCGCCTCGGGTACGCGCATCCCAATCCGTCACGGCTGCTCGCGCTCGTCTACGACCGCGCAGTGAACGCGGGCCGGCTCGAGGCGCCGTCGTCGTGGCATCCACGGGAGCGCACGTCTTCGAAGAAGCGCCGCGCGGGAGAGGCGCGCTCATGACCGTCGCCTCCACGCTCACCGAGAAGGCGTTCACCGAGCGACGGAAGCCGGAGTGGGAGGCGCTCGACGCGCTGACCAACGAAGCGCAGCGCCGCGGGATCAAGAAGCTCGAGCCCGATGCCGTGTTGCGGATGTCGCCGCTCTACCGGAGCGTCTGCGCGGACCTCGCCGCCGCGCAGGCCGCCCGCTACAGCGCGCCTCTCGTCGACTATCTCCTCGGGCTGACGGCCGCCGCTCACACGGTGGTGTACGGGCCGCACGCGCGCGGTCGGGAAGACGGGCGCAAGGGCCGCATCCGGCAAGCATGGCTCGTCGCGTTCCCGCGCGCGGTGCGCCGCTTCAAGCGGGAGATGCTGCTCGCGGCGGCGCTCTTCTTCGTACCGTTCGCGCTCGGGTGCGTCCTCACGCTCCGCGATCCGTCGTTCGCCTTCCGGGTCGTGCCCGAGGCGATGCTGAGGCCGCTGACGGAGGCGTACGCGAAGGGCTTCGATGCTGGCCGCGAGGCCGGCGACGGCGCCTTCATGGCGGGCTTCTACGTCTACAACAACGTCGGCATTGCGCTTCGCTGCTTCGCGCTCGGCATCTTCGGTGGGCTCGGCTCGGCGTTCTATCTCGTGCAGAACGGGCTCTCGATCGGCGCGATTCTCGGCTACGTCGCCTCGCAGGGCGCGGGCGAGAACATCGTCGTGTTCATCGTCGGCCACGGCTCGCTCGAGCTCGGCGCGATCGTCCTCGCGGGGGGCTCCGGTCTCTCGATCGGATGGTCGCTCGTCGCGCCGGGCGAGCTACCGCGCCTGGTCTCCCTCCAGAGACGCGCGCGCGAGATCCTCGTCGTCGTCGCCGGGGCCGCGGTGATGCTCTTCATGGCAGCAGCGATCGAGGCGTTCTGGTCGGGATCGAGCGCACCGCGCGAGGTGAAGGTCGCCGTCGGCGGGACGCTCTTCGTCCTCGTGCTCGCGTACGTGCTCTTCGCCGGACGAACGCAGGACGGCGACCTCGAGGCATCAGGGGACGACAGCCCGGAGGAGCCGTCGTGAACGCGCATCCCGTTCGCGGACAGCCGCGAGGCGGCGGGCTCGATCTCCTCCGCGCGCGAGTCACGTTCCGCGATCGCTCGGTGTCCGACGTCCTCGATCTCGCGCTCCGCTTCCTGGTCGTGGAGGGACGGTCGTACGCAGCGGTCGCGCTCGGCTCGCTCGCTCCCCTCTTGGCGATCTCGCTGGCCGCGGGGTGGAAGCTCGGGTGGGCAGCGGCGTGGGCGGTCGCAATTCCGCTCGCCGCGATCGCCGAGGTCCCGTTCACGGTCCTCGCATCACGGCTCGTCTTCCAGGATCGCGTCAGCGCGCGCGACGTCCTCGCCTCGGCGCGACGAGACGGCCCGCGCGTCGTGCTCGCTCGGCTGCTCGCGGCCGCGCTCGTCGCGATCGGGATGTCGCTATTCGTGGTCCCAGGCGTCTGGCTCGCAAGCATCTACCTGTTCCTCTCGGAGGTGATGCTGCTGGAGCGTGCCTCGATCGGTCAGGCGTTCGGCCGCGCGCTGCGCGTGGCGTCGAGCGCGGCGTCCGAGGTGATCGTCGGCGTCCTCGTCCTCGTCCTCGTCTCCGTCGGAAGCGTCCTCCTCGCGGACATCGCCGGGAGAGCGGTCCTCGGCGAGCTGCTCCAGTTCCGTCCACCTCGCCCCGTTTGGACGGAGGGCGGCAGCGTCCTCGCGATGATCGGGCTCTTCGCAGCGGTACCGTACCTCGCGACGGCGCGCTTCTTCCTCTACCTCAACATACGGACGCGGGCCGAAGGCTGGGACATCCAGACTCGCTTCGCCGCCATCGCGGCGCGAGCGGACGAGGAAGCCAAGGCGTCGGAGGCCGCATGAAGGCACGGCTTGCGCCCATCGCGATCGCGATCGCCGGCCTGTCGTCGCCGCTCCCCGCACGGGCCGCGAACGAGCCCGGACCGGTCCCGGCCGCAAACGGCATCGATGCAATCGATCGCGCGAAGAAGGCTGCCTACGACGAGGGGAGCTACGCCTTCTGCAAGGACCCACCCCGCCCGCTCGGCATCCGCCAACGAGAGCTCTGCTCGCTCGCATCCGAGATCGAAGGGTGTGAGGGCTTCGCCAAGGCGTGCAACGTGGGTGACGTACCGAAGGAGCAGAGCTGGCTCGAGCGCATGGCCGAGTGGCTCGGTCCTGTGGCGAAGGGGCTCCTCTACCTGCTCGTCTTCGGGATCGTGGTCGTGGTCGCGATCCCGGTGGTCCGCGCGCTCCTGAAATGGAGGCGCGATCGAAAGCTCGCGACACCGGCACCGGACGCGCCCAATCGCGCGCTCGTCGTCCCGGAAGCGCCGATCCTCGCGGAGGAGATCTCGGACGCCGAGGCCGCTCTCCGGTTCGCCGAGGAGCATCGAACACGCGGCGAGCTGAAGAAGGCGCTCGGCCTCTATCTCGCCGCATCGCTCGCCGCGCTCGATCGGCGCGGCGCCATCCGGATCGCTCGGCACCGGACGAACGGCGAGTACGTGCGGGGATGCGAGGAAGAGACGTCGCGAACGTCGCTCCGCGAGATCGTCCGCGAGGTCGACAAGGTGGAGTTCGGTGGAGCGCCTCCGACCGACGAGGGCCTCTCGCGCGTCGCCTCCCGCGCACAGGCGATCGTGCGTGTGACGACGAGCACGCTGCTCATGCTCGCGATCGCCGCCCTTGCCTCCGGCTGCTCCGCGCCACGTCGAGGCGCCGATCCGGCGGGCGACGAGCTCCCGATCGTCGTGCTCGCACGGAACGGCTTCGAGGTGAGCGCGCTCGGGGCGTCGCTGGCGACGATGCCGATCCGCGAAGGTGACGAGAGCGATGACGCCATGCCCATCGTCATCGTCGACGTGGAGAAGGTCCCGCTCGAGGACGAGGCGCAGGCGCACATGATGCGGTGGGTCGAGTCCGGCGGCGCCCTCGTGCTCTTCGGTCACGTGCAGAGCTGGCCGGACGAGCTCCGACCGCGAGACCTCTCGGCCGACACGCGCGACATCATCGTGCGGACGCGCGATCCGTACGCGGAGCTCGAGGACCCCGGCGAGGAGGACGAGGCCGCGGAGCTCGGCGTCCCGGTCGAGATCAAAGGCGCTCGCGCCGCGCGGGCCGACGCCTTCGCATGGAAGGAGGCTCGGTCGATCGAGGTCGAGCCGATCGCATTCCTCGGCGAGGCGACCTACGCCGCGAAGCGACGGGTCGGCAAGGGGATCGTCCTCGGCGTCGCCAACGATGATCTGTTCACCAACGTGGGCGTGATGCCCGCCCACAACGCGGCAGCGCTCGTCACGCTCATCCGATCGGTGGCGCATGATCCGTCGCGCTGGGCCTTTGCCTCTGCGGGCGAAGCGAGGTCGCTCACCGAGGTGCGCGTCGCGCGCGCGGAGGATGGCATTCCCCCGCCGGCCAACCCGTTCGCGGCGCTCGTCGCGGCGGGGCTCGGCAAGGGAGCGTGGCACGCGCTTGCGGCCGCGGCCTTGCTCTTCCTCGCGTACGGTATCCGGCACGCGCGTCCGCGGACGGCGGAGCGGCGAGACCGCCGAGCATTCGCCGAGCACATCGAGGCCACCGGAGCGTTCTACGGACGGGCGCACGCACACACGCATGCGCTCGGCGCCTACGGTCGCTTCATGGACATGCGCCTCCGCGAGAGCCTTCCGCGCGGCGCCGATCCAGTCACCTACCTCGCGTCCCGATCCGGCGCCGACCCGACCCGCGTCGCGGAGATCTACGGGAGGGCGCTCGAGGCGAAGGCTGGGGACCCGCCGCGCGGCGACGAGCTGGCGGTGATCGAGGAGCTCCGGCGGCTGCTGGCGAGCCCGGCGAGCGGCCGCCGCGAGTCGAGGTGATCGATCACGTCGAGCGTCGCCGTCGACGCGGCACGGGAACGACGCACCAGGCGGCGGGGAATCGTCGAAATCGTCTGCCGTTTTGGTAAGCTCGACCGCCGTGAACGAGGGGCGGATCGACGTGATCTTCGAGGCTGGGAAGCGCGCCTGGCCCGCGCTCCTGGTACCTCGCGCCTCCTTCGTCGCGGCAGTGAAACGGCATGCGGAGAAGGCGGCATCGACGGAACCCGTGGTCGAGTCGGCGAACGCGGCGGACTTCTATCTCGCCGTCGCCTGCGTCGAGGGCGTGAAGGGAGCGGCGTCGGCGTTTCGGAAGCACGTGCTCGTCCACGTCCCGGCGTACGTCGGGACGCGTGCGCCCGCCGAAGACGTCGAGCAGCTCGTCGCCATGCGCCTCCTCCTTCCGGATGGCGATCGACCACCACAGATCTCCGAGTACAGCGGCAAGGGCTCGCTCGGAGCATGGGTTCGTGTCGTCGCGACGCGGATCGCTCTGAACCTCCGCCGCAAGAAGGAGGTCCCCGAAGAGGTCGCCCTCATCCCGCTCGGAACGGCCCCAGAGGTCGACTTCTCGCGGTTTAGGTACAAGACCGAGTTCAAGGCGGCCTTCGAGCACGCCCTTGGCGAGCTCTCCGCCGACGAACGCCTCCTTCTCCGACTCCATTCGATCGAGCGAATGCGTGGCGAGGACATCGCGCGCCTCTTCGAGGTCGACCGCTCCACCGTCATGCGGAGGCTCGCCCACGCCCGTGAGACGCTCTTCGAGCTCACCCGCGCAGTCATGATGCAGAAGCTGCGGCTTTCGACGGAGGAGTTCGAGAGCTTCGCCCGCGACGTCCAGAGCGGCATCGACCTCACATTGAGCCGCGTGTTCGCATGACGAGCGGGGGGGCATGTCCGGGCGACGAGACTGTCGCGCACCTCGTCGATGGCACGCTCGGCGCCGCGAGGCGTACTGCCATCCTCGCTCACGCCGCCGACTGTGGGAGCTGCCGCGTGTTGCTCTCGGAGCTCGTCCAGGCCCCCCGCACGGCACGCGAGGTCGACGAGCCCAATGCCCCCAGCCGGCTCGAGGGCACGGTGCTCGATCGCTACGCCCTGCTCGAGCCGGTCGGCGCGGGCGGCATGGGCGTCGTCTACGCCGCGCACGATCGGCAGCTCGAACGACGTGTGGCGCTCAAGCTGTTGCGCGAGACGGCATCGGATGGTCCGCGCCGTCGGTCACTGCTTCGAGAGGCACGCGCGATGGCGAAGCTCGCACACCCGAACGTCGTTCGTGTCTTCGACGTCGGTGAGCACGAGGGACGTGTGTTCGTCACGATGGAGTTCGTCGACGGCGGCACGCTCCGCGAGCATCTCGAGTCCGAGGCACACAACTTCGCGCACATCGCATCGCTCTTCGAAGGCGCCGGGCGCGGGCTCGCGGCGGCGCATCGCGCAGGCGTCGTGCACCGGGACTTCAAGCCCGAAAACGTCCTGATCCGGGAGGGTACGGCGCTCGTCAGCGACTTCGGGCTCGCGCGCTTGACGACCGATGCGGCAGCTGGGAGCGAGGCGATGGCTACGCCAGGCGCGCGCGAGCGTACGACTTCGTCCGCACGCAGCTCGGCGGTCGCCGGAACCCTCCACTACATGGCACCGGAGCAGCTGCGCGGCGAGAGCGTCGACGCGCGGAGCGATCTCTTCGGGTACTGCGTCGCGTTCTGGGAGTCTCTCTTCGGCGAGAAGCCGTTTCGAGGGGCAACTCCCGCGGAGCTGCTCGCAGCGATCGAGGCGGGCCCCCCGGAGCCGCGACGAGCGCACGCCGTTCCACGCGCGACCGTCGCCGCGCTGCGCGCCGGGCTCGCCTACTCACCCGAGGAGCGGCCTCCCACGATGGAGAGCTTCCTCTCGGCGGCGATGCCGACGTCGGAAGCATCACGCGGGCGCGTGGTCCTCCCGGCCACCGCCGCGATCGCCGTCGCGGTCGCGGTCTTCGCGATTGCGCGCGCGGACGCCTCCTCGACCGCTGAGACGCCATCGGCAGCGGTCACGAGCACCGCGCCTCCGGCGCATTCCGAGCCGAGCGCCACCTCACTCACGAGCACCGCGCCCCCTGCTCCGGTAGAGGCTCCTCCGCCTCCGCCGCGTTCGGCAGTCGCTCCCACAGCGCCCGCGCCGGCGAAGCCTCGTCCCACGTCCTCGACGACGCGGGCGGAGGCACCGGCACCGGAGGCCTCCGCGCCGAGAGGCCCCGGCGGTGTGTTCGTACGGCCTCCGTTCTAGACGATACGCATGGTCACCAAGCTCACACTCCGATGCTGCTCCGGCTGCGTGATCGCAGTGGCTTCGATGGTGACGCCTGCGCAGGCGGAAGACGCCGACGTGACCACGGCGGAGGCGCGCCGCGCCTTCGTGGAAGGTGCCAGGCACGTGGAGGAAGCGCGCTGGGCCGAAGCGCTCGACCGCTTCGAAGAGTCGGCGCGGCTCCGGCCACACGCCGTCACGTCCTACAACGTCGCGGCGTGCCATCGCGCGCTCGGGGCCTACACGCAGGCGCGTCGTCGCTACGCCGAGGCGCTTCGTCTGAGCGACGCGGAGCCTGCCGGCGCTCCGCTCCCCGCGCCGGTCCGGTCGGAGATCGAAGGGCTCCTCGGCCAGCTCGACGGCGTCGTGGCGCACGTCGATGTCACCCTGACGCCGGCGCACGCGCTCCTCAGCGTCGACGGTCGCCCGCTCCTGTTCGAGAGCGAGCACTCGGCCGTCGCGGGGCTCCGCAACCCCGGTGGTGCGGAGCCCGTCGCGGTCGAGCACTTCTCCGTCGAGCTCGATCCGGGAGTGCACACCTTCACCGTACGTCGCGAAGGCTATGCGGACGTGGTGTCGACGATCTCACCGGGCCCCGGCTCTCGTTCGAAGCTCGCGCTGCACCTCGACCGGCTGCCCTCGACCCTGCACATCGCGTCGCTGCCGACGGAGAGCGTGGTGCGTGTCGACGGCCTCGACGTGGGGACCTCGCCGATCACGGTTACCCGTCCCGCGGGGACGCATCGCGTGGCCATCCTGCGCCCGGGCTTCACGCCTTACGACGTGCAGGTATCGACGCACCCCGGCGAGGCGTTGCGGATCACGGGGAAGCTCTCCCCCGAGGTGATCCCGCTCACGAAACGATGGTGGTTCTGGGCCGGCTTGAGCGCAGCGGTGATCGGTGCGGGGTTCGTCACCTACGCGGTCGTGCGAAGCACGGAGACGCCGGCGCAGGCCCCGTTCGACGGAGGCACGCTCGGCTGGACCGTCCCCGCGGGGCGCTGAGCGCTCTCACGGGAGGCGGCGCACGCAACGGAAGCCCACGCGATCGTCGATGGGCACGCTCGCGGGATAGCGAATCTCGGAGCGCAAGCCGAGCGGGACTTCTTCGAAGCTCCCGCCACGCGTCTGGGCGATTCCAGAGATGCCCGAGCAGATCGGGTCGACGTGGTAGCCTGGACGATTGCACTCTGCATCTTCCGAAAGGATGTCCTCGCGGACCCACTCGGACACGTTCCCCGCGAGGTCGACGACGGTCACACCGCCGATCTCGACCGCATCACGCGCTGCGTACCCGCCCACGCGTGGCCCGACCCCGGATTCGTTGCAGTCCAGCTGCCGCGCCCGATCCCGACCGAAGACGGCATCCGCACACGACGGGTCGTCGTCGCCCCAGGGATAGAGTGAGCCTCGCATCCCTCCGTGGACGTACTCGTGCTGCGCCTCCGTCGGGAGATCCTTGCCGCGAGCCGCGCAATAGTCAGCAGTTACATCACGTGGGACGCAGGTGACCGGGAGGTCGTCTGCGGCGCTCGGCGATGGAGAATAGGTGCAGAGCTGTCGTTCTTCGCGATCCGGTCGGGCGAGCATCTCGGCGGTCGCGAGCCCGCTCTCGCGGAGCTCACGCACCGTCACCTCGCGCGCATCCAGGAAGAAGGGGCTCATCTTGACGAGCCTCGGACGAAGACCACCTGCCGGCCCCGGTCTACGAACTGCATCGCCCATCCACACCACGCCACCAGGCACGCACGCCTCGCCTTGCGGCGGGGTCGCGGTGCAGGGCGTCCTCTTCGCCTCGGGCCAGCGAACGAGCGCTGGAGAAGGTGCTGCTGGAGAACCTTCGATCGGGCTCTCGAGCGCCCCTCGAGGAAGTCCGAGCGCGGCCATCGTCAGCGTGACGTGGAGCGGACGCACTTCGTCATCGGGCTTCGGCAAACGCACCCACGCGGCGAGCGAGCTGCCGACGTCGGGATTGCCGTGGCGATCGAGGTTCCGCGCCGCATAGAGCTCGACGTGCGCGACGTCGTTCTCGGAGGCGACGGCGACGCCGATCGACAGGGCTCCGCGCTCCGTGTCCGCGTCGAGCACGAAGTCCCGCGTGCAGCCCGCACAAGGAAGCACCTCGCGACCTCGATGGACCGAGACACGCAGCCGGTCGAAGAGCGTGAGGTCCTCCGGAGCGAGGCCTCGTTCGGGGATCGGCGCGTCGGTCTCGACGTGGAGGAGCAACTGCGCGCGCAGTACCGGCTCGGGCTCGCATCCCAGGGTGAGCAGCACGGTGCAGGAGATGCCAATCCCTCGCGACAGCCAGTCCGAAGATCTCGAACCAGGCATCATGGGCCCGGGTAGACGCAACGGAAGCCCACCGTCGGCGCGCGAAGCACGGGCGGAACCGCGTCACGCAACGCAGACGCGAGGAGATAGTAGCTGCTCACCCAGTCGCCTCCGCGGACCGAGCGCAGCGGTGAAAATGCGCGGTCGCACACGGGCTCGTCGAGCGGAGCAGTACGCCAGCACGCAGCGTCGTACGAGGCGAAGGTATCGCGGCACCACTCGCCGAGACTTCCGCCGAGACCGCGAATGCCGAGCGGCGTCACGTCTTGCTCGCTCGCGCTCCGCGGCACGGGGGCGTCGCTGCCTGGCGCGCCGCACGAGCCACTCGACAGCTGACTGACGGCCCGGTCGTGAACCGCACGTGCGCACGTCGGGTCGTCGTCCCCCCACGGATAGAGCGTGGCGCGGGATCGGCCTGCCTTCTTCGCCATGTACTCCCACATCGCTTCGGTCGGGAGATCGCCTCCGCGGAACTGGCAGTAGTCGCGTGCCAGCTCCCAGCTCGCGCAGTTCAGGGGGTAGTCCTCGCGTCCCATGGGAAGCTTCGAGATCGTGCAATAGGTCGATGGCGCCGCCGGGTCCTCACCGAGCGCGCCGTCGTGGACGCCCAGGTACCCCTTCGGGGTCCACCCGGCTGCACGCTGCGCGCGGTACTCGGCCACCGAGACCTCGTCGCGATCGACGTAGAACGTCTCGATCCGGACGATGCGCTCGGGCGCAGAAGATGCGAATCCGGTGCCGCGAAAGAGATCGCTGCCCATCACGAACATGCCGCCGCCGACGCAGACGCGATCGGGCCGCGTCGGTGCGCACGGGCTCGGCGTCGAGAACCTGCCGGCGAGAGATGGCGCTCCTCCTGGTCGCGAATCGAGGACAGGCGGCGGTGCGATGTTCCCTCCGTTGCATGCGAGAGCGGTCTCGAGATCGAGCCGGCGCTCGTCCTTCGCGCGGAGAGCCGCCGGCTTTTCGATGCACGCTCCACCCGCGACGACGAGAGCGTTCTGCACGCGACCGGGGACGACGTCGACCCATCCGAGCACTTCAGCGGTGAGCTCCTCCCGCGGCTCGGACGACGGCGTCTCGTCGCGCGTGCTCGACACGAGCCGCGGCCAGGGAAGCGTCGGTTCCCTGGCTGGAACCGGCTCACTCGGCTCTCCGACCTGGCTCGATTTGCCGCCCCGCGTGCCGAGGACGCGGACCTCGGCCTCCTGCGGAATGTTGCTCGTCGCGATGAGCGTGTACGTACCCGGCTCGAGCTGGACGGCGTCGAGCGTCGCGCCGGTATCGACCGCGCACGCAAGCTCGCTTTCAGGATCCGCGCAGTCGCGGCGGAGGAGGAGCGCGACAGGATGGCGGTCGGGGACCGTTCTCGTCACTTCGAAGCGGTAGCTGCCGCTCTCGACGATCGTGACGCGCAAGCCGCCGGCTCCGGACAGCGCGGCCAACGTCGTCCCCTTCGCCTGACACGTGCTGCCGTCTCGCGGTGAGGTGAAGACGGTTCGGCCGTAGCGGAGCGTCGCTTCGCGGCCCAGAACGAGCTCCTGCAGATCGCCGCACATGGCATCGAGATTGCTCGGCGGCTCGCGGGGATCGGGCGCAACCACCGCCGGGATCCTGGCAGCGCCCGTGTAGTCGCGCATCCGGTGCCACGGAAAGACGCGCACGCGCACGAGTCTCCGCACCGGGCGCTCCCCTGCAGCGATCCCGAAGCTGATCGGCCAGTTCGACGGGTCGCCGGCGACGACGTCGCGCGTCGCGAGCCAGGTCCCGTCCTCGGCGTAGACGTCGACGCGGGCCCCCGTCACGACGTCGGGAACCGGTAGGTCCGTATCGATGACCACGATCGTCTCGCCCCGCACGAGGGGCTCGTTGCCATCGCAGCCCATTGCCCCCGCCAGAGCGGCGGCCAATGCCAGCGCTCTCCTCATTCGAATGCTGCACGGTAGTTCATCAGCCTACCGCGCGGCAGGAAAACGAGCTCGGCCCCCCATCGAACGCGTACGGCGACTTTCGGTGCATCACTCGCCAGCATCGCGTGTCATCAAGCGAGCTCGACACTCCGGCGGGCACGGACGCGGGTTCCGCGGAACGTTGCTCATCGTCTCGACGACGCGGCCCTCCACGCACGGAGGGACCGTGATCGTCGCTGCCATGCCCGCGCGGGTCGAAAGGAACGACAGCATGACTCATGAGATCACTCGCGCGCTCCGCCGGAGCTGCATCGCGCTTCTTTCCGTCGGAGCCCTCACCGCGACCGGGTGCGCGGCCAACACGGAGGATCCGCAAGCCGAGGTCTCCGACGACGAGAACATCGAGACCACGCAGCAGGCCTTCAGCTGGGGTTCGCTGACGTACTTCCAGCGCTCGACCAACCTCCCGACGTCCGACAACGTCAAAGACCTCGGCCCCGACACCGGCGTCACCTGCTTTCTCGCCGGTGTCGGCGGGAACCTGAGCTCCAGGTACGGCGCACAGCAGGGAAGCGGCCAGCTCCTCACGACATCGAACGTCGACGTCTACCGCGCGAGCGGCCACTGGTGGCTGCGCGTCGTCCCGGGAATGAGCGGCGGTTACCAGAAGCTCCACGGAAGAGCGATGTGCGTGAACTCCGTCGCGGGCCGGCTCGCCGAGGTCGGCTGGGGAGGCGGAGATCGGAAGCCCATCGCGCCCGTCACCGACAAACGCCGCTGCTTCCTCACGGGCGTGGGAAACAGCGATTGGCATTACGACAACAACGACTTCGACTCGAGCGACGACCAGGTAAGCGTCTACCCGCAAGGGGGGACCTGGTGGATCGGAGGAAGCGGGAATGCGCAAGGCACTGCGGTGTGCATCGACGTCAACGGCTCGTACAACGAGGGCACCATCAACGGCAGCCAGATGTTGATCGGATACAACCCCAACGGCGTCCAGTGCGCGCTCACCGGCGTCCGCGGGCGCTTCCGGACCAACGACTACGGGAGCGGCGCCTTCATTCGATACGAGGCGGGGCTCGGCGAGTGGTGGATGAACAGCACATCCGGCAAGGGCGCCAGCGGGCAGTGCTTCTGGTGAGGGCGTAAGAACGAGCCTTGGCGCGCGAGCACCGTCAACCGCACGGAGCTCGCGCGCCTCGCGCCCGATCAGCCGAAGCTCGCGACGAGGGCGCGGGCTTCGACGATGTTGTCCTCGATGCTGCAGTAGGTCCATCCACCGTAGCGACCGACGGGGTAGACGCCGCGCGAGCGGAGATCCGCGGCGAGCCGCGCGTGCTCGGACATCGAGCGCTGGGTGATGTGGACGTAGGCCGGATCCATGACGACGTGGTGATCGGCAACGAGGCGGTGCCCCTTCGTCACGCCGGTCCTCTCGAGATCGGCGAGGACGCGCTTCTTCATCAGTTCGACGTCGACCACGGCGTCGCGGGCGAAGCCGATCTCGACGTAGAGGCTCAAGCGATCGGTGTCGAAGATGTTGTCGTAGAAGCCGACTCGATAGAACACGACCTCGCGATCGGGGAAGTAGACCCAGTGAACGTCCTTTTGCCCCTTGCGATCGAAGCCGAGATTGAAGACGAGGACCTTGTTCCACGAGTACGCCGTCGGATCGTGGGGCACGTGCGCCGCCGCCAGGAGGCGATTGAACGGTGCTGACGATACGAGGCGCTCGAACCGGATCTCGCGCTTGTTCGTCGTCGCCACCTTCGTGTCGAGGTCGATCGAGAGGACAGTCTCCGAGAGCGCGATGCCGTCCGGACGAACCGCGCTCGCGATCGCCTTCACGTATTCGATCGCCCCACCCTCCGGATAGGTGAACTTCGCGTTGTAGCTCGCGTTGTCGGCGACCTTCATGTTGCGGATGATGTCGGTCAGGTCCGCGTGCGGGAAGAAGCGGCCCATCGCGTCCTTGTCGAGGGACCCGAGATCACAGGCGTAGAGCTTCTCGTTGTACGGGATGAGGAACTTCTCCGCGATCGACCGGCCGAAGCGCGCGTAGAGCATGCTCTCGAAGCTCTCGGCCGTGCTCGCGGAGTCGTCCGGCGCGGGCGGCGCGTGCTTGCCGAGGAGCTCTCGCGGCGCACGCGCGAAGTAGAGGTCGTAGAGGCACTCGATCAGCTCCTCCTTCGGGAGCTGGTGGATGTTCTTCTGGAACGGAAAGTCGATCTGCGTGCCCTTGTAGTCGATGAACGACTTCTTCACGACGTCGAGGATGCGCTGCTGCGGCATGCGCTCGCGCAACCACGCCTCGATCTCCGGGTGCTTGAAGTGGAAGAAGTGCCCGGAATAATCCCAGACGAACCCTTCCTTCTTGATCGTCTTGCAGTAGCCGCCGATCTCGGAGTCGGCCTCGAGGACGAGGTAGTCGGTGTCTCCGCGCTCCCCGAGCGCCGCCGCGGTGGCGAGACCGGTGATGCCGGCCCCGACGATGAGGGTGCCCACGCTCGTCGTTTCCATCGCGCGACACCCTAGCAGATGTTGGTTTCTGCCCGGCCGGATGACGCCCGCGGTCGTCCTTCCGGGTGGCCGCTCACGCGCGCACGCCGCGAGCTTCCAGCTCGACGGCTCGCCGCGCGGCACGTCGTATGCGTGGAAGCTCGCTCGCATGCCCCGAGCGAAGCCGAACGGAGAGACGACGGAACCATGCGAGCGCGCCGGCAGAGGCGCACGAGCTCCGATGGTGGAGCACGCCGGAGCTCAACCTTCGAGGCGCCGCGGAGATTCCCCTGACGAGGCGCGACGTCGATGACGACGACCGCACTCCGTCCAGAGCGCTTCCGCGACCGCGTGCGCGACGTCGTCGTGATCGCGTCGTCATCCCGGAGCGGCTCGAGCCTCTTCGCCGAGTGGCTGCGCCAATCCAGCGACCTTCTCCACCTCCGCGGCGAGCCGAACCCGCTGCTCCGATCGGTCGGGCTGATGACGGGGGCGTCGGGACGTGACGGTCCTTCCGACGTGCTCTCCCCCGACGACGTTCCGCCCGATTGCCGTCTCGACGACTTGTTCGCACGCGATGCGGGACATCCGGCGCCGAAGTCCGCCGCCGTCGACGTGGCCCAGCTCGCCTCGGATTGGCACTGGCGGCTCGGCATGGAGTGGCCCGGCGCACGCTTCCATCCGGAGGACGTCTTCGGCTGGACGGCCGCGGCGCTCCGGGACATCGGGTATCGTCCAGGCCAGGCGCTCGACGTAAATGCGTTCGCGCTGCGGTTCTTGGACCGCGTCGCCGAGGTCCACTCTCGGGTATCGCCCTACCGCTACGATCTCCCGGCTTCACTCGTTCGAGAGCACCATCCCGGAATGCTCGTCCCCGACGGCCCGCCGGGCGAAGGCCTGATCGAGGAACCTCCGTTCATCCTCGTCGTGCCTTGGTCGCGGGTCCGGCCGGAGGAAGTCGGCCGGCATCCGCTCGTCTTGAAGACGCCGAGCGCCGGCTACCAGCTCGGCTTCTATTGCGCGCTCTTTGCGTCGGCGCGCGTGCGCGTCATCCACCTCGTGCGCAATCCGGCTGCCTGCATCAACGGGCTGCTCGACGGGTGGATGCACCATGGGTTCTTCTCCCGCCAGCTCCCCGATCGGCTGCGGATCCGCGGCTACAGCGACGTGTTCCCTGCGTGGGGTCGCTCCTGGTGGAAGTTCGACCTTCCACCGGGCTGGGAAGCGTACGCGGGGGCGAGCCTCGGCGAGGTCTGCGCGTTCCAGTGGGCCTCGGCCCATCGGGCGATCTTGAACGCCATCGACGTGCTCCGCCTCGAGTCGCTCCGGATTCGCTTCGAGGACTTCATCGCGCCCGACGACCGTGCACGCCAAACGCGGAAGCAGGTCTGCGATTGGCTGGGGACCGCCGAGCACGTCGATGGTGAGCTCCCTCGTGTCATGTCGACGCGCCCTCCGCGACCGTTTCGCTGGCACGCACGCGCGGACGAGCTGACACCGCTCTTCGAGACGGAGCGCGTGCGTTCGATCGCGCGCGAGCTCGGATACGGAGCCGACCATGCCGACTGGAGCTGAGCCTCGTGTGGAGCACCTGCCGGCGACGCTGGGCGGTCCTGGATTTCGCGTCCGCGCGCAGTCGCACCGGGAGGACGTCGAAGAGGGCCGCGTCTGGCACACCTGCGGCTCGTCCTCGGAGACAGCACCGCTGCTCGAGGTCGTGCTCGGCTGGCCACCGGACACGCTCGCATCCTCCCGTCCGGCGGATGACGACCTGCTCCTCGAGCGCCCCGATCTCGCGCGCATGCGGGAGGAGGCCGTCGCGCTCGCAGAGCACCTCCGGTCGAGCGGCGTCGGTGTGCACTGGGTCCGCGACGTCGACGCGCCGCCGAACGTCGTCTTCATGCGGGACCTGTTCTTCATGACCCCGGAGGGTGCGATCATCGCTCGCCCCGCCGCCGAGCAGCGCGCGCTCGAGCCCAGGCTCGTCGCCGCGCGGCTCGCAGCCCTCGGTGCGCCGATCCTCGCGACCGTGCACGGCCGCGGCTGCTTCGAGGGGGCCGACGCCCTATGGCTCGATCCGGAGACGGTCCTCATCGGCATCCGCCGCACGAACGTGGAGGGTGCAGAGCAGGTCTCGCGCGTCCTCGCTCCGATGGGAATACGCACGATCCGTCTGCCGGTGCCGCCTCGAATCCAACACCTGCTCGGCGCGATGATCTTCGTCGAGCCTGGTCGCGCAGTCCTTCATCCGCGCGCCGTGAAGACGGAGATCGAGGCAGTCCTGCGTGCGCATGGCGTCGCTCTCGTCGTCCTCCCCGACGACGACGAGGTCACGCTCATCCGCGCCATGAACTTCGTCGTCCTCGGGGACGGCCGCCTTCTGATGCCCGAAGGCTCACCCCGCGCCGAGGCGCTCTACCGCCACACGGGATGGGCACCCGAGACCGTCCGGATCGGCGAGTACCTGAGCTGCGCCGGCGGGCTCGGATGCATCGTCGGCATTCTCCGACGCTCGTCTGGCTAGCGATCGCGCCGGTGACGCGCTCGACGCGCGCACGAAGACGAGCTCGACGCCCCGCCCCGGTCTCCCTGCGCGGCCTCGGCTACTTCTCGACGTAGCCCTTCTTCGTCTTCTCGGCCACGAGCTTGTCGTATTCCTTTTGCGCGACCGCAGCCAAGGGCCAGTTCTCAGGCCTCTGCGCCGCGCGTGATGCGGCCTTCATCGGCGCGCCGGCGAGCCCCAACGCCGTCGAGCGGCGTGGCCGAGAGCGGCGACATTGCGCTCGCCGCCACATCCGACCAAACTTCGGGCGTGCGCCCTCGCTTGCGTGTTCTCCTCGCGTCTTCCTTCCTCGGAGCCAGCGTCGCCGGCATCAGCGCCGAGGCGCGCGCAGACGAGGAGCTCGCCGTGAACGCGGAGCCGTCCGCCCCCCCGACGTCTGCGCCCCGCGCCGCGCCTCCGGCATACGGCTCGGAGCCCGAGGGCCCGAAGGGAGCGCCGCCGCCATACGTCTACGAGCCGCTCCCCAAGCCGCCCCCCTTCGGCCGGCGCGGGTTCCAGATGGCGATCCGGAGCGGCCTCTCGTTCCCGTTCGGCTCGTTCCGGGATCGGGGCGATCCCGGCGCCGGCGGTGCCCCGAAGCCGGGGGACCTCGTGGGGCCGCAGATCCCGCTCACACTCGATCTCGGTGTGAAGCCGTCGAAGTGGTTCTTCGTCGGCGGGTACGTGTCGTTCGCGGCTGGCCTTGCCGCCGGAGAGCTCTCACGCTCGTGCGACACGCTACGGCTCGACTGCCGCTCGCTGAGCTTCCGCGTCGGGGCGCAGATTCACTATGCGATCGCGCCCGACGACCTCGTGAACCCGTGGCTCGGCTACGGCCTCGGGTACTCGTCGGTCACCGTCGGCGACGACGGCGCCGACGTCACCTATCGCGGCTTCGACTTCGGGCACTTCATGGCCGGAATCGATCTTCGCCTGTCGAAGACGCTCGGCCTCGGTCCGTTCGTCGACTTCACCGTTGGCAAGTACGCCTCGCGCAAGATCGAGACTGCCGGCGGCCGGATCGACGCCGACATCTCCGGCCGGTCGTTCCACTACTGGCTCACCGTCGGTCCGCGACTCACCGTCTTCCCCTGAGAAGCGCTCCGGAGGCACGGGGATTGCTCGCGACGCGGTCCATGCGTTTGCTTTCTTCCCTCCTCGTGATCGCGTTCGTCGGCATCGGTACCCTCGCCACCACGGCTTGCGAGGAGAAAGTCTGCACACTGATGGGGTGCGGCGCGGAAGGAGTCACGGTCGAGTTCACGCTCCGCGAGCGGGGCGCCTATGTCATCGATGTCGTGGTCGACGGCGAGCGAACGACCTGTCGCGCCACCCTGCCACTCCGCGCGGACGACTCTGGATGCGGTGGGTCCGCCGTCGTGCTGACCAGATCGGGCTCGGCGCTCCCCGAGAGCGAGCACACGATCGGGCCGCTCAGGATCGCGAGCACCACGGCCACGGAGGTCTCGATCCGGCTCGAGCGTGACGGCACGGTGGTCGCGGAGAAGAGCTTCTCCCCCGCGTACGAGACGACGCCAGGTCCGAACGGCCCCGAGTGCGACCCGGCGAGCTGCACGAGCGCGCGCACGACGTTGCCGTGATGCAGTGCGATTCCCGACCGTCGCTCAATGAGCCGCGGACTTGGAGAAGAGGTTCACGATCACGACGCCGACGACGATGAATCCGAGTCCAATCACGGCGGCGCGGTCGAGCGGTTGCCGAAGAACGACGTAGCCCACCGTCGAGATCAGCACGATCCCGAGTCCACTCCAGATGGCGTAGGCGATCCCGACGGGGATGGTCTTGAGCGCCTGCGACAGCAAGTAGAACGAGCACAAGTAGCAACCGGCCATGACGATGGTCGGAACGAGCTTGGTGAACTGCTCCGACTTCTGCAGATAGGTCGTGCCGGTCACTTCGAGCACGATGGCGAGACCGAGCGCGCCGTAGGTCGTGACTGCGGGACTCATGACTTCCTCGTCAGACCGAGGAGCGCCTGGCGGAGAGCCTTGCTGGGGGGCGCGCCTTGGCCGAGCAACGCCGCCAGCCAGATTCCATCAGCGGCATGACGTGCGAGCTCCAACGCTGGCGCGGAGTCCGTCTGCTTGTTCTGCTTCAGCTGCCCGTCGAGCCAGTCCGCCCACCGCTGCTTCAATCGTGGTTCGGTGACCGAGGACATCATCAACGCCGACCACTGGACGACTTCCTCACCGCCGAGCAGCTCGAGCGTTGCGTTGATGTAGGCGCGCGTGAAGCGCCCGAAGCGTTCCGGATCGGCGTCCATCAATTGCCGTACGCGGCCTTCGAACGACTGCAGCAGCTCGTCGAAGATCGCGTCGACAAGCGCCTGTTTCGTCGGGAAGTGGTGCAGAAGCCCTCCCTTCGTGACGCCGGCGGTATCGGCCACCGCCTGCAGCGACAGCCCAGCGACACCGTGCTCGACGCAGAGACGCGCCCCATGCTCGAGCAGTCGGCGCCTGACGAGTGCAGGCTCCTTCTTTCGCTCGTACGCGCTTGCCATGAGCCAAAGATACCATCTGGTTGGTATCTTTCAAGCCAGGCGCAGGCGCGACCGCGACCCGCCGTGCGGCAGCGGTGGAGCTGAAGGACACTCGCGCGATCATCATCGAGCGGACGTTCCGCGCTCCGGCCTGAAGCCCGGCCGGGCGTCGGTCGGCCGGCTCACGTGTCGGGCATGACCGCTGCAAGAACGCGGAATCGCGACGCGGACGAGAGGGCTCGGCAATGAGGACACTGCACTACCAATTCGCTAGAACGCAAACCGACGAGCACGCCAGAACGCATGCGTTGACCGAGTTCGACCTGTACGACCCGATGCAGCGATTCGGTCGCGAGCTCTTCGACACCGATGAGGATTGGTCTCACTTCGAGCCCGAGATCAGCACCATGCGAAAGAAGCACGGCCCCAACGCGTGGACGCGCTGCAAGGACACGCTTCGTCGGGCATGGCGCCATCGAGCGCGAGCGAAGTATTGACCCGTCGCTCCGGGTACACTCGAGGAGCTCAGGGAACGCGTCGCCCTCGAGAGGGTCACGTGGGCGTCCTGGACGAATCGGTTCAATAGGACCGTCGGCATTGCCTAGGTCATCGAATCGCGTGCCGCATCGCCCGTGGGGGATGACGAATCATCCGGTCGACCGACCGGTGAGGCGCTGCACTCAGCCCAACGCGCGTGCCTCACATGGGTCGGGATCGTACTCCTCCTGTTTCGTATGGAGCGACGGACTCGGCGCGACGAGCTCGGAGACTTTCAAAGCCCCTCGCTGACTCACGAACAAGCCCGACGCCCCATCTCTGGCTCAGCGATTTCGAGCTCAGTGACGAATCGCTGACAACGTCCGCGCACCGATCGCGGCTCCGCTGACGAGCAGCGCTCCGCCGACGCTCAACATCGCGATGAGAGTCATGAAGATGGGCGTGTTTCCGAGGACGCCGATGATACCGAGGACGAGCGCGCCGAGACCGACGAGGAAGTGAACGGCCGACGCGGCCATGAGCCCTCGACTCGTCATTCCGCCACCCGCCTCGGGCTCCACCGTTGGAGCTCGGCTCGAGAGGAGCAAGCCCACTCCGACGACGATCGCTGCCACGGGTAGCAACGTCGGGGCCTCGATGCGGAGGAGACTGAGTACGCCAAGCGCGATCGCCGCGACCGCCGCGATCGAGTCCGCGCCGATGCTGCTCTTGGCCAGGGTGCGCTCGGCTCGGGTATAGCGCCCGTGAACCCGCGACGCGACGGTAGCCGCCTCGAAGAGCAGCGCTACGCCAACAGCGATCGTAGCGACCGCCGCAAAGGGACGGATTGCGTTGCCGGCAAGCCCGAGAATCGAAAGCACTACAGCGGCGAGCCCGGCCAAAGCCTCGACGGCAGATCCACCCGCCGCCACGCCCTCGTGCTCGTTCTTGGTCAATTCGATGTTCTGCATGACGATAGCTCTCCTGTTCTCGTCAGACCCTTCGATTTGCATTTGCTGGTCCAGGATCACGCGCGGCGAGCCCCAGCTTCCACCTCTACTGCGGGCTCACATGGCCGTTATGGGAGGCTCGACGCGCTCGCCATTCGAGGGCGGAGCGCCCTCGATGCGCTTCTCCCGACGATGAATGATCCGCTCGTTCACCTTCCCGTAGGTGCCCTTCGCGGCGCCGAGAGCCCTCGATCGCGTGCCGGGCGACAAGTACATCAGCGCAGCAATTCCGCTCAGTGCGAGGCCGATACTGCCGAGCGTGTACGCCGCGACCGGTGTCCGCCTTCGTCTCGTCAGATACGGAACGGCCGGAAGCACAGCGATCAGGTTCTTGAGGACGCGGTTGACGGTTCGGTCGATCTGCCGCTTGTTGATCTTCATGGCGAATCGAGCGTGCATCGCCCGTACCGCCAACGTTGCAGAGCCGACGCTCGCTTTGCTCTCCACGCCAATGCTTGCCTTCGAGCAGCGGGCCCCCTCGGCTCGCCTTTGCAAAGCAGCTCTTCGGTCCCCAAGACTGCCTGATCGCCGAATTCTGCCGTGGCTCGCGGACGGGGCGCACCCCTTGCAGGGTTCAGGAATAGGAGGCTGTCATGTCGATCCTATTCTTCATCCTGTTCGGCCTTATCGTCGGCTTTCTCGCACGAGCCATCATGCCGGGGAAGCAATCGATGGGCTTGATCGCCACTGCGCTGCTTGGCATTGTCGGGTCGTTCTTCGGCGGGTTCGTCGGCAATCTCGTCTATCACCGCCCGCTCCTCGAGGCCCATTCCTCGGGCTTCGTCGGGAGCATCCTCGGAGCGCTGGCCATTCTTGCGATCGTCACGTACGCCGGTCGGCGTCGGGGCGCCTACGCCTGAGCGAATCGAACGCCGTTCCGGTTCGTACTCGCGTCGTATTCGCAACCGGGCGAATGCGCGCGCAAACGACCGAAGCCGATGGATCGAATCCATTGGCTGCGTTGAAGGCACCCAAGAGTCGCCCCGCCTTGCTGTCCTCTTCGTGGGATCGAGACGCATGACGCATGTGAGGCAAGAGCGCTCCGCTTCACCTCCGCGTCTCCTCGAGACTTGCAGGCATTCGCCTGCGGTCCACTGCGCAGGATGCGGCACGACGCTTGCGACGCTTGGCCGTATGCGCCAATCGAGGTGCATGGAACCAGGAGCCGAGCGATGGGCACGGTAGCAGAGCGTGGCAAGGGCATGGCCGAGCAAGTTGGCGGCAAGATCGAGCAAGGTGTCGGCAAGGTCGTCGGCAGCGATAAGATGCAGGCTGAAGGCAAGACGGCGGAGCTGAAGGGCGAAGCCAGGGAGGAGGCCGCGAAGGCCGCTGAGCGCACGAAGGCCACTGCACAGGAAGCTGGCGGTGCGATCGAGAAGGGTGTCGGAACGATCGTCGGCAGCGAGAAGATGCAGGCAGAAGGAGCGGCCAAGCAGGAGACAGGCGAAGCTCGGCACAAGGCAAACCAGTAGGCACGCCTCGTCCAGCAGGAGTCGTCGGGCTCCTGCCAGCAGGAGTCGTCGGGCTCCTGCCAGCAGGAGTCGTCGAGCTCCTGCGCTCGAGCTCGAGCCCACTAGGAACCGCTTCATTCGCGAGGCGGGCGGCCGTGTCCATTTCCATCACTCCCGTTCACGCGGCGCTCGGTCCATGCACGCTCCTCCTTTCGCCGCCTGAACTGCGCGGTTCGTCGCTCATCGTTCTCGCCCTTTCGTTCGTCGCGCAGGTGCTCGTCGTACATCTGTGCAACTCATCGAACCGGGAGAGGTGACATCATGCTTCTCACGACAGCCGTGATTCCGAGGACCGATCTCGTCAGTCTCGTGGAGTCGATCACACCGCTCTGCGTGACCATCGACAAGGAACGAAACCGGACCATCTCGCTGGGGCGACCGAAGGTCGAGCTCGTCGCTGGTCGCGGACTGCGCCTGCGTGGCGACGCCCACGTTCATTGGGACTTCGCGCACGTTCCGATACCGGTGACGATCAACACATGGCAGCTCGTGCTCGTGCCTCGGGTTTCGTCACGTGGTCGTTCGCACGTCCTGTCGTTCGCCCCCGACCTGGAAGAGCTCGACGTGAAGTTGGTCCCCGGATTCGTCGACGAGAAGATCGCCAATGCGATCCGAGATGCCATCTCGCATCATCGCGACCGACTCGCGTGGGACTTCGGGCGGACACTTTCGAAGCGCCTACCCCTCCCCGCGAACGTCTCGCCATCGAACACGTTCGAGATCTTTCCGGTAGGGGGCGACGTCTCGGTGGGCGAAGCGGAGATCCGCCTGGCGCTTCGATTCGAAACGCGCTTCGAACCACGCGCCGCCGAGGCCGAGAGCGATGCCGCGCAGAAGCGGGCGCCGGCGCTGCAGGAGACGACGGCACGCGCCTCTGGACACTGACCCCAGAGCTCGAAGCGTTCAGCTTCTCGTTCCGTCACGCGGCCGGGTCGTCATCGGCGTGAACGCGGAACGGAGGACCGGACGGGCTACCGAACGTATGGCCTTCCAGGGCGCGGACGAGCGCACGTGAAGGGCGACGCGGAGGGCACGCAGATTGCTCGACGTCGAGGGTATCGCTGGAGGCGAACCATGGAAACCACGGTAGATTGGCTGACTCTCGCGTTCGGGAAGCTCGTTGCGTTCCTTCCGAGCTTGATAGCAGGACTCGTAGTTCTGCTCGTTGGTTACATCATCGGCGTTCTGCTAGCCAAGGCGACGCGAGTGCTCGCACATCGGCTCGGATTCGACCGATTCATTGTTCGCCTTGGACTCGGGGAGCCGAAGGGGGAGAGCGCCGCGTCCAACGTCCTCGGTAAGCTGGTCTTCTTCTTCGTGATGGTCGCAACGATCATGCAGACGGCCCGCGTCTGGGATCTCACGTTCGTTGCAGCTGGCCTCGCGCGGTTCCTCGCGTACGTCCCGCACGTCCTCGCCGCCTGCGTCGTCTTCGCGGTCGCGCTGTTCCTCGGCAATTGGGTGCGCGATCGGCTCATGCGCGGCGCCGTCGAAGGTGAGGATCGCCGCGTGCGCATCAGTGTGCTGCCGTCCGCCGTCCGTGCCGGCATCATCGCGCTCGGTTCGTTCATGGCGCTTCGCGAGCTGCAGATTGCGCCCGAGATCGTCAACGCTGCATTCATTCTCCTCCTCGCGGCCGCGGCAGTCGCAACTGCACTCGCATTCGGGCTCGGCGCTCGAGACGTCGCGGGACGCGTCGCCCAGTCCTGGTACGATCGTCGTCGGGTCCAAACCGGATTTGCGCGCGACATCGAGATGCCCTCGGTAGAGCGACAACCCACGTAATCAGCGACGCGCACGCCGCGGCGGAGGCGCTCCGTCTGGCTCACCTCGTCTCGCCCTCCGTGGCTGCGCATCGAACGCGACACGGAGGACCATCCCCCTTCCTACGGGCAGGCGCGGCGAGACCTTCCCTCGCGGGGTCGGTCGAACGGCGCGGCACGGACGCGCCCGCCTTCTCCGCGACAGCGCGAGCATCGACGTCCGCGGGCGAGCGATGTAGCGTCGGGCCATGAGCAGCACCCATCACTTCGCAGCGCACCTCGTGTGGACCGGCGCGTCGAATGGCCCCGTCCGCGACTACGAGAGCTACTCGCGGGAGTTCGAGGTCGAGATCGACGGCAAGCCTGCGCTGAAGGGCTCGGCGGCTCCGCCCTTTCGCGGTCTGTCCCATCTCCACAACCCCGAAGATCTGCTCGTAGCAGCGCTGAGCTCCTGCCACTGCCTCTCGTACCTCGCGCTCTGCGCTCGCGCGCGGATCGTGGTCGAGGCGTACGAGGACGACGCCACCGGCACGATGGCCTTCGATCGCGTGGCGAAGGTGATGAGGTTCACCGAGGTCGTTCTTCGTCCGAAAGTCCGACTCGCCGCCGGCGCGGACGTCGACAAGGCACGCGCGCTCCACGAGAACGCGCACCACGAGTGCTTCATCGCCAACTCGGTCAACTTCCCCGTCCGCAACGAACCGACGATCACCGTCGGCGGCTAGAGGACGCCACCGGCACATCGCCCATCGCCGAGCCGCGTGCGCCCGCCGCTACGCGGTCTCGACGATGCCGTTCGCGACCCGCACGGGCCATGGTGAGAGCCGTGCGCCCGCGCAAGGACCACCGACGCACATACCGTCTTCGACGCGGAAGAGCGCGCCGTGCCACGCACAATTGACGAGCGTCTTGTCGGGCGTCAGATAGTCGTCGAGCTTCCGCGCGAGCGGCAAGCCCTGATGCGGGCATTGGTCCACGTAGCCGAAGACTTCGTCGCCGCGTCGAACCACGAACCCGTGAAAGAACGCGTCGCCGATCTGCAGGACGAAGTTGCGCGCGCCCTCGACGCCGATGGCATCGAGAGAGCAGAGCTGAACGCCCGCGGGCGTCGTGTACACGCGTTTCCGTGCTTCCGTCATCGAGCGGTAGAGGGGGCGGCGGTCTGGTCGATCGATCGCTCGGGCGTCACTGGCAAGTCGCGGGACGGTAGCACGAGCCTCGCCGGCGGGTGAAAGACGGAGGCTGGAGGCGCCTCGCTCCGGGCGCGAGAACTGCCGAGATCTTCAATCCACGGCTGACGAACGCGACCCGGTGGGCGCACGCGGCGACGACGCCTCGCGCTCGTCGTAGCGGTCGCGCTATAGCGGTGCTCACTTGGAGTGACCTCCGATTCACGCCCGCCCGTTGGGCGAGCGGGCGTGAATCTCCGGTCAAAGCGAGTACGTGTGAGCCGACCGCTTCGAGCTTTCAGGATCGGCGCAACTGAGTTGCGCCTTAGCTCTTGGCTGATGTTAGTTTCGGGCACTCCGATGACGCCCGAGGCATTCCAAGAGACCTTCGACCGCATCCGCGCGCAGATGGCCCACGTCGTCGTCGGGCAGGAGGAGCTCGTCTTCGGGCTCCTCGTCACGGCGATCGCCGGCGGTCATGTGCTCATCGAGGGCGCGCCCGGCCTCGGCAAGACCCTCGTGGCGCGAGCGTTCGCACGCGTCTCGGGGGCGAGCTTCAAGCGGATCCAGTTCACGCCCGACCTCATGCCGAGCGACGTCACGGGCTCCAGCGTCTTCGAGCGACAGCGCGGCGACGGCGGAGGGACCTTCACCTTCGTCCCGGGTCCGATCTTCTGCCAACTCCTCCTCGCCGACGAGATCAACCGTGCCCCGGCGAAGACGCAGTCGGCGCTCCTCGAGGCGATGCAGGATCATCAGGTCACGGTCGACGGCACGTCGCGTCCCTTGCCGGCGCCGTTCATCGTCGTCGCGACGCAGAACCCCGTCGAATCGCAAGGCACCTATCCCCTCCCCGAAGCCCAGCTCGATCGCTTCCTGATGAAGGTCACCGTGGCGGATCCGCCGCGCGAGGTCGAGCAGCAGATCGTGAAGAACCACGCCACCGGCTTCGATCCGACCGACCTCTCGGCGCTCGTTCCCGTGACGTCGCCGGAGGAGCTCGTCGCGATGAGCGCGCTCGCGGGAAAGGTGCGCGTCGACGATGCCGTCGTCGGTTACGTCGTCGACCTCGCCCGGCGCACCCGCGAGGATCGCGCGATCGAGCTCGGCGCATCACCCCGAGCCTCGATCGCGATGATGAAGGCCGCGCAGGTCGTCGCCGCGAGCGAGGGGCGCGACTTCGTCACCCCCGACGACGTGAAGTCCGTCGCCAAGCCAGTCCTTCGTCATCGCGTGATGCTGCATCCGGACGCCGAGCTCCAAGGCATCAGCGCCGACGAGCGCATCGACGACATCCTGCGATCGGCGCCGGTGCCGCGCGCTGCCCCCGAGGTCCACGCCGCGGCCGCGTCGGCCTGAGCGCGGGACAGCGCACGTGGTCCCCACCAAGCGCCTGGTGAGCCTCGCCTTCGTCGCGGCTGCCGTCGCGCTCGTCGCCGGCTACGTGCCGGGCGTGGATGCCGCGTGGATCGGGATCGACGCGCTCCTCGTCGCCATGTGCGGAGCGGATGCCCTCGCCGGCCGGCAGCGGCGCGTGGAGGCCGAGCGGCGCGTCGCCGACATCTTCTCCGTCGGTCGACCGAACACGGTCACGATCGTCCTCTCGAACCGCAGCGACCGTCCGATCACGGGGACGGTGATGGACGATCCGATCGAGGACGCCACCGTGACCGCGCTCCCGGGACACTTCGAGATCCCGCCACGGAGCTCCGCCGAGCTCCGCTACGAGATCACCCCGACGCGGCGCGGGAAGCGAAGCCTCGGCGGGATCACCGTCCGCTACGCGCTGCCGCTCGGCCTCCTGTCGCGTCAGGAGCGGATCGAGCTCCCGCGGGACGTCGACGTCTATCCCGACGTCCATGCCGCGCGTGCGCTCGAGATGCTCCGCCGCCAGGGACGCGAGGATGCACGGCTCGGCTCGCTTCGCGTCCGCGGCGGCGACACCGAGTTCGAGCGCCTCCGGCCGTACCAGCGCGGCGACGAGATGAAGCACGTCGACTGGCGCGCCTCCGCACGACGCGACGATCTCGTCGCGCGGCAGTACCAGGCGGAGTCGAACCAGAACGTCGTCTTCGCGCTCGACGTCGGGCGAGGGATGCGCGGAGAAAGCGGCGGGCTCACGAGCGTCGATCACGCGCTCGCCGCGGCGCTGCTCACCGCCGACGTCGCGCTCCGTGGCGGCGATCGCGCCGGTCTGCTCACGTTCGACGATCGCCCGCGGAGCTTCCTCCGCCCCACCGGAGGCCGCTCGGGAGGCCGCAAGCTGACGCGCGCAGTCTACGCGCTCGACGCAGGCCTGGCGGCGACCGACTACCGATCGGCGATGGTGTTCCTGAAGACGCAGGTGAAGGCGCGCTCGCTCTTCGTCATCTTCACCAACCTGCTCGATCCACGCGGCGCGAAGGACCTCGCCACGGCGGTGCGGAGCCTGATGCCAAGGCACCTCCCGCTCTGCGTCCTCATGCGAGACGTCGAGGTCGAAGCCCTCGCGCTGGCGAAGACGGAGAACGAGGGAGACGTGCTCGTGCGCGCGGCGGCGGCGGAGTCGATCTCGTGGCGCGACGGCATCGTCCGGAGCCTCCGCAACGCGGGCGCGCTCGTCCTCGATGCACGTCCGGAGGACGTGACGCCTCTCCTCGTGAAACGCTACCTCGAGGTGAAGGCGCGCCGCCTCCTCTGAGCCACGCGCTCGCGGTGCGAGCTCATGCGCAGGCGGAGCCCTGTCCACCGAGCGCTGCGCGCGCTCCGCCCGATGCGCGCTGTGGTACGAATCGGACCATGAGGCGCGCTCTTCGTGCACCACTGGTCGGGGCGGCGACGCTCACCGTCATCGGGACGTTCGCGGTCGACGCCGCAGCGCAGCCTGCGTGCACCACGCCGAAGACGATGTGCGCGGGTCACTCCGGATATTACGCGCCGTCCGAAGACCTCGAACGCCTCACCGCCGTCGCCGATCCGATCCTGCGTGACGTGCGCGCGTGCCTCGACGGCATCGGCGCGAAGCACGTCGCGTCCGTTCTCGTCATCCGCTGGGACTCGGAGGGCAAGCCGGTCGACGTGAGGATCGACGTCCCCGGCTACGAAGGCCTCCCGTGCGTGCAGAAGGCGCATGCGAAGGTCGCCATGCTCGAGAACCCGCGCGAGACGGCGATCCGCTGCGAGCTCGGCTGCCCGCCGCCGCCGAAGCCGGCACCGGCGCCCGCGCCGATCGTCGTGGCGCCTCCTGCACCGACGACGGCCCCGGCGCCAGCACCGCAGCCTGCCCCTGCCCCTGCCCCTGCGCCTGTCCCCGCCCCCGCACGCGCGCCCGAAGGGCCACGCTACGAGAAGGTCTGGTACGGCTACCAGACGCTCATCGCCGACGGCCTGTCGCTCGCACTCCTCACTGGTGGCGTCGTGGCGAAAGCTTCGGAGCCGATCGTCGCGGGCTACGTCGGCTTCGTCCTCGCCTCGCCGATCGTCCACATGGCGCACGGCAACGTCGGCCCGGGCTTCGGAAGCATCGGCACCCGCCTCTTCGTGCCCTGGATCGGCGCAGGCATCGGAGCGATCACCGGCCTGATCGTCGGCGGGACGAGCGGGAGCGGCGCAGTCGCAGACTTCGGCAGCCGCGCCAACGGAGCGCTCAACGGCGCGGTCATCGGTACCGTGATCGGCGTCGTCGGTTGTATCGCCATCGACGCGGCCGGGCTCGCGTACACAAAGGAGCGCGTCGACGATGCCAACGTCTCGCTCGCGCCGCGCCCTCCCCAGCCCACCTTCACGCTGGCGCCCTCGTTCGACCTCCGCAGCGATCGCGCGTCGGTCGGCGTCGTCGGGCGCTTCTGATCGGATCGCCACGGACACGCGCGGCGCGCGGGCGTCACCTTCGCATTCGCGGGTCGAACGTGAAGCGGCGCGGCAGCCCGAACACGACCTTCGCCATGTCGGGGTGGCGCGGGTTCAAGAGGACGTTGTGCTCGTCCGGGATGACGGCCGACGGGACCCGGAGGGCGACAGAGCGCCCCTCCGCGACCCACTCGCTCCCGAGCCGGCGTAGCGCGGGCGGCCCGGGGACCTTCCGCCAGCTCTTCGGGAGCTTCGTCGGATCGATGTCCTCCACGGCGAGCGAGCCTGGGATCTCCACGCGGATCGAGACGAGATCGTCGGGGAGGTCGTCCGGATCGAGATGTACGAAGACCTCGAGACAGGCGAGGGCGAGCGAGCCCGCGCAGTACACGACGCCGACGCCCTTGTCGTTCCACCGACCGGGAAAAAGGCGCGCCCCCTCCCCGTCGAATGCGGTCTTTGCGCGCGAGGCCTTGCAGATTCGCCAGGCGATCACGTCAGACGAAGACCCCGTGCTCGATCCGACCGAGCTCCTCGAGGACGGCACCTGCGCCGACGTCCGTGTCGAGCAGCTGGAGCGGGACCTCGCCCCCCAGCGCACGGTTCGGCTTCACGACCCAGCGGCGCGCCTTCTCGACGGAGCCGAGCACGACCGTCGCCTGCGCGAGCACGCGGGCGAGCCGCACGAGGCGCTCCGACTCCTCCGCATCGAGGGGTTGGTTCCGCTCGATACGACGCGCGATCGTACGCTTCGCGAGCCCCAGCGACTCGGCCGTCGCCTGGACGGACATGTCGAGCCGCGCCGCAACCGAGGTGAACGCGTTCGCAGGCAGCCCCTTTCGAATGATCGGCGCGAGCTCGAGCGGATCGCGGACGCGCTGCCTCAGGCCGAGCATCGAGGCCGTCTCGCCGAGGACGTCGCTCCGTGCCGTTGCGCTCCGTGCCATTTGGCATCATCTTAGGTGCCAATCGGCACGACGCAAGCGGGTCGACACCTGCACGGGACGAGGCTCACCGCCGACTCGCCCCCAGGCATCGCCGGCCACGCGCCCGATGACCAGACGTCAGCGATTCGCGACGTCGACCCGGTAGGCACTGCGCTGCTCCTCGCGCACGTCGATGGTCCGACCGAGGAATCGACGGAGGAGCTCGACGTGCGTGCGCAGGTGCGTCGTAGGCGTGACCGTCCGGAACGAGCCGCCCGCCCCGAGCGCCATCGGCAGAACGAGCTGATCGGCCAGGTGCTCGCCGACGGGGACGTCGGCCTCGAGCCATGCTCGGACCTCGCGGGCGACGCGCGCGGCCACCTCTTCGGCGCGCACGCCGCGCTCGCCGAAGCCCGAGAACACCTCGGTCACATGCTCCGCCTCCACGAGCGCGAGCAGCACGTTGCCCGGTCCGGCGCTCGTCACCACCTCCGGGCGCGCATCCGCATCGTGCCAGCCGAGGAGCCCGACGAGCGCGGCGATCTCGCGTTGGGCGACATGCGCTGGCAGGCGCGACGAGAGCGCGCGAATACGCTTCGCGCGGATCGCGCCCCGCTCCTCGAGCACGAGCGCGCCGAGCGCCGGGCATGCCTGGATCTCGACGCGGACGAGACCGCCTCCTGCCGGATAGAGGCCCGCCGCGACGAGCTCCGACGAGATCTTCGCGCCCATCCGTCGCAGGAGCGGCAGGTACGTCGTCTCGAAGAACGGATAGGGCGGCGACATCGGGTTGTGCGTGCCCCCGGAGACCTCCACAACGGATGCGTCACGCGCCGAGAGCAACGCCGGCAAGAGCGTCTGCACGACGAGCATCGCGCTCCCCGCCGAGCCGACATCGAAGCGATACGTCCCGCCTCGCACCGTGCGCGGCGAGAACGTGACCGTACGCGATCCGAGCTCGTCGCCGGTCACCTCCGCATTCGAGACCTCTTGTGCCGCTCGAAGCGCCGTCAGGTGTTGCCGCAAGAGCCCGGGCTTGGCGCGTCCGGCGCGCACGTTCTCGATGGTCACCGGCGTCCCCGTGACCATCGAGAGAGTCAGCGCCGTTCGCACGATCTGCCCGCCACCCTCGCCGCCCCCGCCGTCGATCACGAGCATCGCCCTACCCCTTCACGCACGACACCTGCCGGTTCCCGTGCGCCACGTCCAAGAGATCCTTCATACGCCCCGAACATGGTGCTGCGGGCGCGGACCGCCAAGGCGAGCTGCTCTTGCCGCGGAGAGCGGGAGCCCGTCGCCTGGTTCGGAACAAGCGCGACCTTGGGTGATTCGCCCTCGAACGGCAGAGCCAGAGTCTTCGCGCGCACGCATCACGACATCGTCGCATGGCATTTCCTCACGCATTGTCCGGCGCGCGCGAGCGCCGCGAGAGTATCGTGCGTCGCGGTGCCCGCATTCCGCCACGCGCTTCGTCGCCATCGTGTCCTTGGTCCCATCACACTCGGTCTGCTCGTTGCCGTTGGCTGCAGCAGCGACCCTTCCTCGAGCGGGCTCGAGCCCAGCGTGTCGAGTGCACGGCCGGCGCTGGACAGCGCGTCGAGCGTCGATCCCGCATCGGCTTTCGTCACCTCGTTCGACGACGCGCTCGGCACGCCGACGTTTCTCCGAGCGGCTCGCTCGAACGTCGTTCGTCGTCGAAACACGAGCCCCGAGCGAGCGGCACGGGCGCACCTCGAAGCACTCGCTTCCCGTTACCGACTTCCGCGCAGGGCACTCGATTCGGCCGTCGTCACGCAGGTGAGCGACTCAGGCAAAAACGGCGTGATCGTCGTCTTGCGGCAGAGAATCGGTGGCGTCGACGTCATCGAGCGTGATGCGAAGGTCCTGTTGGACGAGAACCTCTCGCTCGTCGCAATCGGCGGTGCGCTGCACCCTGCCGCGTTCGCGCATTCGAAGCTCGGTCGTTTCGCGCTCGGCGCGGAGGAGGCTGCAGCGCGAGCCTTCGACACGCTGTACCCGCCGTCCGGCTCCTCGACCGCGACGCGCTTCGTGGCCGCCGATTCGCGCGCGGACGGAGACGACGCGTTCGTCCTTGCCGGTGGCACCTCCGCAGACGGCGTTCGCCTTCTTCGTCCGGTGCGCGCGAAGCGGGTCTACTTCCCCGCCGGCGAGCGGCTCGTGCCGGCTTACGCCGTCGAGATCATCGCTGAGGTGTCGGGCCCGGCCGGCCAACACGATGATGCCTACGCGCTGCTCGTGGCGGCGGACGACGGACGGATCCTCCGGCGGAGAAGCCTCGTTCACCACGCGGCGTACACGTACCGCGTCTTTGCCGACGCGTCGGGCCGTCATACGCCGATGGACGGCCCCATCGCGAACCTCACCCCGCATCCGACGGGACTCGCCGACAAGACGAGCGTGTCCTTCGTGCCGCCGAACCTCATCACCATCGACGGCTTCAACGCGACCCGGGACCCCTGGCTCCCGGCAGGCGCCACGGAGACGCGCGGCAACAACGTCGACGCGTACACGGACGACGACGTGGACGGCTTCTCGGCCGGGGACCTGCGCGCTTCGGTTACCGCGCCTGGAACGTTCGACCGGCTCTTCGACGTCTCGCTCGAGCCGACAGCGTCGACCAACCAGAGGATGGCAGCGGTGACGAACGCGTTCTTCGTCACGAACTGGCTCCACGACGACTGGTACGACGTCGGGTTCGACGAGGCCTCGGGCAACGCGCAAGCCTCGAACTACGGGCGCGGAGGCAGCGAGGGCGATCCGCTCCTCGTCCAGGTCCAGGACAGCGCCGCCGCCGGCAAGCGGAACAACGCGAACGCGATGACGCCTGCCGACGGCTCGTCGCCGCGCCTGCAGTTCTACCTCTGGGATGGACCAATCGAGGGCTCCCTCACGGTGACGCCCGGCGGCTCGTTCGCAGCGGGCGCGGCAACGTTCGGTCCGCAGTCGTTCACGCTCGAGAAGAACATCGTCCTCGCGAGCGGCCCCGCAGGCTCGACAGCGTGCGGGACGCTCTCCAACGTCACGGACAAGGTCGTCCTCATCGATCGGGGAGGCTGCACGTACGAGTCGAAGGCCAAGAACGCGCAGAACGCCGGCGCCACCGGTGTGATCATCGCGAACAACACGGCGGGCGAGATCGCGCCCATGACCGACGATCCGGTCGTGACCGGGGTGACGATTCCGGTTCTGTCGATCACGCAAGCCGCCGGCACGACGATCAAGGCCCAGCTCCAAGGGAACGCGGTCATGCCGGCGCGGATGCATCGGACGAGCTCGCCCGCACGCGACTCCGCGCTCGACGCGTCGATCATCGCCCATGAGTGGGGCCACTACCTCCACCACCGCCTCGTGCGCTGCTCCACCGAGCAGTGCGGTGCCGAGAGCGAAGGCTGGGCGGACTTCATCGCGCTGCACATGTCGCTTCGCCCGGGCGACCAGCTCGGCGGCACGTTCGCGGTCGCGCAGTATTCGACACCGGCCCTCTCGAGCGATACCGCCTACTTCGGATTGCGGCGCTTCCCGTATTCGGTCGATTTCACGAAGAACGCCCTCACGTTCAAGCACATCACGAACGGCGTCGCGCTTCCGGACACTCCGATGAACAGCCGCGCGGGCGGCGTGAACGCCGAAGTCCACAACGCCGGCGAGGTGTGGGCCTCGATGTTGTGGGAAGCCTACGTCGCGCTCCAGAGGCGTGCGGCGGGTCCGGCGCCGGCCTACACGTTCGACGAGGCGCGAAAGCGAATGGCGTCGTACGTCGTGGGAGGCATGAAGCTCGCTCCCGCGAATCCGACCTACACGGAGCAGCGCGACGCGCTCCTCGCAGCGGCGTTCGCACGCGACGCGGCGGATGGCAACGCGCTCGCAGAGGGATTTGCGCGTCGCGGAGCGGGCAGCTGCGCCGTCTCTCCGGCACGCGATTCGAGCACCTTCGACGGCGTCGTCGAGAGCTTCGAGCTGAAGGCCGACGCCTCGATCGCGTCGATCGTCATCGACGATGCGGTCCTGTCATGCGACACCGACGGCATCATCGATGCCGGAGAGACCGGGCGGGCGGTCGTTCGCATCACGAACCGTGGAGGGGCAGCGCTCGTCGGCGCGCAGCTCGCCGCGACGACCTCGCTCGCGGGGGTGACGTTCCCGAAGGGAGCAACGATCGCGGTGCCGGCGATCGCGCCGTTCACCACGCTCGATGTGCCTGTGGAGATTGCCCTGGCTGCCGCGATTACGGGGCAGCAGCAGCTCGACGTCTCGTTCGCGCTCACGACGCCGGGCGCGTGCTCTGCCTCCGTGAGCGCGTCGGCGAGCGTGCGCGCCAACATCGACGAGAAGAGCGCATCGTCCGCCACGGACGATGTCGAGGCGACCACGACGACGTGGACGGCGACGGATCTCGACGCCAGCTCGCTCGCGTCGACCATCTGGAAGCGCGTGGAGACGGCGCCCATCGCACACGCGTGGCACGCCGACGACTACACGGCACCATCCGATACGGCGCTCGTGTCTCCGGCGTTCGACGTCGGCGCAGCGGGCTCCTTCACCGTGACCTTCTCGCATCGGTACCGGTTCGAGAGCGACAATGGAGTGCACTACGACGGTGCCGTGATCGAGGTCTCGTCCGACGACGGTGTGACATGGGTGGATGCATCGACGCTCGCAACGCCGGGCTACGGAGGCGACATCGGTGATCCGACCGGCGCCGCCACGAATACCCTCAGGGGACGTCGAGGCTACGTCGCAGAGAGCGCCGGCTGGCCTGCGCGCACGACCGAGACGCTCGACTTCGGCTCCGCCCTCGCCGGAAAGCGCGTGAAGCTTCGCTTCCGCGTCGCGACCGACGACGCGGTCGGAGCGACCGGCTGGGAGATCGACGACATTCACGTCACGGGCGCGCTCAACACGCCCTTCGCGGCGATCGTGGACGACGACGGCGTCTGCACGAACATCCCGACGGCAAACGCGGGCCCCGATCAGACGGTCAGCAGCGGCGCGACGGTGAAGCTCGACGGCAGCCGCAGCGCCACGACGCGTGATGCCGGGACGCTCGCATTCGCGTGGAAGCAGACGGCAGGACCGACGGTGACGCTGTCAGAGGGGACTTCAGTGACAGCAACGTTCACGGCGCCGCCGGTGACCGCGAAAGAGAAGCTCACCTTCGAGCTGTCGGTGCGCGACGGCCTGGCCTCGGCGACGGACACGGTCGACGTCGTGGTCGAGCCCAAGGCGAATGGGCCGGACGGTGCAGGCGGCGAGGGCGGTGGAGCTGTCGACGTCGGCTCCGGGGAGCCCGAGGCGAGCGGCGGTGGGCCCGGTACGCAAGGGGGCGGCTGCCGGAGCGCGGGCGGAGCGGGCTCGAGCGGAAGCGGACTGGGTGCATCGGCGCTCGCCCTCGCACTCGCTACACTCGTCGGGCGGCGCCGACGCTCGAAGTGAGGGGCAGCTGGCAACCGTACCGAGCGCGAGCGTGGGGCCGCGAGCGCGCCCTCGAGGCGCCCGCGGACACGGCGCGAGAAGACGAGGCTTCCCTCCGGCGCGCGAATGGGCGAAGACAGGGGGCAGGAGGTATCGAGAGATGTCTGTTCTCGTTGGAAAGAAGGCGCCGGACTTCACCGCAGAGGCCGTTCACGGAGACGGAAAGATCGCGTCGTTGACGCTGTCGGAGCACGCGAAGGGCAAGTACGCCGTCGTGTTCTTCTACCCGCTCGACTTCACGTTCGTCTGCCCGTCGGAGCTCATCGCGTTCGATCATCGCCTCGAGGAGTTCACGAAGCGCAACGTCGCCGTCCTCGGCGTCTCAATCGACTCCCAGTTCACCCACGCCGCCTGGCGCAACACGCCCGTCGACAAGGGCGGCATCGGCCCCGTCGGCTACCCGCTCGTGGCGGACGTGAAGCACGAGATCTGCAAGGCCTACGACGTCGAGAGCGAGGGCGGCGTCGCGTTCCGCGGCTCGTTCCTGATCGACAAGGCGGGCGTCGTCCGCCACCAGGTCGTCAACGACCTGCCGCTCGGCCGCAACATCGACGAGATGCTGCGCATGGTCGACGCCCTGCAGTTCACCGAGGAGCACGGCGAAGTGTGCCCCGCGGGCTGGAACAAGGGGAAGAAGGGCATGAAGGCCGACGCGAGCGGCGTCGCCGAGTACCTCGCGACCCACGCCAAGGACCTCTGAGTCCAAGACGCGCACGCGACGCCACCGGTAACGGTGGCGAGCGCCCCGGCCGCGGGGTGGTGACCTTGCCACCCCGCGCGCCGTGCGCAGCGAGGCGGCGCGATAGGAAAGCCACCGCGCTCGCTGGTTCGGCTCGTGTATAGACGGGAGCGTGGCCGCCCCTCGCACGCAGCGAACATACGCTCTCTCTCGGAACGAACGTGGTCTGAAGCAAGGTTCGCCCGTCGCTCTCGTGAGCGCGCTCCTCGTGACGTTCGTGCTCGCCTGCAGCAGCGAGAAGACTGTCGAGGGCGACTCGGGAGCACCTTTCGGCGAAGAAGCTGACGCCGGCGAGGGCACCGCGCCCCGCGACGCGGGCACCAATACGACGACCGACGCTGGCGGCGATGCCGGCAAGACGGACGGCGGTGCGAGGTGTGAGCCCGCTTGCGGCTCGGGCGAGTTTTGCGATGCGAGCGGCCTCTGTCGCGTCTGCGATGCGGACCGCGGATGCGCCGCCCCCGAGCTCTGCGATGCAGCCGCGAACGGCGGGAAGGGCGCGTGCAAGGTCTGCCGCGTCACGGCAGCTACGCCCCACGACGGCTGCACGGCGCCGACGAGCCATTGCGATGAGGCCGTCAATGGCGGCAAGGGCGCGTGCAAGGTCTGTCTCGCGACCAACGAGGGCTGCCAGGGCGCGCAGACGTGCAGTGCCGACGGTTCGGCGTGCGAAGGCTGCGCGAACGATGCCTCGTGTGCTCCGGCGACGCCGGTGTGCCGAACGGACACCGCACCATCGACCTGCGTCGAGTGCACCGCTGCGAGCTCAGGGCGGTGTGATGCGACCAAGCCCGCCTGCGCGAACGACTTCTGCGGCTGCTCGACGGACGCCCAATGCGCGGCCGTGCCGGACAGCCCGCTCGACGTCTGCGATACGACCGCCGCCAACGGACGCGGTCAGTGCATCGTGTGCAGCACCGACACGCACTGCATCGATCCGAACCGTCCTCGTTGCGATGCCAAGGTTGCGTGCGTCTGCAACGACAACAGCGACTGCCCGCTCGATCGCGTCTGCGCCGCCGGCTCGCGCGCTTGCGAGGCCGCTCCCCTCGCCGTCACACCGGCGACGACGAGCGCTCAGATCCAGGCATTCGTCGCCGCCCCCGCCGGCGCGCTCACCCCGCCCTTGCCGATCGCCGGGGCCTTCGTCACGTTCATCAAGCCGGCCGTCGTCGGTCAGGCCGCCGCCGAGCCGGTGGGCTTCTTCGTCCAAGCCATGGCGACAGGTCCGGCGATGTTCGTGTCGGACGCCGCGGCGCTCGGCCAGGTCCACGTCGGCGATCGCATCAGCTTCGACGCCTCCGTCAAGACGAGCCCCGGAGGGCTCACCATCGCGACCACGGTGACGAACCTCACGATCGTGAGCCGCGGCCACGCCGTTCAGAATCTCGCGACCGTGCAGCCCGCGGGGTTGAAACGCGATCGCTCCGCCGACGACACGGCGACGCTCGTGACCGGCGTCGCGAACGTGGCTTCCACGCTCGTCACGCTGCGCGGCAAGATCGGCGCGGACGCGACCGACAGTACCGGCTTCGCGAGCCACGCGATCACCACCGCGGGGATCGGGACCGCGAGCAACGACCTGCGTCTACGCGTGCCGGCGGCGCTGAGCAGCGCGCTCGACATCACGCCCGGTTGTGACTTCACGCTGCACGTCGGCCCGATCTGGCGCTCCGGCACCGCGGCGCTGCCCTCGGCGTTCTCGGCGTCGGACCTCACGATCGCCAACTGCCCGGCCCCCACGCTGGTCGCCGTCGCTCCGAAATCGCTCACGCAACTCGAGCTGACGTTCGATCGAACCATCGCAGCGCCCAGCATCGTCGACGTGACGACGCAGTTCACCTTCACCGGAGGCCTCGTCGCGACCGCTGCGCAGGTCACCGGGAAGACCGTCACATTGACGACGAGCAGCCAGACCGCGGGCGCGAACTACACCATCAGCGTCGCCACGAGCGTCACTGATACGGCCGGAAAGCCGATCTCGGGGCTCGCCAACACGAAGACGTTCCGCGGCTTCCGCCCGACGGCGATCGTCCGAATCACCGAGGTCCAGCCGAGTGCGGCAAACAACAAGGACCTTGTCGAGCTGCAGGTCATCAGCGGTGGAAGCACGAACGGCCTCGAGCTCTTCCAGGACATCATCAGCCCGACGCTGCTCGCGACACTTCCCGACGTGACCGTCGCCACCGGCGACATCATCGTCATCCACCTGGCCTCCGACGTCGCAAGCGAGACCACGTCGAAGACGGAGTTTCCTGCCCTCACCAACGCCGACAACTACGACACGGCGTGGGACATCCAGGGCGGAGCGACCGGCATCACGAGCACCAATCGAGTCCTCGTGGTCCGCGACGCGACCGGCGCCATCCAGGACGGAGTTGCCTTCACTCGAATCTCGGGAGCGCCGCCGGCGGCCTTTCCCGGAGACCTGCAGCGACTGCAAGCAGAGGGGCACTGGCTGCCGGCGGACTGCAGCGGAGTCCCCTGCACGTACACGTCGACACCGACGGCGCAGCAAGTCTCGGCGGACTGGACCGGAATCCCGCCCAGCAACCAGTCGAAGACGAGCAACTCGATTCGCCGGGTCTCCATGACGGACACGAACGGCAAGGACGACTGGGCGGTCGGAGCTCCGTCCTGGGGCCTCCCCAACCCGTGACGCCCGACGCGGGGCCTGCGTCGGGGGTCCTTCGCTGGCCTCCTCTGGCGAGGACACGCAGCGCCGAGCGAACCGGCGAGATCAGCATCGAGAGCGGCGTCGGAGCGTGGTTCCGCTCCGAGCGAGGCAGCCCGACGCGCATCGGACGGCGCCCCTCCGAGAGGAGCAGAGTGCCGAAGACGCGGTCCCAGAGCGCGAGCGCCGAGCCGTAGTTGCCGTGAGGCGCGCCAGCATCACGTGCATGATGCATCTGATGCTGCGCGGGACTGATCACCCAGCGCTCCGCCCATGCCGGAAAGCCGAGCCACACATGGGAGTGGCGAAGGTTCGCTCCAAGCGCAGTCCACATGAATCCGAGCGCGTCGACGCCGAGCACCTCGAACGCGCGGAGCTTCCCGGGGAACGCCCACATGAAGAGCCCCGTCACGCCCCCTGCCGCGAGGGCCCCGCGCACACGGTTCATCCAGCTTTCGAGCGGATGCACGCGATAGAGCGTCAGCGGAGTGAGCACCTCGGCGGAGTGGTGCACCTTGTGGAGCTCCCACAGCGCGGGGACGCGATGCATCAGGCGATGCACGAGGTAGCGCGAGAGATCGTCGGCGAGGAACAGGCAGAGCGAGAACGCGACGAAGAGCGCTCCGCGCTGGGCGATCGGCTGAGCGGGCGTCGGACCGAGCACTTCACGCACGTTGCCGCAGACGACGAGCGCCACGCCCAGCACCGAGACACGGAACGGCCAGGCCAACAATGCCTGCGTCGCGCCGCGTACGAAGAGCCAGACGACGTCGAGGCGCGACGAGCGATGGAGGAGCAGCTTGCGCGGGAACAGGTAGCGAAGCAGCCTGGTCCCGCGCGGACGCTCGACGCGTGCCTTCTTCGCCCTGCGCCACGCGTAGGCAGCGAGGAGCAGCGACGTCAGGATGAACGGCGCGAAGACGCGATGGTTCGGCCCCAGGAGCTCCGTCAGAGGTTCGAGGAGCTCCTCACGGAAGTCGGGCGCCATGGTCATCGGGTGCGAACCTGCACGCGGCCTAGTCGTTGTCGCCCTCGACGCGTCCCGGCAGCTCGAGGTTCAGGACGGTCACGACCTCCGTCTTCAGCAGGCCTCCGAGCTTGCGGAGAGCGTCGTGCAGCGTCCTCGCCGCGGCGCTCTTCGCGCGGAGCTCGTCTTCGAGCTTCTGCTCCGGGATCGCGGACAGCGCCGCATCGACCTCGGCGAGCGCGGCGTGCACGGAGGTCGCCACGCGCGCGGCACCGACACCCTCGAGCAGATCGTCGAAGCCGAGCCCCGCTCCGCCTTCACCGCAGCCGAAGAAGATCGCGCGGAAGCCGGCGAGGTTCGCGGCTAGGTGGGCGCGACCGAGCTTCGAGTGGAGCGCCTCGACCTGATCGCCACAATCGATCGTGCACGAGCCGGTGAGCGCGAGGGGCCGTCCGACCTTCTCGTCCTTCAGCTCGACGTCGACATAGAAGAGGGCGTCCATCACCGAGTTGAGCGCGAGCTGCTGCGAGCCGTAGTGACGGCTGCCGGTGCCTGCGCTCTCGAGCTCGGCGAGGAAGTTGCCGCCGCCGGGCTCCCACTTCTGGACGAGCGCGCCCAACCGGGCCGCGACGTCCTCGACGACCACCCGAGCGTACGCCGCGCGACGGCGCGAGAGCTCGCCGGCCTCGAGCGCCTGCCACGTGCCTCCTGCGTTGATCGCCGACGTGTCGGCGCAGGCGTTCGTCGCGCCCTCGTTCCAGAGCAGATACTCGACGGCGGCGAGCCCGCGGGTGTTGACGGCTCCCTTCGCCGCAAAGTCGGCGGCCTCGTAGCCCCGCGCGACGAGCGTCTCGTCGACGAGGCAGCGGTTCACGTTCGGCCAGGCATAGACGAGATCGCGGATCCCCTCTCCGCCGGGAGCCACCTTCTTCGCGAGGGGGCCGAACTGCATGACCTCGATGCGCTGGTAGTCGACCATCGCGTCGGCGAACGCCGTGCGCGCCGCGGTCAGCGAGGCGGCGCTCTGTTCCGACTCGTGCTGGCGAACGGCCTCGGCGAGGAGCGCCGACTTCTGCGCGGTCTTTCGATAGCCGTCGAGCGCACACTGGCCGAACGCGCCGAGCAGCGTGCTCCGCGTGAACGAGCCGGCGTCCGAGACGAGCGTCGTCGGATCACTCGCCGGCTGCCGTGACGAGCCTTCGCTGTCGCAGCCGGGACTGGCGGCGAGGAGATACGAAGCGAGAGCCGCGCTGGCGAGAGCCGCGCAGACGACCGGGGCACTACGAGGAGAACGGGGCTTCATCGGCACGCGCGAGTACGAGACGGATCGAGGTTGTCCACTCCTGCATGCCCTCCATGGCGCGTGGGCGCCCGGTCCGTCGAGCGCACGCACGCTCTTCGAAGGGAGGGAGGCGAGCTACTTCTTGCGACCGCGCATCTCGACGCCGCTCGCCGTGAACTCGATGACCTCGGCGGATCCGTCGGCCTTCTTGCCCGGGACCTCGGCGCCCTCGTCTTCCATGTGCTGCACTTCCTCGGCCGTCATCGACGTGACCTTCGTGACGCCTTCCATGCGGACGCGGGCGCCGCGCGAGTTGAGCGGAACGAAGAAACCGTAATCCTTGAAGCGAACGGTGAGCGAGGTCGCGGAGCGATCGTCCGCGGGACGGACATCCATCCAGCAACCCTTCTTCTGGCAGTTCTGACGGACGACGCCGGAGGTGATGACCTTCTTGCCGCGATACGCCGTCGGGTTCGCGAGGAGCTCCTCGAAGGAAACCACCTTGCTGTTACCGAGCTCGTCGCCGAACAGCTCGAAGGGCTCCTCGACGGCGGGCGTCTCCTCCGCGGTCTCCTCGGTGGCGGCGGGCTCGCCGGCCGGGGCGCCGACGGATGCCGGTCCCTTCTGGACCTCCGTACCGCACGCGAAGAGCCCACTGAAAAGCAGAACGACGACGTGGCGAGCTTCCATGCGGGCTCGTATGTCATTCATGAAAATGACTTTCAATATTAATAGGTCGAGCTAAAGCTAGGGAGCACGGAACATGAACGATCCTCGATGGAAGGCGGCCGTCTCATTTGTGTTCGGGCTCTGTCTCCTCGGCTGCAGCGAGGACGGCGCCGGTCCCGCAACAAGCGCGGACGGTGGGGCGGAGCGTGACGCTCGAGGCGTCGATCCGTTCTGCCGGACGCGCCCGCGGCTCTCGTTCTGTGAAGACTTCGACGAGGGCCCACTGCCGGGACGCTTCGTGCGGATCGAGGGGAACCCCGAGATCGTGAGCCTCGCGCCGAACACGGACGCGCCTTCGGCCCCGAACGCGGTCCAGATCGCTCACTCGCCGTCGGCGACCGACGCGCGCCTCGTGCTCCAAGGCGCGCGAGGTGCAAAATACAACTTGTTCTTCTTCGTGAGGCTCGAGCCCGGGCACGGGCGCCTCGAGCTCGCCGGCTTCGACGATGGCGACTATCACCTCGAGATCGGCGTAGGGGAGGACAACCGCTGGTACGTGGAGGAGCGTCCCGGTCCGGTCGATGGCGGCACGCCGACGACGCGAACGCTGGCTACGACGGTCGAGCCCGAGCTCTCGACGTTCTCCAGCGTGCGCTTCGACGTCTACGTCGACGGCGCGGGCGTCGGTCACATGCGCTTCCGCTCGGGCGATAGCGTGGTGTTCCAGAGCGAGCCGCTCACCTTCGGCGATGGGAAGACCACGCTCACGCCGACGATCTACGTCGGTGCGCGTCTCCGTGTCGGCGCGCCGTCGTCAGTGTGGCTCGACAGCGTGTCGGTCGGCGAAGACTGAACGGCATCATCGCATCGACAGCGCGGCGGCCCGTAGAGCCGGCACCTCTCCCGCCGGATCCGCACGCGCAGGCGATGCGAGAAATGCCGGAGACGGAAGACGGACGCGTATCATCGCGGTCTCGCGATGGAGCGCCCCCGGAAGGAGACGAGACGCCGTCGGGTTCTGTCCCGATGGCGGCGGCCGTGGATACGGTCGATCGTCTTCGGCAGCGCGGTGATCGTCCTCACCGTCCACGCGGCCGCGTGTGCGCTCGCGCTCGTCTACCTGCCTCGCGGGTTTGCGCCGAGCGACATTCACTCGTGGAGCAACACGTGGCTCCCGGCCGCCGCGGTGATCGTCATCGTGGGCGCACTCCTGCGCTTCGTGTTCTTCCAGTCCTCCGGCCTCTTCGTCTCGCTCGTCTCCGCTGCGATCGCCGGTGGCTGGCTCGCGGCCGTCGGCACGAGCGCCGTCCTCTTTCCGATCTCGTTCGACGTCGAACGCGCGATCGGTCCGGGCGCGATCGCGCTCGCGCTCGGGACGCTCGCGTGGGCGACGAAGCTCAGGACCGCTCCAAGCATCGTCGCTGCCCTGGTCGGCGCGGCCTTCGGCTTCGTCGAGGTGCTCGCTCTGAGGGCGCCGCCACCTTCGACTCGTCCCGCGGGAGGCACCCTCGCCGAGGTGAAGGGGGAGCCGACCAAAGACGATGCGGCGACGGGCCAGGTCTCCTTCCCTTGCGGAAAGGAGCACGTGCGCGTTCGGCCGCTCCTCACGTTCGAGAGCCGGTCACCCGATGCGACCTGGACCGTGCTCGCGCCGCCGGACTCGTTCGGTCCGCGCCGCAAGTTCGAGGCGTTCGCGAAGGAGAAGAACGGCTTTCGTGCGTCATACACGGATGACGGCGTCACCTCGCTCGTCGCCACGAAGGACGCGAAAGGCCTCGAGATCGAGGCGGTCTCGAAGCTGCCGCGCGCGGTGTACTCGCACCTGAACACGTTCACGACGATCTACGTCCCGTTCGAGACCTCGCTCTCGTTCAGCGCGACCGGACCGGAGAAGCTCGTCATCGAGCCGGCCGACTTCCCTGCCGGCGGCCCGATGCAATTCGCCTATCTCGGCGCCGACATGGCGCTTCACGTCGTCCGCGCGACCGATGACGAGAAGGGCCCGTACACCGAGCTCGCGAAGGGACGCCTCGGGCGCGACGAGCCGCTGACGATCGAGATCCGTCACAAGGACGGAAGCCCCGGGACGTGCAAGCTCACGTTCAAGGACTGGACCTCTCAGGTCAGCACCGAGCCCTCCCCTTCGGCCGGCTTCGGCCTGCCTCAGAACTCGATTCAACTGCTATCGCGCGGGAAGGAGGCGTTCATCGTGTTGACCCTTGCCGAGACCGGCCCCGGCCGCGGATGGCAGTCGGTCGGTCACGCCGAAGGCACGTACCGAAACCGGATCCGCGTCGACACGGTGATGACGGAGCCAGCCCCCGCCAAGCCGGGAACGCGCTGACGTTCGCTCGCGGCAGAGCTGCTCCTCAGGCGCCTTCGCCAGCGCTGCCCCATCCAGCAGTGCTCGCGCGCGGCACGGCGAGTGCACTCCTCGCAGCGCCCGGCGATGGAGAAGGGTCGTGGACCAGAACGAAGCTCCAGTCCTCGACGCACTGGACGAATACCACCGGCGCGAGCGCTACGGGTTCACGCCTCCAGGACACCGGCAGGGCCGAGGTGTCGACGAGCGCACGCTGCGCACGCTCGGCATCGACACGTTCCGCAACGACGTGCTCGCGAGCGCCGGTCTGGACGATCGCTCCCGGGGCAACCGCTACCTGGAGAAGGCGCAGCAACTCATGGCGGAGGCGGTCGGCGCGAAGAAGACCTTCTTCTCGACCTGCGGCAGCTCGCTCTCGGTGAAGGCAGCCATTCTCGCCGTCACTGGCGGGACCGGAGACATCCTCATCGGCCGGGACGCGCACAAATCCGTGACCGCCGGGCTCATCCTCTCCGGTCTCCAACCGCGGTGGGTACGGCCGCGGTGGGACGACGAGCTGCACCTCGCGCACCCGCCGTCGCCGGAGAGCCTCGAACGGATGTGGCAGCGGCATCCCGACGCCGCTGCTGCGCTGATCGTGAGCCCGACGCCATACGGCACCTGCGCCGATCTCGAGGCGATGGCGGAGATCTGTCACGCCCGAGGCAAGCCGCTCATCGTGGACGAGGCGTGGGGTGCTCACCTGCCGTTCCACGACGACCTCCCGACTTGGGCCATGGATGCCGGCGCTGACATCTGCGTCGTGAGCGTGCACAAGATGGGGCTCGGGTTCGAGCAGGGCTCCGTCTACCACCTCCAGGGATCGCTCGTTGACCCGACCCGGCTCAGCCAATGTGCCGACCTCCTCTCGACGACGAGCCCCAACGTCCTCATCTACGCAGCCATCGATGGGTGGCGCCGTCAGATGGTCCAGAAGGGAGAGGCGCAACTGGGTCGCGCGCTCGAGCTCGCTGGTCGCGTGCGTCGAAGAATCGAGGATCTGCCGGGACTGCACGTGCTGCGCGACGAGCTCCTAGGCGTAGAGGCATCGCATGACCACGACCCGCTACACGTGCTGATCGACGTCGAGCGGCTCGGGATCAGCGGCTATCGAGCGGCGGACTGGCTCCGGGACAACTGCGGTATCGACATGGGGATCTCCGATTCCCGACGCATCGAAGCCACGATGTCCCTCTCGGACGACGAAACGACGACCGATCGCCTGCTCGAAGCGTTGAAGGCGCTCATCGCGGCGGCTCCGAGCATTCCGTCGCCGTCGCGGGTCGAGCTCCCCACGAGCTCGGATCTGGAGCTGGAGACGGTGCTTCTCCCGCGCGACGCGTTCTTCGGTCCGGCGGAGGTCATCCCCACGGAGGAGGCAGACGGACGGATCGCCGCCGAGCAGGTCACGCCCTATCCGCCCGGCATTCCGGTGATCCTGCCGGGCGAGCGAATCAACCGCAACGTCATCGAGTACCTACGCACGGGTGTCGAGGCCGGCATGGTGCTTCCCGACCCTGCCGATCCCTCGATGCAGACGATCCGCGTGGTGCAGCAGTAGCTCAGCGGATGGGGTCGAGCGGCGTCTCGACGAGCTTCCGCTGGGCCATGCCACCGGGGTACGCGTAGCTCGCGTAGCTGTCCCAACCCCAGATCGTTGCCGTGAACGGCCCCTCGCTCCGCATGCGCTGAAGGCCGTAATGGCAGACGCTCGTGCCGAACGTATCGCCCGGGCCCTTGTTCCGAGAGAGGTCGACCCGGACGAACTCGTACTCGCCCCGCGTGCCGATGGGCTTCCACCCCGTCAAGTTGCCGGCGCACTCGAGCCAGACGTCCTTGAACTCGCCCCGGGTCTTCGCGCGCACGACGACGAGCGACGTCTCGGAGTAGGTCGGGTCCGCATAGAAGCTGTAGGCGTTCAGATATTGCCCCGCGGGAACGACGTTGACGAACTCTGGATCGCCCCGGCCCGCATAGCCCGCTCCGACCTCCCCCGTGCCTGCGCCTCCGGTCATGTGGGCGGATAGATAGATTGGATGGTCGACGTCCTGCGTCCGAACGACAAATGCGTCGCCCGTCCCCGAATAGAACGTCGCGAGCTCGCCGGCGGACATGGTCGTCGGGGCGCCGGGCGGCACTGCGGGATCGTAGTCGAGGCGCGTCCCGTCCCGCGCCGCGACGATACGATACGGCACGGCCTCGTGCTCGTTGCCGAGCCGTGGGCGATAGCCGACGCCGACGTATTCGGATCCCCATTGCTCGAACGCCGGGATTTGTTGAGCGACGATGTCGCCGTAGTAGTGGTTCGCCGGAATGTTCGCGCAGGCGTTTCCGCCGATCGTCGACGTCGGCTTGTTCGAAGTGACGATGCTCCCGGTCAGCTCTTGGCCTTGGACCAGTTGCAAGAATTGCCCCTTGCCGAGGCGGTACGTTGCCGGCACGCGTGCCGGACTACTCGCGACGTCCTTGCCTCCCACAATGGCGAGGGTCGGAAGGATCGTCACTTCGGTGTCGTCCTCGGATGCGAGGATTTGCGCCGATGGACCACCGACGCCGAGCCCCCAGCCGTTGACGAGAATGTGCTGCTTCGCCCAGCTCGCGACGGGCAGGACGAGCGTGGCCGTGGGCTGAAAGCTCTTGGCTCCGCCGAACGGATAAATCGTGGAGACGGCCGCCGGCACGGTCGTCTTCAGGTGAAACGCGGAGCCGCGCGCCGTCCCGCTGAGGATGCCACGGACGATCGTGGTGGCGACGGCGCCCTCGGGGCAGGGCACGAACGTCGCCTCCCACGATGGGAGTGGAACCGTCGGATCGCCATCCGACAGGAACAGCGACACGCTCTCGTTCGGGGGGATGGGCCCGACGTGCGGCGTCAACGACGCGTCGCCCGGATTCAAGCGGAAGATCGACTTCGAGATGTCGATCTCTTTCCCGTCGAGCTCGAGCGAGACCTCGATCGGCTGGGTCGACGGATTCACGATGTACGCGGCGTAGCAAGACGGAGCGGTGAGCGCTGCAGCCGCCGGCGGAGCCTGGAGATAGAATTCGCAGCCGTTCGAGCTCTTGTCGGCGGCGGCGGCGGCGCAGGGCTCCTGACACAGTCCGGCGCCGCATGCGAGCTCGGGTCGGCACATCTCGACCACACTGCCGGTACAGGTGTCGATGACCGAGCGGCCGTCGAGCGAGCACTGGAACAGGCAGCTCGGCGCGTCCGCCCCGGCATCCACCACGAAGGTTTGCTCGCGGCGGACGAACCCGCCTCGATCGTTGCCGCAGGCGCCCAGAAACGCCGCCGAGATGGTCGGGCCGAGAATCGCCGCCACCGCTCCGAGCGAGAGACGCACACGCGTCATGGCATCACCACTTCCTGCGGAACGAAACTCGGTATCCGGAGCTTTCCGTTGCCGAGCTGTCCGTAAAAGTTCGTTCCCCAGCAATACACTTTGCCGCTCGTCAAAAGGGCACACGTGCTGTTCGGCGTCGTCCTCACCTGGGCGGCGGGAGCGGGAAGCCCCCGGACCTTCACGGCCGCGGGCGCGTAGTCCGTCGTTCCGTCGCCGGCCTGGCCACTCGCGTTGTTCCCCCAGCAGTAGACGGCACCCGACGCCGCGACCGCGCACCATCGCTGGTGTCGCTCGATGGTGTCCCCGGTGCCGACGGTGCGCGTCGTGGCGATCTGGACGAGCGGCTCAGGGGTGACGACCGGCTCGGGGAGCGCGCGGTCGAGGTTCGGATGCTTGGGATTCGATGAAGCGACGGCGCCCCAGCAGTAGCCCGTCCCACCGGCAGTCGCACATGCGTTGTCGCCGGCGACATCCAGCGATGAGACGTGCTCCAACACGATCGGGCGCGGCCGTGGCTCGGGGAAGCGCGACGACACACGCGCGAGCGGAGGATTCGCTCCCCAGCTCAAGGTCGTGCCGTCCGTGCGGAGGGCGAACGAGGCCACGCCCACGTGGATATCGCGGATCGGCGCGCCCGCAGGGACCGGGACCGAGCGAGGAGGCACGATCTTCCCCGCAGAGAGCTCGTCGAGCGGCGCAATCTGAGCGGCCTTGTTCTTTCCCCAGCAGAAGACGCCGTCCTCGACGACGGCACATCCGGTCTCCGTTCCCATGCCCACGCGTTTCGCGGGAGGGATCGACATCTTCACCGGCGCGCGTTGGTGACTCGCGGTGCCCGCGTCGCCGGGAAGATTCGGTCCCCAACACCAGACGGCTCCGCTCTTGTCGAGAGCGCACGTGTGATCGAGCTGCACGACGTCCGAAAGACCGCGGACGAGTGCGGGAGTCGCGTCGTCCGCGCTCCCCGCGTCCTCCCCCCGCCCGAGCTGGCCGGCCTGGTTCGCGCCCCAGCATGCGACCGTGCCGTCGTCGAGCAGCGCACAGAAACCCTCGCCACGATCGACCGTGCCAGAGCTAACGAGCGACTCGTCGGCCCCGAGGGTCGTCACGAGCGACCGGGCGCACGGAGGAGTCGCGCAGTCGATCGGGAGAGGTCCGCCGTCGAACCACGGACGTGACGTCGCGTCGGCCGGCCCTGCATCTTCGGGGTGCGAAGCGTCGTCCGTCGTCACAGACGTGTCCGCGCCGCCATCGGAGGGCGCGCCTCGTGCGGTGCCGTCCTCATTCGAACAGCTCGCGCCCGCGCCGATTGTCGCCAAACAACCGACGACAGCAAGCGCAAAGAAGGAATGCCCATCAAGGAGTCGTTTTATGAAGCGCATAACCTTCACCGATCGCCCAGATATTGGAGTTGGACGTGCCACGAATTTTGTAAAGGCGTCGATCGAGCGGCCCACTAGGCTGCGACACTCGCGAAAGCGAGTAGCTTCCGCCATCCCAGACGTCGTTCCCGCGAAGGACGAAGCCGCCCCGTCCGCTGAGCCACGCATCTCGCCCGGTGGCCCACAGCGAGGTCACGGGGCCCAGAAACGTCAGCGAAGAGTCCAAGTTCGAGATGTCGACCGAATAGCCATCACCGTCGACCGATATCCTGAGGGCGTCGATGCCTCCTTTGAGCCCGATGAACTGCCCCGGCGCCACTGCCTGGATGTCGGCGAGCCATCCGCGCTCGCCCAGAAAGATGGCTCCGGCTCGCTCGGTGCAGGACAAGGTATCCTTGCTCAGCACGCCGTCCGCGATGCGTCGATACTCTCCCCCGGTTTTCCGGACGACGAGTGCGCACCCATAACTGCTCCGGGCCCTCGCCCCGGTGAACCAGACGTCGTCAGGGTTCGTTCCCGCCGCTCCCGTGAAGTAAAGGTGCTCGTCGAAGTCGTGCCTCCCGTCCGGCGCTGCCGGATCGTTTGCGACGTACTCCAAGACCCACCCCGGCGCGCCGCCGTCGACGCTCTTCCAGTGGTAGATCGAGTTGGTGAACCAGGCGTAGACGTCGTTCGCGCTCGTCCCCCACACTCCGAGCGCCGGTGCGCGAAATGGCGATCGATCATATGGAGATCGATCGTATGGATATCCATCCTCGAGATTTACACCGCGGTCGGGGTGGCTACGATCTTCGAGCTCATGTCGCGTCCACGACCACGTCGTCGCGGGCGCGATCGGACGCGAGCCGTGGAAGATGTAGCCAGGCGCTACCCCGTAATAAACCTCATCCTCGTTCGGTGCCCAAACCTTGCCGACGTAGGAGACGCTCGTGAATTCATGTTGCGAGCCGTCATCGATGTACGCCCACGTTTGCTCGCTCTCGTTCCATTCGAGGACCTTGACGCCGAGCGTCGAGCTCTCGGCGATAGCGAAGGCGCGCTCGCCGACCGGCCAGATATCCCTCATGACGAGGTCCGGATCGGGCAGTGCGGTCACGCACCAGCCCGCGTTGCTGCACGTCGATTCCGGGGCGGCGCCCTCGGTCTCTGCGTCCCTTTCGGGAGCTCCGCCGTCCGGGACCGCGGTCTGTCCGCCATCCGACTCGGGTTCGCGGACCGGGTTCGTTTCGTCTCCCGACGCGGCACACGCCAAGAACGCGGACGCGCAGGCCAGGGAGACCCAGGTGCATGCGAGGACATGTGCGCTTCTCATGGCTTTCCTCCGAGGGAAAGAAGCACTCCTTCCCCACCGACCCAGACGTGCCCTGGCGAAGCGACCCACACGGTATTGAGTTTCGGGCGGTTCCCTCGGAGCCCCGCGATCTTCACGCGCGACCAGCTCGTGCCGTCGTAGTGCAGGACGACGCCGGCGTTCCCGACTGCCCAGACGTCGGAGGCCGACGATCCCCATACTGCGTTGAGTGCTTCGTTCGTCGGGACGTCCGAAACGACGTCCCAGAGGTCCGGGTCGCCGGTGTAGTGCCGGACGGTCCCCGCGACGCCGACGGCCCACGCTTCGGACGCGGAGGCGGCCCAGACGCCGGTGAGCGCGTTCCACGTCTGCGTGTCGAATGCTTTCGTGCTCGGGGTGTCGCTCTCGGCGTTCGTGATGCGAACCGCCTCGCCTGCCATCCCCACCGCCCACAGGTCGTTCGCCGAGGCTCCGTGGATGCTCGCCATCTGACCGCACCGGAGGGTGGCGCAGACGTCCGACGCTATCCCGGGACCGAGCTCGAACGTCGACGAAGGCGACAGGCGCAATCGCCAAAGGCCGGCATCCTGTTGTCCATCGTAGGCCGCCAACCAGAACGACGCTGCGCCGGGAGCTCCCCATCCCGATCTGAGGTGAATGTAAAACTGAATCGAGAACTCGTACTCGGGTGGCGGCGTTGCCTTGTGGAAGGTCCAGCCGTCCGAGGAGGGCGGGGCGCCACCGTCGACGTGGAGACCGCGTGCATAGATGCGCGTCAGAGAGGCAAGCGATACCTCTTCGGAGTCGCGCAGCCACAGAGCCCGCAGTGTCTCTCCGCTTCCCGGCTCGAGGCGTCTCCATGACGTGCCGTCGAAGTGCACGAGCGCCCCGAGCGCGCCCGCAGCCCAGACATCGCTGGCGGAGCGCCCTCGGATCACCATGATCTGCCTCACCGGATCGATGCTCCCGCCGGCCGTGCCGGGGTCGAACGGACCGTTCGAACAGAGTGCATCGGGAGTGCACTCGTCTGGAAAGTACTCGCAATCGGCACATGGGCCCGCGGCTTCGCGCGGCGCGCCGTCTGCGCCCCCGTCATCGCGCGAGTCCGGCACGAACGACGGCTCGTCCGAGGGGCCCTCGCTCGGCAGCACCTCCGTCGATGCGCACGCCGTAACGCCGACGAGGCATATCAGCCATCGGTTCATCGCGTCTCTCCTCCGTCGGGCGCGGTTTGCTCACAAGGCTCGACGACGCACCGACCGCCGACACACGCTTGGCCGGCGACCGCATCGCACGCCCTCCCGCAAGCGCCGCAGTTTCGCGGATCACTGTCGGTGTTTACTTCGCAACCGTCCGCGAGGTTGCCGTTGCAGTCAGCCGCGCCCTGGCGGCAGGCGTGCGTGCATACGCCAGACGAACAGACGGCATCGATGTTCTTCGAGTTGGCGAATTCTCTCTCGATGGCACAGCTGACACCGCAGACCCCGCAGGAGCCCATGTTCGAAGACAGATCGACGCACTGGCCCTGGCACGACTCGCCGAAGCACAACGTGTCACACCACGTTTGGCCCTCGGGGCATGCGCAGGCGTAGCGGTCTTTGACGATGTCGAACTTGCATTCTTGTCCCGCGCCGCATTTGTTGCCGCAGGCGGCGCAATTGTCCTTCGTATCGAGGGCAGCTTCACATCCGTTGGATGGATCGCCGTCGCAATCAGCATATCCGTGGTTGCATTTGGCGCGCCCACACTGAGCGTCGACGCAGCCGAAATATCCGTTCGCAGGCGGAGGACCGCCATCGCCAGCGTCATCGCTGTTGCAGACGTTGCCGCATGTTCCGCAGTTCTGGTCGTTTTTCTTGGGGTCGACGCACTCTCCGCTGCAGTAGATCGTGTCGCCCACGCATCCACATCCGAATTCCTGCGTCTGAACGTTGCGGGGGACGCAAGGCTTGGCCGGATCCGGACATTTGTCTCCGCACGCATTGCAATTGTCGTTGCTGCCGGGAGCGGTTTCGCAGCCGTTTTCGTCGAAGCCGTCACAGTCGAACAGTCGCGGCTTGGAGCTACATTGCAGGACGCAGCGCCCTTCGATGCATTCGTACGTTCTTGCGCGAATGGTCGGACACGCGTGACCGCACTCGCCGCAGTTTTTCCTGTCCCGCAGCAGGTCGACGTCGCACGGGAAACGCGAGTTTTCGCACGTCGTGAATCCCTTGGGGCACTTGTTCGAGGGGCAATACTCGATGAGCCCCGCTTCTTCCGGAACGACTACCGCGGCGTCCTCGTTCGTGAAGGACGGCGGAGGGTCGTTCACGTCCACGCGCCCGACGACGTCCCGCGTGCTGGTACATCCCGCTGCCGCGGCCCACGCCACTGCGAGCGCGCAAGCCACCAATGCTCGAGCTTTCATCGAAACAGTCTCCTGAAGAACACTGATGACCGCGCGGCTCGCTCGGCCGCCTTACGGCTCTGAATGCTTTTCCTCGCCGAGCACCCGACGGCATCGCGCGGCGCCGGCCTGCGCCTGGACGGACAGCGCACCACCGGGCCGGCTCGACAGCGCGCGCTCGTAGAGTGCCAACGCGCCTCGCGGATCCCCGAGGTGCTCGAGGCGAAGCGATGCGAGGGCGACGGTCGCTGCATACGACTCGTCGACCTGCGAGCCCATGACACGTTCGTAGAGCGCCGCAGCACGCGCCCATTCGCGTTGCCCGCGGGCACGATTGGCCTCCGCCAGGAGGTCGGAGGCCGTCTCTCGCGGGCGGGCGCTCGGATCGCTCACCTTCGCCGGAGCGGGTGCGGTAGACGGCGACGGCGCCACGGCGTTCGGCAGGGCGTCGACCGACACGGAGTCGATCGTCGCCGGCGCGGTCGGCGCCGAGTCGATCGCCGGCTGCTCGGGCGTGGCGATGATGGAGCTCGCAGGTGCAGCGGCGATCGTCGGACCGGCACACGTGCCGTCCACACACTCGCTCGATCGCACGCTGTAGGCCAGGCCGAGGACGGCCAGCGCGCCGCCCACGCCGGCGATCGCGAAGAGCGATCGCGAGCTCCGAAGCGCCAGCCCCGTGCCGGCGGTCGGGAGCGCCCGATCGACGATCTTCGACGCGAGCGCTTTGGCCTCGTCGGTGGCGAGAGGCGACGCGGGCCCCGCTTCACTGTCCAGCTCGAAGGCGTCGAGCCATTCCGGCTTCATCGCGAGTCTCCCTCTTTCGCGTCCATCTGGCGACGCAGATGCTGCATTCCCAGACGCAGGCGGCTTCGGGCCGTCTCGAGCGGCACGTCCATCTCTTCGGCGACCTCGGCGGCGCTCATGCCGAGCACGTGGTGGAGAACGACGGTGAACCTCTGCTCGACCGGCAGCGCGTCGAGGGCAGCAGCGATGCGTGTGCGCGTCGCGTAGGCGCCGGCGACGTCGTGGGGCGCCGCCACGTCTTCTTCGACCTGAGGGGACTCGTGCCGGGCACGGCGCCGCTGCCGGCGAAGCTGGGCGAACGTCGCGCGAACGACGACGCGATCGACCCACGCCTGGAACGAGCCCGTCGGGCGATAGCTCGGAAGACTGTGGAGGACGGTGACGAGCGCCTCTTGAGTGACGTCGTCGATGTCGCTGCTTCGCGTGAGGTAACGGACGAGGTTGCGAACCCTGGGCAGCAGCTCCAGGGCGAGCTCCTGGGCCGCCGCACGATCGCCGCGCGCCGCCGCTTCGATCCGCCCCTGCGGCCGCTCGGCGGACGCGAGCTCGATCCGAGTCGGTGACGTCAAGGCAACGTTGCCCACGTTCATACAAGGATCGGCGCGACGCAAATCGGGTCATCGTCGCCGTACGATTTCACGCCGAGCACAGCCGTAGCCGCGCACGCCGGCGCCTACCAGGCCGGGCCGAAGTCCAGCGAAGCGCTGAGATACGGTTGAAGCGGCCAGAGCGCGAGCTCTCGGACGTCACGCCCACCCGGGCCCTCGTAGCTGAACGCCGGAGGGAAGAAGACGAAGTCCGCGCCGACGCCGATGGCCACGCGCGGCCACGAGCGATGAGGCGCCCACGCGATACGTGCCTCCGGACCGACGTAACCGTGGACGTTGACCTGCGACGCGCTCGCCACGAGGCGCGCGACACGCGGCCGTGTGGAGCGGAGGAAGAGCGCGACGCCCGCATGAACGTCGAACGTCGCGGTCACCTGCTCCCCGAGCTGCCAGCGGCCCCCGGCAAACACGCCGAAGGTATGGCGGCGGATGAGGAGCGAGCCGACCGAATCGCGACGCACGTCGGTGACTCCGAGCGTCAGCGCAGCACCGCCCTCGAAGGTACCGCGCGCGAGCCCAAGACGATGGCTCACGGCGGCGGACGGCGTCGCGTGAGCGACCACGGCCCGGGCGCCGACCGCGGTGAACGGTGTCCACGCGGCGTGCGGCTCGCGAGCGACTGCCTCGACGGGCGCCTTGGGCGCCGCCGGCGTGCGCGTCACGACGGGCGCATCGAGCGGCGCCGGCGCATCACGAGCGGGGGATGCCTCGGGCTCATCGACCGCCGGGCCCTCGATCGGGCGACCGATGGGCTCGCCGGCGAGGAGCGACTGCAAGACGTCCCTCACGAGCAGGCTCGACGTCTCGAGCATCGCGGACGGCGACCCTGCCCCCTGATCGACACGGTGAACGAACAACCGGCGTGCCCGCGGGTCCGTAACGAAGATCGTGATGTCCCCGCGAGCGGCGACCACGAACCAGACGACCGCGCGCGCGCCGTAGGAACGGGCGACGACGTCTGCGCGGGCCTGCGCCGCCTCGGCGTCCGGCTCGATCGGCTCGGGCACGCGTACGATCGTCAGTGGCAGGTCGCTCGTTTGCCCGCGGACCCGCTCGAGCACCGCGTCGGCGACCGGGCGATCGACTCGGACGACGCAGACCATCGACTCGGCTCGTGCGATCGATGTCGTCACGAGGACGAGTAGCCACGCAGCGAGCGCCATCCAAAGCCCGCGCGCCGCCATGAGACACGGAACTTACCGCGCCCCCTCCAAGGCCATCCAGCGGATTTCTTGCGCTCGTACCGCCGAATGCTCGAGCTCACTCGATTCAGACGAGCCCGCCCCTGCCAAACCGAGCACGCGCTGACGACTCCACAAAACGCGACCGGCAACGAACGCTGAGCGTCGCCGCCGGTCAATCTCGCTCGTGAATCGCACCGCGCCGCGTCCTCCCGGCGAACGGGAGGACACGCGCTGCGCGTCACTTGCTCGGGGTCGTGTTCCGCTTCGCCAGGAGATCGGCGAACGTGCCGAACTTCGCCTCGCGCTTCACCTGCGCGCGGTACTGCTGGTAGGCGTTGCGCTCGTTATCCTCGTTGAGCGCCTTGATCGAGAGCTTCAGCTCGCCGCGGCGAGGATCGTGCTCGGTGATCTTGACGTCGAGCTGCTTGCCGACCGGGAAGAGCTTCCTGAGCTCCGTGCCGCGGGGCGTGCCCGTGGCGGCGGCGCTGATGAAGCCGCGGGCATGACGGCCCGTCGCGCCGAGGACGCGGACGGCGAGGCCGCCCGACTCCACGGCCACGACGACGACCTTCACGACCTTGTGGAGCTGGATCCGCTGCGGCTCCTCGTTCGCGGCCTCTCCCGTCGGAGCGGGGTGGAGCGCGATGCGGTGCTGGCGCGAATCGACGCTCGCGACCACGACCTCGATCTCGTCACCGACCTTCACCACCTCTTCGGGGTGCTCGATCCGCTTCACCGAGAGATCGGCGCTGTGGATGAGGCCGTCGATGCCGGACTCGAGCTCGATGAACGCGCCGAACGGCTGGAGGCGCGCCACCTTGCCGGTGTGCCGCGTGCCCTGCGCGTACTTCTGCGCGACCTGGCTCCAGGGATCTTCGATCGCCGCCTTGCGCGAGAGCCAGAGCTTCCCGCGCTCGTCGAGGCGAAGGATCTTCACCTTCACCGTCTCGCCGATCTTGAAGACGTCCTTCGGCTGATCGGCGCGGTTGTGGCTCATCTCGCTGAGCGGGACGAGACCCTCGACACCGCCGACGTCGACGAAGGCTCCGAAGGGAACCACCGTCCGAACGACGCCGTCGACGACGCCGCCCATCGGGATGTTCTTGAGCGCTTCCTCGCGCTTCTCCTTCGCCTCGGTCTCGAGCATCGCGCGGCGCGAGAGGACGACGTCGCGCCCGCGCTTCGCGTACTGGGTGACCGCGAACGGCAATCGCTTGCCGACGAGATGCGAGAGGTCCGAGCCCGGACGAAGCTCGACGTGCGAGGCCGGCGCGAACGCGCGGAGGCCGTCGACGTCGACCTCGACACCGCCCTTGATGGTGCCGGTGACGAGCCCGAAGATCAGGGCGCCCGAACGCGAGGCCTCGGCGACGACGGGCTTCGCCTTCTGCACGCGCTTCGGATGGTGCGTGAGGACGACGAGGCCGCCGCGGCCGCCGTCGTTGTGGACGAGGCCGACGAACGAAGCGCCCGGCTCCAGAATGACGTTCGGGAGCTGCGGGGTCTTGTCCTCGACCTTGCTCGCGTCGTCGGCGGGCGCGGCCTCGGTGCCTTCGACGGGCGCGCCTGCTTCGGCGGGCGCACCTGCTTCGCTCTCACCCTTCGTCTCGGCCGGCGTGGCCGCTACCGTAACGGGCTCCTGCGGAGCGGACGGGGTCTCCTCCGCATTGGCAGGGGCAGCGTCGGCCTCGGCGGAAGCCTCTTCCGCCGTCGCGGCCTCCTCGGATGCCTCGGATGCCTCGGATGCGCCCTCGGCGGACGCACCGTTGGAGCGGGCGGCCGCGAGCTCGTCGGCCTCCTTCTTGTCGGCCTTCGTGTACTCCTCGACGTCATCCTCGGTGATGAGGAGCTCGCGGAGGTCGAAGATCGCCTTCGCCTTGCCCGAGAGGTCGACGAAGAGCGCGTCCTCGGTGAACTCGATCACCTTTCCGAAGACGACGTCGCCGACGTTGAACGCCGGACGCTCGCGCTCGACACGCTCGCGCTTCGGCTTCGGCTGACGCGGCTCACGGGGCGGTCGCGGTTCGCCACCTTCGGGCGCAGCTGCGCCATCGGTCGCGGGCGCACCTTCGGCGGTCTGACCTTCGGCCTGCGGGCCCTTCTTCTTCCGCCGCCGGCGACGACGCTTCTTCGGAGCGCCATCGGCCGTGGCCTCGGGCGCACCGCCTTCGGCGGCCTCGGCGCCATCGGCGTCGGCGTCACTTTCGTCTCCGCCCTCATCGTCGCCACCAGCGGATCCCGCCGGCGCATCGACGTGCGCCTCTGCTCCAGCCTCCTTCGACTGTTCGATGGAAGCGGTGTGTGAAGACGCCTCGACCGGCGGCGCAACATCGTGCGCTCGAGCCGGTGCCTGCGGCGACGGAGCCTCCGCGGCGGGAGGGGTGTTGGGATCGGGGGTCTGGGGATCGGTCATGACGAAAGGCGTGGGCAAAATGGCCCTGGAAAAACGGGGGCACCTTAGCGCACGGGCCGGTAGGGGCGCCAGACCCGTGTTGAAGAGGGCGAAGAGCGCCGGAACTGGCCGGCCGGGGCAGAGAACCTAACGACTCGCTTCCACCGCGCCAACCTGCGCCGGGCCTGGATTTCGTTCGGATCCGGAGGTCGACGCCGCTGCGACCTGAACCTGCGGCGCCCGAGCGCGGAGATGGGCGGGACGCGTGCCGGGCGGCGCGATCGCATCGAAAGCGAGGCCGTGAGCCGCAAGACGGTTCTGATAATAGAACAGGAGCCGCGTGTCGCGGAGCACGAGCTCGTTGCCGCGCGGCGCGAGCACCTCGTTCGTGTGGTAGCCCGCGAAGGCTCGGAGGGCGTCCTCGACGATGGCGTCGCCGCGCTTCCCCTTCATCGTCGGGGACACGACGATCTCTCCGCGCGCCTCCATCGCGGTCAGGCGTTCGACGATGACGTCGACGTCCTCCGCAAGCTCGGCCTTGGGGATCGAGATGTCGTTCCGGTGCCGGAGGACGGTGAAGAGGTCCGCCTTGCCGACCGCCCGACGGAGCCGCTCGAACGCGCACGCCGCCACGGCATGCGTCGCCAGCACGACGGTGTCGCGCTTGAAGGCCTCGACGATGCGCTCACCGAGCTCGCGCGTGTACTCCGCGTCGCGCGCCGGATCGAGGACGGGCTTGTTCTCGCGCCCGATGACGTAGCGCTCGGCGGCCACCGCCCGGTCGCGCGCGTCGTGGCTGATGCCCTCGTCGTCGACCTGGTTTCCGAAGCAATCGAGAGGACGCGAGTAACGGATGACGCACGCGCCATCGAGACCGAGGAGCTTATTCGAGAACGAGGCGACGCGGGCGAAGCGCGTCGATTCGTCGTCCTCGATGATGTAGCGATGCTTGCCCTCCTCCTGGAGGAAGTCGTCGATCAGCGTCTCTGCCTCGAGCGTGAGGAGGTAATTGATCGTCGCCGGGACGAAGAAGACGGGCTGCTTTTTGCCGCGCACCGTGCTCCGCACGAAGGCCTCGATACCGGTACCGGCGAGGCCGAGCTTGAGCCTCCGCTCGACTCCTCCGGAGCGGGAGCGCGTGCCGCCCGGGAAGAAGAGCGAGTGATAGCCGCGCTCGATCAGCACCGACGAGTACGTCTTGAGCACGTCCTTGTACAGCGAGTGCCTCAGCCGACGGTCGACGCGATAGGCGCCGAGGTTGTGCATGAAGTAGCTGAGGACCGGATTGGTGAAGAGGTTCTTGCCGGCACCGTAGACCGCGGGCGGAAGCCCTGCGCGCTCGATCGCGAACCCGAATACGACGGAGTCGAGGTTCGACAGGTGCGTCGGGACGTAGACGACCGTACCGATCTCGGAGAGGCGCCGGATGTGCTCGCGCGGCCCCTGGACGAGGATCCGGCTGTCGAGCGCCGTCAGATCGAACGACGCCGGAAGGTTGCGAAGCGTCGCGCGGGGAGAGAGGAGCGCGCCGAGGAGCGGCGCCGTCACGCGGGACGCGACCTTGTAGACGCGCCGATCGAAGTTGCCCGCGACGTCCCACGCGTAGCGCTCGGCGTAATGCTTCAGCCGTTCGCGCAGCTCCGAGTCGGTCATCCGCCCGAGCTGCGCCGCGAGCGAACGCCACTCCGCGAGGTCCGGATGCCCCGAGCTCTGGAGGCGCTTCGTCTCGAGGTAAGCGGCCTCGTTGAGAGCGAGGAGCGGATCACGCGTCTGAGCCGTGACGCGATGAACGACCTCCTCCACGATCGAGGAGCGGGCTGCGTTGAAGCCGAAGATCGGAGCGGTCACGATCCCCATGAGACCCGCCTCCTCGCGTCTCGTAAAGCCGCGAAGCACGCCGAGCCGCGCGAGCTCCGCGACGCTCGGAAATGCCTGGGAAATGCGGCTCCGTCCCGCCCACGAGAGAAGCGCTCGGCTCACTGCGCGCGGCACGCGACGTGAACTTGGGGCTCGCGCCACCCGCAGAGGTGGGCCTTCGGCCCGCATTGTATTTGCATCCTTTCCGAGTCGAAGAGCGCCCGGCGAAGCGGACGCGACGGAAGGGCTTCACGATGAGCACCACGACGAATACGGACCTGAGACAACCCACGGACACGGACGACGTGATCGGTCGCGCGAGAGCCGACATGCTCGAGCCGGGTCACTCGCTCCTCCAACGTCTCGTCGCGACCGACAGCCGGGTCGCTCCGGCGATCGCGCGCCTCTCGCTCGGGCTCGTGATCCTCCCCCACGCGCTCCAGAAGACGCTGGGCTGGTTCGGAGGCCCGGGCTTCTCGGGCGCCTACGAGGCGTTCAGGACGACGATGCACATCCCCGGGCCGCTCGCGTTCCTGGCGATCTTCGCCGAGCTCGCCGGCTCGATCGGGCTCATCCTCGGTGTGCTCACGCGAGTTTCCGCGGTCGCGGTCATCGCCGTGATGCTCGGAGCGATCGGCATCGTCCACCTGCCGAACGGCTTCTTCATGAACTGGTCCGGGCTACAGGCGGGTGAAGGCTTCGAGTATCACCTGCTCGCGATCGCGCTCGGCATCGTCTGCCTGCTCGAGGGCGGCGGGCGCGTCTCCGTCGACCGCGCGCTCATGCGCTGGCGACCGGCGAACGGCGGAAGCGTGAGCCCGGTGCTGATGGAACGCTGAGCGCCTCGCTCAGGCCGGGCGGCGCTTCGCGAGGCCCTCGGTGACCTCGGTGACGACCATGGTGACGAGGCGCGCGTAGAGCTCGTCGCCCTCCTCGCTCGTCGCCTCGGCGGGAGCTCCGGTATAGGCGCGGTCCATCCCGATCTCGGCGAACGTGGCCTTGCCTGCCTTGATCGCCTCGCTGAGGCTGAGGCCGATCTTCGGGAGATCGCCAAGCGTGCCCTTCACCCGTTTGCCCGCGGCGAGGACGAGCGACGTCTCGTAGCGACCCGCGTGGCACTCGCCGCGCTTGAACTCGTCGGAGAGCGTACGGCCCCAGCGACGCGTGAGCGGGCACGCGACCGAAGCGGCGCCCTCGGGAAGCCCGTCGATGGCGGCGCGAACCGCAACGTCGTGGGCGGGCTCGAGGTGGTTGTTCACGAAACACACATGCGTGAAGCCGCAGTCGAGGAGGCGCTCGGCGATGGCGCGCAGCATCGCCGTGAGCGCGGCAGCGGGCACGCCGATCGCGCCGGAGAACCCGCGAGCGTACTCGGTCACGCCGTAGGGCACGCTCGGCGCAACGACCGCGCGGACACCGGCTCCCTCGAGCGCGTCGGCGGCGCGCGCGGCGCAGGCCTCGCTGATCGTGGTGTCGGTGTGGAGCGGCAGATGCGGGCCGTGCGGCTCGACGCTTCCGACCGGGACGATCGCGACGGACGGGCCAGCCGAGACGATCTCGGCGACCTCCTCGTAGGTGAGGTCCGCGAGGTGACGAGCCATCAGGACCGACCGCTCCCACCGCTGAGGGCGCGGAGCGCCTTCTTGTCGACCTTGCCGCGATCGTTCTTCGGCAAGTCGTCGACGAACTCGATCACGCGCGGGTACTTGTAGCGCGCGAGCGTGGTCTTCACGTGCTCCTGGAGCGCGCTGACGAGCTCGGGCGTGCCGGCATGCCCGGCGCGCACCACGATGAACGCCTTCGTCTTCACGAGCCCTTCGTCCTCGATCCCGATGACCGCCGCCGCAGCGACCGCCGCATGCCCGAGGAGGCACTCCTCCACCTCGAGCGGCGCGACCCACTGTCCGCCGACCTTCAAGAGATCGTCCGCGCGGCCGGCGAAGTAGAGGTACCCCTCCTCGTCGATGCGGAAGAGGTCGCCCGTCCGGCACCAGTGACCGTGGAAGGTGCGCCAGCTCTTGTCGCGATCGAGCCAGTAGCCCTGGCTGACGCTGTCGCCCTTCACCCAGAGCACGCCGATCTCACCGGGCGCACACGGCGTCGCGCCGGCGCCCTCGGCCTCCTCGGGCAGGATGCGGAGCTCGTAGCCGGCGACCACCTTGCCGAGCGATCCGGGCTTGATGTCGCCGGGCCGGTTCGACGCGTAGATGTGGAACATCTCCGCCGAGCCGATGCCGTCGTAGACGTCGCTCGCGAAGCGCTCGAGCCAGCGGCGCAAGAGCGGCTCGGGGAGCGCCTCGCCGGCGGAGAGCGAGAAGCGGATGCTCGAGAGATCGAGCCCGGGCTTGCCCTCCTTCGCGAGCGCGTCGTCGTGCTCGAGGAGCTTGCCGAGCATCGTCGGTACGTTCGTCACGATCGTGGGCCGGTACATCGCGATCGCGTTCTCGAGGCTCTCGGGCGAGGGGCGCTCGCTGAACAGCCCCGTGGTGGCGCCGACGGCGAACGGGAACAGCAAGCTCGTCCCCGTCGCATAGCCGAAGAACAGGCGCGGCACGCTGACGGTGACGTCGTCCCGGCGATAGCCCACCGTCTTCTTCGCGTAGACCTCGGTGTTGAACGCGAAGTCGCGGTGCGTGTGGATGTTCGCCTTCGGCTCACCGGTCGAGCCGCTCGTGAAGAGCCAGATCGCCGGCTCGTCGCGGTGCACCTTCACCGGATCCATCGGCGCGGCTGCTTCGAGCGCGGTGGAGAGCTCCCTCACCTTCCCCGAGAAGCTCGTGCCCGCGATGCGCGCCTCGGGATCGCTGCCCGTCGCCGCGTCGGGCACGACGAACATCGCCTGGACCTCGCTCTCCTCGGCGTCGACGACGGGCCGAAGGACCTCCGCGACCGCAGGCACGGTGACGATCGCAGTCGCACGCGTGTAGCCGACGAGGTACTCGAGCGTCTCCGGAGGCGCGAGCGGATTGCCCATCGCGACGACAGCTCCGCACGCGAGCGTGCCGAAGAGCGTCCAGGCAAAGGGCGGCACGTCCGGAAGGATGATGAGGACACGCTCGCCTCGCCGCACCCCCGCGGCCCGGAGCAGGCTCGTCATCCGCCGGGTCTTGTCGGCCACGACGTCGTACGTCCAGCTCCGTTCACCGAAGCGAACGGCGGCCTTGCTCCCGAGGCCCTCGTCGAGACGGTCAAAGAGGAAGTAGCGCGCGAGGCTCAGGTCTTCGGGGAACGCGATCACGACCGTAGTCGCTTACCTCCGAGCCGCCCTCCGAGACAAGGGTGCAGCGCCTGTCGCCCCGCGTCATTCGCGTGGAGCTCGCGGCGCGGATGACGCCGTGCGCGGCTCGACCGTTGCGCGCGGCGTCATCCGCGAGCTCGCACGGAAGCGCGCTTGGCGACCTCTCGTCAGCGTCGAACGAGCCCCTCACGCCACGCGTAGACGGCAGCCTGCGTCCGATCCTCGAGGTCGAGCTTGGCGAGCACGTTGCTCACGTGGCTCTTCACCGTCTTTTCGCTCAGCGAGAGCCGAGCCGCCATCTCCGCATTCGTGAGCCCCTCGGCGATGAGCCGCAGGATGTCGAGCTCGCGCGCGGTGAGCTCGGCATGCAGGGGCCGGACGCGTTCGGTCCGGAGCGCCCGCGTGATCTGGGCGCTCACGCGCGGTCCGAGGACGGCTTCGCCTCGCGCTGCCCGTCGCACGACGTCGATCAGCGCCGTAGCGCTGGTCGCCTTCGACAGATACGAGAGCGCACCGGCACGAAGGGCCGGGACGACGTGCTCCTCCTCCGACGAGGAGGTGAGGATCACGACGTGGGCCTGTGGATGGACGGCGTTGATCCGCCGGGTGGCTTCCACCCCACCGATGCCGGGCATCAAGACGTCCATCAACACCACGTCGGGGCGCTCGTCGCGAGCGAGCTCGACCGCGGCCTCGCCCGTGTCGGCCTCGGCGACGATCGTGAAATCGGGCTGCGTCTCGAGGAGCGCGCGCAGTCCCTGACGGACGATCGTGTGATCGTCGACGATGAGCACTTTCACCACGGACGTCTGCTCGTTCACTCTGCCTCTCGAAACGTCACCTCGACGCACAGACCCCCGCGAACGGACGGCATCAATCGAAGCATCCCACCAGGCAACGCCGCAACTCGCGCGCGCATCGACGTGATGCCGAAGCCGTCCTGGGTGCCGTCGGGCATGCCCTGGCCGTCGTCGTCGATGCGGAGACTGAGCTCGCCACCGGGGCCGCTCTGGAATCGGACATCCACGTTCGCCGCGCCGCTGTGACGGGCGACGTTCGAGAGCGCTTCCTGGACGATGCGCATGAGCGCATCACCGATGGCGGGCTGAAGCTGCGCATCGACTGTGACGTGATGGGCGGCGATCCCGGTGCGCCGTGACCAGGCCAGCACTTCACGACGAAGCGCGTCGGGCCATGGTGCGTCCAGCGACGATGGCCGCAGCTGGGCGAGCACGGCGACCAGCTCGCGCTGCGCATTCTCGAGCAAACCGCTCGCCTCGTCGATCCGCGCCGTCGTTCGTGTCGGATCGCGCTCGGCGGTGGCCCGGGCCGCACCGAGTAGCATCGCGGTGGCGAAGAGTTGTTGCTTCACCCCGTCGTGCAGTTCCCGCGCGAGGCGACTCCGTTCCTCCGCGGCGGCGAGCGCTTCGCGAAGCGCCACGGCTCCGCGGAGCTCCGTCGCCATGGCATCGAGCCCCGCAGCGAGATCCTGGAGCTCGTCGTCGTGGCTGCTGTTGCTCGCGACGACGTCGAAGCGTCCACCCGCCCAGGCCTTCGCTGCCCGACCGATCCGGTCGAGCCGCTGGGCGATGCCGCGCGTGACGATCGCACCGAACGCGAGACCGACGAGGCCGCCGAGGATCGCGACGACGGCGCCGTTCGTGGCGAGAAACCTCGCGCTCGCACGCACCCACGAGCCGGGCGTGAACGGCGGCTCGAGCCGCGCCCAGATCGCGCCGGCGCCGGATCCGTCCGGCGCACGAAGCGCGTGCGCGACCGAGACGCCTCCGTCTGCGCGACGAAAGGCACGCGTCGATGGAGGCGTCACGCCCGCGAGCGCGCGCTCGATCCGCTCGCGCTCTTCCGTCGTCGGCACGGGCGGAGGAGCATCGACGCATCCCGTTCGCCGGCAAGCGAAGGCGTACCGGGACGCACCGCTGCCGTCGACGAGCGTGACGATGCCGCCACGCATGGGCCCGACCTCGATGGAGAGCTGGATCGGCTCGTCGACCCCCTCGCCAGCGCTCGTGAAGGCGTCGGCGATCACGCGCGACAACGCCTCCCGATCGAGCGGCTCACGTACGGCGAGCATTGCGACGCGCGCGGCGGTCTCCTCGGTCCCACGGGCGAGGTCGTCGACGAACGCCTGCGAACGAAGCACGTACCAGCCGAGCAGAGCGAGGAGCACCGCTTCGAGGGCGACGATCGCGATGACGGACGACACCGCGTATGCGATGGCGAGCCTGCGCCTCAGGCGCCGAAAAGCCGACATGCTCCTTCTCGAGCGTAGGAGCTTGGCATGGGCACCGTTGCGTTGCCACGGCCTGGAGACCGAGACCGAGCTCCGCCTGGAGACCGAGGCCGAGCTCGGCCGGGCGGCGGATGCGCAGATCGAGCGGAGCCGCCATCTTGCTCGCGTCGGCGGCCTGGATGGCCATCCACAGAGGAGATCATGCTTCGAACGCTCGCACGCTTTTCATCGACGACTTCGATCACGGCTTTCACGCTCGCGCTCACGCTTGCCGCCTGCTCTCCCGACGAGACGAAGGCTTCCACAGGTACCGGTCCCCATGGTGACGCCGGCATCGACGCCGAGACACCGCCGGCAGGGCGCGGGCGCCTCGTCAGCGCCCAGCTCCAGTCGACGATCACCCGCGCACAGCTCGAGGAGCTCCGCGAGAAGTCGGGGCTGACGACCGTTCCCGCGCCGAAGTTCGACGTCGCATGCTCGACGATCCGCTACGAGACGATCGACCTCCACGATGCGCCGGTCGAAGCATCCGGCCTCGCATGCGTACCGCTCGGCGTGGCCGGTCCGCGCCCCTTGTTGTCGTATCAGCACGGCACGACGACCGCCGACAGCCAGGTCCCGTCCGGAGAGGCCGGTGCAGGGATCTTCCTCGCCTTCCTCTACGCGGCCTCGGGCTACGTGGTCTCGGCGGCGGACTACCTCGGCCTCGGAGCGGCACCGGGGTTCCACCCCTATCTCCACGCCGCGTCGGAGGCGACCGCGTCGATCGACATGATCCGCGCCACGCGCCAGCATGCTCGCGATTCGGGGGTCGAGCTCGGATCGCAGCTCTTCCTCGCCGGCTATTCGCAAGGGGGGCACGCCACGATGGCGCTTCATCGAGCGCTCGAGGCCGGCCATGCCGCCGAGCTTCCCGTGACCGCCGCAATGCCGATGGCCGGCTCCTACGACATGTCGCAGACCACGATCGAGGCCGTGTTCGCGACCCCTGCGCCATCGACGCCGACCTACCTCGCGTACGCGCTCCTCGCCTACGACATGGTCTACGACGTCTATCCTTCACCGGAGGTGGCCTTTGCGGAGCCCGCGAAGGTGGGCTCGCTGTTCGACCGAAAGCGCACCTTCGACGAGATCGCCAAGGAGATGCCGACGACGCCGGAGGCCGTCTTGCGCCCCGAGTTCCTGAATGCTTTCCGGACGGATCCGAACCACTCGTTCAGGGCCGCGCTTCGCGCAAACGACGTCTACGACTGGAAGCCGCGCGCTCCCGTCCGCCTCTGTCATGGTGGAGCCGATCGCGACGTGACCTTCCAGAACTCGGTCGTCGCGCACGATCGGATGAAGGCGCTCGGGGCCGACGTCGAGCTCGTCGCCGTCGGCGCGGAGCTCGATCACGACACCGCAGGCATCCCGTGCGAGGTCGCCGCACGCGCCTACTTCGACGCGCTCGTCCCGGGCGATACGCCGTAATCACAGCGCCACCACGAAGGCACCTCGATGACTGGAGCTGGCCGCGCGAGCCCCCGGGAGCCCCGGAAGCCTCCCGCGCCTCGCACGCCGCTCCAAGTCCGGGTCGGCCCGAGCCGCAGCTCCCGTCGTCGAGGATGCAGGCGTTCGCACCGCCTTCGCGCTGCGCACGCGAGCCGCCGTGCTCGCGAAGATTCGCTCGCGAGTTTTGGTGACGCGGGGAGCGGGGCCCAACTTTTCGAGAGCACGCCGACGCGCAAGCGACGAATCTCCGGGACTTCTCGAACGGATCGCGATGGCACGAGCTCTGCTGTTTGGGCTCGCCATGAGAACGACATTCACCACGGCCTTCGTGCTCCTTACCGCGCTCACTGCTTCGACGTTCGGTCCCGGGTGTACTGAGCCGGAGAGCTCTCCAGGCGCAAGCGCCCCGGACGACGACGTCCCGCCCGCTCCCGATGCAGGGCCGCCATATTCGGGCGGCCCGTCCCCCGACCAGATCCCCGCGCAAGGCACCATGCATGCGGGGCTCGAGGAGCTCGACGACGTCATCAAGAAGTTCATGCGCGCGACGTGCACGGGCTCGGTCGTCTTCGCGCTCGGCTTCGGTGGCAAGCCGCTCGTCTCGCGTGGCTACGGCTACAGGGAGGGGCCGCCGAACAAGAAGTGCGCGGCGGACACGGATCCGTTCATCGGCGCGAACAAGATGAAGCCCGATGCGGCGTTTCGGATCGGTTCGAACAGCAAGGCGTTCACCGCCGCGATCGTTCGCATCGTGCTGAAGCAGAAGCTTGCGGCGCTCGGGCGACCGACGACCGATCAAGAGGTCGAGAGTCTGAAGGTGTTCGACCCGGCGCTCGATCTCGTGCCGGCCCGTCTGCGCAATGCCGTGCTCGTCGGCTCGACGACGGCCGCTCCGAACTGCATTCAGCCACCTGTGGGAGGTTCCAAGGTGACGATGAGAGGCACCCCTGACCCGCGCCTGCGAGACATCACGGTGGGTCAGCTGCTGGGGCACATCAGCGGTCTGCCTCAGGGAGGCAACCCCGTAACCAACAAGCTCGCCGCCATTCGAGGCATCGACTCGGTGCAGGAGCTCGACGCGGAGGCTGGGACTCTCGGCGTCTCCAGCGAGAAGCAGGTCGAGCTCGCCGAAAAGCACGATGGTGGGCACTTCATTCGGCAGGAGAACCTCGAGGAGTACCTGCTCGCCAACGCCGACCTATGCCTCGAGTTCGAGCCGGGGAAGAGGCCCGCGGGAGCGAATGGCTACTCCAACATCGGCTACGGTTACCTGCAGGCCATTGCGGAGCACGTGAGCGGGCGCACTCTGCACGCGCCGCTGGGACTGCCGGAAAAACACCCCGAGTCGCTGATGGCGCAGTTCCTATCCACGCGACTTGGCATCACGAAAGGCGCCGACTCGGCGTACGGTGTTTACCTTTCGCAGACCATTCCCGCGCTTCGCGATTCGTCGGAGCCCGTCTACCGAGCCTGGGATGGCCAGTCGCTGAACGGTCGCTTCCGGGACGTGAAACGTCCTTGGTGCATCTGGAGCGAGGATGAAAAGAAGTGCGACGCCTCGCAGTTCCTTGCAGGAAAGAGCCGCTACAACTGGAGCTTCGTCGACACGAAGGTAGCCGTCGGCGACCGGGACGACGGCTACTCCGGCGGTCCCGGGCTCTTTGCAGCCGAGATGCCGATCCTCCTCGAGTTCATGGCCAAGTACTGGGTCAACGGAGATGGAGCGACACCGTTCTACGGGCGTGAGCGTTCGACGAATCCGTCGCCGGACCAGATCCGAGAGCACAGAGGCGCGCTCGCCGGGACGCACTCCACCATCACGAGCTTCACCGGCGCAACAGTCAACCACAACGTGGTCCCGACCAAACCGGACGGCGAGTTCGATTTGGTCGCGTACAAGAAGCAGCTCGACGAGAACAACGCGACTACTTCCCAGTGCAAGCTGCCCGCGGGCATCGACATGGCGTTCGCCGCGAATCAGGTGAACGACGCCACCTGCCCAGCGGACATCTGCAATGCCTACGGAGGGCTCCGAGAGGCGCTCAAGGAGAAGCTCTGCACGATCGACTGGCTGAAGGTCAGTCCGCAGATCAGCAGCAACGACTGACGATGTCCGAGAGCGAGCCGTTCGGCTCTCTCGCAGCGAAGGCGGATACGCGATCCGAGAGGTCTGCGACCGCCTTCGCTGCGCGCCTCGTCATTCGAAGATGCAGCGAGCGCCGATGGCGTAGTAGCCGTTGGCCTCGCCGTTCGAGCCCTGCGGCGGCCAGCTCTTCATGTCGGTGAGCTTCTCGTGGTTCTCCCACGACATCGTGTAGCTGAAGCGGCGGACACCGTCGTTCGCCCACGTGAGCATGTTGCCGACCGCATCTTGGATGCCGATCTTGTTCACGCCCTTCGGACGCCGCCCCGGCGGCGCAACGTAGAAGGTCCGGTCGAGCGGGCCGCTATTGCCATCCATCCGCAGGTTCGCAGGCGGGTTCGGCGTGGCGTAGCTGTAGCGATGCACGAGGCGCTCATCGGCCGGGTGCTGCGATGCGTTGTACGGCGTGTTGTCCTGGAACTGCCAGGGCCACGTGTTGTCGCCGTCGTTCGTCATGATCGCGACGTTCTCGGCGTGGCTCGTGAGCCGACCGCCGTCGTAGACGCAGAGCGCCTGCGCGAGGTGCCACGGGACGCAGTTGAGCGCCTTCTCGTCGAGCACGTCCTTCGAGAAGTCGCTCGTCTCGCCGGGGATGTCCTGCCAGTACGTCCGTGCTCCCTTTCCCTGCTGGCTGATCGAGCAGCCGCGCTTCACGTTCGGGCCGAGCATGAAGAGCGCTTCGTCCATCGACCCCGGGAGGATGTCGGTCCAGTCGTCGTTCCAGCCCGAAGGGCTCGCCTGTGCCCATTGTTTGAGGTTGCCGCCGAAGCGCTCGACGAAGGCGCGCATACGTCCCGCGGTGACGTGGTACTTGCCGATGCGCTTGCCCCCGCTGCTCTGCGCGGTGGCGCAGCAGCTCTCGTGCTTCGCGCCGGCCTCACCGGTCTCGCCGGCGCCGCAGGTGTCGCCGCCGAAATGACCGGTGCAGCTCTTGAACTCGACGCACTTCTTCGCGTACGAGCACGCGTCGCTCGCGCAATCGTCGTCGCCAGCGCACCCCTTGTCGACTCCGCACTTCGGCGCCTTCGTACCGCCGCAGTCGACGTCGGTCTCGTCACCGTTCCTGATCTTGTCGTCCGGTGAAGGCGCCTTGCAGGTGCCGCCGATGCACGAGCTACTCTCGCAATCGCCGGCGACGTTGCACGCCTTGCCGTCGGCGCATTTCGGTGCGGCCTGACCACCGCAGTCGACGTCGGTCTCGTCGCCGTTCTTGATCCCATCGGTCGGATTGCCACCGGCCACGACCGCCGTGCATTTGCCCGCCGTACACGTGAGCGACTTGCACTCCGACCCGTCGACGCATTCCGCGCCTTGATCCTTGCCGTCGGGATTCGGCACCCCCGCGTTCTCGACGTCGCTCGAACAGGCAGCGGTGCCGGCGAGGACGACGCTCACGACCGAGGTGAAGCTGAACAGGACGCGCGAGACGCGCGAGCTCGGGGCGGTGACATGGTTCACGCGAGCCATCTCGCATTCGTGTCTGCACGAAACGCACCCGCACATGGATCGAGGACGACTCACTCGGTTTCACGAATGCCGTCGCGCGAAGCGGAGATGGCGGTCACCCGAACTGTCACCCGGTGATGGCTTCTCGGTGGATCTCGGCATTCCCACCCGCAAATTCCCGGGTTTCGTGAGATTGAATTGATCTCGTGACGGCGCAACAGCCGGGGCCGGGTCAGCTGCCGTTCTTGCGTGCGTGACTCCGCACCCGACGCCGCAACGTCAGGTTGTTCCGCACGAGCCCGCCCGCCAGGAGCATCGCGCAAGTGAACGCCACGACGTTGCCGGCGTCGGGCACGACCGCGATCACGACGAAGCCGGCGAAGTTCAGGAGGCCGAGCGGGAGCGCTAGACGATCGCTCGTGAGCCCGACGAGGGCGAGCGTGACCGCAAACACGAGCAGCATTCCGAGCGGCGCGGCTGTCACCGGAAGGTCGAGCGCGCCCGCGCCAACGCGACGTGGAGAAGGCATTCCTCGCGCGCTCAGGTCGAAGCAGTCGTCACTCTCCGCGCGCGATCGCACCATCCTCCGCTGCAGCTCGTCGACGACGTGCCCGCCGAAGCGATCGGCCGCATGTACGGAGTTCACCGAGCCACCGCAACGCGCTGGATCCTCCAGGCCAAGCAAGCCGTCTTCGATGAGACGCGCGGCGAGCTGGAGCGCCGCTACGCAATGTCGACCGACACGTTCGAGAGCATCGCGCATGACGTCGTCCACGGCCTCGACGCGAGTCTGTCGACCTTCCTTCGCGCGCCCGACGACGAATGACGCCCCCCAAGGGTCGTCGCCTCCCCCTCCGCACGGAGTGGCGGGTAGGTGCTGTCTCGTTGACGACGTTGGGATACCCTCGTCGCCCTCGATGCCGCGTCGATCGCGCCACGCTCGGGTCCTCGCTCTGACGGAGCGGATCTATGACGCCGCGCTCGAGCCGGCGCGGTGGTCCGAGGCGCTCGACGCCATCCGTGCCGAGCTCTTTGCCGCCGCCGCGACCCTGCGCGTGCAGTCGTTTGCTCCCGCTTCCGTCCAGCAGACGTGGGTGGGCTTCGAGCCGGCATTCCTGGAGGCATACGCGCAGCACTACTGGCGCGAGGAGGTGTGCTCCTCGAGCTGGCCGGTGGCGCGCACCGCCACCGCCGACGTGCTCGCTCCGGCACAGCTCCGACGACGGAGCGCATTCTTCCACGAGCTCTGCGTCCCCTTCGGGCTCGACGACCTCGTGGGCGGCCACATCGACGCATCGTCCGAGGGCGTCGTGACGATCAGCATCATGAAGCGACGCGGACGCCGTCCCTTCGGTGCAAACCATACGGCGCTTCTCGATGGGATCCTCCCTCACCTACGCCGAGCAATACGGATCAACGGCGCGCTCGGCCGCGCAGAGGACGAGCGGCCGCTCTGTTGGGACCTGATCGACCGACTGCCCGTCGGGGTCTTCGCGATCGGAGGCGACGGACGCGTTCGGCACATGAACAAGGAAGGCGAGCGCCTACTCGGCCACGGGCTCCGGCTCGAGACAGGCACCCTTTGTACGTCGCTACCGAGCGCGACGTCGGCGCTCAGAGCTCTGATCGCGGCGGCGAGATCCTGCGCGACCTCGACGGCCCCGCCGCTCGCGGTCGCCGTGCCGAGGCCGAGCGCGCCTCCGCTCAGCGCGCTTGCCATGCCTGCGGGCCGGGACCGACCGCTCGGCGGCGTCGGACGGGCGGACGTCCTCTTGATCGTCACCGATCCTCTCGCGCGCTTCGAGGCACCGGCGGCCGTGCTCATGCGCCTGTTCGGGCTCACGGCAGCGGAAGCCCGTGTCGCGCTCCTGATCGGAAACGGCAAGGCTCCGAAGGAGGTCGCCGCCGCGCTCGGGACGTCGTGGAACACCGTCCGCGCGCAGCTACGCCAGATCTACGCAAAGACGCAGACGAGCGGCCAGCAGTCCTTGATCCGACTGCTCGTGATGCTCGTCATGGCCGGCCACGCGTAATGCGCTGCGCCCCTGGGCGCGGGTGGCAAGGCACTTCATCCATCCGGACGATGGGCTCCGCGCTGCCTCGCCCTTCGTCGCCTTGGTCTGCAAGTCGACGGCGACCACTCCGCCCCCGAGCTCACGCCATTGGGCGCGAGCTCGGCAGCACATCCGAGAAACGTGATGGAGAGGAGAGACGCTGGAGGCACGGGCGAAGGTGGTTGCTCATGCCGATCGACGCGGCGGCAGGCCGTTGTCGCAGGTTCTCGAGAACCTCACATCTCGCTGCTTCACTTCACGATCAGCCCGTTGACGGAAGAAGGGGGAAAGAAGAAGGCCGACGACCGCTCGTGGAGTCGAGCGGCGCGCCGGCCTTCTTTCGATCGACGATTGTCGGGGTCGGGCCTTCGCCGTCTTCTGCTCGCCATCCACCGTCCACCGCTCTGCCGCCCGCGTGATGCGCATGCCGTAGACGGAGCGGTGGACGAATACGACGAAGAGGACTGTACCCGAGCAGCTACTTCACATCGCTGCCACCACCGCAGACGTTCGCTGTACCGCCACCGCCGCAGGTCTGGGGCGCCAGGCACGGCGGGCAATGGACGATCCCACCGCAGCCGTCAGCCACGTCACCGCACTGCGCCCCGGCCTGCTCGCAGGTGCGTGGCGTGCACGGAGGCGTCCCGCACTTTCCGTTCACGCACGGCATTCCCTGTGGGCACGCGCACGTGTTCAGACCGCCGCAACCGTTCGCGACCGGGCCGCACGCCGAGCCGGCGGCGGGGACCGGACAGCTCGTCGGGTTGCACGTGCCCGAACCGCAGACGTTTGCCCCGCCGCCGCCGCACACCTGGCCGGGCGCGCATGGGGGACAATCGAGCGAGCCTCCGCAACCGTCCGCGATCTTTCCACACTGGTTCGGGGTGCACGCCTGCGGGGTGCACGGAGGGCTACCGCACTTGCTGGGCACTCCGCCTCCACCGCAGGTCATGCCCCCCTTGCAGTCCGGGCATGTGATGACGTTCCCGCAACCATCCCCGGCCTGGCCGCACTCGATGCCCTGAGACGCGCAGTCCTTCGGCGTGCAGGTCGGGGGCTTCGGCGGGACGGTGTTGATGCACGACGCGAGGTCGAAGAGCATGAAGGCGAGGACCTTCTCCTGCGCGGTCATCGCGTTGTTGTTGCACTCCGCCGGGAAGACCGCGTCTTGCGTCGCGCTGTTCGCCGTGACGTGGAAGTCGCTGTAGAGGACGCGCCCGCACTGCTGCGCCGGCGGCTTCGTGATGTCGGTGTTGAACGTGTAGTGCTGGAGGCTCGCGACGCTCGGCGTGAATCCCGTCGTCGTACGGAGCCAGGCCTGACCGCCGGAGAAGACCGGCTCGTCGACGTCGTGGCGCGCCTCGTCGATGTTGATCTGGGGAGCAGGCGCGTACGGCGGCGGTGTCGCCGGCAACGGAGCGAGCAGCCCGCCGACCGACGGCTGATTCAGCCACTGCGCGAAGGCGACGCCCTTCGGGAAGGAGGTGTCGAGCGACGTGGTCGCGCTGCTCCACTGGGCACCGTTCGCCGGACCGAAGTCGGCGGTGGTGGCCCACGGGAACGGCGTCCCCGCTGCACCCCACGGCGGCGGGCTCGGAACCGCGGTCGAGAACTTGTTGTAGAGCCACACGTAGCTGAAGTGCGTCGCGTACACGCGCCCGCCCTTGTTGGCGTAGTTGAGGAGGTTCATTCGCGCCGAGACGGGTTTGTTCACCTCCCCGCCCCTGCAGGCGAAGATCGTCATGTCGTATTTGTCGAGCTCGGGCTGCGAATTGTAGAGGTCGGTTGCGGAAGGCGTGGCGAAGCTGGTCTGGTTGCACGTCCCCTTGTTGCCCGGACACTTGCCGCCGAAGTTCGTGCACGCCGCGCCGTTCGAGCTGCACACGCCCTGCGCCCTCGAGATGACGGCGCCGTTGTCCTGGTAGAGGCGAATGCGCCCCGTGCCGGACGGATTGGTGAACTCGCTATCGGAAATGCCAATCTTGCGGAAGACGCACTCGAGCGCGTCGACGTTGCCGGTCACGATCGCGGTGAGCGGGATGTCGCCCTCGGCCTGGTTCTTCGGCAGGCTCGACTTGCCCGAATCGACGAGGGTGTTCCCGCACGCCGTCGTCTGGATGGTGAACTCCTTTCGCCATCGACCGAGCTGGATGACGACAGGGATGTCGTTCACCTTGCCCGCGGCCGTACTGCTGACCGGCACGTTCGAAAGGAAGAATTTCCCGTCCGCTCCGGTCGTGGTGCTGACGAGCGGATTGCCGGAGGCCGCGCCGCACTGCTCGCACGTGACGCCCGGAATGAACGCGTTGACCGCCCCGTTCGGGACGTAGACGAGCGCGCCGTAGATCGGGAGCGTGCCGTTCGGCGCGAAGACGGTTCCGCTGATGCTGGTCGTGCCGCCGCCGGGGCACGTCGTCTGCTGCAGGCAGAGGCCGGTGCACGGCGCGCCGCCGTTGTTCCCGCAGACGTTCGCGACGCCGCCACCACCGCAGCGCTCACCGGCGGGGCAGGTCGCGCCGCAGCTCACGATGCCGCCGCAGCCGTCCGCGATCGGACCGCAGTTGAGCCCCGCGGGGCATGCGACGAGCGGCTTGCAGGCCTTTCCGCACTGACTCGGCACGCCCGCACCGCCACAGCTCTCGCCCGCCGCTGCGTTGCACGTTCCGCACTGTATGAGGCTCCCGCAGCCATCCGAGATCGGACCGCAGTTCGCCCCGACGTCAGCGCACGTGAGCGGCGTGCAGCCAGCACCGCCGTCGGCGCCTGCGTCAGCGCCTCCGACGAGTTTCGATCCGCACTTGCTCGGTCCGCCGCCACCGCAGTACTCGCCTGCCGGGCACGCACCGCAGGACGCGATGGTGCCGCCGCAACCGTCGCCGGCCGCACCGCAGTTCTGGTCGAGATCCGCGCACGTGAGCTTCGTGCACGAGGGGGCTCCGCACTGGCTCGGCGTCCCGCCACCACCGCACGTCTGATCGGCGGGACAACCACCGCAGTCGACGATGCCTCCGCAGCCATCACCGATCAGGCCGCAGTTGGCCTTCACGTCGCCGCACGTGAGCTTCTTGCAGTCCCGGGCTGGCGCCGCCGCGTCCTCGCCGGTGACGAACACTCCGGGCGTGCTCGTGCCCGCCTCCTCCGCAAGGCCGGAGCTTTCAGGGAACACATTCGCGTCCCCGGAGGTGCCACACGCGAAAACGACCGCGCATATGGACACGGCAACTCCAAAGGAGCGCCACGTGATGTGCATCGAAGGCATGACAGCTCTCCGCGATCGACACCGAGTGAGCTCGGTCGTCGCCCGGGTAGGGAGCCTAAGGCGGCCCTCGAGCCCAACAATGGTCTCCGACGAATTAGCGGGGAGCAGATCGTACCCCGCCCCCGATCGCTACCCACGCGACCCGCCGCAGCGAGCGCGCTCGTCGATGGCGGTAGGGTTGGTCTTCGACGGACGAGGCCCGCAGCCTCAGCGACGCTTCGCTCGCGGCGCGCGGTGACGAGCTCAGGACGGAAAGGACCGCTCGGCCCGGCTCAATCGCGGGGCGATACGCCTTGCGCGCCCACGCTGGCGGCGGGCCGCCGTTCGAGGGCGCGTGGTGATCACTCCGATACGCGGACCTCGATCGTCTCCGTCATCGGCCCGCGGTTGCCGGCGAGGTCGTACGGGCGGATCGCGTAGCGGTACTCGCCGCCTGCGACGACCCGATTGTCCTCGTAGCGCGTCGACACGGCACGGACGCTCGCGTGATGGACGAGGACGCCACCGGTCGCGACGCGTTCGGCGCGAAAGACCTGGTAGCCGTACATCGCCTCGTTGTCGGAGGCGGACTGCCAGCGGAGCAAGATCTTGCCTTCCTTGCACTCTGCACGCAGCCCGGCTCCCGCCGCCGGCCAGACCGGGGGCTCGGTGTCCGTGCTCTCGGGAGCCTGTCCGAGCTTCTTCGGCCAGAGCGTGCAGTCGACGCGACGGAAGCTCTCGTCGAGCGCCTTGCAGACGTTGCCGTAGAGGCAGCGCACGACCGCGTCCTCGCGGCCCGTGCGCCACTTGTTGGGGAGATCGGGATCGGCGAGGAGCGCCCGCGCCATCCCGACGAGATCGCCCTGACCTCGCTCGAGCACCTTCTCGGCGATCGCGAGGGAGCCGAGCTTGCCGGCGGCGACGACCGGCGTGTCGAGACCGGCGGCGCGGAGCGAGGCGCGCACGGCCTCGGGGATGTAGAGGTTGGCGCCGTCGGGGTAGGCGCTCCCCGGCATGCAGCGATCGCCCGAATAGCCGGTGTACGGATAGAGCGGCTCGCCTTCGATGACGCGCGCGTCCTCGAACTTTCCGCCGGCCGAGAGCGAGACGTAGTCGACGCCGGCGCGCGCGAGCTCGATCGCGATCGGTCCCGCGTCGAGGGTCGTGTACCCGTTCCGGACGCACTCGTCGCCGACGAAGCGGACGCCGACGGTGAAGTCGTCGCCGACGCGCTCACGAACGTGACGGACCACACGGAGCGGGAGGCGGAGGCGATTGGCGAGCGTGCCGCCGTAGTCGTCCTTGCGCGGGTTGAGCCGCGAGAGGAACGACGAGAGCGTGTACGCGTGCGCCATGTGGAGCTCGACGCCGTCGAAGCCGCACTCACGAGCGCGCACGGCGGCGGCGCCGTAGGCGTCGACGATCGCGTCGATCTCCTCGAGCGAGAGCATGTCGACGGTCTGGCGCCAGCCGGAGCGCGAGATCTTGAGGAAGTGGATGATCTGCGGGACGACCTTGCTCGGGCCCGCGTCGTGGACGCGCGCGCAGAGGTCGGAGAGGCCCGGCTTGAACTCGTCCGACGAGATCCGGAGGAGAGGGCCGCTCTTCGCGCCGTGCACGGCCATCGCCTCGATGACGATGAGCCCGACGCCGCCGCGCGCGAAGCGGACGTACCGCGCGCGGATGTCGTCGTTGACGAGCCCGTCCTCGCCGGAGAGACGCGTCACCATCGCCGGCAGGACGAGCCGGTTCGGCAGGACGACGTTGCGTAGCGGGAAGGGCTGGAAGAGGACGCTCATCGCCATCACCTCGGCTGGGCCGTGAGCGCACCACCGATGATGAGCTTCTGGATCTCGGTCGTGCCCTCGTAGATGCGGAGCGGGCGGATCTCGCGGTAGAGGCGATCGAGAACGTTGCCTTCGGTCACGCCGAGGCCGCCGAAGAGCTGGACGCCACGATCGATGATCCGCTGCGCGGCCTCGGTCGCGAACATCTTCGCCATCGCCACCGAGACGCCGTCGCTCTTGCCTCGCGCAGCGTCACCCTTCGGCTGATCCTTCTCCCACGCCGCCCGGCACACGAGGAGTCGTGCGGCGTCGAGCTCGGTCGCCATCTCGGCGATCGCGGCCTGCGTGAGCTGGAAGTCCGAGAGCGGCTTGCCGAACTGGATCCGGCGGGTCACCCGCGAGATCGACTCGTCGATCGCACGTCGCGCCATGCCGGCTGCAGCGGCGCCGACCGACGTGCGGAAGACGTCGAGCGTGCCCAGCGCGAGGCGGAGGCCCATCCCGACCTCTCCGAGGAGGGCGGATGCGGGGACGCGGCAGCTCTTCATCCCGATGCGCCCGAGCGGATGATCGACGCTCATCGCGATCGGCTCCGTGACGAGGCCCTCCGATTTCGCATCGACGAGGAAAGCGCTGATGCCCTTCTTGCCGGCGGTGGGGTCGGCATTCGCGAACACGACGTAGTGGTCCGCGATCCCGACGTTCGAGATGAAGACCTTCTCGCCGTCGAGGATCCAGTGCTCGCCCTCGCGTCGCGCCGTCGTTCGCATCGAAGCGACGTCGCTGCCGGCCTCGGGCTCGGTGAGGGCAAAGGCGCAGACGCGCTCGCCGCGCACCACCTCGGCGAGGATCGAGGCGCGCCTCGCGCCCTCCCCGGCGAGGAGGATGGGATGGGAGCCGAGGCCCTGGACTGCGAAGATCGAGTCCGCGAGCGGCGACGAATAGGCGAGCGCCTCGCGCGCGACGCACAGCGCGCGGACGTCCACGGCGGTCCCCTCCGCGTTCCACGCGCCGCCACCTTGGTTCGCGGGGACGAGGAGCTGGAGGAGCCCGAGCTCTCCGAGCCGCGGGATCACGCGCGGGGGATCGTGGAGCGCGACGTCGTCGTCACCGATCTTCTCGCATTCCTCGCCGAGCGCGCGATGCGGCGCGTCGAAGAACATCGGGAACGCAGCCCACGACGGGCGGAGCTTGCGGGGCGGATGGTTCGGCTCGGACATCGTTCACTTCCTCCCGGCGTCCTTGGATCCCCGACCGTCATCGAACGGGCCGCTCGCGCCGGCGAAGACGATCGGGCGCTTCTCGGCCCACGCGTCGTACGCGGCGCGGAAATCGGGATGGTGCATGCAGATCGCCTGCACCTGCGCCTCGGCCTCGATCGCCTGGTCGAGGGTCATGCCGTGCTCGCTCTCGAGCATCTGCTTCGTCATCGAGTGCGCGAACGCCGGGCCGGACGCCAGGCGCTCGGCGAGCGCGCGCGCCGTTGCCACGCACTCCTCCGGAGTGACGACGCGGCCGAAGAGCCCGATGCGCTGCGCTTCTTCTGCGCCGATGATGTCGCCGAGGAAGAGCAGCTCCGTCGCACGGCCGAGACCGACGACGCGCGGGAGCAGGTAGGTCGCGCCCATGTCCGCGCCGCAGAGCCCGACCTTCGGGAAGATGAAGCCGATCTTGGCCGTCGAGCTCGCGATCCGGAAGTCGCAGGCGAGCGCGATGACGGCGCCGGCCCCGACGGCGGTGCCGTTGATCGCCGCGATGACCGGCCGCCGGAGCGCGCGGATGTTCCGGATCAGCACGCCAGTGACGCGCGTGAACGCGACGAGTCCCTTCATGTCGCGCGCGAAGAGCTCGCCGATGATGCTCTCCACGTCGCCGCCGGAGCAGAACGCACGGCCCTTGCCGGTAATGACGACGGCACGCACGCGATCCTCGTGTTCGAGCGCCGCGAACGTATCGCGGAGCTCCTCGTAGACCTCGAACGTGAGCGAGTTCAGTCGATCGGGCCGACTGAGCGTGATCGTCGCGACGCCGCTCGGAGAGAGCTCGTATTCGAAGGTCTTCGGCTGGATGGTCATGGGCGTCGTCCCGTTCGGAAGGTCCGGCATCGTTCGCCGGATCGGCTTGGTCCGCTGGACTCCGTCCAGCTCGGCTCAGCTCGTCTTCGAGCTGGAAACCTGTCGGCTCTCGTTCGGTAGCAGATGATCGCGGAGCTCGCCGAGGAGGCGTCGCAGCTCGCGTCGATCCTGCGCCGGGAGGCCGCTGATGAGCTCGTGCACGTGGCGCGCGTGGAGGGGCAGCAGCTCACGGATGAGCGCGCGGCCCTGACGGGTGAGCCACACGCGCGCGACCCGGCGATCCGACGGCTCGGGTCGCCGCTCGACCACACCGTCCCGCTCGGCGCGATCGACGAGCCCGGTGACGTTCCCCGCAGACACGAGCAGCGCACGGCTGAGCCCGGCCAGCGTCTGACCGTCCTGGCGCGCGAGGCTCGCGAGGAGATCGAAGCGCGCGAGCGTGATGCGGTCCTCGAGCTTGCGCCGAAGCTCCGCGAGCATCATCGCGTGGCACGACAAGAGGCGGAACCAGATGCTGACGGACTCGCCGGCAGGCTCGGTTCGGGCCTTCTTCCTGCCAGCGCTGGATCTGGCTGCGCCGTTCTTCCGTGTGCTCGGAGCGGCGGCGGGCACGACCGGCCTTCTCAGCCCGGAAGCGCCGCCATGCCCTCGATCTCGACGAGAGCGCCGGGCTCGAGCAGGCCGGCGACCTTCACGAGGCTCATGGCCGGATAGAACTTGCCGAGACGTGCGCGCCAGCCCTCGCCGATCGCGGCCGTGGCCGCGCGGTACGCGTCGAGGTCGGTGACGAACACCGTGATCTTCACGAGATGCTCGGTCGCTCCGCCGGCCTCGCGCACGACCGCGATGACGTTGTCGAGCGCCTGGAGGAACTGCGTGGCGAAGTCGGGGCTGACGATCCGCGCGTCCTTGTCCCACGCGATCTGGCCCGAGATGTAGAGCGTGCGCCCCTGCGCGATGATGCCGTTCGAATAGCCGCGAGGCTTGGGGAAATGCGCGGGCGTGACGACCTGATATGCCATGTGACGCTCCTGCCGCCGAGCCATCAGCCAAGGAGTAGCGGCGAGGAAAGCCTTAGGCGCGATTGCTTCGGATGTAAAGGATCGGCGGTCATCGGCGAGCGGCCCGAGTGAGCCGATCGGCGACGGCCCACCACGCGGGCTCGTTCGGGACCTTCTCGATCACGACGAGATCGACCGCCGCTTCGTCGACGGTGTGGAGGGCTGCGAAGAGCCCGCGGGCATATCCGTCCGGCGCATCCGGCAAGACGACGAGGGGCGCACATCCCCCGGCGGCGCGCTCTGCGCCCTCTGTCACGACGATCGCCGCGACGCTCGTGAACGCTCGGCCTCCAGCGGCGAGCGCCGCGGCGACGCCTTCCCCGCCCCGCTCCGCAAGCACGACGTTCGTGCGCGGGGCATAGTGCTTCGCCGCCATCCCCGGAGCCGCACGAGCGGCGTCGCCCTCGATGCTCACGAGCTCGTAGGAGATGCGCGGATCGATCGCGCGGAGCTGCTCGAGCGAGACCGCGCCCGGCCGGAGCACGCGCGGCGGATCGTGCGCGAGCGCGACCACCGTCGACTCGATCCCGAACGCGCAGGGCCCTGCATCGAGCACGAGGTCGACGCGGTCGCCGAGCGAGCGCACGACGTGCTCCGCCGTCGTGGGCGAGACATGCGTGTGCGCGTTGGCGCTCGGCGCGGCCAGCGGCTCGCCGACGGCACGGATGAGCGCGAGCGCGACCGGATGCCTCGGCGCGCGGATCCCCACCGTATCGAGGCCGCCGCTCACCTCCGGCGGGACGTTCGCCGCGCGAGGCACGACCAGCGTGAGCGGACCAGGCCAGAGCTCGTTCGCGAGCCGCGAGGCGGTCGGGCTCCACGTTGCAGCATAGGACCGCGCCATCGCCTCGCCATCCACGTGGAGGATCACGGGATGGCCTGCAGGGCGCCCCTTCGCGGCAAAGATCTTCGCGACCTCGTCCACGTGCAAGCCGCGCGCGCCGAGTCCGTAGACCGTCTCGGTCGGGAACGCGACGAGCCCGCCCCGCTTCAGGATCGAGGCGGCCTCGGCGATGACCACGGGGTCCGGTTGAGCAGGATCGAGAGAGAGGATACGCGGCACGACGCCGGGACCATAGCGCGGACGCGCTCGGGGCCAAGACTGCCCTCGCACGAGAGGATCCCCAACGCCACGATCCGAGCTACGTTGCCGAGGTCCATGCCGAACAAACGCGATGCGGGCCGATCGGGCACCTCTGCGGGTCGTCGGGACACCGCTGCGGGTCGTTGGGCCGCGAGCCCGAGTCCTTCGTCTCGCGTCTGGTCGGGGGTGCTCGCGAGCATCGCGGCCGCCACCGTCGTGCTCGCCTGCGGTGGAGGCGGAGCGAAGACTCCCGCGACCGGCGCCGGCAGAGCCGATGCAGGCGCCGAGGGCGGCCCGGGAGCAGGGCTCACCACGAGCCCGCCGCCGAGCGGCCTCCCGCCGATGGCATCGATGCCGCCGCCCGGCGTCGCCGGATCGAAGAAGGCCAAGCGCCGTCCCGACGCTGCCCTCGCCGCCTGCAGCGGCGCGACGAGAACGCCGGCGAAGGATCCCGCCGACCTCGTGAAGCGTCTCGGCGACGGCTGCATGCAGGCATCGAAGATGAAGCCGGCTTCGGCGATGCTCCGCGGACAGCAGGCCGACAAGGACACGCACCAGGAGAACAAGCTCCGCGTGGAGGCGAACCGCTGCTACCGACTCTACGTCGCCGCGGACGACTCGGTTAAGGACATGGTCGTCGTGCTCCGCGACTCGGCCGGCGACATCGTCGCCGAGAGCCCCGGCCCCGCGGTCCCCGAAGACGGCGCCGTCTGCTTCAATGCTGCCGACGAGATCTCGATCCTCGTCGGTGTCGGCAGCGGCAAGGGCACGTGGGCCGCTCAGGTCTGGAGCGACTGACGGCGGCTCCGCTCGGCTCGGTCCACCTGGAGGACGGCTGGATCGCTCGGGCCCCGGGTAGCCACATCGCCATGGGGAAACTCGGCCATTAGCGCAACGTCGGTCCGCGATGCGCGAGCCTCGCCCGACCAACTGGGGAATCTTTTCCGGAGGCGGATCGCTCCGTAACCCACCTCATGGGCCCCGTTCGTCGGCCGTCGAACGACGATCCCTCGTAAATCCAGGCCTGTCAGCGCTTGGTCGCGGTCGGGCACACCGTGTGCTCGGTGGTGGACGTCCACGCACTCGTTGGAGGCCTGATGAAGCGCTGCTCGCTCCTCACCAAGATTGTCCTGACTCTCGGCGTCGTCGGCGGCTGCACCCTCGGAGTGGGTGGCTGCGCGGTCGATGCGCTCGATGGCGAGGACGACGGCGAGGAGGTGTCGCTCGACGATCTCGATGACGAGGACGAGGCGACCGCGTCGACGTCGAGCGAGCTCAGCGGCTGCAACCAATGCACCAACTGCGTGAAGTTCGCGCGGTGCAAGCAGCCGGCTCTCCCGTTCGGCCTGACGTACTGGAGGGACAAGCTCCGGATCATCAACACCCAGACGCCTCGCGCGGGCTGCGTCGCCGTCATCAAGACCGGTAGCGCCTACGGCCACGTCGCGTACGTCCGCCGCGTCAGCGGAAGCACGGTCTACATCGACGAGGGCAACTGGGGCCGGCGCTGCAACAGCCGCTCGGGCACCGCCGCCTCGCTCAAGATCCAGGGTTACTGGTGCAAGTAGCGGTGCGCCGCCAGGTCGACGCGCGCGAATGATGGCGACGCGCGGCGCGGCGATCGACGCTCAGCGCTTCTCGAACGCCGCGAGCTGATCGCGCAGCGCGAGCCGGAGATCGCGGACGTCACGCCGTCGTCGGATCCAGAGCCAGACGCTTCGGGAAGCTCAGCCACGCCGCGGTCTCGCGTTCGCTCGGCGCACGGCGTCGGCGACTGCGCGAAGGCGCGCGATCTCCTTCGCGTCGTCAGGCGTGCTCCATCCGAGGATGGTCGTTCGTCGCTCCAGCTCGTCGGCCTCGCACTGAAACAGCTTCGCGAGATCGTCCCGAAGCGCATCGGGAAGCCCCTCCAGAGCCACGACGACAGCCAGCGTCGAGCCGCAGTCGTGGTTGCGAAGCTCGAGATGGCCGCTCGCCCCATCCTCCTGAAGGCCGACGAAGTCGAGCGATCGCCATTCGCGCTCGTCGACTTCGCGTCCGCAGGACGAGCACTGCTTCGGCCACTCGCTTGCCGACCGGTAGGCCTCCTCGACGTCATCGCATGGGCACGCGAATGGCCTCATGCCACGCGCCAGGCACCACACGTGCCGTGCGGCCCGATGGCTCATTTTGGCGACTTCCCAGGAAATCCTGCTCGCGAAACGCGCCGCGCGCATGGGACAGACGAGCCGCTTTGCAGCGTAGGCGCTACAGCAGTGCGGCGTCGCCGCGACACCGGAGTGGAGCGTCGTCGCGATCGCAAGCCGGGATCACTCGTGGCGAAGCGCGACGATCGGGTCGAGCGTCGCTGCGCGGCGCGCGGGGAGGAAACCGAAGGCGATCCCCGTGAGCGCGCTCGTCATGACCGCGACGGTCAGCGCGACGGGATCGAGCTTCATCGGCCAGCCGAGCGTCTCTCCGAGGAGGCGGATGATGCCGACCCCCGCGAGCGCGCCCGAGACGCCGCCGATGAGCGCGAGCACGACCGCCTCGACGAGGAACTGAGTCATGATGTCCGCCGCACGCGCGCCGATCGCCATCCGGATACCGATCTCGCGTGTCCGCTCGGTCACGCTGACCAGCATGATGTTCATCACGCCGATGCCGCCGACGACGAGGCTCACGCCCGCGATCATGACGAGCAGCACCGTGAGGAGCGAGTAGATCGCCGCCTGCATCTCCTGGAACTCCTGCTGCGTGCGGATCCAGAAGTCGGGCTCGCGCCCCTCCTCGATGCGATGCCGCTGGCGTAGGATGGAGTCCACCTGAGCCACCGCCCGCTGCGTGGTCTCCGCGCTCGAGGCGGAGACGAGGAGCACGCCCGCGAACCCGGGCGCCGTGCGCATGACGCGACCGCGCATCGACCCGATCGGCATCAGGACCATGTTGTCCTGATCGCCACCGAACGGCGCTTCGCCCTTCGACTCGAGCACGCCGACGACGCGAAACGCGTGGCGACCGATGCGGATGTTGCGACCGACAGGGTCCTCGGAGCCGAAGAGCCTTTCGGCGACGGTGGTACCGAGGATGCAGACCTTCGCCTTCGTGGCCTCGTCGTGCTCGTCCCACTCGGCACCGCGCACCACGTGCCAGTTGCGCACGGGGAAGAACGAGCGCGTCGAACCGATGACCTGTGCAGACCAGTTCTTCTCGCCCGCCACGATTTGCGCCCGCGAGCGGAGCGCCGGAGCGACCGCGGTGACGCTCACCGCTTCGCGGACGATCGCGCGTCCGTCGTCCTCCGTGAGGCGAGCCCCCGCGCCGAGCGCCCCCTTGGCCCCCGAGGCCGCGGCGCTCTGCGGAGCGACGAGGATCACGTTCGAGCCCATGTTCTGGATCTGGGTCGAGACCTGATCGCGCGCGCCGGCGCCGAGCGCCGTCACCGTGACGACGGCAGCGACGCCGATGAGGATGCCGAGGATCGTGAGCGACGCGCGAAGCGTGCTCCGGGAGATTGCGGTGACGGCGAGCCGGACGCCGGTGAAGAACGAAGAGAGCATCGTCACTCCGTCCTCAGCGCCTCGATCGGGTCGAGCGACGCCGCCCGCCGCGCAGGCAAGAATCCGAAGACGACGCCGATGAACGCGCTCGTCGCCGCCGCAACGCCGATCGAGCCCAGCGTCGGTGTCGCGTTCCAGCCGAGCGCGTGCCCGAGGCCGATCGTCGCGGCCGAGCCGACGACGATCCCGAGAACGCCGCCGGTGAGCGAGAGCACGATCGCTTCGACCAGGAACTGCACGAGGATGTCGCGCTCGCGCGCGCCGATTGAAAGTCGGATCCCGATCTCGCGCGTACGCTCGGCGACGCTCACCAGCATGATGTTCATCACGCCGATGCCGCCGACGACGAGGCTGACGCCCGCGACGGAGAGCAGGAGCGCGGAGAGCACGCCGGCGATCGCCTCTTGCGTCTGCCGCATCTCCGACTGCGTGTTGACGCTGAAGTCGGGATCGCGCCCCTCGGGGATGCGGTGCCGCTGGCGAAGGATGCTCGTGATCTGCGCCTGCGCGCGCGTTGTCGTCTCCTCCGAGCTCGCGCTCGCGAGGAGCATGTCCACACGCCCCGGGGACGTCCTCATCACGCGGCCGCGGAAGCTGCCGATCGGCATCAGGATGCGATCGTCTTGGTCCTCACCGAACGGCGAGTTCCCCTTCGCCTCGAGCGTACCGATGATGCGGAACGGGTAACGACCGATGCGGATCGTGCGCCCGACCGGATCGAGATTGCCGAACAGCTTCTCGGCGACGGTCTGGCCGACGACGCAGACCTTCGCCTTCACGCTCTCGTCGGTCTCGGTCCAGAGCTCGCCCTTCGCGATGCGGTAGCGGCGCACCGGGAAGTAGCTCGTCGTGGTGCCGACGAGCAGCGTAGCGACGTTGCGATCGGCGGCGACGACCTGCCCCATCGTCGACAGCCACGGAGCGACGTTCGTGACGCTCACGGCCTCGCGGGCGATCGCCCTCCCGTCTCCCTCGGTCAACCGCCCCTGCGTCTTCGCCCGCACCCCCGACTGCTGGACGTTCTCCGGATTGATGAAGAGCGCGTTCGACGCGAAGCTGTCGATCTGGTCCCCCACGCTCGCCGATGCGCCACCCGCGAGCGCCGTCACCATGACCACCGCGGTGACGCCGATCAGGATGCCGAGCACGGTGAGCGCCGCCCGGAGCTTGTTGCGGACGATCGCGGACAGGGCGAGCCGGATCGCGCCGAGGAGCAGCGTCACGCCGGCCTCTTCTTGCCGCCCCCCGCAGGCGCGACCAGCGGAGCGACGAGCGCGAGCACGAGGTAGCGCGCGAGCGTGACCGTTGCGAGGGCGAGGACCAGCGCGCCGAGCGCGAGCGCGAGGCGTGAGCCGGACAGACCTGCCAGCAGATCGAGGACCGGCTTGCTCCACGGCATCCATCCGAGCGCCGTCAAGGGAGCGAGCAGGAGCCCGACCCCGAGCGTGTACCCGAGCGACACGCGAACGCGCTGATCGCTCGTGAGCGGCCGGCCCATCGACTTCTGCGCGTAACGGACCGCGAAGATGGCCTCGAGCACGAAGGCGAAGGCGATCGGGATGGGCGTCGAGGAGACCTCCAGGACCGCCCGGCAATACGCAACGCCGAGCCCGAGCCCGAGCACACCGCCGAGCGCCGTCATCGCGTAGAGGGCCCGCGGGATCGGGCCGCCGAGGCGGCGGCGCTGCTCGGCCGCCGGATCCGATCCCGAGGCGCCGTCCGCCACGACGCTCGGCTCCGGCGGTGGGAGCTTCTCGAGCTCGGCCGCCGCGTCGACGCTCTTCTCCCGGACGTCGCTCACGATGCGCCCGTCGCGGAAGGTGACGACGCGCGACGCGCACGCCGCGATGTCGTGCTCGTGGGTGACGAGGACGATCGTGATCCCGCGCTCGCGGTTCAGCCGCTGGAGGAGCGCGAGCACCTCGAGGCTCGTCCGCGTGTCGAGATTGCCCGTCGGCTCGTCGGCGAGGAGCATCGGCGGCCCGGTCACGAGCGCGCGCGCGATCGCGACGCGCTGCTGCTGGCCGCCGGAGAGCTGATTGGGTGTATGATGCACACGACCGGCGAGACCGACCGCCGCCAGCGCCTCGAGCGCCTGATTGCGCCGCTCGCGGGCCGACACGCCGCGGTAGACGAGCGGCAGCTCGACGTTCTCGAGCGCTGTCGTGCGCGGCAGCAGGTTGAAGCCCTGGAAGATGAAGCCGATGAGGCGGTTCCGCAGGATCGCGCGCGCGTCGCTCGAGCGGGTACCGATGTCGAATCCCGCGAGCTCGTAGGCGCCGCGCGTCGGCCGATCGAGGCAGCCGAGGATGTTCATCAGCGTGCTCTTGCCGGATCCGCTCGTCCCGACGATCGCGACGAACTCGCCTTGCCGGATCTCGAGATCGATCTCGCGGAGCGCGCGGACGACGCCGGCGCCGGACTCGTAGTCCTTCGAGAGCTGCCGGCAAGCGATGAGGACGTCCATCGAGGATCCTTCGGAAGACTAGGTTGCCGAGCCCATGGCTCCTCGTCGGCATGCGCCGCCCGCGGAGCCTCGGCCTCGGGACACTAGAAGACCTTCCCCTTCTTCTTCTTGGCCGGGTCGTCCATCTCGTCGGTCACGAGCTTCACGTCGGACGCGAGCCCTTTGACGATCTCCGTGTTGATCCCGTCGGTGACGCCGATGTCGACGATCCTCGTCTCCGTCTTCTCTTCGCCCGGCTTGTCGTTCACGAGCAGGTAGAGGCGGCCTGTGCCCTTCGCGAGCGGCGGCTCGGGCGGCTGCGGGATCGGTTTGCCGTTCGGGCCCATCGGCGGCGTCGGCTTGTAACGGAGGGCCGCGTTCGGAACGCGAAGCGTCCCCTTCGCCTCCTTCGTCTTGATCGTGACCGTCGCGGTCATGCCCGGGCGGAGCTTCTCGTCCTCGTTCTCGACCTCGACGACGGCAGAGTACGTGACGACGCCCTGGACGTTGTTCGGGCTGTAGCGGACCTGCTGCACCGAGCCCTTGAACGACTCGCCGGGGAACGCGTCGACGACGGCCTCGGCCTCCATGCCTTCCTTCAGCTTGCCGACGTCGGCCTCGTCGACGTCGGCCATGACGCGCATCTTCCGGAGGTCCTGCGCGATCACGAAGAGGACCGGCGCCTGGAAGCTCGCGACGACGGTGGCCCCGGGATCGATGCTTCGCGAGACGACGACGCCGTCGACCGGCGAGTAGATCTTCGTCCAGCCCACGTTGGTCTGCGATTGCTGGAGCTGCGCCTGGATCGCGCCGATCTGCGCCTCGGCCGCGGCCGCCTGCGCGCGCGTGACCTCGTATTGTCCTTGCGCGGTGTCGAGCTCGCCCTTGCTCGCGAGGCCTTGCTGGAAAAGGCGCTGCGTACGCTCGAAGGCGACCTTTGCTGCCGCGTGGTTCGCCTTCGAGCTCTCGACCTGAGCCTTCTGCGCGAGGACCTGCGCCGAGACCTGGTTCACCTGCGCGCCGTACTGGATCGGATCGATCTCCGCGAGGACGTCGCCCTTCTTCACGACGGAGTTGAAGTCGACGTGCACCTTCGCGATGCGGCCGTTCACCTGCGAGCCGACGTTCACCTGGAGCAGCGGCTGGACCGCGCCGGTCGCCTGGACCTTCTCCGCCACGTCGCCGGTCGAGGGGAGGGCCGTCACGTACTTCGCCGGCGGAGCGGGCTGGTTCTTCGCCCGGTAGACGAGACCGCCCCCGACGAGCGCGGCCACCACACCGAGCGCCGCCGCCCGGCGAAGCCATCGCCGTCCCCCCTCTTCGGCTGCGAGGGCACGTCGTACATCCTGAGTGATCGCAGCTTGTTCGCTCATCGGTCGTGCGTGCCCTCAGGCGTCGTCGACAAAGGGTAGGCTCAGTCGTTCGCCGAGCGCCATAAAGCCGCGTGGACCATAGATATTCCCCACGCCCTGTCCAGCTCCCCAGGACCCCTATCTCATCCGATGCCGCTCGGTCGCATCGGGTTCGGGGCCAAATACGACGAGGCCACGTCCGCACTTACCCAAAGAAGTCCGCGGTCCTTTTGTCAGAGCCTCGTGGACACGGTATCGTCGCTTGCCGCTCTCGCTTTGGGCGGCACCGCCACGGCGGAAGAGGAGACTGAGTCGTTCTTCGGTCTGCTCTCCCTCGCCGGCGGTGATGGTGGCTCGAGCACTTCCGAATCGAGCCGCCCAGAGGTCTCGCCGGTCTCGCAAACCCGACCGGCAGGGCCGCCGCCAAAGCGCTCGCGCTCGTCGCCCGCGGGGGACCCTCCCCCAGGTTCGCCGAGAGCGACCGCGAAAGCTCGCTCCGCAACGATGAAACCAACGGACCGCGACCTCGTCGAGCGCGCGAAGAACCAGGGCGATGTAGAGGCCTTCGGTCAGCTCGTCCGCCGCCATCAGCAACGCATCCACCGCCTCGCCGTTCACATGCTCCGCGACCGGGCCGAGGCGGAGGACGTCGCGCAGGAAACGTTCATCCGAGCCTACCAAGCGCTGGCGCGCTTCGACGGCCGGAGCGAGCCGTACACCTGGTTCTATCGCATCGCGATCAACCTCTCCCTCAACCGGATCCGGTCGAGGAAGGCGTCGCGAACGACGCACGACACCGACGATCCCCGTCTCGACGGCATCCTCGTCGACCGGGGGCCCGGGACCGCCGACCCCGCGCTGAGCGCGCAGCGCCAAGAGCTCTACGAGACGCTCACGAAGGGGATCGACCAGCTCAGCGACACGCTGCGGACCACCCTCGTCCTCGTCTGCATCGACGGTCGATCGCACGAGGATGTCGCCCAGATCCTCGGAGCCCCGGAGGGAACGATCGCCTGGCGCATCCACGAGGCGCGGCGCAAGTTGAAAGACTTCATGCAGACCCGGGGCTTCGACCCCGAGGGAGATGGGACGTGAGTGAGACGCGAGGCACCAACAAGGGTTCGATGGACCTCGACGCGGCGCTACGCGAGTGGCCCCATGCCGAAAAACCCCAAGCAGACTGGGATGACCGCGCCCAGTCCGTGATGGATCGCGTCCGGCGGGGAGAGCGTGGCGCGAGCGCTGCATACGTCGCGGACGAAAATTTATTGGAAGCCCCCCTTGGACAAACCTCTACGGACGGTCATAACACCGCGACCCCAGGGGGATCGCCTGTGACCCACCCCCTGAAGCGCGAAGGAACTCCGATGACGATGTCTTCCGACCGAGAGCGCGATCGCCGAAGTCTTCAGGACCTGGCCAAGATGGCTCACGGCCTGACCCCGCCTCCGTCCTCCGTCGCTCCCGTGCCGAGCGGGATCCAGCGCGCGGTCGAGACCACGCACGACAAGGCGGATGACTCCGGCATCGTCGATCTCGCTGCCGCGTCGACCGCCGATCCGGGCGCCGCCATCCGCGCGCAGAGCACGCCGCTCGCGAGCCAGGGCCTCTTCGACGACGAGCCCTCGCACTCGCAGCGTCCGGCGCCGCTCAGTCACATGCCCGTGACCGCGCCGCTCGGCGCCCATGCGCATGTCCCCGCGCAGCCCGCACCGTCGGTGTCGCCTCCGGCCCTGGCGTCGGTGGCCCCCGCGAGCCTGGCTCCGCAGCCGGCGGTCACGCCGTCCGTTCCGCCGGCCGGCTACGCCGCGACCTCGTCCGCGGTGCACGCGATCCCGGAGGAGAAAAAGAAGAAGGGCGGCGCCGTCATCGCCGTCGTCTTCGGCGTCGTCGCGCTCGGCGCGGCCGCTGCGGGTGGCCTCTTCGTGATGAAGTCGCCCCAGAACACCGAAGCCACCACGGCTGCCGCCGTCGCCACCACGGAGCCCGCTGCTGTCGCGCAAGCACAGCCGCAGGTCGCCGAGGCCGAGCCGACGCCGGCCGACCCCGCGCCCGTGGCGGCCGCGGAGCCGACGCCCGAGCCCGAGGCCGAGGCGACGCCCGCCACCACGACCGCAGTGCGCGGGAAGGTCGCGGCGCGCACCACCGCCAAGGGCGGTGCAGCCGCGAAGCACGACACCGCGGCGGCAAAGGTCGAAGGCCCCGCGAAGATGACGGAGAAGGATCTCGCCGCCGCCTCGAGCGGACCGGCGGGCGATCTCGGCGCCGCGATGAAGAAGGAGGTCGGCGACGACGGTGCGAAGACGCCGGCCGCGGCGACGACCGCCCACACTTCGATGGGCAACGTCCCGCAGAAGCCCTCCCAGGGCGCCGTCACCGGCGCGGTCGGCGCGGTCCTCCCGGGCGCGCGCGCGTGCCTCGGTCCCGACGACCCGGTCTCGCGTGCAGCGATCGTGTTCTCCTCGGCCGGCACGGTCCAGAGCGTGAACATCTCCGGCGGCGCCGCCGGCAAGCCCGCCGAGGCGTGCATCAAGGGCGCGCTCATGAAGGCGAAGGTCCAGCCCTTCGCCGAGCCGACCTACACGGCGAACATCACCGTCCGCCACAACTGAGCGAGCAGCGCCTCGAAGGCGCGACCGCGACCGAGAAGCGACGCCGCGCGAGCAGCGTCGCTTCTCTCGTTTGTGGTCGACCACGAGCGCAGGCTCCCCCGGAGGGCCGCGACGCTGGGCGAAGACCAGCCCGGTACCGCCCGGGCGAGACCGAAGGTCGAGCCGCCCGGCGACGACCCGACTTGACAGTCGCGGCTTCTTTCGCCATGGTGCGCGGCCCGGTTCGCCCGTTCCGTGTGGACGAGAGAGACCGGCCTACACGAGGATTTTCGAGATGGTTTCGTCGACCCAGCAGTTCGAGCGTATCCGCAAGCGCAAGCAGACCACCGCCGGCAAGCGCAACAAGCGTGTGCGCCGCCGTCTCGGCACGCCCGTGTTCCCGGTCCACCCCGAGGGCTACAGCGCGACGGCGCCGGACGCGAAGCCCGCGGCCAAGAAGGCCTGAACGGCCGCGACGCACGGACGTCGCTCACCGCGCGTCCGTGCTCGTCTGAGACCTGACGAACGTCAGGCTGCGGCTACGCCCACGGCGTAGACCGCGAGCGCGCCCGTCCATGCGTAGACGGGCGCGCGCATCCCCGCTCGCCAACCCCACACTGGCGCGAGCGGAGGGATGAAAAGCGCGAGCGCAGCTCGACGCCATTCCTGCGTGCGCGCGAAGCCGACGGCGATCGCGAGATGCGCGCCAACGTGCGCGAGGAGTGCAGCGAGGAGGAGCCACGGAAGGACGACGTTCACCGTCCCTTCCCTTTACTGGTCCCTCGCGACGAGGTCGAGCAGCGCTCGCCTCCACGCGCGACCGCGACGCGGTCGAGCACCTCTCGCCGAGGAGCGCTGACGCGGAGGTGCCCCGTGCGAGCCTCCATGCGGCGGAGCCTGGTGCGCGCCCTCTCGCCGAGGAGCGCTGACGCGGAGGTGCCCCGTGCAAGCCTCCATGCGGCGGAGCCTGGTGCGCGCCCTCTCGCCGCCGCTTGGAGCAACTCCACGCGCGGGCTCACGACGCGGCCGCGGCCTCCTCGTCCGGACGCGGCGCGCGGTAGAGGGCCCACCAGCGGATCGCGCTGCCGACGATCACGAGCGTCACGCAGAGGAGGAGGAGGGAGGTCACGATCACGTTCACGATGCCCGTCGTGTACGTCGCAGGCTTGTCGAGCATCGGAAGGAAGATCTTCTGCACGCTCTGGATGCCCGCCGCGATCGTCGTCGTTCCGACGAAGAGCAGCGGCGCGACCGTGATGAGCGCGTAGCGCTTCTTCTTCGCTTCCCGGAGGAGGATCGTCGTGCCCACGCAAAGCGCCGTGCAGGCGAGGAGCTGATTCGCGATCCCGAACATCGGCCAGATCGTCGAGATGTTCCCGGTGAGGATGAAGTACGACCAACCAGCAACGATGAGGGCCGTCGCGACGAACGCGCCGGTGCGGCTCGTCGACTTGCCGAGCTCGGGCGAGATGCGCCCCATGAGCTCCTGCATCAGGAAGCGCCCGATGCGCGTGCCCGTGTCGATCGTGGTGAGGATGAACAACGCCTCGAACATGATCGCGAAGTGGTACCAGTACGCCAGCAGCGTCCCCATCCCAGGCAGGCCGCTGAAGACGCGCGCCATCCCGACGGCAAGCGAGACGCCGCCTCCCGTGCGCGCAGCGACGACCTCGTCCGCCTGACGCTGGAGCGCCGGGAGCTCCTTCACCTTCACGCCGAGGCGGGCGAAGTCGGCGTCCTCCAGCATCGTCGCCCGCGGGGCCTCGGCATCGACGTTGTAGCCGAGCGCCGCGAGCGAGCGATTCGAGAGCGAGAGCGCGTTCGAGAGCGAGACCTTCTTGCCCGCGAGCGACGACGCAGGGTCGCCCTCCGCGAGGCCGAGAAGCCCGCGATCGTGCGGCGTGAGCACGGGGTCGAGCAGCGCGAGATCGGCGGCGCTGCGCGCGAGCCCCTCCTCCCTGCCGTCCGTGCTGGCGACGATGGCGACCTGTGGGTTGGTGTTGATCGCGACGTAGTCCTCTTGCGGCATCGCGCAGGCGGCGATGAGCGCCGTGATCCCGACGAGCCCCTCCATGAGCATCGCGCCGTAGCCGATCGCCCGGCAGTCGCGCTCCTTGTCGATCATCTTCGGAGTCGTGCCGCTGGCGACCAGTGCGTGGAAGCCGCTGATCGCGCCGCACGCGATGGTGATGAAGACGAACGGGAAGAGCGGCCCCTTCACGATCGGGCCGCCGCCGTGGATGTACTCGGTGACGCCCGGCATCTGGATGCGCGGGTTCACGACGATGACTCCGACGACGAGCAGCGCGATCGTCCCGATCTTCATGTAGCTCGAGAGGTAGTCACGCGGGCAGAGCAGCATCCACACGGGGAGGATGCTCGCGATGAAGCCGTACGCCGCCATCGCGAGCGTGAGCGTGGTCTTCGAGAGCTTGAGGTGCGTCGCGAACGTCGAGTCGCCGACGTATTTGCCGAGGAGCAGCGCGACGAAGAGGAGGACGACACCCGCGATCGTCGCCTCCCGGATCCCGCGCACGGAGCCACCGCGCACGTTGTGGATGTAGAGGCCCATCACGAGCGCAATCGGGATCGACGCGCCCACCGTGAACACGCCCCACGCGCTCTCGGCGAGTGCCATCACCACGACGTTCCCGAGCCCCGCGAGCGCGATGACGACGATGAAGAGGATCGCGACTCCGGTCACCAGCCCGAGCGTGGGCCCGAGCTCCTCACGGGCGATCTCCGCGAGCGAGCGGCCGTTGCGGCGCGTGCTCGCGACGAGGATCACGAAGTCGTGGACCGCGCCGCCGAGGACGACGCCGAAGAGGATCCACAGGAAGCCGGGATAGAAGCCGAACTGCGCCGCGAGGACGGGGCCGATCAGCGGCCCGGCGCCGGCGATCGCGGCGAAGTGATGCCCGAAGAGGACGACACGATTCGTGGGGTGGAAGTTCTGTCCGTCCTCGAGCCGATGCGCCGGCGTGACGCGAGCGTCGTCGAGACAGAGCACACGCGCGGCGATGAAGGCCGAATAATACCGATATGCGATTGCCAGTACCGCCAGCGCCCCCAGCATCCACCACGCGGCTTGCATGGCGAATTTTCTAGCGCATCTCGATGCCCAGCAGAACGGCGCCGCGCCGGCGCGACGCATCCGACGCCCGGCGTCAGCGGGCCGACGCGCGGCGTGCGAGCTCGTAACGCATCAGGTGCTCGAGGCGGCCGTGCGCCGAGTCGACCTCCTTGCCGATCGCCTCGGCGACCCGCGCGAGCCGGGCGCCTTCGGGCGCGCGGCTGCTCGCGTTCAAGGCGTCACGTCCGGCGCGTGAGATGAGCTCGATGGCGGCCGAGCCGACGCTCTCCGTCGCACGGTGGATTGCCCTGCCGACCAGCGGCGCCCTCCACGCGTCGAACGGCTCGGCCTTCAAGGCGATGTCGAGCGCGAGCGCGTACGCGATCGACTGTCCGAAGACATCGTGGCTCCGCTTCACGTCGAGCACGAGCGCGACCTTCCGAAGGAGGAACCGCGCTGCAGCATTGAACGCCTTCTCTCCGAGCCCATGGTCGGCCGCGCGTACATAGCCGTCGACGATCGCGTTCGCGAACGGCTCCTCGATCCGCTGCCCCGCCCGGTCGCTCACCTTGCGCGTGATCCGCCGGAGCAGCTGCGCGAGCAGGTAGTCATCCACGAACGGCACCGGCACGAACGACGTCACGCTCGATCCCACGGCCTCGAGCAGCACCAGGGTGACGAGATCGCGTGTGTGCCCATTGATTGCGGCCGCCGGTTCCTTCATCGCTTGGACCATGGGTCGCAGAGACTCGACGTCCAGGCAACTCCTAGGGTGTCGGGACGACCGATTGTCACGTTCCCGTCACACAATTTATTCAATGATGTTCAACCCTTGACCGCTACACACGGGCCGACACGCGGTAGTCGAGGCGAACGGAGCGGCGGCCGGTAGAATGAAGGAACGATGGCCATCGGCGCGACCAAGCCTGCCACTCCCGCGGCAGTCGCGGATGCAGCCGCGGGCAGAGAGCGCACCGACGACATCGCGCGCGCCGCGACGGTCCCGCCTCCTGCGACCGAGTCCGCGGACGTACGCATCCCGGCCGGAACGATGGTGGCCGACCGCTATCGCATCGCGCGTGTGCTCGGCGAGGGCGGGATGGGCGTCGTGTACGCCGCCGAGCACGTGCTCATGCGCAAGGAGGTCGCCCTCAAGGTCCTCCACGCCGAGATGTGCACCATGCCGGAGGTGGTCGCGCGCTTCGAACGCGAGGCGATCGCCGCGGCGCACATCGATCATCCCAACGTCGCCGGCGCCACCGACTTCGGCCGGCTCCCCGACGGCGCCTGCTACCTCGTCCTCGAGCTGCTCCGGGGCACGAGCCTCCGCGACGAGATCTCGAAGGGCCCGATTCCGCTCGGCCGAGCGCTTCGCATCCTGCGCGGGATCGCGTCCGGCGTCTCCGCCGCGCACGCGAAGGGCATCGTGCATCGCGATCTCAAGCCGGAGAACGTGATGCTCGTCGATCGCGACGGCGATCCCGACTTCGTGAAGGTGCTCGACTTCGGCATCGCGAAGGTCGACAACTCCGTCGCGGCGGCGCCGGAGGCAGGCAGCAAGGTCCTCACGCGCGTCGGTTCGGTCTTCGGTACCCCCGAGTACATGGCGCCGGAGCAAGCCGTCGGCGACACCGTCGACGCGCGCGCAGACCTCTACGCGATCGGGGTCGTCTTCCTCGAGATGCTCACCGGGAAGTGTCCGTTCAACGGCAACGCGCTCTCGATCCTGCGCGAGCGCATCCTGGCGGTCGGTCCACCGGACATGTCCGCGGTCGACGATGCGGGCGCACGCGCGCTCATCGCCCGCCTCCTCACGCGCCAGCCCGATGAGCGCATGCAGACGTCGACGGAGCTCCTCGCCTCGGTCGACGCCCTCCTCGACGAAACGTTCGCGCAGAAGGAGCGCGCCTCGGCGCCTCCGCTCACGATCCCGACGACTGCCGGCTCGGCTACGGTCGCGAACGGCGTCGCGAACGGCGCCGCGAACGCGATGACCGGCTCGGTCCTCGTGGGCGCCTCCGCGAGGCCGCGCTGGGTGATCCCGGCCGCGGTCCTTGCGCTGTTCGCGGTCGCGCTCGGGATGTTCGGCCTCGTGAGCGCGATCACCCGGCCGAAGGTCGAGGTCGCGACGGCCAAGAACGCAGGCACGGTCGCGCCGACCGCCGCCGAGCCGGAGCCCCCTCCCGCCGCGGCCGAGCCAGCAACGAGCGCGAGCACGAGCATCGAGCTCGATGAGCCCGCCGCCAGCGGGAGCAGTGAAGCACCTGCACCGGCGGCCTCCGCCACGTCAGCGCGCGCGGCGCCACGACCCAAGGCCACGCCTCGCAAACGAGCCCAGCCCCCGAGGAAGACCGGCCCGGGCGGCATCTACGTTCCCCCACCGAAAGACTGGTTCAAGTAGCCGGCATTCGAGTCTCTCCCAGCCCGCCCGGCGTCTCCGAGGCCCTGCCCCGCCCCCACCCCGCGCGGTAGAGGCGACGTCACAGTCCACGCGCGCCGCCCGATGAAGGAGCAGCCAGCCACGGCGGACGGGAGACGGACGGATGGGACGAACTCGAATCGTGATCGCGGCGCTCGCTCTTGCAAGCCTAGCGGCGTGTCGTCCGAGCGAGAGCCGGCGCGCGGTCGCCGAGCCGAAGGCCGACGCGACGACGGCCGTGGGCACCGCGGCCGCGCCGGCGTCCGAGGCAATGCCCGCGGCGAAGCCCGAGACGCCCGCACTGCCCTCCCCTCCTCCGCCGGCACAGGTCGAGCGCCTCCTCGTACCGGGCGATCTCGTCGCGTCCGTCGTCCGATCGCCGGACGGCACACCGCCGGTGACGGTCTTCATGCCGGGAATGTGCTCGAACGGGAGCGCGTACCTCCACACGTTCCCCGAGGCAGCTCGAAAGCAGGGCGGCGTGGTCGCGATCGAGGGCGATCAGCCGTGCGGCTCCGAGGGCTTCCGGACCTTCTCCTGGGACGCCGAACGCCAGCACGCGCGCGTCGAGGCTGCGCTCGCAGCGGCTGGCCTCGCGGAGATCCCGCGCGAGGGGATCACGCTCGTCGGCTATTCGCAGGGCGCCCTGCTCGCCGAGCGGATGGCGCAACGCTGGCCCGGCCGCTACGCGCGGATCGTGCTCATCGGCGCGCCGACCGATCCGTCACCGAAGAACCTCGCTCGCGCACGCGCGGTCGTGACGATGTCGTGCGATCGCGACGTGCCGGCGCGGATGAAGCAAGGAGCCGTGGCAGCAACACGGGCCGGCATCCCGGCGACGTACTTCGAGATGCCCGGCTGCACCCACGGGAACGTCACCGAAGGCGAGCGCATCTTCGACGCGACGTTCGACTGGCTGCGCGCCAACGAACGCGCGGCGGATCCACGAGCTGCCGCGGTGAGGATCGCCGGCCCGCCGCCGTCGTGACATTGCCGCTGGCTCGCGAGACGCGTAGCCTCGCGCCCCGATGCGACACGGCGCGGTCATCCTCCTCTCCCTCTCGCTTTTCGGCTGCGCGGCGGCCGTTCGCGGCACCAAAGGCACCGTCACGATCGAGTCGGACCCTCCGGGAGCCGAGGCGACGAAGGGCCCCCGCAAGCTCGGCGTCACGCCCACGCGAGTGGATGTCGAACGGAGCGGCATCACGCAGGTCACGCTGTCGAAGAGCGGGTACGAAGACCACCACGGCACCGTCAAGAAGCGGATGAACCCTGCCTGGCTCACGCTCGACATCCTGACGTGTGTCATCCCCGTCGCCGCCTGCATTCCGGTGATCGTCGATGCAATCACCGGCGCCTGGTACGACGTCGACGACAAGTACATCGCCGCGTTGAAGCCCGGGACGCCGCTCGGCACGGTCGCGGCCGTCACGACACCGACCGGCGAGATCCCGATCGGCCCCGCAACGACGACCCCGGCCACGTCTGCGCCGGAGATGAGCGAATCGGAGCGCAAGGCGGCCGCGCGCGCGGCGTATCTCGAGGGCATCAAGCTCCAGGAGGCCGGCAACTGCGCCGAGGCGCTCCCTCGCCTGGAGGCCGCGCAGAAGCTGTTCAGCGCGCCGACCCACCTGCTCCATATCGGACAATGCCAGAACGCGAACGGCAAGCTCGTCGAAGCGGCGGAGACGTACGAGACGCTCGTCCGTGTTCCCCTCACGAAGGACTCGCCCGAGGTGTTCCATCAATCGCAAGACGAAGGCAGGAAGGAGCTCGCTCGGATCAAGCCGCGCATCCCGACGCTTCGCGTCCAGATCACGCCGGCGCCGAGCTCGCTCTCGAGCCTCGTCGTCAAATTGAACGGAAATGCCGTCCCGACCGCGGTGCTCGGCATCGCGCGCCCTGTCAACCCCGGCAAGTACAAGGTGACGGTGTGGGCCGCCGGCTACAAGGAAGCGGTCGAGACCGTCGACGTCGGAGAAGGCTCGTCGAAGGCGATCGAGTTGAAGCTCTCGAAATAGCTGAGGCCAAAACCGAAGACGGAGCGGCGAGCGCGGCGAGCGCGACAAGGTCCCGTGTGACTCGTGTGCGGCTCTGTAGCGGCGTTTTCCGGGTGCAACCCGGACGAGGTGGCGCGATGATTTCGAGTCATGCACAGCGTGCAACCGCTCGGGCGGCTCCTCGTGACGTCGGGCCTACTCACGCAGCAAGCGCTCGACGAGGTGCTGGCTCTCCAGAAGACCGACGGGCGACGGCTCGGTGAGCTGCTGGCGGAGAAGGGGCTCGTCCGACCGCATCAGCTCGCCCAGTTCCTGTCGCATCAGCTCGCGTGCCCGTGGGTCTCGCTCCAGCGAGTCGAGATCGCGCGTGAGGCCGTGGAGGCGCTTCCTCCCGCGATCGCGCTGAAGCATCACATGGTGCCGGTGCATCTTCGGGTCACCAAGGGAGCGACCACCCTCTATGTCGCGATGGACGAGCCGACGGACGACATCGCGCTCGCGGCCGCTTCCGCCGCGGCGGCGATGCCGGTGAAGGCGATGGTCGCCCTCTCGAGCGAGATCCGGGCACACCTCGATCGGCTCTATGGCTCCCCCACGCCGGCGCCGGAGCCTTCTCCCTCGGTGAGGGAGCGGGCTCCGTCGTTCGCGTCGGTCCCCTCGATCGCGGTGAAGGACGACGCCAGCGGCAAGTCTTTGCCTTCGCGTCCCCCGAAGCCACCGCCGCCCAAGCCGAGCGCGCCCCTGCCCTCTCGCGACGAGCCGTCGATCCTCGACGTCGTCGATGTGATCGAAGAGGACCCGAGCTCGCGGCCGTCGCCGCGCCCGAAGGTCCTCGTCGTCGAGGCGAAGGAGAGCCTCGTCGTCAGCGTGCGCGCCGCTGCTGCCCGGTTCGGCGGTGATGCGATCGGCGTCACGCTGGCGGATGCCGCGAGCGCAGCGGCCGCGCACTCGCCCTGCGCCCTCGTCGTCACCGAGGACGTCTACGCGAACGAGCGCTCGGGTCTCGATCTCCTCGCGCTCGAGACGGGAGCCCTCCTCGTCGTCTCGAGCGAAGCCTTCGAGGGCAGGCAGCTCGAGGGCCTGCTCGAGGACGCGATCAAGCGATGGCGGCGCTCGTCGTACGAGAAGGGCGCCGTCCTGGAAGGCCGTTACGAGCTGTTGCGAGACGTCGGCGGCCGTGTCGCCGGCTCGCGCTGGGAGGTCCGCCATCTCCGGACCGCGCGCCGCTCCTTGCTCAAGGTCGGCGTTCGGATCGACGGCGACGAGTCGGACGCAGAGTCGGTTCGTCGGGAGCAGCTCGCACTGGCGAGCTTCATCCACCCCGGCTCGGTCGACCTGCGCGACGCCGGCACGACGGAGCGAAACGATCCGTACATCGTGGTGGAGATGCTCGAGGGCCGTACCCTCGAGGGGCTCGTTGCGGCTCGCGGTGCGCTCCCGACCGCCGAGGCCTGCTCCGTCATTCGCCAGATCGCCGACGTGCTCGCTGCTGCACACGATGCATCCATTCGCCACGGGGAGGTCCGTCCGGAGAACGTGCTCATCGTGCGTGACGCCTGGGGCGTCGAGCGTGTGAAGCTCGTGAACTGGGAGGCCGCCATCATCGCCGACGGCGCGGCGGACGTCGCGATCGATCTCGCCGGCATCGGCGCGTGCGCGTTCCTCGCGCTCGCGGGGCGGACTCGGAACGAAGGCGAGGCGGTCCGCTCCATCGGGTCGGGGAGCGGGGCTCCGCAAGAGCTGCCCCCTGCGCTCGCGAGCGTCATCGCGCGCACGCTCGGTGGAGCGGGCGCCGATCGCTTCACCTCGACGAAGGAGCTGGTCGAGGCGCTCGACGCGGCGGCGCCTCCCGAGCCGACGCGCCTCCACCTCCTCGACGCGAAGCCCGAGCGCCGCGGGACGTCGGTCCGGCCTGGCCCGCGCTCGGCGTCGGTCGCCCCTCCCGCGGAGGAGGAGGAGGCGACAGAGAAGCCGGCGCCCCAACCGTCTTCGGATGCGACCGAGCTGCGCCGCTACCCACGCGCCGCGTACCGCACCCCCGTTCGCGTGGAGGTGCCGGGGATCGGCGCCGTGGACGGGCGAAGCGAGGACATCTCGGAGCGCGGCCTCTTCGTCGTCACGCGCGGGAAGATCGCCGACGGCGCGCAGGTCACCGTGCGCTTCGCACTCCCCATCGACGGCAAAGTCGTCTCGGAGAGCGGCGTCGTACGTTGGAGCCGAGCGCCTCACTCAGGTGACGGCGGCGGCGCCGCGCGCGCGGTCGGCATCGAGCTCACCTCGCCGGGCCCCGAGTCCGTGAAGCAGATCTCGCGCTACGTCTCGTTCATGGCCGCAGAGAAGTAGCCCGAACGACGCTCACGAGAGCGCAGCTTCACGCGCCGGTGAAGCGCGGCGGCCGCCTCTCCATGAACGCCGTCATGGCCTCGACCAGATCCTTCGAGGCGATGAACGCGGAGTTCCACACCGCTGCGTAGCGCTCGCCGTCGAGGATGCGGCGCTCTTCGCCGTACGAGAGCACCTGCTTGATGCCCTGAACGACGAGCGGCGGGTTCTCGGCGATCTCACGCGCCATCGCGCGTGCGCCGGCGAGGAGCGCGGCCTCGTCGTCGAAGACGTCGTTCACGAGGTTGATCCGGAGCGCGCGATCGGCATCGATGTCCTTGCCCGTGAAGGCGAGCTCGCGCGTGTGACCGTGACCGATGATGCGCGGCAGACGCTGCAAGCTCCCGAGGTCGGCGACGATCGCGACCTTCACCTCGCGGACGCTGAAGCGCGCGTCGCGAGAGCAGAGCCGGACATCGCACGCGGCAGCGACGTCGATGCCACCGCCGATGCACGGCCCCGCGATCGCCGCGATGACGGGCTTGGTGCACCGCTCGATGGAGTCCGCCGCGCGCTGCCACTGGCCGATGAGGCGAAGCAGCTGCGTCCGCTCCTTCGCGAGGTTCTCCGGAGCGATCAACGGCATCAACGTCGGCGCGACCGCCTTGAGGTCGAGGCCGTAGGTGAAGATCCCGCCCTTGCCGCGGAGGATCACCACGCGCACCGACTCGTCGAGATCGAGCTCGGAGAACACCTCGGGCAGCTCGCGGAAGAACGCGAGGCCCATCGCGTTGCCCTTGCCGGGCCCCGTGAGGATGACCTCCGCGATCGCGCCGTTACGCTCGACGGTGAGTGACTCGTAGGCGGATGTGCTCGAACCGCTGGTGCTCATGGGAAGTGCATCTTACGCGCCCCATCGTCTCCGCGCCGAAGAGTTGAGCCCGGGCCGCGTCCGGCGAGCGAGGCGCCCTCCGCGCGCATCGCTCACTCGGATCGGCGCCGTGCGATGAAGACGCCGCCATCATCATTGGCCGAGACAACGCTCCTACCGTCGACAGCGAGGTCGGTGACGAGGCCACAGCCGCATGCGTCGTAGCTCGACCATGGAGTGCGCGTGCGGCTTGCTCGCTCGGTGGAGCAAGTGGGTTACGATGAAGAGTTGGCGATGACCGAGCCGATGATCAAAGGCGCGCTGATCCGCGACTTCGTGCGCTGGTACACCGAGCGTTACGGCAAGGAGCGCCTCCGTCGCATGGCGGAAATGAGCCCGCCCGATCTCCGACATCTGGTCGAGCCGGATGCGCACGACATGCCGGCCTTGCTCGCATCGTCGTGGTACCCGGCGCGTCTCGTCCACGCGATCCTCGATGCCCTCGTCGAGCAGCACTCCGAAGTGGACCTCGAGCGACTGACGAGGGACGCGTCGCGGCACGTCGTGCGGCAATCGACGAGCGGCGTGTACCGCTTCCTCCTCGAGAAGGTCGTCTCACCCGAGCTCTACGCGGCGAGCGTCCCACGTCTCTGGGGACAGCTCCACACGACCGGGAAGCGCCACGTGGAGCTCGTGGGGCCTGGAGAGGCGAAGAGCATCGTATCGGCCTGGTCAGGGCACCACCCCGTGCTCTGCACGATCGTGATCGCGACGATGGCCGCCATCTTCGAGCTGATGGGCTGCCGCGACATCCGCTGGGAGCGCACCGAATGCGTGTCCCGGGGTGGACGCCAGTGCGTCACCCGGCTGACGTGGCGGACCTGAGGCTCAGGCGGCGTGAGCGCAGAGGAACTGCGCGAAGTGATCCGCGACGTACGCGGCCGAGTCGGCGACACGAGCGGCGTAACGCTCGTCCGCGTCGATGACCTCGATGATTGCGAGGCAGCGCCCCCACGACATCGCAGGTGCCGCAACGACGGTGCGCGGCGCGCCCACCGCATGCAGGCGCTTCGGCGCGAGGCGCGGTAGCTCGCCGTCGAACTTCATCGTGACCGACCTCTGATTGCAGATGACCGCAGCCGCGACGAGATCGTCGTCGCTCGCCTCGGCCGACCCGATGATGTCGAAGTCACCGTCCCCGTGTGCGCCGATCGCGCGGAGCTCGCGGCTCACGAGGTCGTGCGTATGGATGACGACCGCCCGCGCGCCGAGCGCCCTCGCCAGCGTCTCGGCGCACATCTCGGCGGCCTCGCCGGTCGATCGCGCGAACGTCAGCCCATACATCCCGTCGAAGATGAGATCGGTCGGATCGTTGATCGAGAGGCGGAGCAACTGCGGCGCAACGGGCTGCGCCGGCGTCACCGGACGCATCATCGACACGGGCGGCGCCGCCGCCGACACCAGCGGCGGCGCGACCGAAACGGGTGCCGGCGGCGTGGTCGACACCGGCGGCGGCGCGACCGAAACGGGTGCCGGCGGCGCGACCGAAACGGGCGCCGGCGGAGTGGTCGACACCGGCGGCAGCGCAACCGACACGGGCGCCGGCGGCGCGATCGACGCGGGAGCGGCTGCGACCGGTGGCAATGCCGGTGCCGTATCCTCTGCCCACGACGGCTGCGCGAAGGAGGCGGCTGCGTCGTCCCATCCGCGCTCGATCTCGACCTCAGTGTCGATGCGCGGCCGCACCGATGGCGTGGGCGCGAACGTCGGGACAGCCGGCGGCGCGAACGAGAGCGCGGGTGCCGCGACCTTCGCCGTCGTCGGGGCCCGATCGATCAGCGCGATGCTGCTGGCGGGCGGAGGCGGAACGCTCTTCGCGCGCGGCGGCGGTGGCGCCGACGTCCCGCGGACCACCGGCACGGCGGGCGGCGCCGTCTTGATCGGCTTCACCGCGACGCCGACGATGTCACCGTCATCGAGGTCGAGTGTCGCGAGGCGTTCGCGCATCGCCGCCGCCGGCGTCGTCTTGATGAGCGCCGGCCCCGACGCAGGCGCAAGAGGAGCGGTCGGCCGAGGGGCAGCGGGAGCAGAGGTGCGGGGGCGGGGAATCGACGGGCGGACGCTCTCGCTCATGCCTCGAGCACGAGCAAGCCGTGTTCCGCGCGCGGAGGTGTCCCGCCGTCCGAAATTCCGTCGTGATTTGGCCGCCGCCATCTTCGGGCGCGCGCGGATCGATGCCATGTTCATGGATCACGACGCCTGACACAGAGGCCTACCAGACGCATGCACTAGCCACGGAATGGCTGGAACTTTCCGCCGACGGCGAGCAGCGCTAGGAGGCACGCACATGGCCTCTGTGAGCGAGATCGACTGGACGAAGTGGACGCCGACCGATCGCGCGACGCTCCTCTTCGTCGTCGAGCGGGAGCGCGTCCTCCTCATCGAGAAGAAGCGTGGCCTCGGCGCCGGGAAGGTGAACGCGCCCGGCGGTCGGATGGAGCCGAACGAACGTGCGATCGACTGCGCGCTCCGCGAGCTTCGCGAAGAGCTCTGTGTCGGAGCGCGTGGCGTCGTCGAACACGGGGAGCTCAGCTTCGACTTCGTCGACGGCTACAAGCTCCACTGCCACGTCTTCCGTGCCGACACATGCGAGGGCGAGCCGACGGAGACCGACGAAGCGGTGCCGCTCTGGACGCCGCTCGACGCGCTCCCGTTTCATCGCATGTGGGCCGACGACGCCCTCTGGCTACCGATGCTTCTCGCCGGCGACACCTTCCGCGGGCGGTTCGTCTTCGACGGTGACCGCATGGTCGATCACGATCTGGTGAACCTGGGCTCGGTGAGGTGATCGCGCGTCACGCCGCGCCGGCCTTCGGGGCGCGGCGTGACTGCCGGCACGTCCATCGGACGGCCGGGCCCTGCCCATCGTGGCGGGGCTCTCACTCGATCGTGAAGACGAACTTCACGATCGGCGGCTCGACGTCAGTGCCAGGCGCCCGCCGTCTTCACGGGCTGATTCGTGCGGTCGTGCTCCTTCACCGCAGCCATCGCCTGCGGCATGCACTTCACGCACGAGGGGAAGTTCGAGCCGTGGTCGCACGTGATGATCGTCGCCGTCGCCGGGGCCTCGAACTCGGCCTCGTCCAGGTGCCGGCCACAAGCGATGCAGTGGATGTGCTGGTGCTGGTGCTGGTGCTGCTGCTGAGGACGTGCAGGCGCAAGTGCCTTGCGTTCGCGCTTCGTGAGCTTCGGCTGTCGCTTCATTCCGAGGGCAAATTACAGGACCGGCCGCTCCCGTGGCGACAAGAAAGGCGGCCGCAGCCCGAAAGCGAGCGAATCGTGGGCCGGCGGGAACTTTATCGAACGCGAGCGTACGAAGCTCGAGGTGCGCGGTTCCAGGCTGCTTCTTCCGGCGGGTCTGCCCCGCAGTTTCATCCGGATGCGTCATCGCATCGCCGCATTTCTCGGCGAGGCGCCGATCCTCTTCGTCGGGGTCGTCCTCGGCGTCGCCGTGCTGTTCCGGCTGGCCATCGACGTCGTCCGGCCCGCGTCCGCAGACGCCGAGCCGGAGACGCCAGCGCCGAGCGGCGCCGCCCTTCACGAACCGCCACGAATCGCCGCGGCCGAAGGCTCGGCGCAGCGGTCGTCCCCCCCTCCCGCGGCCCCCACCGCGACGAGCCCCTCGACCCGAGGCTCTCCGCTCGGAACCTCGGCCGTCGCCCCGGGCGGCATCCCCCGAGGTCCGCTGGCAGCCCCACCCCGGCGGAAGCCGCGCACGCACGGCCGCCGCTAGCGTGACGGGAGCTCGCGAACAGGTGGGGGCCCGCCCCCGAACGGCGGGGCTCGCCATCCAGCCCGCTGCGCGGCGGGAGCGAGCCGATTGACAGACGCAGGAGTCGCCCGTACGCGTTGGTCGAGGCCATGTGTCGCAACATTCGCGTCCTTCATCACTTCGAGCCGCCGACGTCGCCCGAGGAGATCCGCGCCGCGGCCGAACAGTACGTCCGCAAGGTGAGCGGACTGACGAAGCCGGCGAAGGCCGACGTCGCCGAGATCGCACGCGCGGTCGAGGCCATCTCCCGCGCGACGGCGCGGCTGCTCGACAACCTCCCCACGCGTGGCGCGGCCCGCACGCGCGAAGGTGAACGCGAGCGGGCCAAGGCGCGCTGGATGTCGCGCGAGGCGCGTATCGTGAGCAAGGCTTCAGCCGCGAAGGCACCTGCGCGCAAGAAGGCGGCCGCGACCCGGGCCCCCTCGCCCCGATGATCATCGGCCGCGTCGACGAGGTCGACGGGCACTTCGTCGCGACCAAGTTCGTCGCGTTCGCCGTGCCGACGGCATGCTTGTACGTTGCACCCAAAAGCCCGCGCACGAGCGTCGCCGGCGCGACCACCGACGGCGTGCTCATCCAGACGGAATGGAGGAGCATTGCTCTCGGCTACGCGCGTGTCTGGCTTCCGGTGGCGGCGATCGTGCTGCCGATCGTGGAAGCGGCAGTCTCCGGCGGGCTACACCTCGCGACTGTGATCGCGAGCATCGTCGTCCTCGCTCTCGCTGTTCTCGCGTACCGCGCAGGACGACTTCCGGAGGAGGAGAAGGCGCGCTTGCGCGTCCTTGGAACGGTGACGGGACTTCGCATCGACCCCTCGAAGCTGAAGGACGCCACGCGCATGATCAAGCACGCGTCGCTCGGCGACCTCATGGAGAAGGGCGGCATTCCGATGAGCCCCGAGGGCATCCTCTCCGTGCTCGAGGACATCCCAATGCCGGCGATGCCGCTCGTCTACGGCTACGCCTGTTATGCAGGCGACGCCCCGGAGTGGCGCGAGTGCGCGGCGCGCTGCTACGAGCGCTACCAGCAGGGCGACATCTGACGGCTCTTCCCAGCGGCGCACCAGCCGCGTGACTGTCGGCTCATCCGTGACCGCGCGACGTCACCGCGTTCGCGCTCGACGCCGTCGCGCGACCAGGACGCCGGCGAGCCCGAGCGCGACGGTGCCTGAGGCTGCCCACGACGCCGTCGGCATGGGCATGGCGCAGCAATTGTTCTCGGACTTCGGCGTCGAGCACTCGGCCGAGAAGCCATGTCTCGGGCTTGGATCGCACAGGGCCGCGACGATCGTCCCGGTCGAGCTGACCTGATCGCTCACGACGCGCGTCGACTCGTTCGGATAGATGGCACACAGCCCGGCGACATCGTCGGGCGCGAGGGTCCGGAGCGCAGCCGATCCCGGCTTGTAGCTCGCGAACATCGTCGACCGCACGTCGGTCGCGTGCGCGAGCCCCAGGAAGTGCCCCACCTCGTGCGTGATCACGCTCTGGAGATCGAACCCCTTCGCCGGCACTTGATCCGTGATCGACAAATTGCGGGCGGAGGAATTGATCTCCATGTCCGCGTCGTAGATCTCGCCCGTCTCGGCGTTGAAGGTGACCGTCGTGAGCCCGAGCGTGCTGTAGGGATCGTCGTACGGCCAGACGTCGTCGCGGAACACGATGACGTTCTGGTTCGTCGAGTCGGCGTTGTAGCGGACCTCACCGCACTTGGACGGGCCGATGTTCGAGACCGAGATTCCGGGCGCGTTCCCGTCAGCACAGGCCGCATTCATCCACGTGGCGAACGAATCATCGATGATGCGCTTCGCCTCATCGTACGGGATGTTCCTGCTCGCCCCGTGATTGATGCTGTAGCTGACGCACGCATTCCGCCAGAAGAGGTACAGCCCCTGCGTGAAGCAGCCGCGGTTCGGGCTGTAGTTGGCCGGCAGCGGCTGCGTGGTCGTGCGGCAATAGGCATGGGCCGCCGTGGGCACGGACAGAGTGCACAGGGCAACGGCCGCGAGCATGAAGCGCATCCCGCGAGGCCCAAGCAAGAAACGCATCTCTCGAGGCTAGCACGCGTTGCCCGCCCCGGCGCACCTCCACGTCCGCTCGACCGTGTCCGCCTGGCTCCTGTCTCGCGCCGTCTCGGTCGAGTCGGCGGGATGTCGGCGGGATGTCGGCGGGATGTCGCCCGACGATCGAGGTGCAGCGACGTGGCCAGATGCGGCCTTCGCCCGTGCGGCCCGAGACGAGCGCGACGACCGGCCGGTGAAGCGGGCGGGCACGAGGCGGTGGGCCTCCGCGGCGAGGCGCCCTCACTCGCGTCGCGCGGCCCTCAGCCGAAGGTCTCGCGGTACGCGTCCTCGTCGAAGCCCACGAGGACGTGCTTCGACGTGACGACCACGGGGCGCTTCACGAGCTTGCCGTCCTGCGTGAGCCACCGGACGATCTCCTCGTCCTTCGCGGCGTCGACCTTCTGCTTGCCGATCGCGCGGTAGCTCTGACCGCTGGTGTTGAGCCACTTGCGGACGGGGCGCTTGCTCTTCGGGATCCACTCACCGAGCTCGTCGGCGCTGGGCGGCGCGTCCACGATCGGACGAACGTCGACCGCGATGCCCTGGTCCGCGAACCAGCGCAACGCCTTCTTGCAGGTCCCGCAACCTGCATACGAGAGCACGAGGGGTTTGTGATCAGGCATCGTGGGAAGCTCGCTCTTGGGGCTCGCGCCCCAACGACCCGCTGAGGTGCGCTTTCGGCGCTCGGCCATTAGCACATCACGTGGCCGCGAGGCTCCGGCGAAGCGCCACCGTCTCGCTCGCGAGCGCAAACGACGCGAGGTCCCGGCTCGACGAGCGACCGAAAACTGCAGTGAGCGAAGCCGGGCCCGGAACGCGCAGCGCCTCTGCGAGCGCCGCGTCCGTCGGAGCCACTGCGTCGAGCGATGCGCGGAGGCTCCCCGAGAGGAGGAACGCCGCGCGAGCCTCGGTCGCGAGGACGGCTTCGGCGAACGCAAGCTCGTCCACCGCCGGCGCGCGCTCGAGCATCGGCTCGAGCTCCTCCAGCATCCGCCGCCGCCTCCGGTCGGTCGCGCGACGCGCCCGCTGCTCGAAGTCCGCGACGAGCGGCTCGACGCGCTCGCTCGGACGCGCCGAGAACCCCGGCGCGACCTGGCGAGCAAACGCGACGACGAGGGCGAGCACCTCGTGCGAGCCGAGGGCGCCGAGCCACGGAACGCCGAGCGCGAGGCGCACCATCGGGCGCGCGAGGGCGGCAAGCGCGTGCGCATCGGAGAACGAGCCGAGCGTGGACGGCACGATCACCCACGGCACGTCCTCGCACGCGATCACGGGGGCGGCGACGTGATCGGAGACGGCGAGCTCGATCTCGCCGAGCTCGAACACCCGCGTGACGCGATCGAAGAGCGGCCGAATCGGGTGCGACGCGCGCGGCTTGACCCGGTCGCGCGTCGACGAGCCCTGCTCCGAGAGCCCGACGCGCGCGAGCTTGCCGGCGAACGACGACGCGATCACGGCGACGTCCCACACCGGATGGCGCCCCAGGGCGCCCGGCATCACGGACCTGCGGAGCGACGCAGCCGACAGCCCTTCGACCGGCGAGGCGCTCCGCATCCGGGCGTCGAGCCCCGCGTGTTCTTCGGGCGCGAGATCGCCGGCCATCGCGCGAAGCTCGCGAGCGACCCATTGCTCCGTCGTTCGACCTGCGCCCGCGAGCGAGCTCTCGAACAGACGCACGACGCTCGCATCGATCGGCAGCCGTCCCGAGGACGCGACGATGACGGGTGCGAGCGCCTCGACGGCCGGCTCATGGCGTCCCCGCGCCGCCAACGCTCGAGCGAGCGCCACACGAGCGTCGTCGCGCGTATCGTCCGCACGCAGCGCCTCCTCGAAGCGCTCGATCGCGTCCTCGTGGCGACCGAGGTCGAGCTCGATCCGCCCGAGCCCGACAAGCCAGGTCGGATCGATCGCACGACCGCCTTCGTGCGCGCGTGCGACCGCGCGCGAGAGCACGCGCGCGAGCGCGTCCGTGTCCCTTCCGACGGCGGCGCGAACACGCTCGAGCATCGCCGGATCGGGCGAAAGCGACGCCGCCTCCACGAGCGCCCCCTCGGCGCCCGCGGTGTCGCCGACGACCCGTCGCGCGTCGGCCAGCTCGAGCAGCGCCTGGAGGCGCTCCGCTGGAGCGGTCTCCCCGATCACGAGCCGGCCGAGGAGCGTGGCGCGCTCGTCCTTCGACACGAGGTCGCCGAGATCGAGCAGGCCACGAACGGCGCGGGGGTCATGGGGATCGATCTCGAGCGCAGCGCGCAGCTCCGCCTCCGCGAGCGCGGGCTGGTTCATCACCCGGCGATAGATGCTCGCGCGCCCCACGAGAGCCACGAGCTTCTCCGCGCTCTCGCTCGTCGCGTTCACCGTCTCGGCGAGGGCGACGAGCGCCTTGTCCCATGCACGCTGGCCGATGAAGAGCTCCGCAAGGAGGAACAGCGACGGCACGTGCGTCGGCGCGACCTCGCGAACACGCTCGAGCGCCGAGATCGCGAGCAGCGGATCGGGCGGGGAGAGATCCTTCCTCGCGACGTCGGCGAGCTCCGACGCGATCGGAATGATCGCCTCCTCGTTCTTCGCTCGCGCGAGCACGTCACCGAGGACGCGTGCGAGATCGGTGAAGGAACGACGGGCACGCTGGATCGCGGAGAGGCGCGCGGCCGTCTGCACCTCCTCGGGATTCGCCTGGAGCGCTTGCTCGAGGAGCTCGGCCGCGGCGTCCTTCTCCCCGCGCGCGGCGCACAGATCGGCGGCATCACGGAGGAGATCGGCCCGCGCCCGCTTGTCCGTAACGATGCCGGCAAGCGCGCGAGAGGCGACGATCGCTGCGTCGTCATCGCCGAGCTCAACGGCGATCTGCGCGAGGAGGCATGCTCCGGAGAGGCTCGTCGGATCCGCCGAGAGCGCTCGCTTGCAGTGACCGCCGGCCTCCGGCGTCGCCCCGGCGCGGCGAAGGAGCCGCGCGATGTCGAGGTGGAGCACCAGCCGCTCGGTATCGTCAGCGGCGCTCTCCGCACGGCGCAGCAGCGCGCGCGTCGATGCCTGGATCGCCGCCCGATCGCCGGCGAGCGCACGCTCGTGCGCTCGGCGCACCAGGGTGTCGAGGCCGGGCAGGTCTGCCGCGCCGAGCGCGAGCAGCCGCTCCCACGGCTCGTAGTCGTCGCTCTTCGGCAACGTCCAGGCGACGAGCGACGCAAGGCCCTCGAGGGCGCGGCAGCCGAGGACGCCCGAGGGATAGGCCTCGGCCGCGAGAGCGAGCGCGTTCGCGAGCTGAGGTGCCGATCCGGCACGACGCGCGAGCCGCTCCGCCATCCGGAGCGTGGCGATGTCGCGCGCTCCGGTGGCGAGCAGCGGCTCGGCGCTCCCTGCATCGCCTGCGTCGATCGCACGCACCGCCGTCGTCAGCGGAGCAACGAGCGCGCGCGAAGCCTCGCCGAGCGGGACACGAGCGCCGATGCGCACGAGACGGTCGGCAAGAAGCGCTTCGTCCGGCGTCCCCTCGCAAGCGCGCTCGTAAGCCGCGACCGCGTCAGCATCGCGGCCGTGCTGCTCGTCGAGCTCGGCGGCCCGAAGGAGGAGAAGCGCGCGGGCGTTCGGCGAGCTCGCGCGGTCGGCGAGCCCCCCGAGCTCGGAGCGGAGCCGCTCCGCGTCGCCGAGCAGCTCGAGGGCCTCGAGCGATGCCGCACGCACCGCGGCGTCGTCCTGGAGCTCGCGTGGCAATCGGTCGATCGCAGCGAGGGCGCGTTCCGGAGCGCGGAGTCGATCGAGGAGGATGTTCGCCTCGGCGAGCACGAGCGCGACCTTCTGCGCCCCTTCGCTCGCAGAGGCACGGCGCGCGAGCGACTCCGCAGCGCGATCCCAGCGCGCGGCGGCGGCATGGAGGCGGGTCACGACCTCCGCCGCGCGGGCGCCGACGACGGGCTCTCGTTCGAGCTCCTCGGCGAGGGCCAGCGCGCGCTCCGGATCGATCGACGCGATCGCCTCGGCCGCTCGCAGACGAAGCTCCGCGCGCGCGGCGGAGTCTCCCGTTACGTCCGCCTGCGCGATGAGCGCCCGCGCGAGCGCCTTGTCGTCGCCGGCGCGCGTCGCGACGGAGGCGAGCCCGACGATCGCGCTGAGGCGTGCCGGCTCGATCGCGAGGATCTCCTCGTAGATGCGCGCGGCCTTCGGAGAGTCTCCCACGACGTCGTCCGTGAGCCAGGCGAGCTTCTCGAGGAGATGGATCTTGCGGTCCGGATCCTTCGTCGCGCGGATCGCCTGTTCGTAGAGACGGATGCGCTCGTCGATGGCCTCGGTCGGGGCCACGGGAGCGAGCCGCTCCGCGAGAGCGTCGTAAACGCCGGGCGCGGTCGGAGCGGTGAGCCACGCGGACTCGCGCTGCCGCGTGGCGTCCATTTCGCGACCACCGGTAAGGGAGGCCGCAGCGGAGACGAGGAGCGCACGAGCCTTCTTCGCGGGCTCGTCGATCCGCGCCGCCTCGCGCATCCAGAGCACGGCGCGGGCCTCGTGACGCTTGGACGCTTCGAGCAGGCGATCGAGATCGCCGAGCAGCGTTGCATCGTCCGGCTCGAGCACTCGCGCGCGTTCGAGCGCGAGGACCGCATCGTCGATCTCCCCTGCCCTCTCCGCCGAGGTGACGATCGCGCGGAGCGCCACCAGCTCCTCGCGAGGATCGTCGAGCGACCTCAGCGCAGCCTTGCGCGCGCGCAGCGCATCCCCGTGTCTTCCCTCGGCGTCGTAGAGACGCCCGAGCTCTTCGCTCACGCGAAGATCGACGAGCGCCGACGTCGGAGCCCGCCCGTGCGCACGCTCGAGGACCTTCACGATCCGGGCGCGATCGGTCCCGGCACGCCGATGCGCGAGCGCGGCATCGAGCTCGAGCCGGGCCGCACGGGCCTTGTCCGGCTCCAGGCTGGCCTCCGATTCGAGCAGGCCCGCGAGTCGCGCGTCGTCACGGTGACGTACCGCGTGATCGACGAACGCCGCTCGCACCGGGCCGATCCCAGGAGATAGGTCGAGCGCACGCGTGAGCGCCGCGCGCGCACCGGCCACGTCGCCGAGCCGGCGGTCGAGGAGGAGTGCACGCTCGACGTGGAGCCAGGCCGCCGCCTCGTCGTTCTTCAACAGCTCCGCCAGCCGCGCGAGCAGCTCGGCAAGCTCGGAATGGCGTCCCGTACCGTCGAGCGCCGCCTCCGCGCCGTAGAGCGCACCGGCGTGATCGGGGACGAGGGCGAGTGCGTCGTTCCACGCCGCCACCGACTCGCGGGTCACGCCGTCACGCGCCTCGATGAGGCGCGCCCGCTCGCAAAGCCAATCCGCGCGAGCGCTCTCGCTCGCCGCGTGGGCCACGAGCTCGTCGACGTGCGTGAGCTGCGCATCGATCTCCTCTCGGCCGAGGAGCAGCGCGCGCAGCAACGCGTGCGCCGCCGGCGCATGTTCGCCGACCTCCGCCGCCGCCTTCGCCTCGACGAGCGCGGCGCTCACCTGACCGCGCGCGAGCACCGCGACCGCGAGCTCGAGACGAGCGCGGAGCTCGCCGACGGGATCCCCGCTCCGCGCGGCGACGAGCGCCCGCAAGCGACCGAGCTCCACGTCCTCGGGATCGGACGACGCGCCCTCGTGGATCTCCTCCGGGCTCGGCAGTCGTACGCGAGGCCGGTGGAGCGGCGGCGAGATGACACCGTGGGTCCCGGTCAGCATCGCGATGTTCTGCGCAGTCGCGGCAGCCGCGATGAGCGAAGCTCGACTTTCGTCGACCTCGACGAGATCCTCCGATCCCAGCTCGACGACGGTACCCGGCAGCGCCCCTGGCCTGGATCCACGCATGGGCCTCAGGCTAACACCTAGGCTAAGATGGACGCGCGCGCCGGCGCATGGCGGCGTGAGGGAGCTCCCATCGTGCCTCGTTCTTCCCTTCTCTACGTCGCCGTATCACTCACCTGCACGGCAGTCCTGGTAAGCGCATGTGCCGGTGCCGAGAGCCAGGATGTGCTCTCGGGCAGCCCGGGCGCGGCCTCGTCGTCGTCCTCGTCCTCGTCGTCGTCTGGCGGGAACAGCAGCGGCAACGGCGGTTCGTCGAGCGGAGCCTCGGGCACGACGAGCTCGAGCGGAGGCACCGAATGCGAGCCGGAGTCGGAGCCCAACGACAGCGAGAACGACGCCAACGAGCTGGCGCCCGTGCGTTGCGGTACACTCTCGCGCAGGGACAAGCGGGACTACCTCACGTTTCGGCTCAAGCCCCAGACGAAGACGATGGAGCTCAACTTCACCGGCAGAGTTCGGCTTCGCGTCGACGTCGACGGCGGCGACACCGCCGAGCTGACCCCCGACAGCGCCGGCGTCGTCCCGTTCATCAAGGACGCGGACTATTTCGTCGAGGTCACGCCGCTCACGGACATCAGCTCCGACATCAAGTGGCGCGTCGAGCTCGTGGAGAACTAGTCGGCGGGCGCTTGGCTCAGGTCAATCGCCTCAGGTCAGTCGACCGAGCGGACCGAGATCGAGGTTGAGGTCCTCGGGAGCCAGGCCGAAGCGTGCCGCGAGATCGTGCACGGCCTCCTCGAGGCGCATGAGCGCGAGGCCGATCCGCTCGACCTCGTCCGGCTCGAGCGTCTCGGCTTCCATGCGACGGATCGCCTGACGCTCGAGCAGCTTGCGAAGGAATTCCACGAGCGCGAGCACGAGCTGGGCGACCGATTTCTGCACGTCCTCCGGGTTGGCGTTCCAGCGCGGAAGGAGCTCGGCGCTCTTCCGCTCGACCTCCGCTCGCAGCGACTCGATCTCGTTCACGCGGAGCTCGGCAACGCCGGCCGTCCCGAGCGGCGCGCGCCGGCGGCTCGAAGGCCGCCTCGCGCTCGGCTTCTTCACCGCGCGCGTCTTCTTCACGGCGCGCGTCTTCTTCACGACGCTCGGCTTCTTCACCGCGCTCGCCTTCTTCACGGCGTTCTTCTTCGGCTTCGTCATGCAAGCTCCGCGAAGGCCCACGGCGGCCACGGCCCTGTCACGGTCACCGTCACGCCGCGTGGGAGATCCATGATCGAGCGCGCGAAAGCGCGCTTCCAGGCACGAACATCCTCTCGCGCGACGAGGTGGTAGACGGACGCGATGCGGGGCCCGTGGTCGTGACGCTCTGCACGGACCTCGCGGACCCACGGGCGCGTGGCCTCGCTCACAGCGGTGAGCTCCGGGACCTCGTGCCTTGCGCGGCGCTCTGCGAGCCAGCGCGTTCCGGGACCGGTTCCCGCCGGCGCTCGCTTCGCGGGAGCTCGAAGGCCGTCGACTCGAAGCGTGAACTGCACTGCACCACGCACCCGCTCGAAGGCGCGCTCGAGCATGCCACCGAGCGGCGCGATCGCCGCCTTCACCGCGACGCGGTCGACAGCCGTCGCACCGAACCGGAGCGGCAGTACCGACGGAGCGAGCCGCGCGATCCGACGAACGACGCGGTCGTGCGCGACGATCGCCGCGGGCGTCGCCTCGCGAGCCTCGGCGGGCTCCACGACGACGTACGCCTTCCCGGCTCGAACGAGCGCCAGCGGCTTCCGCGCGATCCCTCTCCCGAGAAGCTCCGGGCTTCGCGGCGGCCGATCCACGATCGCGTACAGGTAGAGGCTCATCGAGCTGAGGCCGCAGCTTCGCATCTCCGAGGAGCACAGCGAAGTGGTCGCTTCCTCGTCGCCTTCTTCGCCGCGTTCAGCTCTCGAGCTTGGGCTTGCGGCTCGCGGCTCGCGCCCAGCCCCCGGCGGCACGTCGACGGTCTCGCGTCGCTGGTCGCGCGGTCATTGACGGGGCCCCTCAGCCTAGGTCAACTCGTCGACCGATGGCCCCCGTTGCGCGCGCGCTCCTCGTCGCCGGTCTCGTCTTCCTCGGCGGCTGTAGTCGGAAGGAGAGCCCGAGCCCGGCCGTCTCCGCCTCTCCCGAAGGCGGGGTCGCGGTCGTCGATGCCGCCGCTCCTGCCGCGCCCTCGACGGCGAGCGCCGCTCCGAAGACGCGGCCCGTGTGGACCTCGAAGCTCGCGTCGGAGGAGGACTTCCTCGACTACTCCAAGGAGGCCTCCGGCGAACGGTTCACCAAGTTCGTCATCGATCTGAAGACATCGGCCATCTACTACGCCGATGCCGACCTCTACCCGATGCACAAGGACTTCGTCTTCGCCGAGCTCCTCAAGGTGCCTCGGACGAAGGAGGCCGAGCAACGCTTCGATCGGAACTACGGCAAGGACAAGCCGAGCTTCCTCATGGGGTATCTGGTCCACCATCTCGGCCCGGACGTGTGGACGCTCGCATTCTGGGACGGCGACAAGGCCACGGCCGCGCATGTGAAGCTCGCCTTCGCGCGCGTCCGGGAGACCTTCTACCTCGCGTCGAAGCTGAAGTTCCGACCGAACTCGAACGACCAGGAGGCGGTCGCCGCCGAGCTCGACGAGATCCCGATCGTCACGAACGACGTCCTCTACAAGGCGGTCGGCTATCAACCGTTCCACAAGGGCACGGCGGTCGGGAAGCTCCGGATCGTGCGCGCCGCAGCCCCCGGCGAAGATCCGACCACGCTCACGTTCGCCCCCGACGAGATCGTGATCCTGCCGGAGCCGCTCACGGACATCACGCCCGTCGCCGGAATCGTCTCGGAGAGCTTCTCCACACCGCTCTCGCACGTGAACCTCCGCGCGGCCACCTGGGACATCCCGAATGCCGGCCTGCGCAATGCCGCGAAGACCTACGCCGCCCTCGACGGCAAGATGGTGCGCTTCGAGGCAGGGGCGACCAACGCCACCCTGCGCTTGGCGACGCCGGAGGAGATCGCCTCCGCGCAGAAGCAGATACGCGATCGCACGGCGGTGAAGATGCGGAAGGCGAACCTCGAGCCGACGAAGCTCGCTCCGCTCGACACGCTGCGCGCGGCGGACGCCAGCGCGTACGGAGCCAAGACGGCGAACCTCGGCGAGATCGTGTCGGCCAAGCTGCCGGGGGTGACGGTCCCGCCCGGCTTCGGTGTGCCGATCTCGTTCTACACAGCACACCTTCGCGCCGCGGGGATCGACACTCGCATCGACGCGATGCTCTCGGATCCGACGTTCCTCGGGAGCCTCGAGGTCCGCAAGAAGGAGCTCGCGAAGCTCCGTCAGGAGATCCAGGACGCGCCGCTCGCGCCCACCTTCGTCTCGACGCTCGGCGAGGCGCTGCAGAAGCTCGCTCTCGTGGTCGAAGCCGCGGACGGCGGCGCCGAGGGCGGCTCGAGCGTGTTCGTCCGGAGCTCCACCACCGCCGAAGACCTGCCCGGGTTCTCCGGAGCGGGCCTCTACGACACCGTCCCGAACGTGCGCGGCGAAGAAGCGGTCGCGAATGCGGTGAAGAAGGTCTGGGCGAGTGTATGGAACCTCGCGGCCTACGAGGAGCGCGAGATGTTCCACATCGATCATCGACGCGCGTACGGCGGCGTGCTCGTGCAGAGCGGGATCGACGCGACCGCAGCCGGGGTCCTCGTCACGGCCCACCCCACCGATCCGACGGATACGCGCACCTTCACGATCAACGCGAAGAACGGCCTCGGCATGCGCGTCGTCGACGGCAAGAAGGTGCCCGAGATCATCCTCTACAACACCTTCAACAAGGGCCTTCGTATCGTCTCTCGCTCCGACGAGGACACGATGCTCGTCTTCGACCAGGACGGCGGCGTGCAAGAGGTCCCCAACCCGAGGAAGGGGGCCCCGATCCTCTCGAACTCGCGCGTGGCTCGCCTCGCAGACGCGGCGCAGAAGATCCGCGGCGTCTTCCCGAAGGATCGCCCGCTCGACATCGAGTGGGTGCTGCGCGGGGAGGAGATCTTCATCGTCCAGGCGCGCCCCTTCCAGGGCAGCCCCACGACGTTCGGGACCTCGCCCCGCCCGGCGCCGTGACCGCGAGCTCCCCGCTCGGTCGAACCGGGGAGCTCGATCCGCATCTCCACGACGAATTCGGGGCTCGCGCCCCAGCCACCCGCAGGTGGGCCGTCGGCCCGCGTCGAATCCGGAACGAATCGTCGGCCGACAATCCCAACGCGGAAGGCATCCCTCTTGCGAGCGGACGCGCATGCAGGTCGGTGCCAGACCCGAAAGTGCGCTCGAATGGCTGACACTCCAGCTCGACCTTGCGCCGGTGCCCATCGCAGACACCCACATCGCGTTCACCGCGGCGCGTGCGATCATGGCAGGCACGTCGCTCGGGATCTTCGATGCGATCGCCAACGGCGAGCGCTCGGCCGAATCGATCGCAGCCGCGTGCGGAACGGACACACGCGCGACAGGAGCGCTCGTCGATTGTCTCGTCGCGCTCGGCTACCTGCGGCTCACGAACGGTCGCTACGAGAACACACGCCGGGTCGAGAAGTGGCTCCTCGCGCGATCGCCCCGGTCCCTACGCGACAAGCTCCTGTTCCAGCGGGTCGAGTGGGATCTCCTCGCGAAGCTCGAGGACTTCGTGCGTACCGGCAGAGGGCTCGATCTCCATGCCACGCTCGGTCAGGAGGGATGGACGCTCTACCAGGATGCCATGCGCGCTCTCGCGGTCGACAATGCACCGCTGATCGCTCGAAGGATCCCGCTTCCGCCACGCGCACAGCGCATGCTCGACATCGGCGGCTCACACGGCCTTCATTCGGCCGCGCTCTGCCGGCTGCATCCGACGCTCCGCTCGGAGGTCCTCGAGCTCCCGGCAGCGATGAAGCGCTCGCGCTTGCTCTTGGAACAGGAGCGTTTGGGCGAGCGCGTGGTCCACCGCGCCGGAGATGCTCTCCGCGATGAGCTCGGTGAGAACGCGTACGACCTCGTGCTCGTGATCAACCTCGTGCACCACTTCTCGGAGGAGCAGAACCGGGAGCTCTCGTTCCGCATTGCGCGGGCGCTTCGTCCGGGGGGCCTGTTCGTCATCGGCGACATCGAGAAGGGAGCCGATCCCCGCAGCGCGGGAGCCATCCGCGGGACGATGGACCTCTACTTCGCGCTCACGAGCACATCCGGCACATGGAAGCTCTCGACGATGCGAGAGTGGCAAGAGGCCGCCTTCCTCGAGCCACGGCGGGCGATTCGGCTCCCGCAGATGCCCGGCTTCGTGCTCCAGCTGGCGCAGAAGCCGAAGCGCTCACCTCGGCGCTGAACGTCGGACCGGACCGGCCACGCGCGACGGTACAGCACCTGCACGACGGACCTCGCTCCGGCTCGCGAGGGCTCACCTCTCCCGAGTGAAGCGCAGCCGGTGCGGAGAAAAGATGAGCCACGCCCGGGTTCCCTTCGCGCGCGACCGCCGCCTTCTCGTCGAAGCACGAGCCCCCTATGTCGCGCCGGTCGAAGTCGCATTCCCGGAGCACCGTTACGACCAGCGCGCGCTCGTGGAGAGCCTCAAGCGTCGATGGAGGGCTCGGCCGCAGGTGACGGCGCTCGTCGAGCGCCTCCACGCGTCGGTCCAAGTAGAGGAGCGCTGCCTCGCTCTCCCCCTCGACGAGTACGATCGACTCGGCGACGACTTCGGCGCATCGAACGACGCCTTCATCCGCGTGGGCACCGAGCTCGCGGCGAGAGCCTTCACCGGTGCGGTGGCTCGGGCCGGCCTCGCACTGGACGACGTGGACGCCGTCTTCTTCACCACCGTGACCGGCGTGGCTGCTCCGACGATCGATGCGCGGCTCGTCAACGTGCTCGGCCTCCGACCCGACATCCGGCGAACACCGATGTTCGGGCTGGGGTGTCTCGGGGGCGCCGCCGGCCTCGCGAGGACGAGTGACTACCTCGCGGGTCACCCGACACACGTCGCCGTCCTCCTCGCGGTCGAGCTGTGCTCGCTCACGCTACAGGACGACTTCTCGGTCGCGAACCTGGTCGCTTCGGGTCTGTTCGGTGATGCAGCAGCCGCAGTGGTCCTCACGGGCAGCGCTTGCCCTCCGAGCGGGGCCCGCGCGATGGTGCCGCCATCGAACGGTTCGCCAGCCATCGACGAGCAGCCGCGGGCACGCGTCGTCGATACGCGAAGCGCCTTCTTCCGTGGGACCGAACGCGTGATGGGGTGGGACATCGGCTCGAGCGGCTTCAAGGTCGTCCTCAGCGCCGACGTCCCCAACATCGTGAAGCTCCATCTGCCCGGAGTAGTCGACGGGTTCCTCCACGATCACGGACTCTCGCGCGGCGACGTCCGCCACTGGATCTGCCACCCCGGTGGGCCGAAGGTGATCCTCGCGATCGAAGAGTCGCTTGGCCTTCCCGACTCTGCCCTCGCGCTCACGCGCCAATCCCTGGCCTCCGTCGGCAATCTCTCGAGCGCATCGGTGCTCGATGTGCTCGGCAGGACGCAGCCGCACGCGCTACCGGACGACATCGGGCTCCTCATCGCCATGGGCCCGGGTTTCTGCGCCGAGCTCGTCCTTCTCTCATGGTGACGTGATGGGCACCTCACTCATCGCGTACGAGGTCCTGATCGGCGCCGTCGTCATCGAACGTGCGGTGGAGCTCGTCGTCTCGAAGCGCCATGCACGCGCCCTCTTCGAGCGAGGTGCCGTGGAGCACGGCGCCGATCACTACCCGCCGATGGTGGCCTTGCACATCGCCTTCCTCGTCGGGTGTGCGCTTGAGCCGTGGCTCGAGCACCGTCCGTTCATCGCGGTGGTGGGCCTACCGATGCTCGCCCTCGCCCTCGCTGCGCAGACGATGCGGTGGTGGGCCATTGCCACGCTCGGCGTGCACTGGAACACCCGTGTGATCGTCCTCTCCGGTGCACCGCGGATCACCGGTGGGCCCTACCGCTGGCTCACGCATCCGAACTATGCGGCCGTCGTCGTCGAAGGGGTCGCGCTACCGCTCGTCCATACGGCCTGGATGACGGCGCTGCTCTTCACGTTACTGAATGCGAGTCTCCTCTTCGTGCGTGTCCGCACGGAGAACGCGGCGCTCGTCGCGATGAGATAGGCATGAAGCACGTGGCCGACGTCGTCGTCGCAGGTGCCGGCCCAGCAGGGCTCGCAGCGGCGATCCACGCCTCACGCGCGGGACTCCGGGTTGCCGTGCTCGATCCTCGTCCAGGCGTGATCGACAAGGCGTGCGGCGAAGGGATCATGCCCGGTGGTGTCGAGGCCCTCACAGCGCTCGACATCCACCCGTTCGGCCTCCCCTTCCCCGGGGTGCGCTTCGCCGACGCGGTCGATCCCGACCTCGATGCCGTGGGCCGGTTCCCGGTCGGGCTCGGTCTCGCCGTCCGTCGCACCGTCTTGCACGGCGCGATGCGAGAGCGAGCAGCAAGCCTCGGAGTCCGGTTCCACGAGGTGCGTCTCGCCTCGTACGTGCAACGCTCCGACGGCGTCATCGTGAACGGCGAGCTGCGCGCGCGCTGGCTCGTGGCAGCGGACGGCCTTCGCTCGCATGTCCGGCGCACGCTCGGCGTCGAACGTCCGGCGCGAGGAAGCCCGCGGCTCGGCCTCCGACGTCACTATGCAATGCGCCCGTGGACCGATCGCGTAGAGGTGTACTTCGGCGAAGGTGTGGAGGCATACGTGACGCCGGTCGACGTGGACCTCGTCGGCGTCGCGTTCCTGTTCGAGGAGCGACCCGGGCGAGAGACCGCAGCGAGGCGATTCGACGAGCTCCTCGCGAGCTTTCCGATCCTCGCGAGGCACCTCGCAGACAAGCCGTTCGGCTCGCGACTGCGCGGCGCGGGTCCGTTCGAGCAGAGGGTCGACAGGCGCGTCGTGGGAAACGTGCTGCTCGTCGGAGACGCGGCGGGCTACGTGGATCCGCTCACGGGAGAAGGTGTCGCGCTCGGTCTGGCGACCGCCGAGGCTGCCGTCGCGAGCATCCTCGAGGGGATGCCGGACGCGTACGAGTCGCGCTACCGGCGGCTCACGCGCCGCTACTTCGCGATGACGCGCGGGCTCCTCGCCGTCGCGCGCCGACGTAACTTGCACGCGCCGATGTTGCGCCTCGCCCGTGCCATGCCCCGAGCCTTCGACGCGGCGCTCGGCGCGCTTGCTCATCTCCACGCGGCCGATGATGCGAACACTCGGCCCGCTGACCGAAGATCTCTACCGCAGACGTCATGACCGGCTGATCGAGCGCCGCCTCACTTCGCGAGGGTTCCTGTTCATCTGGCGGAAGCCCTCCGCGATGCGCGCGCGCGCAGCAGTCTCCGGCCAACGATCGTCGCCCATACCGCCGTGATGGCGAGCTCCGAGAGGGCGTCGAGGAGGTAGATGGGTGAGATCCGACGCTTCGACGCGTAGATGAAGCTGATGCCCCCAAGGGACGCCGCCGCGCCAGCGCCGAGAACCGAGACCGTTTTCCATTCCTTCGCCCGAGCTCCGACGAGCAGCGCCGTCCCTGTCACGACGATCAGGACACCGACCGTCTTCACGAGCCAGCCTTCACGCTTCGGCCCCGTCACCGCCACGAAGGACGGCATGTGGAGAATCGGCCACAGGCCGGCGAGGACGTACCAGGCCCCCTGCGCCCGCGCGAGCGTTGCGAGGGTCGTGTCTCGAACGGCGGTGCTCTCTTGCATCGAGCTACGACGTGCATGCACGGGGCCATCACGGTGCGCAGGAACGACGCATGATCACCGGTGAGCCTTGCTGTCCACTGGTGTCACGCGCGTCGTTGCGGCACGAGCTTTCGTTTCCGCGGAGCGCTCGTGGTCTACCGGCTCGTCGAGGCCGCTACCTGTTCACGCGCCGCGGTCGGTGCGGAGCGTCTTCGTCGCGCGCGCGTCGCCGGCCGACTCGCGACCGGCAAGCAGACCGATCCCGACGATCCCGACGACGACCAGCGCCGCGCCGGCGGCCGAGAGAGAGCGTGGCGCGTGCTCGCCGAGGAAGGCGACGCCAAGCGCGGTCGAGATCAGAAGCTCGGCGGCCTGCATCGCCTCGACCGCGCCGAGCGCGCCAGGATCGCTCTGCACCATGCCGGTCGCCTGGAAGAAGAGGATCGTCGCGATCGTGCCGGCGAACAGCGCGACGCCGGCAGCGAGGAGGATCTGCCGTGGCGCCGGCGCACCGGCGACGCTTCCTGCATAGGCTGCGATGAGCCACCAGAACGGTTGGCTTGCCAGCGTCATGCCGAAGACGCGCTGGGTGGCGTTGAGCTCCTCGCCGCTTCGTTCGAGGTGAAGCAGGATCGCGCGGTTGCCGAGCGGATAGAGGAACGCAGCGACGGTCACCGCGGCCAGCGCTAGCCAGGCATTGGCATCGAGCCGCCCGCGGAAGTGGCCGGCCTGCATGATCGCGACGCCGAGCACGATCACGCCGCCGAGCGCGAGCGAACGCCGAGGCACACGCGCACGCGCATCGCGATAGAGCAGCGGCGCGAGCAACATGCCGGCGATCACGGTGAGCTGGAACGTACCGGCGACGAGCCAGGACGGAGCGAACGCAGCGGCCCACGTCAGACAGACGCAGAACAGGGTGAAACCGATCCCGCTCCAGGCCAGCCACGTCCACGGATGCGCGCGGAGCGCGCGCCACACCGCCGCGAAGCCTCCCTGCCATGGCATCACGACGGCGAGCATCGGCAAGGTCAGCAGATACCGCAGCGCGGCCGACCACGCCCAGTGCCCGCCGGCGCTCGCGATCGCGCGGTTCAGCACGTAGGTCGCGGTGAAGAACAGCGCGGAGGCGAGCCCGAGCGCGACGGCAGTGAATGCGGTAAGGCGAGAGGACGCGGTCATGGATTGGGTCGGCGCGCAGGCGCCAGGGCCGATCGAGCATGCGCAGGCCGCGCTCGCTCGCTCTTCGGATCGGCGTCGGCGCACCTTAGCAGGAGCGCTCCGGCGGAAGGTCGGGTGTCGCCATCGTTCACAGGCGCGTCACAGGCTCGCGAGCGACGAGCTCTTCGTTGGCCGCGGAGCTCGGCCGCTCCGTCTCCCCGCGCTCTCCAGGTACGCAACTTGAATCAACGGCGCACGAAGGAGCGGCCCGTGAGAGCTGTGGTGTTGGGAGGCACACGCGAGATCTCGGTCGAGCAGGTGCCCGATCCGGAGATCGAGGCCCCGACGGACGCGATCATCCGAGTCACCTCAGCCGCGATCTGCGGGAGCGACCTCCACATGTTCGCAGGCCGGACGGTCGCCCCGCCAGGGCTCGTCCTCGGGCACGAACCTCTCGGCGTGGTCGAGGAGGTCGGCCCAGCGGTGACCACCGTCCGCAAGGGCGACCGCGTCGTCATCCCTTTCAACATCGCCTGTGGTGTCTGCTTCAATTGCACGCGCGGCTTCACGTCGGCCTGCCTCGCGGTGAACGCCGACTCGGCGGGAGGTGCCTATGGCTACGTCAACATGGGCCCGTACCGCGGCGCGCAGGCCGAATACCTCCGCGTGCCTTTCGCCGAACGGAACTGCCTGAAGGTTCCGGGTGAGCCAGGAGACGAATGGGAGGACGACTTCGTCCTCCTCGCCGATGTCTTTCCCACCGGCTGGTACGCAAACGAGCTCGCGGGTGTCGGTGAAGGCAGCACCGTCGCCGTGTTCGGCGCAGGGCCGGTCGGGCTCCTCTCCGCGTACAGCGCCTTGCTCAAACGAGCGAGCGAGGTCTACGTCGTGGATGGCGTCGATGATCGGCTGGCGATGGCCGCCGAGATCGGCGCGTGCCCGATCGACTTCCGCCGCGGCGATCCGGTCGAGCAGATCGTCGAGCAGCGCCGGCGAAGGACCGCGGGCAAGCTCCAGCCCGGCGAGGAGAAGATGCTGGGTGTCATGTGCGGGATCGAAGCGGTCGGCTACCAGGCCGTCGACTGGAACGATCCGACGATGGCGGAGAACCCCAGTCGCGTGCTGGAGGATCTGATCGGCCTCGTCAATCCGACAGGTCGGATCGGCTCCGTCGGGCTCTACGTCCCCAACGATCCGGGCGGGATCAATCCTCACGCCAAGCGAGGCGAGTTTCGCCTCTCGTTCGGCAAGCTGTGGGAGAAGGGCCTGTCGCTCGGAACCGGCCAGACGCCCGTCGCCCGATTCGCGCCCGCGCTCTGCAACATGATCGTCGAGGGCAAGGCCAAGCCGAGCTTCTTGGTGACCCAGCGCCTTCCGTTGGAAGCGGCCCCCGAGGCCTACGCGAAGTTCGAGCAGCGCGCCTTCGGCTACACCAAGGTGATCCTCAGGCCGGACCTTCGGGTGAGCGGATGACGCCGACGATCCTGACGGTGGAGGACGACGCCGACCTCCGGACCCTCATCAGTGTCGTCCTGGAGGAGGAAGGCTATGTCGTGATCACGGCGATGAACGGGCGCGAGGCTCTCGCTCGCGTCCAGGAGCACATGCCCGATCTGATCCTGCTCGACCTCAGGATGCCCGTCATGTCGGGCGTCGAGTTCGTCTCGCAGTATCAGGCTCGGTATGGGAACGGCCCGAGAGCACCTTTCATCGTGATGACCGCCGGAGAGCACGCATCTCGGCGCTGCCAGGAGCTCCGCGGGAGCGGCTTCCTTCCGAAGCCGTTCTCCACCGACGAGCTGCTCGACGTGGTCAGGAAACACGCTCCGCTACGTCGGCCTGCACTGGGAGTGTGAGGTGGAAGGTGCTTCCCTCTCCTTCTCTGCTCTCCGCCTCGACGTTCCCTCCGTGCAGCACGGCGACGGCCTTCGCCACGTAGAGCCCGAGCCCGAGGCCACCGGAGTCGTACGCAGTGTCCGTATGGGCGCGATAGAACGGCTCGAACAGGTCCGCCTGCTTGTCCTTCGGGATGCCAATCCCGTGGTCCTCGATGTCGACCGTCGCGCGACCATCCTTCCGCCCCATCCGGATCTGCACGTCGCCGCCACCGGGCGAATAGCGGAGCGCATTGTCGAGGAGACCGACGACCGCTCTCTCGACCAGCAGTCGGTCCGCGGTGACGATCATGGGGCGGCAGCTCACGACCTCGACGCGGCGGGAGGTCTCCCGCTCGAAGCGCCCGACGACCAAATCCACGAGCTCGACGAGGTCGACCCCAGCCTCGGGCGCCAGGGCGAGCCGGCCCGTCTGCAGCTGCCACAAGAGCAAAAGATCGGTGACGAGCCGATCGATTCGGTCGGTCCCGCGGATCAGCGCATCGAGGAATCGCTGCTGCTTTCCGGAGGCCTTGTCGATCCGGCGAAGGAGGTCCGCGTATCCCTTCACGATCGCGACCGGCGTCTTCAGCTCGTGGGCGACGACGCGGATGAACTGCTCCTTGAGCCGATCGAGCTCGATCGCCTCGGTCACGTTCAGCGCCAGCGACACGGCTCCGGCGAGGGCACCGCGCTCGTCCTGGAGCGGCGCCGCGCTCACGCGCAGGTGAATCGCGCGGCCGGTGCCCGGATGACGAACGGTCATGTCGACCGAGCTCAGGACCTCACCAGCGAGCGCGCGCAGCAGCGGGAGCTCGTCGACCTCGAACGGCTCGCCGTCGGGGCGCATCGGGCGAAGGCGCTGGCAGAACATCTCCACCGGCAACGGTCCCCCTCCGGAGACGTCCACGAGCCCGAACAGGCGCAGCGCCGCTGGGTTGGTGAACGTGAGCCGCCCGGCGCGATCACACACGAGGACGGCATCGACCATGTTGTCGAGGATCGCGCGCAACGTTGCCTCGGCCTGTTGCCGCTCCGCGATCTCCCGCAGCTGCGCGGCGTGGAGCTTTGCATTCTCGAGCGAGATGCCGGCCTGGTCGGTGAGGAGCTCGGCCACCGCCATCCTGTCCTTGGTGAATGCCGACGCGACGAGATCGTTCTCGAGGTAGACGATCCCGAGCAAGGTCGTGTGGCGGACGATCGGAAGGCAGGCGATCGACTTCGGCCGCTTCGTCGCGATGTACGGATCAGTCGAATGGGGGTTGGGAATGCTCGCATCGCTGATGAGCAGCCGCTCGCGCGTGCGGATCACCTGCTCGACGATGGACGCCGGCACACCGCCGACCGGACCAGCCGAGCACTCGATCGCCGAGCCACCGCCCGAGACCGAGAGGAACACCGCTCTCCGCGCGCCTGCCTGCTCCGTGAGGAGTCGCGTCAATCCGCGAAGAAGTCTCCACCGCGCGGTCTCGTTCGAGAGCACCTGCGCGAGCTCGAGCAACGTGCCCCGCATCGCGGCCGCGGTGGCGCCGCTGGGCGCAGAGGCTGCTCCGTCGAAGAGCTGCTGCGACGACGGCACGTCGAGGCAGCGTGCGAGATCGTCGTGCAGCTCCGCCGCGGTTTGGTAACGATCCTCCGGGAGCTCCTGGAGGAGCTTCGACACGATGTCCGAGACGGCGCACGCCGGATGGAGGGCGGACGGCCGCACGGCCTCGGCGAGATGGCGCTGCGCCCACCCGAGCACGTCGTCCTTCTCACCGGGTCGCAGCCCCGTGAGCATCTCGACGAGGATCACGCCGACGGCGTAGAGGTCCGCGCGCCGGTCGAGCGCCCTGTCGAGCCGACCGCCCTGCTCCGGCGCCATGTACGGCGGCGTTCCCTCGATCGCGTTGCTCGCGGTGTCGTGTCGTCCCTCCGCAGTCGTCGTCGCGATCCCGAACCCCGTGAGCTTGACCTCACCGGTGCGAGCGTCGAAGTACACGTTCTCGGGCTGGAGGTTCCGATGGACGAGGCCCTTGCGATGAACGCTCTCGAGGCACGAGGCCAGCCGCGCCGCGATCCGCAGCGCGAGCCCGACCTCCATCGGAGCGCCCATCGCCTGCCGCAACGGAACGCCGCCGAAATCTTCGAGCACGAGCGCCGGGCGACCTTCGAACGTGCTCATCTCCACCGGATGAAGCGCGACTGAAGGGTCGAGCGCGCCGGCGACCTCGAGCTCACGCCGCAAGGGATCGGCCGCGCGCGGGTCGTTCGTGCGCTGGACCTTGAGCAGACGGCTGCGACCGTCCCGAGCGCTCACGACACGGCGGATCGAGACACATCGATCCTCGTGGACGATCCGAAGGACCCGGTAGGGCTCTGCAGCCAGGGTCGCCGTCATGGCACCACATTGTCTAGGCCGCCGAGCGCCGCTTCGCGAACTCACGCTCAGCTCGGATAGCGACGCGGCAGATGTTCTTCTCGTGCTCGTCACTCGACGGCGCGGAAGGTCAGCTCTTCGCGCGTCCCGCGGTTGGCCTGCCGGCCGCTTGGCCCGGTGCCCGCCCGACGCCGCAGCGTGAACCGGCACCTCGCGGCGAGGAAGCTCACCGACGGGGCGGGCGTTGGCTCCCCCCGAGCATGCGATTAGGATGCCGATGGATGTCAGCGCGGTTCGGTGAGCCCCCACATGGATACGACAGTGATGCCAACGAATAGGGGCATCCATTGCGGTGACGTCTTCTGGATCGAGCCCGATGAGTCACGAGGGTCGATTCCGGGCAGCCCGCACCCCCACGTCGTCGTCCAGGACGACGTCTTCAACCGCTCTCGGGTTCACACCGTGATCGTGTGTGCACTGACCTCGAACTTGAAGCGCGCAACCGAACCCGGGAACGTCCTCCTCGACGTGGGCGAAGGCAGCTTGTCCAAGCAGAGCGTCGTGATCGTGTCGCAGGTATCTTCCGTGGAGAAGACCAAGCTCGGTGAGTACATCGGGGCGCTCTCCGAGCTGCGAGTGCAGCAGATTCTGGACGGCATGCGGTTCCAGCAAGCGTCCTTCTTCGGTCGTCGGTGACCGATCAGCGCGGTTTCGTGCTCGCCGATCTACGCGGTCATGGTCACCCGGTAGATCGCACCGCTGCCCATGCCGACGAGGAGCTCCTCCTCGCCGGTGAATGTGACGCCCATCGTCTCGTGCTCGCCCGACGAGCCCCAGGCATTCACCAGCGTCATCAGTGTGCCGGAGGCGATGTCGCGGACCTCGAGGGTACTGTCGTACGTGAACGCGACGAGCTTGCCACTCGGTGAGAACGCAGCGGTGTTGAAGATGCCGCTACCGCGGAGACAACGGAGCATCCGCTCGCCCTTCGGACCGTCGAAGACCCGGACGGCGTCGTCCGAGCCGACGCTCGCGAGGAGCTCCCCATGCGTCGCGAGGTACCCCACGGTCCGGTGCGGGTCTCCGTAGAGTTGGCCCTTGAGCATGTCGATGCCGTGCTCGACACGCTTCCAGAGGACGGTCCCCTGGGGGTCGAGGCATGCGATCTCGCCATCGTCGCTCCCTGCGTAGAACCGACCCGACGCGTCCACGGCGAGCGACTCGACGTCCTCGAACGGGACCATCGCGACTTCCTCGCCCCGCTGGCGATCTACGACGTGGACGCCGTCGTTACCGGCCCACGCCACGTGGGTGCTGGAGGCGGCGACGTGCTCGACCTTGGGCATGTGCTCGGCGATGTCCTCCTCGATGTCGTCGCCGCCCACGATGGTGGTCACCTGACGCGACGCGAGGTCGAGGCAGCGCAGGTTGTGCTCGTCACCGAAGTACACGCAGTCCGCCTCCGGCGGCACGGCGACCTGGTCGATGCGGCCGTCACGAGCGACGAGCGGCTCGGCGATCCCGCCTTCGGGCTTCCAGAGAAGGACTCGCCCGTCCCAACCGTTGGTGAGGAGGCGCCCGTCCGGCAGGCGCCGGATGCCGCAAACATGGTTCTGGTGCACGCTGGTGACGACCGAAGCAGCTTCGTCCGTATGGAACCTCACGAGCGTGTCAGCGAAGAGCGCGTAGATGCGCTTGCCGGAAGCCGCGAGGCCACCGGCCGGACCCCGCCGGATGTCGTCGAAGCGCGGTGACTTGCCGCCGAGCTTCACGCGCTGGAGCCGCTCGGCGAATCGAAGAACGAGCGACTTGTCGTTCTCGATCGCGAGATCGAGGATGGGCTCGTCGGTCTCTACCTCGAGCTTCGGTGCCAGCTTGGAATCGTGGATGGCCGCTGACCTCTCGCCTGCGGTGGCGAGCCACTTGCCGCACGTCACGAGCCTGGTCGCGAGCGGGACGGCGACGACAGCGCTCTTGTTCTTCGGGACGTCGACGTCGACGAGGACGCTCTTCTTCGCCTTGTCCGCGAGGAAGACGGCGCGCTTCGCTCCGAGCCAGCCGGCACCACGCACCGTGCCGGGCGCCTTGGCGTCGAACACCTCTTTTCCGTCCTTCACATCGAGGACGCGGAGGACGTTCGCGCTCGTGCCACAGGCGATCTGCGCGGCGTCGGGTGAGAACGCAATCGCGGTCACCTGGCCGGGCGCCTCGAGCCGTCCGACGAGCTCACCGCTCTTGCCGTCGTACACGCCGATCTTGTTGCCGCGAACGAGCGCGAAGCGTGAGCCGTCGGCGGCGATCGCACACGCGGTGACGTCCTCACCGTCACCGAGCGAGAGCAGGCGCTCGTTCGCTCGCGGGTCGAAGAGGAAGGACTCCGGCCCGACGACGAGGATGCGTTCCGCGTCCTCCGCTAGCACCACGTGGGAGGCGCCGCGCGCGAACACGTACGCCGGTGCGTCGAAGCGCTCGACGCGCGCCTTCCTGAGAGGAGCGTCCTCCGGCCGCGTCCTCGCGCTCGTGCCGTCCGCGTTTTCGGGCTCGTCGGCGCCGAGGATCTTCACCTGCACCCAAGGGTTCTTGCTCGCAGCGAAGATCTTCTTCGCGGGTCCACCCGCGAGCTCCTCACCGACCTCGAGGTAGACGCCGATGTCGACGTCGAGCTCGATGTCGTCCCCATACGGCATCGTCATCCGCTCTTCGATTCGCTCGACGATGAACGTCGCGACCTGCGTCTTCGCCTTCGAGTCCTCCGCGAGCACCTTGACGATGTTGTGGCGGAAGAGCGCGGTACCATCCGCGAGCGCATCGAGGAGCGCTTTCGTCCCGCCGTTCTTCTTCGTCCACGCCACGCGTCCGGGGTCCCAAGCCACGAGCACCGGCGGCACGTCGAACGCCTTCTTCGCCGCCTCGCGAACGACGCGATACGGGCTCGTGATCTCCTTCTGCGCGAGCTTCCTGTCCTTCGCGTCGCCGTGCTCGGCAAGCGCGGACACGGCCATCGCACGGAGCGCGAGCGCCTCGGGTTCGTTCGTATGGTAGTCGATGATGGGCCAGTGGATGGCCGAGCGCGGGAGATCGAGCGGGAGCTTCTCTCCGAACGCACGGAGCAGGTGCTCGGCCGACAGACGAACGATGTCGACGCTCCACCCATCACCGCGCGTCTCGCGCAGGAGCCTCCGCGCGGGCTCGATTGCACGCTCGTCCTTCAGCTTCGCCAGCGCTGCGAACGCATGGATGAAGATCCCGGTGTGCACGTAGCGGAGGATCGCCGGCGCCGCGCGCTTCACGTCTGCGTCGGCGAGGGTCGTCATGAGCTGCTCGGCCTCGCGAAGCGAGTCATCTTCGTCATCGACCTTCTCCAGCCGCGCGATCGCCTCATCGATGCCGACTCCATGCGGGAGGAGCCGGTCCTGGAGGTCGGGGTTGGCGGCCAGCAGGCCTTCGGCGGGCTTGGTCTCGCCGATCTCGGCGAGCGAGCCCGCCACCTGGACCGATACGCGCGCCCACGAGTCCCCCTCATCCTGCGTCTTTTTCTTCGAGCGTAGCGCCTGGGCCTTGTCGTCGGTTCGCTTCAAGAGCGCAAAGAGGCCGGCGGATGCCTGCTTCGGAAACGTGTCGTCGAAGCGTTGCAGTGTCTGCACGAGGGAATACGGGTGGTCCTCGACGAGACAGTGCGCGAGGACGAGCGGGGCGAGGAGCGCGCCCGCCCCTTCAGCGCGAACCGCAGCATCGACGTCGGAGTCCTGGTCCTCCAGCGCGGCGTCGAAGCGAGCTAGCGCGAGGCCCACATCGTCGCGCGTCTTCGCCTCGGCGGAGTAACGCTTCCTCAAAGCGGCAGCGTCGTGGACCAGAGAGAAGAGCGCGTCGAGGAGGGCGTCCGTCATGGGCAGACCAACGTATCCAGCTCGTTCTCCTCCGTCACCGGTGAACATCTTGCGCTACCTTCCCGACATGCGGCGCTTCGAGCTGGTGGACGGTACGTCGTCGAAATTCTGGGAGATCGACACGGAGGGCGCGAGGCTGACGATCCGCTTCGGCAGGATCGGGAGCGCGGGACAAACGAAGTCGAAGGAGCTCGCGAGCGCGGCGAAGGCCGAGACGGAAGCTGCCAAGCTCGTCGCGGAGAAGACCGGCAAGGGCTACATCGAGATCGCGAGCGCGAATCCGGCGACCGAGGCGAGCACGACGACGCCGAGACCTGCGCGTCCGGAAGAGGAGGTCATCGAGGCTCCGAGCGCGGCCCCGGTTGCGACGGTCGTCACGACGACCGCGACGGACGAGGGCGAGGACGAGGGAACGATCTCCTTCGACAGGCAACACTTCACGAAGAAGCTGCACGACGAGATCGTCGTCGTTTCGTGGCGGAACGCCCCCGCGCCGTACACGCCTGCCCCAAAGCCGCTCTCCCCGGCGGGGACGTTGCTCGCCCAGCTGCGCGCGGTCTTGCCGAAGGTGAAGGCCGAGGCAGAGACGGCGAAGGGCACGCCGTCATCCACCTCCGCAGAGCGCATGGCGCGCGTGTACGGCTGGAAGAGCATCGACGAGCTCGATGTCGAGCTCGCGGCGAATGCGTTCGCGCTCTTCCGCAACGCCGCGATCGGTCTCGAGACGCTGGTGCGCACGTTCGTCGCGGCGAAGGGTCTCGCATTCGCGCTCGAAGCGCTCGTACGCGGAGCGGAGCGTGGCCTGATCGTCGACACCGACGACTGGCCTTACCGGCTCATCGAAGGCCTCGTTCCATTCGCCGAGCACGAGCCCGCGAGAGCCGACGAGCGGGCCTTCAGCGCGCTCGAGAACGCAGCGCCCGGCCTCTACGCGCTACGGCGGCTCGTCGCCGGCGCCGACGATGCGAACTATGCGTCGGTGGTCACCGCCGCGCGGCGGCTGAGCGGCGACGCCACGAACGCGGGAGCGCTCGCCATCGCCGTGGTGCTGTCGGAGGAGACCGAGCTCGTCGATGCTGCCGCTCGCGCGATCCTCGCACCGCCGCCCGAGGCGGTCAGGGGTCCGGGCGCCGCGCTCGTCCTCACGTCGCTTCGCAACGTCGAGCTCGGGCGAGAGCTCTTCACCCGAGGGCTCGTCGTTCTCCACGATGACGAAGAAGACAGCCCCGCCTGGACGATGATCGCGCGGCTCGGCGTCCGTGCCGGATCGATTCTGGCGGCCGTCTCCGAGGACCAGAGGGACGACGTCCTGACGTTCCTCGAGGCTGTGCGTGCTCCGGCCTCGTTCCGCGCACTCCTCTCGTTCCTCGGCAAGAAGAGCACTGCGAAGTCCGTCCAGCGCCTCCTCCTCGAGCATCCGAAGATCACGGCCGCAGCGCTCGCGCCCGTGCTCGCTCAGCCGAAACATGCCGACCATGCGAGCGCGAAGGTCCTCGCTGCCGCGCTCGCGAAGGCCCGTCCCGATCTCGACCTGCTCGCGGCGGCCCCAGCAGCTTCGGCGGCCCCGTCGCTGCCGCTGGCGACGGAGCACGATCTCCCGGCCTTTCTCGTCGAGCCGCCCTGGTCCAAGAAGGCGAAGGCGAGCGCGGACAAGCCCGAGAAGATCGAGCTCGAAGTCGAGCGCGTCCCGCTGTCGTGCACGTTCGAGGAGGGCGACCTCGACGCGCTCGCGGCGTACAGCGACTGGGGAGCGGAGGTCGGGGCCAACGCGAAATCGCGGACACGCGGTCAGTGGGAGCAGGAGATCGCCGAGGATCACAAATACGACCGCGTCATCGACCTCGCGCTGATGTTCGTCGGCCCCGAGGAACTCGCGCTCGCGGAGTGGAACGACGCCTCGGACGAGCGCCGCCTCTACTACCCGAACGCCTACTACGGGGGCGCGTTCGCGGTGGCGCTCGCTCGTCGCGGAGTGAAGTTCGCGCCGGGCCTCTTGAAGCTGCTCCGTCTGCGACCAAGCGGTGCGGACCGCATGCCGATCGACGTCCTCGAGCCCGTCCTCCTCGGGTACGAGGGCACCGAGGTCGCCGAGCTCTTCATCGACACGTTCGACTCCGGGAAGAAGATCCGCGCGGTCGCCGAAACCTGGAGCCGACGTCATCCCGAGACGATGGCGAAGACGGCAATCCCGATCGCGCTCGCTGGCGGCAAGCGCGCAGCGAACGCGATCGCGCTCCTCCAGTCGCTCGTCGCGCGTGACCGGGCGAGCGTCGTCGACGCCGTCGCGCGCGCGTACGAGGGCACGTCGAAGAAGCCCGTCTCGCAGCTGCTCGACGCGATCGTAGGCACCGATCCGCTCGCCTACGTTCCCGCGAAGCTTCCCAAGCTGCCGGACCTCTTCACCCCGAAGGCGCTTCCGCCGATCGTGACGAAGAAGCAGAAGGTCCTCCCCCCGGAGGCGGTCATGCACGTGGGGACGATGCTCGCCATCTCGGGCTCCGACGCTCCTTACGCCGGACTTCGCCTGCTGCGCGAGGCGTGCACCGAGGCCAGCCTCCGTGAGTTCACGTGGGCGCTGTTCGAGTCTTGGATGGCGACCGGATCTCCTCCGAAGGAAATGTGGATCCTGCATGCCCTCGGTTTCCTCGGCGACGACGAGACTGCACGCCGCCTCACGCCGATGATCCGCGCGTGGCCGGGCGAGCGCGCCGCTGCACGAGCCGTCGAGGCCCTTGGCGTCCTCGCCAACATCGGGACCGACCTCGCGCTCATGCTGCTGAACGGCATCGCGGAGAAGGTCCGATTCGCGAGCATCCAGGAAGGCGCTCGGGCACGCATCGCCGAGATCGCGAAACGGCGCGGCCTAACGGCGGAGGAGCTCGGCGACCGGCTGGTGCCCGATCTCGGGCTCGACGTGCGCGGCGAGACCACGCTCGACTTCGGGCCGCGCTCCTTCCGCGTCGGATTCGACGAGCACCTCCAGCCGTTCGTCGTCGATCCTGAAGGGAAGAAGCTCGGTGCGCTCCCGAAGCCGGGGAAGAACGACGACGCATCGAAGGCGAAGGAAGCGACCGATCGCTTCAAGGCGCTGAAGAAGGACGTCGCCGCGATTTCCCGCATGCGCATCGAGCGCCTGCAGGCGACGATGATCTCCCGGCGCCGCTGGGACGAGAGCACGTTCCGCATGCTCTTCGTCGACAAGCCGCTCGTCCTCCAGCTCGCGCGCCGTCTGGTCTGGGGTGCGTGGGACTCTGCGGGCAAGCGGAGCGCGACGTTCCGGGTCGATCTCGATCGAGCGCTCTCGCACGAACGCGACGAGGCGTTCACGCTTCCGGAGCACGCAATGGTGGGCGTCGTTCATCCTTTCGATCTCTCGAAGGAGGAGCTGACGCGCTGGGGACAGCTGTTCGCCGACTACGAGATCGTGCAACCGTTCCCGCAGATCGGACGAGAGGTGTTCCGCGCGAACGACGAGGAGAGCAAGTCCGCCTCGCTCGCGCACGAGGCGCGGACCAACTTGCTCGAGAGCCGGCTCGACCGCTCGTTCCCTGCTCCGAAGCTCGTGTTCGGACTCGAGAAGCTCGGATGGAAGCGCGGCGGAGCGAGCGATGGCGGCTCCTTCTCCGGCCACTGGAAGGACTTCGTGGGCACAGACCTGATCGCCCACGTCGAATACGACGGCGCAGTCGGGATGGGCTACATCGACGAGAAGGAGACGCTCACGCTCTCGAGCATCTCGTTCGAGCGCCAGGTGAATCGCGAGTCGACGGGTCTCCCGATCGGCGACGTCGATGCGATCGTCGTAAGCGAGGTGCTGCGTGATCTGAGCCTGCTCGAAGGAGCGTGAGGTCGACGCGAGCGTTGCATCTTTGGGCCGAAGGGCGCGAAGCTGCGCCGTCGAGGGCGGCATCGCGACCGATCCCGCGCCTCGGATCGTCCCGTCACCGCTCGTCGGAATTTCCTATCGGCGCGGTCCATGGCAGCGTGAGAAAAGCGCGAATGACCGAGCTCAGCTTCGAGGTGGCGCGCGGGCTCGCCGCGACCATGCAGGGCTTCGGGCGTCGCCCACGGGCTCGAGCGTCGCGATGGAGGCTCGGGGCGGCGCTCGCGACGCTCACGGCGCTCGTCGTCGCGCCGCATCCGGCAGAAGCGTCCCCCGACGAGACGCCCGCGACGATCGAGCTCCGATACTTCGTCGCGAAAGGCATCGCTCGCTGCTTCTCGGAGGACGAGTTCCGCGACGCCGTTCGGGCGCGCCTCGCGGACCACTCGTTCGCCTCGCGAAGACCCACCATCGTCACGACGAGCATCACGCGCGAAGGGTCACGGCTGCGCGCCACCGTGACGCTCCGCGAGGAAGGCGACGCCAGCTCCGAGGGCGAGGTGACGAAGGAGACCTTCGCCGCGCCCAGCGAGTGCAGGACCTTGAGCGCGGCCGCAGCCCTCGCGGTGAGCCTCGCGATCGAACGCGCGCGCAGCGAGGCTCCCCCGCCGCCCGAGGCCCCGCCCGAAGCGCCAGCCGAGACGCCACCCGAAGCACCTCCCGAGCCTGAACCCGAGCACGAACCGACGCGCGAGCCACGACGAGCAGCTCAGCCGCTCGCTCCAAGCCGACCGCCGCAGCCACTCCGTCCGCAACGCGCCCCGTTCGAGCTTCGAACACACGCCAGCCTCACCGGCGAATACGGCATCCTGCCGGGGCCATCGATCGGAGAGTCCGTCGGTGCATCGCTGCGGATCGACGGCTGGTCGGCTGGGCTCGAGGTCGGGGCGTGGCTTCCCGCGTCGGTCTCGTCTTCCGCGAGTCGCGCCGGCGCGAAGGCATGGCTGAGCTTCATGTCCGGCTCAGCTTGCGCGGAGCGCGCTCGCTTGTTCGTATGTGGCGTCGGCACGCTCGGCGACTTTCGTGCGTCGGGGACCGGCCGCTTGCTCAGTCGCTCGTCCGGTTCCCTCTACGTCGCGCTTGGTGTGCGCCTCGGCACCGAGATCCCGCTCGTGGGGCCCTTCTCTCTCGCAGTTCATGGCAGCGTGCTCACTCCGCTCCTCCGACCGACGCTCCGCATCGGTGACGCTCTGCTCTGGCGAGCGCCGATCGCCGGGGGCGAATTGGGCATCGGCCTGCGGATGTCGATTTTGTGACGACCTCGCAAAGACCCGCCCAATACCTGGGTGATGGCCGCGCAGATGGCCATAATCGCAGACGGCGTGAACGAGGAGCAGGTTAGGCGCGCGGACTTTCGCGCTCTCTTCCGGTCCCACTTTCGCTTCGTGTGCGTCACCCTGAGACGCCTCGGCGTCCGGGACAGTGACGTCGAAGACGTCGCGCAGGAGGTCTTTGTCTCCGTCCACCGGAAGCTCGACAGCTACGACGCCACTCGTCCGCTCGAGCTCTGGCTCTTCGGCTTCTGCCTTCGGACGGCCTCCACGTATCGACGCCTCGCGCGTCACACCCGGCTCGTGCACGAGGAGACCGACGTCGAGATCGCCCACTCCGAGCCCTTGGCCGACGACCAGATCGCCGCGGAGCAGAACCGCCGAATGGTCCTCGCCGCGCTCGACGCCATCGACAACGACCGGCGTGCCGTCTTCGTCATGCACGACCTGAACGAGTTCCCCGCTTCGCAGATCGCCGAGATGCTCGCCCTTCCCGTCAACACCGTCTACTCGCGCCTCCGCCTCGCACGCGAGGAGTTCCGGAAGGCCGTGTTCCGCATTCGCGCGGCGCAAGGCTCACGATGATCGATCACACCGACAACGATCATCCGGGTCCGATCGACGCGGAGCTCCGCTCGCTCCTCGACGACGCGCGCTCGCGCGATGCGCTGGATCCGGCGTTCGAGGAGCCCGCGCGCGAGCGGGTGCTCGGACGAGTCGAGCAGGTGCTCGATCGAGCTCCGGGCGCTGCTCGTGGCGGCTTCGGACTCCGGTCGGGTGTGATGGCCGTCTCCGTCGCTCTCATCGCAGCGCTGGCCGGAGGAAAGATCCTCGGCGGGGACCCCGGCGACTCGTCGGATGCTCGCGCCCCCGTCGCGAGCGCCATCGCTCCGCAGGTCGCCATCGATCGTCCCGGCGCACCGCCGACCGCTCCCGCGCCGGCCCAGCCGCAAGGCGATGCCGTCCCGCTGATGCGCATCGACGAGCTCCCGTCGCCTCCGACGCCTGCTCCTGCTCGGTCGAGTCGGATCGATTCGTCGCGCGGCTCCGCGCCCTCGGGCACCGACCTCGCCGAGGAGTATCGGTTGGTCGATGGGGCGCGCGCCAAGCTGGCAGCGAAGGACTACACCGGTGCGCTCCAGTCGGTCCGCGAGCATGAGAAGCGCTTCCCGAGCGGCCAGCTGAATCAAGAGCGCGAGAGCCTCTACATCCAGGCGCTCGTCGAAACGGGGCGCATCCCGGAAGCGCGCGAGCGAGCAGAGCGCTTCCGCACGCGCTTCCCGAGCGGCCTTCTACTCCCGACCGTCGCGCGAGCCATCGCGAGCAGCGCGCCGAACTCCGCGCCTCGCTGACGTCCTCTCGCGACGACAGCAGACCGAGCCTCTTCATCTCCGTCCTCACGTCAGGGTGCACATGTTCCCCAGCAGATACAGGTCGATCTTTGTCGTGACGATGCTCACGGGCTCCGCCGTGGCGCTCGCGAGCGGGTGCGCCGAGACCTCGATCGAGGTCGGGACGCTCGTCGATCAGGATGCGGGTCCGCAACCACCGAGCTTCACGGATCCGGACTCCGGAAGTGACGCCGATGCGCGTGCGCAGGAGCCCGTCCTGCTCTGCATCGCGACCGCGTGCCCGGCGCCGTTCGACACGTGCGGAACCGGCTACCGCTGCAGCACCAACCTCTCGAACGATTCGAACAACTGCGGGGAGTGCGGGAAGGTCTGTCCGGACTCGTTCGGCTACCTGAACATGACGTCCACGTGCGTGGATGGGACGTGCGAGCCGACGTGCGGCAAGAAGCTGGCCGGCGGCAAGTTCTGGAACTATGCAGACTGCAACGGCGTCGCCGAAGACGGATGCGAGATCAATATCTCCACCGATCCGAACAACTGCGGCGCGTGCGGGAACAAGTGCGCGGACGGCGTGGAGTGCATCGAGGGCAAGTGCGGACTCCCTCCCGGACACGCGCTCTGCTGGGGGGAGGTCATCGACGTTCGGAACGACGACTACAACTGCGGAGCGTGCGACAACTGGTGCGAACCACCCCCGGGCGCCGACGAGCTGCCGGACCACATGGTCTACGGCTGCACCAACGGCGAGTGCGGTCAGCCGAAGTGCAAGGACGACTTTGGCGATACCTGGATGGACTGCGACGGAAACCCGAACAACGGCTGTGAGGTCTACGTCGGGTGGGACTCGTCGCTGGCCGACCCGAACAACTGCGGCGCGTGCGGGAAGAAGTGCACGGGAGATCAGATCTGCGCGGTCCGCCAACTTGCGGACCGTCCGTCATGCACCTGCGAGAACCCGCAGGAGACACGGTGTGGAAGCACCGATACCTACGACCTCGGCTGCTTCGACCTGCTGAACGATCCGAACAACTGCGGGACCTGCTTCAACAAGTGCACCGCCTACGCGCGCAATACGGCCGCGTCGTGTCGGAAGGGAGTCTGCGAGTCCGGCTGCTTGCCGGGCTGGGGTGACTGCGACGGAGACCCGAGGAACGGCTGCGAGACCAACCTCATGGTCAGTGACGGTCACTGCGGCGCGTGCGGGAACCGTTGTGACACGCAAGCTGGTCAGCCGTGCGTCGAGGGCCAGTGCGCGATGACGGAGTGCGATGCAGGGAGCGTTGTGCCGCAATGAACTGCCCGTCGAAGAAGAATCTCATGGTGGCGTCAGGCCTCGTCGGCCTTCTCATGCTCGCCTCGGCGGTCGCGAGTTGCGCCGAGTCTGAAGCAGGAACGGAGGCGCCCGAGCCGACGCATCCTCTCCCCGATGCGCAAGCGGACCTCGACGCGGGCGCGGATGCATCGGCGGACGCCGACTGCCTCGGCGACGGCGACGGCGGCTGCACGACCCACGAGCTCACCTGCGCCGAGGCCGACTTCTGCGCGGTCACCACCGGGGTCGATAGCCGCTACGCGCTCCTCGACGTATGGGGCACGTCGGACAAGGACGTGTGGGCGGTAGGCTCGGGCGGCACGGTCATCCACTGGGACGGCTCCGCGTGGAAGGGCATCCCCCTCGGGCGGAGAGAAACGCTTCGCGGCGTGGGCGGCCGCTCCGCGAACGACGTGTTCATCGTCTCGTCGATGAACGTCGTCTTTCACACCACGGGCGTTCAGAACGGCAGCGCCACCTTCACCCTCGAGGCGCCCGTCGATCGCCAGAACCCCAACAACTCCCAGGGATACACGCTGACGAAGGTCTGGGCGGCCCCGACGGGCGAGCTCTTCGTCGGTGGTCCGGCCACGTTCACGTCGCCTCAGAACAGCCTCTGGCGTCATCATCCCGGCGTCGTTCCGAACGAAGGCGGGGCTTATCCCTGGGAGGCCGCGTCGACGTTCTGCACGGTGCAGCCGTGCTTCAGCGTCAACGCCATCTGGGGAACGAGCGCGAACGATATCTGGGTCGTCGGGAAAGATGGCGGCCTCCGCCGGTCGAAGGGCCCCGTCGGCGGCGGCGGCGCCGAGCAGTGGGACAACATCAGGACGACGCTCACGACCGCCGAGCTCAACGGGATCTGGGGGAGCAGCGCGTCGGACGTGTGGATCGTCGGCGATGAAGGGACGATCCGGCACTGGGCGAACGACGGCACGGAGCGTTGGGAGATCGTGGAGTCTCCCACGAAGAAGAACCTGCGTGCGGTGTGGGGGACGAGCCCGACAGACGCGTGGGCCGTCGGCGATGAAGGGACGATCCTGCACTGGGACGGTAAGGCGTGGAGCCTCGCGACTGCGACCTTGCCGGTCGGACCGAAGCCGCGCCTCTACGGCGTGTGGGGGAGCGGTCCGAACGACGTGTGGGTCGTGGGCGAAGCCATCGCTCTCCACTTCACGGGAGCAAAATCCCCGATGACGACGAAGGCCAACTGACGATGACCCCCATCACGAACCGGCGGATCCTCTTCACCACGCTTCTCGCCTCTGCCCTCGCCGCGCCAGCGATCGCTTGCTCGAACGGCGACGACACGAACGGCATCAGCGACGACGGACAGCCCGACGCGAGCGCTCCCGACGCGCCCGCGATCCCGAACGACGCAGAGGACGCTTCTGCCCCGGACGGCGACGCGAGCACGGAGGCCGGCGCCACGGATGCAGCTCCGCGCACGTGCTCCGAGGACGCGGTCTGCCATACACCGCTGCCTCCGAGCTCGTTCCTGAGGGACGTATGGGGCGACGGCGACGGCGTGGTCTGGGCCATCGGCTGGAAGCACCGCCTCCACACCAACGCCGACGGCGTCATCCTTCGCTGGGACGGCACAGCCTGGACAGAACATTCCACGATCCCGTTGCGCCTCAACGCCGTGTGGGGGAGCAGCCCGACGGACATCTGGGTCGGAGGCGACGGCGGTCTCTTCCACGGGACGGGCCCGTCCTCGGCCGCGATCACGTGGACGAAGGTGCGGAGCGAGCCCATCCTCTCGATCTGGGGCTCGAGCGCGAACGACGTCTGGGCCGTCGGTCACACACAATACTCCTTCAACGGGAAGGTGCTTCACTACCGAGGCGGTGGCGACGGCTGGGAGATCGATCCGATCTCGTCGCGCCCGGCCGCGTATCGAAAAGTGTGGGGCACGAGCGCCTCCGACGTGTGGCTCGGCGCGAACGAGTTCTCCACATGCGGATACGACCACTGCAACGGCACGCGCGCGTTCGCCCTGCACAGAGCTCCTGACGGTACGTGGAGCGAGGATGGGCTGCCCGATTTCATCGGCCTCGGGCAGGGGGGCGGCCTCAACCCCGGCAGCGAGTTCTCCGGCGGCGGTTCGATCACGGAGGGCAGCGTCTGGATGATGGGCAGCCGGGCGCCGACGACGTACGAGTACCCGACGTGGGGCCCCGTCACCGACGTGCTCTTCGTCGGCACGCGGAAGGCCGACGGCTCCGGCTACACCTGGTCCGACACGACGTTCGGGACGTGCATCGGGTTCGACTGCAAGGGCATCTGGTTCAATCGCGCGGTCTGGGGAAAGACCCCGAACGACGTGTACCTCGCCGGTGACCAGGGCCAGCTCCGACACTGGAACGGGACGAGCTTCTCCTACGTCAAGACCAAGCTCGAGAAGATCCCCTTGATGACCTCGTTCTACGCGATGTGGGGCTCGTCGAGCACCGATCTCTGGATCGTTGGCGACGAGGTCGCGCTCCACAAAGTCGACAAGAGCGAGCGCTCCAAACTCTGAAGCGAAGGCGCAGGTTCATGAACCGCCGAGAACGATTCTATTTCATCGTGGCAGCGCCGCTGGTGGCGGCGAGCGTGCTCCTCGCTTGCAGCGACGACGAGCGGCAAGTCTTCGAGGAAGCGCCCGACGCGGGCCCGGACTCGCTGCCGAGCCTTCCCGAAGCCGCGACGCCGCTCGATGACGCCGGCGTACCCGACGTGCGCGTTCCGGTCGATGCGAGCGACGAGCCCGTGGTGTGCACCGCAAAGCCGTGCGTCACGCAGCTCACCGGAGGCGGATTTCATTTCTGCGCTCTCCTCGACGACAAGACCGTCCGCTGCTGGGGAAACGCGTATCGCGCGCTCGGCATCTACGACGCGGGCGGCGATCCTTCCCCGGCGCAGCCGACCCCGATGTCGATGGGGCTTTCGGGGGTGGAGCAGATCAGCGCGGGGAACCAGACGACGTGCGCACGCCTGACGGACGGCACGGTGACGTGCTGGGGCGCGAACTATGCGAACGAGCTGGGCCTCGATCCGCCGAAGTCCGACTACGTGGCTCACGACCCCGCGCTCGTCGCGTTCGACGGCGGCGTGCTCGACGGCGTTACGCGGGTCGACGTCGGCACGACCGGGGTGGTGTTCGCCACGAAGGCCTCCGGAGAGCTCTGGTCGTGGGGCGACAACGCCGAGGACGTGCTCGGCCGAATGAAGGAGGCCAGAAACTACGTGGGACCCGGCCGGGCGACGGACTTCGCCGGCGAGAAGATCCGGCGCGCCGGAGGCGTGGTAGCTCGGGACCAGTACGGGACCGGCTTCGCCATCACCTACGATGGACGGCTCCTCACGTGGGGAACCTCGAAGTCGACGGTCGCGTATCCAGGTCCGGTCCCGATCGCCGTCGCGGGTTTCGAAAACGTGAGCAGCGCTGCGGGGATCACGGAAAACGTCTGCGCGGTTGCGGATGGACGCCTCTACTGCTGGGGGCTCAGCGGCACCAAGGCCTGCTCCGGGAGCGCCGACCCCATCATGAGCCCGCTCCAGATCCGGACGCGAGGCGACGCCCCCGCGCAGCAGGTCAGCGTCAATAGCAGCAACACCTGCGTGCGGCTGACCGACGGCACGATCGAGTGCTGCGGGAGCGACTCTTTCGGACAGCTCGGAACGGGCATCACCGACGCGGGACCTTCGGCCGCCTCGCCGCTCTTGACCAAGGCCACAGCGTTCACCGGGCACGCCGTTCAGGTCGTCATCGGCAACAGCACGACATGTGCGCTCGTCCAGGGCGGAGCCGTGCAGTGCTGGGGCAGCAATCAATACGGTGAGCTCGGCCAGGGCACGCGAGACAACGAACGTCATCCCGTACCCGTCACCGTCACGTTCGACTGAGGATCGAGGAGAATCGTCATGCGGTTGGATTTCACCGTCGCGTTCGTCTCGGTGTGCGCCATCGCCTTTGCGTCCGCCTCGTGCGCTGGTCAAAGCCGTTCCTTCATCGAAGAGCCGCCGGGCGGTCAGCTCGACACGGACGGCGGCGGCGCCGAGCCACCGCCGTCTTGCGAAGGCCTCCGCTGCTCGCGTGACCTGAAGCGGGTGGTCGACGGGTGCACGGAGGACGTCGTCCAAGAGTGTGGGCAGGAGAAGGGGTGTGCGAAGGGGACGTGCGTCGACCCGTGCACCGCCGCCGAGGTCGCGAAGGGATCGACCGGCTGCTCCTTCTTCACGCTCCCGCCGGACGAGCCCAACTATGGCGTCGGATCCTGCTTCGCGGCGATGATCGCGAACACGTGGGACCTTCCCGTGACCATCACGGCCGAGTACGGCGCTGCGCCGCTCGATCTCGGCGCTTCGCTCTTCACGGCGGACATGGTCGGGACGGACGTGAAGTACACGAAGCTCGAAGGTCCGCTCCCGCCGGGGCAGGTCGCTCTCGTCTTCCTTTCAGAGATCCGCCCCGCGCCCAAGGGCAGCACCGGCAGCTGTCCCGACGGGGTCGTCGGAGCGCTCAACGGCGATCCGATCCTCCATGGGACCACGGTCACGAAGGCGTTTTCGATCAAGACGACCGCTCCGGTGAGCGCCTACTCGATCTTTCCGTATGGCGGAGCGAAGACGCACTTCCCCACGGCGACGCTCCTCTTGCCGGCGTCGTCGTGGAGCACGAACTACGTCGCCGTGAACGGGTGGCCGATGACCCGCGACCGCTACGGCAACCCGATCGGAGCTCCGACGCTCCAGATCGTCGCCTCGTCGGACGACACGGAGGTGCGCATGCGCCCGAAGGTCGACGTCTACGACGGCGCGGGCGTCGTCGGCGCTGCCGCCGGGAAGACCGCAGTTTGGAAGCTCGCGCGCGGCGAGGTCCTCCAGATCACCCAGCCCGAGGAGCTCACCGGAAGCCCGATCGAGTCGACCAAGCCGGTCGGCGTCTTCGGTGGAAACAGGTGCACGCTCGTACCGGGGCCCGTTCAGGCGTGCGATATCCTCCAGCAGCAGATTCCGCCACTGTCGCAGTGGGGCTCCGAGTACACGCTCGTCCCGTACCGTGACCGGTTCGGAGGCCAGCTCGAACGCCGCGAGGTCGTTCCGTACCGCCTCGTCGGAGCCGTCGACGGTACGGTCCTCACGTACGATCCGGAGAGGCCCCGCGAGGCACCTTCGACCCTTCGCGCGGGCGAGGTCGTATCGTTCACGACCGACCAGCTCCTCGTGGTGAAGAGCCAGGACGCCGATCATCCCTTCTACGCGTCCGTCATGATGACCGGGGCGCTCTTCAACAGCGGAGCGTCCGCTCCGAACGACGGCGATCCCGACTTCGTCAATGTCGTTCCCACCGACCAGTTCCTCGACCGCTACGTATTCTTTGCGGACTACACGTATCCAGAAACGACGCTGACGCTCGTTCGCCGGAAGACGGCCAAGGGTTTCATGCCCGTCGAGCTCGATTGCCTCGGCGAGGTAACGGGTTTCCGCCCGCTCGGCTCGGCAGGTGAGTACGAGTACGCGTGGGTCGATCTCACGAAGGGCTTCAACCCCGGGAGTGGCACGTGTGGGGCCGGTCGTCGCGAAGCGAAGAGCGACGGACCGTTCGCGATCACCGTCTGGGGCATGGGCTACTGCGCGAGCTACGGCTACGCGGGCGGCGCCGGCAGCCGCGCGCTCACGCAGGTGGAAGCGCCCGTGCGCTGACGTCGGCCCCCTTCCGAAGGCGCCGTCGCCCCGCATCGCGCTGGTACGGACCGATCCGTTGGGCGCGATCGCGGCACACCCGTAGTGACGCGCCTCCGCGCTTGCTACCGTGGGGCCGGGATGTGGCCCCGACGATGCGGAGCTCTCGCGTTCGCTCTTGCTACGCTAGGTCCGGCGTCGGCGTGGGCGGAAGAGGCTCGAGCGGGACGCCTCTCCCTCGAGTGGTCGCGCGGGCCCGGCGCCGAGACGTGCATCTCCGGCGAAGACGCGACGGTAGAGGTCGAGCGCATGCTCGGTCGTCCCGTCTTCGCGCCTCGGGAGGAAGCCGACCGCGTCCTCCGCGTCGCCATCGAGCATACGTTCGAGCCGAGCCGATACGCGGCGCACATGGCGCTCTTCTCGGCGAGCGGCGAGCCTCTCGGCGCGCGCGAGATCGCGATCGAGGCGCAGACCTGCGCGGAGGCGACCGAGGCGTTCACGCTCGCGCTCTCGATCATGGCTGACCTTGCTCGGTCCTTGGACGAGCCCTCGCCTCCTCCGCCGCCCCCGCCGAAGGACACACCGCCTTCGCCCGGCCCGATAGCTCTGCCTCATGTCCCTGCGCGCAGAACTCCGTGGAAGCTGCAGTTGGCGGCCGGCCCTGCAGTGGTCGTCGAGCCGAGCCCGACCGTTGCGCCCGGCGGGCAGCTCTTCGCTGTCGTCGAGCCACCCAGGTTCTGGCCGGTGATGCTCGGCGCGCTCTCTTCGCTGCGTCCGCACTCGGCGCGCGAGGACAAGCAGTTCTGGCTCTCGAGCACGCGCATCGACGCCGCGCTCTGTCTCCCGCGCCAGCACGCCCAACGGTTCTCCGTCTTGGGCTGCCTCGGTCCTCAGATGACCGTCCACGCGGCGTGGGGCTCGGGATTCGGCGCCGATCGCTCGGGCTTGTCGGCCACCTTCGGCGGCGTGGTGCAAGGCTACGCGAGCTACGCCCTGACGCGAAATCTCCACGCATTCACCACGCTCGCTCTCGCGGGGACGCCGCAGCAGATCACGGTCGCCTTCACGGACCGGGCGGGGACGCAGCGAACGGCGTTCGAGACCTCGACCGTGAGCGCCACGCTCTCGATCGGGATCGCTTTCGAAGATATTTTGGGAAAGCCCTGACGACGCCTCCATTACTTCTTCGTGACGTCACTTGCGGAGTCGGTAGCCGACGGACTCGGTCGTATCGTCGGCCGGCGAGGCAAGGCGGAAGCAATGACTCCGCGTGAGCTCTTCGACGGGTACGCCCCCTTCATTTGGCGAACGTTGAAGTACCAGGGCGTCGCCGAGCGCGATCTCGACGACATCACCCAGGAGGTCTTCCTGATCATTTTCAGGAAGGTCGACGAGCTCGACTCGCCCCCGTCGATGCGCCCGTGGATCTACGGCATCTGCGTGCGCGTCGCTTCGGACTACCGCAAGCGTGCACGCCACCGTCACGAGGTCCTCGTGTCGGACGCGCCGGAGTCGACCACCGAGGCGACACCTTCGTCGGAGGCCGAGCGAGTCGCCGCGAAGCGGCAGCTCACCGAAATGATCCAACGCCTCGACGAGGACAAGCGCGCGGTGCTCGTCCTCCACGAGATCGAGAACATCCCGATGAACGAGGTCGCGCTCATCGTCGATTGCCCGGTGAAGACGGCGTACTCGCGGCTCGCCGCCGCGAGGAAGCACCTCACGACCATGTTGTCGAAGGCGAACCGCTCGGAGAAGTAACGTGGGAACGTCATCTGAAGACGAACGTGCGCTCGACGCGCTCTTGCGAGACGCGCGCGAGGAGCCTCGAAAGGAAGACCTCGCACGCGTCGAGCGGCGTCTGGGGCCCTGGCTCGGAGCCGGAGTCGGCGCGCCGACCTCCGTGCCGCCCGATCGAGGCAGGTCGAGCGCGACGCTGAAGGGCGTGGTGATCGCGGCCGGTGCAGGTCTGCTCGCGCTTTCGCTCTTTCATGTGCAGTCACGCACCGTCGATGCTCCAGCACCGGTAGCCGCCCCCACCAGCGCGAGCACCGGCGCTCCGGCGCCGGCCGCCCCCGAGCCCGAGTCGACGGTCTCGGTCGCGGATCTGCCCTCGGTCGACTTCGCACCGCAGCCTTCCACGCCTGCGCGTGACAAGGGACGGCCTGCGCCAGCAGGCGCGAGCAAGTCCGCAGCGGTGCGCTCGCAACCGGCTCAGCCCCTGCCGACACCTGCTCCGAGCGCAGTGGATGGAGCCGCCGAATCCGAGGCGAGCTTCCTCCGCCGGACGCAAGCCACGCTCGCGACGGACCCCGCGCGCGCTCTTCGGATGACGAACGAGCACGCGACACTCTTCCCGCGCGGCGTGCTCCTCCAGGAGCGCGACGTCATCACGATCGACGCGCTCGCGCGGCTCGGTCGAAACGACGAGGCTCGTGCCCGAGCCGAAGCCTTCCGCGCGCGCTACCCGCACTCCGCTCACGACAGTCGCATTCTCACCATCCTCCGAGGCATCGAACGATGACACGTGCCACCTCGAGGCTGCGCGCCGGGATGGTCATCCCGGGCGCCGCCCTGCTGTTCGTTCTGAGTGGAGCCGGCGCCGGCTGCGCGGACACGATCGATATCGGGACCGAGCTCCGCGACGCCGGCGCCGCCGAGAGCGGACCGGTGCTCGTCGCCCCTACGCCTGAAGACGGTGGTGAGGGCGGCGCGCTGCCCGGCGCACCGCAGAACCTCTGCATCGCGACGACGTGCCCGGCACCGTACGACACGTGCGGAGCAGCCGACCGCTGCTCGACGAATCTCTCGAACGATTCGAACAACTGCGGCGCGTGCGGGAAGGTCTGCCCCGAGAGCTTCGGCTACATGAACCTGACCTCCGCGTGCGTGAACGGGAAGTGCGAACCGTCGTGCCGCAAGAAGCTGCTCTACCCCAGCGGCTTCGAGAACTTTGCAGACTGCAACAAGGTCCTCGAGGACGGGTGCGAGATCAACATCTCGACCGACGATAACAACTGCGGCGCGTGCGGGAACAAGTGCGCGGACGGCGTTTCGTGCATCGACGGCAAGTGCGGATGCGACCCCGGATACATTCTCTGCCCAGACCCCTACGCGGCCAAAGGCAAATGCATCGACGCCCGGCACGACGACGCCAACTGTGGCGCATGCGGTAATCGTTGCGGCACGCCCGCCGACGCCGGCGCACCGCCGGACAACATGGTCTACGGCTGCGTCGACAGCCAGTGCGGCCAGCTCAAGTGCGAAGACATGTGGGGCAACACGTGGGCGAACTGCGACAACAACCTGGCGAACGGCTGCGAGGTCTATATCGGGACCAACGACAGCCTGATTGACCCGAACAACTGCGGAAAATGCGGGAAGAAGTGCGTCGGCGCGGATCAGGTCTGCACGGACGCGAACTACGACTACGTCGCGGAGTGTCTCTGCGAGAAGCCGCACGAGACACGGTGTGGAAGCAAGGATTGGGGGAACCTCGGCTGCTTCGACCTCCTGAACGATCCCGACAACTGCGGGACCTGCTCCAACAAGTGCACCGCCTACCAGGACAACACGGCGGCGGTATGTCGGAAGGGAGCCTGCGAGCTCGAATGTTTGCCGGGCTGGGGCGACTGCGACGGCGAACCGGGCAACGGTTGCGAGACGAACCTGAAGAGCAGCGGCGGCCACTGCGGCGCCTGCGGGAACCGTTGTGACACCCAAGCTGGCCAGCCGTGCGTCGAAGGCCAGTGCGCGATGACGGAGTGCGACGCAGGAGTTGTAACGCAATGAGCGCCCCGCGTTCCGAGAACGAGCTGCGCATCCACGCGGCGGTCGACTGCCCTTCGAAGAAGCCGGTGACGGCGATGCGAGGAATCGTGGCGGCCTCGGGCCTCTTCGGCCTTCTCGTGTTCGCCACCGCGGTCGCGAGCTGCGCCGAGTCCGAAAGCGCAGTCGCTCCACAAGAACCCCCGACGACGGTTCCCGAGGCGGGGAGCCCGCAGACCGACGCCGCCGCGGATGCTTCTGCGGACGCCGACTGCCTCGACGCGGGCGACGGAGGCTGCACGACGAACGAGCTCACGTGCGCCGAGGCTGACTTCTGCGCGGTGCCGACCGGGGTCGATCTCCGCTATGCGCTCTTCGGCGTCTGGGGCTCGTCGGACAAGGACGTGTGGGCGGTCGGCTCCGCCGGCACGGTCATTCACTGGGACGGGACCGCGTGGACGGGCGTCCCCCTCGGTCGCAAGGAAACGATGCGCGGCGTGGGCGGCCGCTCGGCGAACGACGTCTTCGTCGTGTCCTCGCTGGACGTCGTCCTTCACAGCGACGGTTTCAAGAACGGGAGCGCGACCTTCACGGCCGAGCCGACTCTCGATCCCATCGACCCCACGAATTTCATGGGCGCGACGCTGACGAAGGTCTGGGCCGCCAATACGGGCGAGCTCTTCGTCGGCGGTCCGGCCACGGCCGGCTGGTCGCCGCCGAACAGTCTCTGGCGCCACCATCCCGGCGCCGATGAGTATTCCACCTGGGAAGCAGCGTCGACGTATTGCGCGGAAGATCCGTGCCTCAGCGCCAACGACATCTGGGGGACCAGCGCCAGCGACATCTGGGTCGTCGGACAGAGCGGCGGTCTCCGCCGGTCGAAGGGCCCCGTCGGCAACGGCGGCGGCCCCGAGCAATGGACCAACGTGAAGACGACGGTCACCACTGCCAATCTCAACGGCATCTGGGGAAGCAGCGCATCGGACGTCTGGATCGTCGGCGACGGCGGGACGATCCGCCACTGGTCGAACGACGGCACGGAGCGCTGGGAGATCGTGCCGTCGCCGACGAAGGAGAACCTTCGAGCGGTCTGGGGCACGAGCCCGACCGACGCGTGGGCCGTCGGCGATGCAGGAACGATCCTGCACTGGGACGGCAAGACCTGGAGCTTCGCCACCGCGACCTTGCCGGTCGGTCCGAAGCCCCGCCTCTACGGCATCTGGGGCAGTGGCCCGAACGACGTCTGGGTCGTCGGCGAAGCCATCGCGCTCCACTTCACGGGACCGAAGTCCTCCGGGGCCCCACGTACTCGTGGGGAAGCAGACAAGGCCAATTGACGATGACCCTCCTCATGAGTCGCCGCATCCTGTTCCCCGCGCTCCTCGCATCGCTCTTCGCCACCTCGGCGATCGCATGCTCGAGCGGCGAAGACACGAAGGGCGTCAGCGACGACGGACAGCCCGACGCGAGCGCGCCCGACGCCGTGAGCCCGAACGAAGACGAGGACGCCGCGGCTCCGGACGGCAGCGCAAGGCCCGACTCCAGTGCCGAGCCGCCGCGTACGTGCTCCGATGACAACATCTGCCATACGGCGCTCCCGCCGAAGTCCTTCCTGAGGGACGTCTGGAGCGCTGGCGACGGCGTGGTCTGGGCCGTTGGGTGGAAGGACAAGCAGCTCCTCGCTGCCGACGGCGTGATCCTTCGCTGGGACGGCACCTCCTGGACCGCGCAGCACAAGGTCCCGCTGCGCCTCAATGCCGTGTGGGGAAGCAGTCCGACGGACATCTGGGTCGGAGGCGACAGCGGGCTCTTCCACGGGACCGGCCCGTCCTCGGCGCAGATCACGTGGACCAAGGTGCGGAGCGAGCCCATCGTCTCGATCTGGGGCTCGAGCGCGAACGACGTCTGGGCCGTCGGTCACACGAGGACCTGGAAGGACTTCTTCGACGGGCAGGTGCTTCACTATCGAGGACCGAGCGCGGACGGCGGCGACGGTTGGGAGATCGATCCGCTCTCGTCGCGCCCGGCCGCGTACCGCAAGGTCTGGGGAACGAGCGCCCAGGACGTGTGGATCGGCGGCTCCGAGTTCTCCACGTGCGGATACGATTTCTGCAACGGCTCGCGTGCATTCGCCCTGCACCGGGACCCCGACGGCGATGGCGGATTCACGTGGAGCGAGGCAGGAGCCGACTTCGTCGGGATCGAGCCCGGGAGTGGCATTCACCGCGGGAGCGAGTTCTCCGGCGGCGGGTCGATCGGGAGTTCGAATGTCTGGCTGATGGGGAGCAAAGCACCAAAGACGCCCATACCGACTTACGACGCGCTCTTCATCGGCTCGAAGGATGGAGCCGGCGACTACACCTGGTCCGAGGGAACATTCGGGACGAGCCAGGGGGGTCGCGGCGACTTCGGGCTCTGGTTCAATCGCGCTGTCTGGGGCAAGACCCCGAACGACGTTTATCTGGCCGGCGACTTCGGCCAGCTCCGGCACTGGAACGGAACGGACTTCTCGCTGGTCAAGACCACGATCGACGCGATCCCGGTGACGGCAGCTTTCCATGCCATGTGGGGATCGTCGAGCACCGATCTCTGGATCGTCGGCGACGAGATCGCGCTCCACAAGGTCTCTCCCACCAAACTCTGATGCGAGGCGCAGGTTTCATGAACCGCCGAGAACGATTCTTCTTCATCGCCTCTGCGCCGCTGGTGGCGGCGAGCGTGCTCCTCGCCTGCAGCGACGACGATCGCAGAGTCTTCGAGGAGGCGCCCGACGCGGCGCCCGACTCGCGGCCGAACCTCCCCGAGGCCTCGGCTCCGCTCGAGGATGCCGGCGTGATCGACGCCCGTGTTCCGTTCGATGCGAGCGACGAACCCGTCGTCTGCACCGCGAAGCCGTGCGTCACGCAGCTCGTGGGAGCGGGAAATCACTTCTGCGCGCTCCTCGACGACAAGACGGTCCACTGTTGGGGCTCCGCCGCTCAAGCGCTGGGCACCTTCGACGGTGGCGCAGCGTACGGGGCGGCGCAGCCGAGTCCGATGTCGATGGGCATCGAAGGCGTCGAGCAGATCAGCTCGGCGAACGCGACGACGTGCGCGCTCCTGGCGAACGGCACGGTGACGTGCTGGGGCGCGAACGGCTCGAACGAGCTCGGCTTCGATCCGCCGGCAGCCAGCTTCCAAGCTCACGACCCCGTGCTCGTCGCGTTCGACGGCGGCGTGCTCGATGGCATCACGCGGGTCGACGTCGGCCCCGGGATGGTCTTTGCCACGCAGGCCTCCGGCGAGCTCTGGTCGTGGGGCGACAACGGCGACGGCATTCTCGGCCGTATGAACGAACCCGCAGACTACCTGAGCGCCGGCAAGGCGACGGATTTGGCCGGCGAGAAGATCTGGCGCGGCGGCGGCGTAGGCTTCCGGTGGGGCTTCACCGGGATCGGCTTCGCGATCACCGAAGACCGACGGCTCCTCACGTGGGGAAGGTCGAAGCAAGCGGTCGCGTACCCAGGCCCTGTCCCCGTCGCGGTCGACGGTCTCGAGAACGTGAGCAGCGCGTCCGCGGTCCAGGACCAGCTCTGCGCGGTAGCCGACGGACGCCTCCATTGCTGGGGACGTAGCGGCCTCAAGGCCTGCTCGGGGACCAACGACGTCATCACGACCCCGCTCGAGATCCGCACGCAAGGCAAGGCTCCCGCGCAGCAGGTCGCCCTGAACTACGACAATACCTGCGTGAGGCTGACCGACGGCACGGTCGAGTGCTGCGGGAACGACAACCTCGGGCAGCTCGGAACGGGGATCACCGACGCGGGCGAGCCGGTCTCCGCTCCCGTGTTGACCAAGGCGACGGCCTTCACGGCGCACGCGGTTCAGATCGCCGTCGGCGCCACCACGATCTGCGCGCTCGTCCAGGGCGGAACGGTGCAGTGCTGGGGCGGCAACGCGGACGGTCAGCTCGGTCAGGGCACGCGCGATACCGAACGCCATCCCGTCCCCGTCACCGTCAAGTTCGATTGAACGATTGGAAGCTCGCGCCATGTGGCTCACACCGCGCCGAGCGAGGAGAGACGTCATGACTCGCTCGGCCTTCGCCATCGCGCTGGGTTCTTTTGCAGCCATCGTCGCCGCGTCCGCGTGCGCGGGGCAGGGCCGTTCCTTCACGGAAGAGCCGCCCAGGGGGGTGCTCGAGACGGACGCAGAAGCGCCGCCCCCGCCCGATTGCCAAGGCCTCCGCTGCTCGCGCGATCTGAAACGGGTCGTCGACGGGTGCACCGAAGAGGGCGTCCAGGAGTGCGGGCCGGAAAAAGGCTGCGCGAACGGCGCGTGCGTCGACCCGTGTGCCGCCGCGGAGCTCGCGAAGGGCTCGACGGGATGCTCCTTCGTCACGCTTCCGCCGGACGAGGCCGAGTACGGCGCCGGCTCCTGCTTCGCGGCGATGATCGCGAACACGTGGGACCTTCCCGTGAACATCACGGCCGAGCACGGCACGACCCCGCTCGATCTCGGCCAATCGGTCTTCACGGCGGAGACGAGCGGCACGGAGGTGACGTACACGAAGCTCGAAGGCCCGCTCCAGCCGGGACAGGTCGCGCTCGTCTTTCTCTCCGAGCTCCGCCCCGCCCCGAATCCCTCGGTCAATGATGTCTTCTCCGCCTGTCCGATCGGCACCGTCGGGGCGTTCAACGGCGATCCGATCGATCACGGCACGACCCTGACGAAGGCGTTCACGATCAAGACGGACGCGCCCGTGAGCGCGTACTCGATCTTCCCATACGGCGGAGCGAAGACCCACTTCCCCACCGCGACGCTCCTCTTGCCGACATCGTCGTGGAGCGGGAACTACGTCGCCGTGAACGGGTGGCCGATGACGCGCGACCGCTTCGGCAAACCGATCGGAGCCCCGACGCTCCAGATCGTCGCGACCGCGGACGATACCGAGGTGCGCATGCGGCCGAAGGTCGACGTCCACGACGGCGCGGGAGTCACCGGGGTCGCGGCCGGACAGATGGCCGTGTGGAAGCTCTCGCGCGGACAGGTCATCCAGATCACCCAGCCCGAGGAGCTCACCGGAAGCCCGATCGAGTCGACGAAGCCCATCGCCGTCTTCGGTGGAAACCGCTGCACGCTCGTCCCCGGGCCCGTCCAGGCGTGCGACACGCTCCAGCAGCAGATCCCACCGCTCGGACAGTGGGGCTCCGAATACGCGCTCGTCCCCTACCGTGACCGATTCGGAGGCAAGGCCGAGCGCCGCGAGACCGTTCCATACCGCCTCGTCGGCGCCGTCGACGGCACCGTCCTCACATACGATCCGGCGAAGCCCCGCGAGGCTCCTTCGACACTCCGCGCGGGCGAGGTCGTCTCGTTCACGACCGACGAGCTCGTGGTGGTGAAGAGCCAGGACAACGAGCACCCGTTCTACACGGCCGTGATGATGACCGGAGCCCTCTTCAATAGCGGTGTCGGAGCTCCGAGCGACGGCGATCCCGACTTCGTCAACGTCGTTCCCACCGATCAGTTCCTCGACCGCTACGTCTTCTTTGCAGATTACACATTCCCGGAGACCACGCTCACGCTCGTGCGCCGGAAGACGGCCAAGGGCTTCATGCCCGTCGAGCTCGATTGCCTGGGTGAGGTGAAGACGTTCCGCCCGCTCGGCGCCACCGGCGAGTACGAATACGCGTGGGTCGATCTGACGAAGAGCTTCACCTCGGCGAGCGGCACGTGCGGGGCGGGCCGTCGCGAGGCCAAGAGCGACGGACCGTTCTCGATCACCGTCTGGGGCATGGGCTACTGCGCGAGCTACGGCTACGCGGGTGGAGCAGGCAGCCGACCGCTCACGCAGGTCGAAGCCCCCGTGCGCTGAGAACGGGCTCCGAGATCGGCCGAGCTCCCGAGCGTTCGGAGATCGAGCTCGAGCGCACGACGCGCTAGACTCGTTTGGCCTTGCGCTGCCTCGGCCCTTTCGCTCACGCTCAGGCGATGCGGGACGACCGGGCGCGAGCTCCCTCATCGGGCATCGGCGCCCGGCGCCGTCGTGCGATCGCGTGCGCGTGCGCCCTCGCCACGGGCTCGAGCGCCCTCGTGTCGCTCGCGCAGCACGGGATGCCGCCCGAGCACGGGAAGGTTCGCCTCGTGTGGGTCCGCGGCACCGACACCGACTCGTGCGCGACGCGCGAGGAGCTGATGAGAAGCGTCGTCACGCGCCTCGGCTACGACCCCTTCTCCGAGGACGGCTCGCGCCTGGTGGTGGGCAGCGTCACCCACACGCGAGGTCGCTACGTCATCACGCTTCGTGCCGACGACAGCGACGCCTCGAGTCCAACCCGGCAACTCGAGAGCAGCATCGACGACTGTTCATCGGTCGGTCAGGCCGCGGCGCTCGCGCTCGCGCTCGACATCGAGGCAACCAGCCTCGCTCCCTCCCGATCCACCGATGCCGCCGTGCTCGAGTCTTCCGCTCCGCCGCTCGAGGTGGAGCTCGACGCCTCGGCCAAAAGCGAGCTCCGCACGAATGCCGTCGCGACTCCTGGCGCTCCGCGAGACGCCGGTTCCATCGAAGCGGGCATCAAGGCTCCGACGGCCCCCTCTCGACGTGGCGCCTCGGCATCCGTCGGCATGGCGGGCTCGTTCGGTCTGCTCCCGCGCGCGGCCGCCGGTGTCGACGTGGCGGGCATCGTTCATTTCGACGGGCCGCTCTCGTTGTCGGTGGGCATGGCCCACTTTCCCGAAGTCTCCGCGGACGACCCGAGGTTCTCCTTCGGCTCGACGCTTCTCCGAGCAGGAGCCTGCCTCGATCTGTTCTCGTCCGGCCCGGACCGTCTCGACGGGTGCGCTCACGCCGTCGTCGGGAGCACACATTCGGTGGTCGAAGAGCTCCAGCCGGTCGCGTCAGGTCCGAGGCGTTTCGCAGCGCCGGCGCTCGGCCTGCGGTACTCGCGGTCGTTCGGACCTCTCGTCCTCTCCGTGGGCGGCAACGTTCTCGCGCCGTTCCCGCGCTACCAGTTCGACGTGCTGGGCACGAATCGAGTGGCATTCGCCCCATCGACTGTGGCTGCGCTTGCGAATGTGGCGATCGGCGCGGGCTTTTGAGCGTGCCCGCGTGACTTTGCTGCCCGCATCGAAATTTCGAAGCGGAGCCGGGGCTGGCGACTAAGACAGAACGTGAACACGGCGCTCGCCGAACGGCCACCTGTGAGCCATGCTGGCGAGGTCCCAGCCGTGCCCGATATTGTCGAGCTTTATCGGCAACACCGCGCCTTCGTGTGGGGTTCCCTCTCGCGGCTCGGTGTTCGGTCCGAAGACCTCGAAGACGTGCTCCAGGACGTCTTCATCACCGTGCATCGACGGTTGCCGGAGTTCGACGGCACCCGAGCGAGCCTCCGGACCTGGCTGTTCGTCATCTGCCGGGGCGTCGCTTCCAACCATCGGCGCAGCCTGCAAACACGCCACGCAGCGGTCGCCCAGAGCGCCGCGGAGCCCCGGCTCGTCGACGACGTGAGCCCCGAAGAAGCGGCCGCGCGCGCCCAAGCGAAGGCTCGCCTCGACTCCATCCTCGCCGAGATGTCCTTCGAGAAGCGGATCACGTTCCTGATGTACGAGGTCGACCGAATGTCCACGGAGGACATCGCCGAGATCCTCGGAGTCGAGAAGGGCACGGTGTTCTCGCGCCTGCACGCTGCACGTCGGGAGTTCGAACGTGGCGTTCGACGGCTGCAGCTCCTCGATCTCGTCAAAGAGAAGGCCAAATGAGAGAGCCGACCGAAGCACCTCCTCGCTACGCAGATCTGGGCGCCTCCGAAGGACGGCTCCTCGACCTCTTGCGCACGCCGGAGATGAGCGCCGAGCAAATCGCTCGATGCGAACGACGCGTCGTCGAGCTGGCGAAGGCGCCACCCGCCCCCACTGCCACGGGGACCGGCGCCCTGAAGATCGCGGCCGTCGCGCTGGTCGTGGTGCCCCTCACCCTCTTCGGTCTGAGCGAGTTGCGAGACGTCGATCGACCGCTCGTCCGATCGGTGCAGGTCGAAGCCCCTCTCCCCGCCACGACTTCGACGCTGCCCTCGACGGAAGCCCTACCGACGATCGACGTCGACAGTCTCCCCACCGCAGCGGAGAGCGCGCCGAAGCTCGCCGAGCCGCGCACGACGCCGACGCCTCGCGCGCCGACCGACAGACTCGCTCGCGAGCTCGCATTGCTCGACCACGCGCGCGCGGTGCTGGGGACCGCCCCGGAGGCGGCACTACGCGACGTCGATCGACACGCGCGTGACTTCTCCGATGGGCAGCTCGTTGCCGAACGTGAGGTCATCGCCGTCGACGCTCTGAAACGTCTCGGGCGGATGAGCGAAGCGCGCGCGCGAGGCAAGGCGTTCTCCGAGCGTGCTCCCGGCACCTCCGCCGCGCGCCGCATCGACACCTTGCTCGACGGGCTGCCTGCCCATCCCTGATTCGAAGAAGGAAACGAGACATGCACCGAGCCATCGGTATTCTTCTCGGCGGGCTCACCTTCGCCGGGGTCGTCGCGGCCTGCGCGGTCAGCCACCAACCCATCGCGTTCGAGCTGCCCGACGGCAGCACTCCGTCGGAGCCCTTCTTCACGCCTCCTGCCGATGACGCCGGCGACGCCGGCCCCGGCGTCCCGATGAATCCGCTTCTATGCATCGCCACGGCGTGCCCGGCCCCGTACGACACGTGTGGAGCGGGCGAGCGGTGCAGCACGAACCTTTCGAACGATCCGAAGAACTGCGGCGCGTGCGGGAGCGAGTGCCTGGCGGACTTCGTCTACCTGAACATGACGTCCACGTGCGTGAACGGGGCGTGCGAGCCGCTCTGCCTCAAGAAGCCCGCCGGCGGCGGCTTCGACGTCTACGCCGACTGCAACAAGGTCCTCGAAGACGGCTGCGAGGTATCGCTCTCTACCGATCCGAACAACTGCGGAGCGTGCGGGACCAAATGCGACCCCGGCGTGCGCTGCATCGGCGGCAAGTGCGGATGCCCGCCCGGAACCGTGGATTGCAGCGGCCGTTGCATCGACGTCCGGCACGACGACTTCAACTGCGGAGCCTGCGGCAATGTCTGCCAGACGCCCGCGGACGCCGGGGCACCACCGCCCAACATGGTCTACGGCTGCGTCGACAACCAGTGCGGCAAGCCCAAGTGCATCGACGGGTGGGGAGAGACGTGGGCCGACTGCGACGGCAACCTGGCGAACGGTTGCGAGACCTTCATCGGCATCAGCCCCGAGACCGACCCGAACAACTGCGGAGCGTGCGGGAACAAGTGTGCTCCCCACCAAGTCTGCGCTGACATCGACATGGACTTCGTCGCGGAGTGCATCTGCACGAAGCCGAACGAGACTCTGTGTGGAAGCGAGCCGTGGGACTTCGGTTGCTACGACCTCCTGAACGACGTCAAGAGCTGCGGGACCTGCTTTCGGGAGTGTCGCGCCGACACGGAACGCCACCTGGTCGCGGCGTGCCGTAAAGGCGTCTGCGAGCGCGATTGCGCGCCCGGTTGGGGCGACTGCGACGGCGATCCGAGCAACGGCTGTGAGAGCAATCTCAAGACGAACGACGTCAATTGCGGGGCATGCGGCAATCGTTGCGATACCCAAGCAGGTCAGCCCTGCGTCGAGGGACAGTGCGTGATGACGACGGAGTGCGACGCAGGAAGGGGGCCGCAATGAGGACGCGAGCACTCGTGGCGACGTCGGGGATCCTCGCGCTACCGCTGCTCGCGGTCGCGATCGCGAGCTGCGCCGAATCGAGCGCAGCCGGCAATCCCCCCGAAGACACGATCACGGTCCCGGAGGCGGGCTCTCTCGATGCGGTCGCCGACGGCCCGGCCGATGCAGCCTGCTCCACGGAAGACGGCGGCTGCGCGACACGCGAGCTCACGTGTGACGAGGCGGACTTCTGCGCGGTCCCAACCGGAGTCGACAGCCGCTACGCGCTCCTCGGTGTGCGAGGATCTTCGGCCACGGACGTGTGGGCCGTCGGCTCCGCGGGCACGATCATCCACTGGGACGGCACTGCCTGGACCAAGGTGCCGCTCGATCGAAAGGACACGCTGCTCGGCGTCTGGGCGAGCTCCGCGAGCGACGTCTGGGTCGTCTCGTCGCTGAACGTGGTCCTCCGTGGCTCGGGCTTCGTGAGCGGCACGGCGACCTTCGTGGAGAGGCCACCGATCGATCCCGACGATCCTACGAACTTGAACGGCGCGATCCTGACGAGCGTGTGGGGAGCCGGTCCGGACGACGTCTTCGTCGGCGGTCCGGCCGCAAACACGTGGCCGCGGAACAGCATGTGGCGCCATGTTCCGGAGGCCGACGGAGACCCCGCCTCCGCCCCCCACGCCTGGGAGGGCGCATCGACCTTCTGCAAGGGCTCGAGGTGCGTCGACGTCAACGCCATCTGGGGAACGAGCGCGAGCGACCTCTGGATCGCCAGTAACTCCGGCATGGTCCTTCGCTCGAAGGGCGCCGTGGGCGATGGCGGCGGGGCCGAGCAATGGACCACCATCACGACGACGGTGACGATCGCCGACCTTCATGGCATCTGGGGGAGCAGCGACTCCGACGTGTGGATCGTCGGCAACGGCGGGACGATCCGCCACTGGTCCAACGACGGCACGCAGCGCTGGAAGATCGTCGCATCACCGACGACGGAGAACCTCCGCGCGGTCTGGGGCACCGGCCCGAACGATGCCTGGGCGGTCGGCGACTCCGGAACGATCCTCCACTGGGACGGCACGACATGGAGCGTCGCCTCGACGGCGCTCCCGCTCGGCCCGAGGCCGCGTCTCTACAGCATCTGGGGAAGTGGTCCGAACGACGTCTGGGTCGTCGGCGAGGCGGTCGCTCTCCATTTCACGGGAAAGAAGCCGACGCCGCAGGGAGAGAAATGATGAGCCTCGTCATCCACCGGCGCCTCGCGCTCACGGCGCTGCTCGCGTCCTGCCTCGTGTCACCCGCGCTCGCCTGCACGAGCAGCGACGAGCCGAACACCATCGCCCCCGGCACCGAGGACGGCGGCGCATCCGATGCGCCGGTGATTCCGAGCGATGACGTATCCGACGACGCCGTCGACGCGAGCGCGGCGGACGTCGACACGCCGCCGCGAACCTGCTCCCTCGACGACGTCTGCCACACGGCGCTGCCGCCGAAGTCGTTCCTGAGAGACGTGTGGAGCGCCGGGGACGGCGTCGTGTGGGCCGTCGGCTGGAACGACCGCTTCGTCACCGCGACCACCGGCACCATCCTTCGCTGGGACGGCACGAAGTGGGCTGCGCACTTCACGGCGGAGAGCAGGCTCAACGCGATCTGGGGAAGCAGCCCGACGGACATCTGGGTCGGAGGCGACGGCGGGCTCTTCCACGGAACGGGCCCGTCCTCCGCGGAGATCACCTGGACGAAGGTACGAAGCGAGCCGATCGCATCGATCTGGGGCTCGGGCCCGAACGACGTCTGGGCCGTCGGCGCGACGAGGACCTGGAGGTACTTCTTCGACGGCAAGGTCCTGCACTATTCAGGGCCCGGCTCGGGCGGTGGTGACGGATGGGAGATCGATCCGATCTCGTCACGCCAGATCGGGTTCCGCAAGGTGTGGGGAACGAGCGCCTCCGACGTTTGGATCGGTGGACTCGAGGACAACAACTGCGGTGACTGCTGGGAGGGCGCGCACGCGATCACCCTGCGGCGCCGCCCCGACGGCAACGGTGGCTTCACGTGGAGCCAGGACGAGCTTCCGGAGTTCGGCGGCGCCGGTCGTGGAAGCAACTTCATGGGCGGCGGCTCGATCGCGCCGAACAGCGTCTGGCTGATGGGCAACCTCTCGATGGCCCAGTGGAGCCCCTCCTACGACGTGGTGTTCATCGGCACGCCGAAGACCGATGGATCCGGCGACTACGCCTGGACCGAGGAAACGTTCGGGACCTGTCGCTCGGCGAGCGACCTCACTTGCCGGGGACTCTGGTTCAGTCGCGCGGTCTGGGGAAAGACGCCGAACGACGTCTACCTTGCCGGCGACTTCGGGCACCTCCGTCACTGGAACGGGACGCAGTTCTCGCTCGTGCGGACCACCATCACGAAGGTCCCCGTGACCGCGGCCTTCTACGCCATGTGGGGAACATCGAGCACCGATCTCTGGATCGTCGGCGACGAGATCGCTCTCCACAAGACCGATCCCACCCACCCCTGAAGCGAGCGCGAGAGTTCCATGAACCGCCGACAGCGATTCCTTTTCATCGGCACGGCACCGCTCGCCGCCGCAGTCGCGCTCTTCGCGTGCAGCGACGACGATCCGAGGCAACGCTTCGAAGAGAAACCAGACGCGGTCGCGAGCTTGCCTGAAGCCGCCGCTCCGCTCGAGGACGAGGACGGAGGAGTCGTCGACGCGCGCACGCCGGAAGACGCAGCGGACCAGCCGCTAATCTGCACCGCGAAGCCGTGCGTCACGCAGATCGTCGGGGGGCGCAATCACTTCTGTGCCCTCCTCGACGACAAGACCGTCCGCTGCTGGGGATCGGGCTACCGAGCACTCGGCATCTACGACGGCGGCAACGAATCGGCCTCGTATCAACCGCGTCCGACCTCGATGGGCCTGTCCGGCGTCGAGCAGATCAGCGCAGCCAACCTCACGACCTGCGCTCGGCTGACGAACGGCACGGTGACCTGCTGGGGCGCGAGTCAAGCGAACGAGCTGGGCCTCGATCCCCCCCGCGAGGACTTCAATCCTCATGGGCCTACCCCCATCGCGGTCGACGGCGGTGTCGTCGACGGCTTCACGCGCGTCGATGTCGGCGCAAGCGGGGTGGTATTTGCCACGAAGACCTCCGGTGAGCTCTGGTCGTGGGGCGACAACGCCGACTACGTCCTCGGCCGCGTGAACGAAGGCACGAAGTACCTGGGCCCTGGTCCCGCCACCGACCTCGCGGGCGTGAAGGTCAGCCGCGCCGGAGGCGCGACCTTCCGGAGCTACGGCGGCATCGGGTTGGCGATCACCGACGAGGGGCAGCTCATCACGTGGGGAAGCTCGCGGCAGATGGTCGCCTATCCGGGCCCCGTTCCGGTTCCGGTCGCCGACTTCGAGAACGTGACGAGCGTGGCTGCAACGACGGGCCACGTCTGCGCCGTCGCGGATGGACGCCTCTACTGCTGGGGACGCGATGGCGCCCTGGCCTGCACGGGCTCTACGCATGCGGCCGTGACCCCGGTCGCGATCGAGACACGCGGACGGGCACGGGTGCAGCAGGTCAGCCTCTACATTCGCAACACCTGCGTGAGGCTGATCGACGGCACGATCGAGTGCTGCGGGAGCGACGATCAGGGGCAGCTCGGAACGGGAGAGATGGACGCGGGAGCATTGACGGCGCGCCTCTTGACCGAGGCCAAGGCCTTCACCGGGCACGCCCTCCAGATCGCCGTCGGCATCAGCACGGTGTGCGCGCTCGTCCAGGGCGGAACCGTGCAGTGCTGGGGCGGCAACGAGCGCGGCGAGCTCGGTCAGGGCACGGCCGACGGCGAACGACACCCCACCCCGGTCACGGTCACGTTCGACTGACCGACCCACCTTCGAGAGCTCGCGCCGCGTGGCTCACACGCGCCGAGCGAGGAGAAACGCCATGACTCGCATGGGTCTCGCCATCACATTCGTGTCCGTCGCGGCCGTCGTCATCGCGTCGGCCTCGTGTGCCGGGACGGAGCGTAGCTTCCCCGAGCAGCAGCCCGTCGAAATCGTGCCGCCGGAAGCAGGTGCACTGGAGGAGCCACCGTCGTGCGAAGGCCTCCGCTGCTCGCGCGACATGAAGAACGTCGTCGACGGCTGCACCGGTGACGTCGTCACGGAGTGCGGACCGGACAAGGGCTGCGCGAACGGATCGTGCGTCGATCCCTGCACCGCCGCCGAAGTCTCGAAGGGCTCGGTCGGATGCTCCTTCTGGACGCTGCCACCCGATGAGCCGCTTGGGTCGGGGTCCTGCTTTGCGGCGATGATCGCGAACACGTGGGATCGCCCGGTCACGATCACGGCCGACTACGGCACGACCCCGCTCGACCTCGGCGAGTCCCTCTTCACGGCCGAGATGATCGGCTCCGAGCCGAAGTACACGAAGCTCGAAGGCCCACTCCCGCCAGGCCAAGTGGCGCTCGTCTTCCTCTCCGAGGTCCGTCCCGCTCCCAAGAAGCCCAACTTCTCTGCGTGCCCGCTCGGAACCGTCGGAGCGTTCAACGGCAGCCCGCTGGTCCATGGGACCGCGATCACGAGCGCGTTCTCCATCAAGACCGACGCGCCCGTGAGCCTGTACTCGATCTATCCGTACGGCGGCGCGAAGACCTATATCCCGACCGCGACCCTCGTCTTGCCGACCTCCTCGTGGAGCGACAACTACATCGCGGTCAACGGATGGCCCCCCTCGCGCAACATCACCTCGGGCGAGCTGGTCGGAGGTCCATCACTCCAGATCGTCGCGATGTCGGACGACACGGAGGTGCGCATGCGCCCCAAGATCGATGTCTACGACGGCGCCGGAGTCACGGGTGGCGGAGCCGGACAGCCCCTGACGTGGAGGCTCGCACGCGGGCAGGTCCTACAGATCACCCAGCCCGACGAGCTCACCGGGAGCCCGATCCAGTCGAACAAGCCGGTCGGCCTCTTCGGTGGAGCGAAGTGCACCTTCGTCCCCGAGAGCGTGATGGCGTGTGACAGCCTCCAGCAGCAGATCCCGCCGCTTGCGCAGTGGGGCCACGAATACGCCCTGGTTCCGTTCCACAGCCGACTCGCAGGCGCGGCCGAGCGGCGCGAGGTCGTGCCGTATCGTCTGGTCGGCGCCGTCGACGGCACCGCGCTCACGTATGATCCGAAGAAGCCACGCGACGCTCCGTCCGTCCTTCGCGCCGGCGAGGTCGTCTCCTTCATGACCGACGATCTCGTCGTCGTGAAGAGCCAGGACGCCGATCACCCCTTCTACGCGGCAGTCATGATGACCGGCGCGGTCTTCAACGGCGGCTACACCGCGCAGACCGACGGCGATCCCGACTTCGTCAACATCGTGCCGACGGAGCAGTTCCTCGACCGCTACGTCTTCTTCGCCGACTACACGTTCCCGGAGACGACGCTCACGCTCGTGCGCAGGAAGACAGCTTCGGGGTTCAAGCCCGTCGAGCTCGATTGCGTCGGTGAGGTGCAAGGCTTCCAGCCGCTCGGCGTGGCCGGCGAGTACGAATACGCATGGGTGGATCTCACGAAGAACTTCGCGTCGGCGACCGGCACCTGCGGTGCGGGACGCCGCGAGGCGAAGAGCGACGGTCCCTTCTCCGTCACCGTCTGGGGCATGGGCTATGCCGCGAGCTACGGCTACGCGGGCGGGACCGGTAGCCGGCCGCTCACGAAGGTCGAAGCGCCGGTGATCGTGAATTGAGCCATAGCGGTGCTCACTTGGATTGAGCGAGTTCGTGTGAGCCGACCGCTTCGAGCTTTCAGGATCGGCGCAACTGAGTTGCGCCTTGGCGCACGGGCGAACCGAAGGAGGCCGGCGCGCCCGTGCGACCTGCAAAGGAGCTTCAGGCTCGTGGCGAGCGCTTCACGCGGTACTGGAGGAAGACGACTCCGTTCTCGTACACCTTGGTGTCGACGAGCTCGAGGGCCGTCGGTCGATCCATCTTCGCGAAGACGGGGATCCCCTCCCCTGCGATGACCGGGTTCAGCTTGATCGTGATCTCGTCGACGAGATCGTGCTCGAGAAGGAGCGCGGCGAGCTTCCCGCCGCCACACAGATAGATGCCGCGCCCGGGTCGTTCCTTGAGGGAGCGAACCACGTTCACGGCGTCGTCGCCGACGATCGTGACGTTCGGATCCGCGCTCGACGCGATCGTCTTCGAGACGACGTACGTCGTGAGCCATGGATACGGGTTCGTCACGCCGGCCTTCGCGGCGATGTCGTAGGTCCGCCGCCCCATCACGACGGAGTCGAAGGTCTTCAGGGCAGCGAGGTAGTCGGTGACGTGGTCGCCCTCGCCGACGAAGAAGTCGAACGAGTCGTCGGGGCGAGCGATGTTTCCGTCGATGCTGGTCGCGACGAAATAGGTGAGGCGTTGCATGGAGGTCTCCGGTCTCGACGCGCTCGTGCCGCGTCGATTCAAAGGTTGTCGTTATCGATGACTTCGCGCGTGCGCGCATGTCGCGCCCCGGCTTCTCAGCGGGCGCGGACGAAGCGGCGGTCTCTCGGAGAGAGGAGGTTCAGCGCGAGTCGGTCATCGTCGGCGCGCGATGACGCGCCGGTCGACACCCTAGCACCGCTCGAACGGTGACGCCCTGCGGCAACGTCAACACGTGGCTCGATGCCCGTCAGGAGTGTCGCGGGCGTGAGCTCGCTCACGACACCCCTGCGCCGGTGAGGCTCACAGCTTCTTCAAGATGATGGGCCGCGTCGTGCTGATGGTCGGAGGCGTCTGGGGACCGGAATTCACGGGATCGCCCACCTTGATGGTGACCTTGGTGACCGCTTCGAGGAAGCCGTCGGAGACCGTGTAGAAGAACGACTCGGTGCCCTTGAAGTTGGTCGCCGGGTTGTAGGTGAAGCTCCCGTCGGGCTTCACCTCGACCTTGCTGCCCTTCCCGCCATTGGGCTGCGTGTGATTGACGACCCTCAGGTGGGCGATGAGATCGGGATCGGTGTCGTTCACCAGCACCCCGCCCGTCTTGACGACCAGGAGCTGGTTACCCGGGGTCGAGTACGTATCGGGGACGGCGACAGGCCGCCGGCTCTCTTCGCGGCTAGTGAGCGCGCGGACGATGAAGGTGCTGAGCGCGTGGTAGCCGGCGAAGTTGGGGTGGATCGTCCCCTTCGTGTTCTTGTGGAGGGTCGGCCCCTGGATTGCGGATGACTCGGTCGCGCGTCGAACCCAGCGCTGCGCGTCGGAAGCGCAGTAGCCGTGACCGCGGAACGCGTTCCAGACGCCCCCGACGAACTCGAATCCCGCGTCCCTGACCCCGGCGCGGATCGCGTTGTGGAGAAGCGGCTCCGCGTACGATTGGGCCCAGGTCGACTCGTACTTCGTCATCGAGAGCGCGAGCTGACCGGGCAGCGGGCTGATGACGTCCTCGAGGAGGTCGTCGCAGGTCTGGCCGTTGTCGTTGGTGAACGGGTTCGGGTACTCGAAGACGAGGACACGGTTCGCGAGCCCGGCGATCTCGTGGCTGAACCGCTTGTAGGCCGCGGGAATGCCCTTCACGTCCCGGGCGAAGCGTTGCTTGAGGGGGATCTGGTTCGGCTGGAAGCCGACGTTCTCGTTCGGGCAATCGGAGTAGAGGGTGCAGGTGAACAGCATCTTGCTGAAGCCTGCGTCGTTGATGCCGGCGCTCATGACGATCGCGTCGACCTTGCGCTTGTTGGCGACGGCGTGTTTGAGCTGGGCCACTTGACCCGGGATCATGACCCCGCGCTTGTCCTTCGCGAACTCCTCGATGCTCATCACGTGCTCGCCGGCAGGCGACTCGATCCCGATGTACGACCCGAGGATCCCCGAGCCGGCGTTGTTGAGCTGCTCGTTCTGCTCGTAGCCGTCGAACATCGCGCTATCGAGCGCCCACTCCTTCTCGAGCGTCGCCCCGGAGCAGGCGAAGGAGAGGAAGGTGACCGATGTCGTCGGGTCCATCCGTTCGATCGCCTCCGCCGCCAGCGCTGCCGGTGCCGACTTGGAGCGATGGCACTGACGATCGACCCAATCGGCAGGCTTGAACGGCGTCCCCTCGAAGATCCAGGAGTCGGGCGAGCCTTCGCCGGAGGACATCGAATCGCCGAGCGCCACGATCAGGATGTCGCGGACGCGCACCTCCCGCGTCTTCGACGAGATCTTCTTCCCGCTCGCGTCAGTGACGTCGAGGGTCACCGGATGGACGCCCTGCGCGGGGAACGTGAGCTGGGCGATGCAGCGCTTGCCCTTCTGCACCTGCCCGTTGGCGGTCCACGTGTACGTGTTGACGGTGTTCTTGCCCGCCATGTTCCGGTCCCAGTCGTTCTGGTCGACGCAGCCCTGAACGTCGATCGTCCACGACTTCGGGTTCACGTAGTCGGGGTCGTACGACTGCACCGAGGGGAAGCTCTTCTGGGGCCAGGTCTGAGGCCTCCAGGCCTTCACCCATCCACCGGCACGCGACTGCGCCGACCAAATGAAGCCCTCCGATGCCTTCGTGTACTCCGGCTTCGGCGGCTTGGGAGGCGACGGCGGAGGCTCGTCCAGCACGAACTTCTTCGGGCGCGCCGAGGCGTTCGTCGCGAACTGCGTGACCGCGAGACCTACGAGAAGCGGAGCCAGGAGCAAGCGGGCTCGGCGGAAGACACGTGCGGGCGGAAGAGCGGACTGCGTGTGCATGACGGCCTCGATGGCGGGTGCCGGGGAGTGGGTAGAGAGAGAGGGCCCAATCCAGGCATTGGTACAGGCCCAGGCCCAGGCTCCTCGACGAGCCTGCCCTTCCCTCGGTCACGCCCTTACGCACGGCACGGGCCATCCCATTGTTTCAACAAAATCCACCAGTTGCGACCAAAGAGACCGCGATCAGCGGCGGGCGCGCACGGACGATGATCGTGCGCGCACGACGAGGGCGAGCTGAGCCGTGCGCCGTGAAGCGAGCGCGGCATCGAGGCTCCCTACGCGGTCTCTTTAAGAAGCCTTGAAGGAGTCTTAAGAAACCAAAAATAACCTTTTGCGAATCAACCGGCGGCCGCGGGCGCATCCATCCTCCGTCAAGGAGGACCCTCATGCGTCATCGTTCGATGCTCTGCCTGTTCGCTTTCACTGCTTGCCTGGCTGCTGCGTGCAGCAAGGAGGATTCCAAGCCGCTTCCGAACCCGAAGCAGCCGCCCGCCCCGACCGCCCAACCGACCTCCGAGGCCTCGCTCGTGAAGCGCGGCGAGTTTCTCGTCGGCATCGGCGGCTGCAACGACTGCCACACGCCGATGAAGTTCGACCCCGCGCTCGGCATGCCCGTGCCCCAGATGGAGCGGAGGCTCTCCGGGCATCCCGAGGGAGGCCCGGATCCGAGTGCGACGCCGGGCAACGGCGACCAGGCCGTCATCGGACCGACGTTCACTGCTTTCCGGCTGCCGTTCGGGGTCGTCTACGCGTCGAACCTGACGCCGGACGACGCGACGGGGCTCGGGCTGTGGAAGGAGGAAGACTTCGTGCGCGCGATGCGCACGGGCAAGCACCGCGGAGCCGAGAGCGGCCGTCCGATCCTGCCGCCGATGCCGTGGAGCAACATCAGCGCGCACCTGAGCGACGACGACCTCAAGGCGATGTTCGCGTATCTGAAGTCCGTTCCGGCGCTCAAGAACAGCGTCCCGGAGCCGAACGTGCCGCCGCCGGTCTACGCAGCAGTCGCCGAGTCGCACGAGAAGCTCGCGGCGAGAGCGAAGAGCGCTCCGCGGCAGCATTGACCGCGCTCCAGCGGCGCTCGATAGCGCGTCCGAGCGGGTCGCAGTAGACAGGGGCATGGTCGACCTTGCAGGCGAAGTCCTGATCCTGACCGGCCCGCCGGGCTCCGGAAAGACGACGACGGCCCAGACTCTCGCCAGAGAGCCTGGGTCCCGCAAGGTGCACCTCCATGCCGATGACTTCTGGCACTTCATCAAGAACGGCGCGATCGCACCGTACCTGCCGGAGGCCCATGAACAGAACAGCGTGGTGGTCGACGTTCTGGCCAAGGTGGCTGAGGGCTATGCCGGCGGCGGATACTTCGTAGTTCTCGACGGCATCATCGGTCCTTGGTTCCTGCAGCCGTTCAAAGCACGCGCTGTACCCCTCCACTACATCGTCCTGCGCCCGCCGCTCGACGTCGCGCTCGATCGTTGCCGTGAACGCGACGGCGATACGCTGACGGATCCCGAACCGATCACTTCGCTCTACCAACAGCTCTCTTCGCTCGGAGCGCTCGAACGGCATGTTCTCCGAACGGATGGGCACACGCCGGAGCAGACGCTAGACGCGGTGATCGAAGCCGTGCAGAGCGGCGCGTTTCGGCTCGGCGAGCCTTGCGCCGCCTCCCAGGCGTAGCCGCGAAGCTCGAATACGAGCTCGAAGCCGACGGCGACCTGTACGCCGAGCAGGTCTTCGGCCGCGCGCACGTCGCGAGCCGCATGGACTTGCGACATCGGAAGTGTCCACCCCCACGTCGACATCGTTCGAGACTGCCACCCGAGGTCTTCAGTCGCTGGGCCTTCGCGAGCCCGACTCGGGCAAGTCAGCGTATACAAGCCGAGCATGGCCCCGAACACGCACTGTCAAAATTGGCCGGATGGCGGGACACTGTGATCGATTGGGCGCACGCTTTACGCGCACTCTCGAGTGCGCCCTTTCGGGCTACTTCACGATCGGTGGCGGAGCGTCGTTGACCGGGCGCAGGCCAGTCCCGCCAACGTACCCGTAACTCGAATCTGGGCCGACCCCCCAAACGGTCACCGCGAACGGACCGTTGCTGCGGGCCTCCTGGCGGCCGTAGCCACACTCTCCCTTCGCAGATTTCTGCGCGACGAAGCCGCTCGTCAACTGAACCCAGGCATACTCGTACTGGCCGCTCGAACCGAGCGGCTTGAAGTCCGTGACTTCACCCGCACACTCGAGCTCGACAGGCATGAAGCCATTGGGCGTCTTCTTGCGTACGAACGTCAACGTCGTGTCAGGGAACGTGAAGTCGGTCAGGAACACATACCGGTCGAGGTACTGATCCGTGGCCGGGACATTGACGTAGTCGGGATCGCCGAGAGTAATGTTGTCCGGGATCCCGCCGCCGAACTGCGAGCTGGTCATGTAGACGTTGACGTGGAACGGGTGCTTCGAGTCCTGGCTCTTCACGACAAACAGCTGGTCTGTGAGGAAGTCTGCGGATTGCCCTGCGTCGAGCGCCTCGGGAGCGCCTCGCGGTCGCGACGGCTCGTAGGTGAGGATCGTGCCGTCGGCACCACCGACGATCGTGTACGGGACCAGCTCGCGTGCGTCGGGGGAGGTGCTCGCGAGGCGCGGCTTGAACGGGACGGCGGCGTATTCGATCCCCCATTGCGACAGCGGGGGAATCTGCTGCTGGAGCATGTCGCACCATCCCTTCGGGCCCGGGAGAAACGTGCATTCGGAACCACCGAATACGCCGACGGGCTTGTCGGCTTCGATTGGGCTCCCGGTCAGCGAGCTCTGAGAGAACTGAAGGACCTCCCCCTTCGCCAGCGTCCACGTCTGGGCCACGCCGGCCGCCGCCCCGTCGACGCCTGCCGAGCCGGAGATATCGGCTGTTGGCCGGATGCTGACCTCCGTATCGTCTTCATTCGCGATGATCTGTAGGCTTCGACGCGTGGTCGCCTCCTCGAAGTGGGACGGGCTCACTGCGATGTAGCTCTTCGTCCAAGACGAGACGGGCAAGAGGAGCGTCGCGGTTGGTGTGAAAGACTCGAATCCGCCGTACGGCGCTACCGAGTAAGCCGCCACAGGGGCATCCGTCTTGATACGGAAGGCCTTCGTCCTGGTCGTGCCACTTCGGGTCGGATGAACCAAGAGCGCTGGCGTCACGTCTGCCGGGCAGCGGACCATATTCTGCCCTCTCTCCTCCTCGTCGTGAGAGAAGAACAGGACGGCGACCTGTCCTGGAGCGAGCGGTCCCTCGAGGAGCGCGTAGGTGGGCTTTTCATTCTTTCGATCGATGACGTACACCGATTTCGAGATGTCGAGCGCGCTGCTCCCATATTCGGCCGTTATGCTCACGCCGCGGTCCCACGTATTGGCGATCATTGCCGCAAAGCAGGGTCCGCGAGGGGGAACGGAGTTGACCGGATACACCGTCCAGAAGTCACAGCCGAGCGACCCCTGCGACAGGTCCGCGGCGGTGCATGCGTCGACGCACTTTCCTGCACCACATCCTTGATCTGCATTGCAGGTTGCGACCACGGTCTCGGCTCCCTCGCAACCCTCGAGCACCTGCTTCAGGTCGCGTGAGCAGCGGAGGCCACAGTCGGGCCGCACGGGCTCGGACGTGCCTCCGTCGGGCGGCAACGGGAATGATGAGTCGTCCTGGTGAAAGCCCTCACGGCTCGAGCACGCGAAGATGGCGAGGGCAACCACCATCCCGCAGGCAAGACGAGAGACGAGACGAACGGAGCGGTCAGGACTGTTCATCGGCCACCAGACCTCTCGACGAACGAACGGGATGGGCGGAATGCTCTTCGCTCTTCTCCAGCGTGTTGGACGCGGCGACGGAGACGAGCCGACTCCGGCTGGTAACGAGTGCGCTTCGAAGGAAATTCATCGACTCTGCCTCACGGTCTTCCGGCGGTGGTCTTGTGGAGCGCAATCTCGTCACCGACGATCCAGAAGTCGTCGCTGCTGTTTCCCCAGATCGCCCAGAACGTCTTGCCAACCGGAGCGCTCGTCACACGGATGTTGGCTTGCTGCCATTGCGTCCCGTCCCAGTGGCTGACGTTGCCCCATGCACCGACGGCCCACATATCGTTCGCAGCGCTGCCCCAGAACGCGTGCGTGGCGCGGAGGTGGGCTCCCGGCCCAGGTCGACGGTCGACCGTCCAGCTGAACGAGGCTCCGCTATCGCTGCTCCTGCCGCGCCAGATCAGCTGGGCATCGCTGTTCGAGGCACGGAGCATGACGCCCAGGTCCGGGCTCACGTTGGCCGCCGTCATCGGCCGCGCAAAGGGAAGAGAACCACCGGACGGGTCGTCCGGCAGCGCGATCGATGTCCAGCCGGTCGCTCCCGGAGAACGTCGAAGCACGCGAGCGAAGTAGCCCCCGGGCCGCCTCGTCTCCCGCCCATCGACCCAGGTGCCGCTCACAGCGCTTCCCCAAACTGCACGATAGGAGACTGCCTGCGAGGAGAGCTCCTCATCCACGGCCCAGCCCGTCCCTCCGGCCGCTGCATCACCTCCGAAATGGAGCACTCGGCCTGCTTGGGTCGGAGGGAATCTGTCGAAGATCTCCCGGCCGCCCACTGCCCAGATGTCGCTCGGTCCGGTCCCCCAAATCGACATGATGGGAATGGACGAATCGCCCGGCAAATCGCTTACGGGTGAGAAGACGAGCTCCTCCGAGCTCGGTCCCTGTCCACGAAGTACGGCTGTCGTAGTGACTACCCAGACGTCTCGGGGTCCACTGCCCCAAATACCGATGCAGTCTCCAACGCCCTGCTCCTGGAATTGCCAGGCGGCGCCGTCCCAACGGAGGATGGCACCTTGCACGCTCACGGCCCAGACGGTGCCCTGCCCATCGCCCCACACCCCGCGTAGGTCCTGGCCCTTCGGGACGACGCTGTGACAAAAGCCGTCGATGGAGCAAATGGGGGAGCCCGCATCGACGTCGGCGGCGGCGTCGGCGGCACCATCGAGGATGTCCTCCACATCCGTGTCAGACGACGCGTCGAGCGCCGGGATGATCGCGCCCCCATCGTCGCTCGTTTCCAGAGGAGAGGATGAGCCCGAGTCGGCGCAGGCCATGAGGCCGATGAGCGCTCCGGCTCCGAGAATGCCCGAGACCGCGGCGAATTCGAGCGCCTTCATTCGTCACCTCCAGCCTTCGGACCGCTGTAGCGGAGGACCACGCCGTCGCCGACGATCCACACGTCGTTCGGACCGCTTCCCCATACACCGCGGAGGTGGGGCTTGAAACCGACCGGAAGCTGGACGCTCGACGGTTCGAGCTTCGAGCCGTCGAAATGAAGGATCGTGGCGTCATCGCCGACCATCCAGATGTCGTTCGGACCGCTGCCCCACACGCCGTGGAGGGTCTTGGTGGTCGGTGACTCGATCTTCTGCCAGCGAGCGTCCCCAGTTTGGATGCGACGGATCGTGCCGTGCACTCCGACGGCCCAGACGTCGCTCGCGGAGCTCCCCCAGACGGACTCGAGCAGCGCGCTGGTCTGACTATCGACTACCGTCCATTCGAGCGCATCATCCATGATCGCGCAGCCCGAGCACCCAGGGTCGCAGTTGAGGCAGAGGTCGGCGTTGGCGGGCACGTTTGGATGGGGCCGGCCCCCACCGTAGGGCCTCCCATGAAGCGTCACCCCGCGTCCGAGATCGTCCCCCGCGGTGATCTCGCCGGTCATCCACACGTCGGTCGCCGAGCTTCCCCAGATGCTCTTGATCGTGTGTCGGCCAGGAAGCGGACGCCAGACGGCGACGTCGTTCGCCGCTCGCTTCACGAGTTGATTGCCGCGTCCTACGAAGAGGAAGTCGGTCGACTCATCCCACTCTTCCCATGGGACGGCGGTCGCCGAGAAGTCGAACGCGCTGCCCCCGATCCGCACGTCGCTCGCGGACGTTCCCCACACGGCGAGGGTCCGTCCTCGCCGCGATGGCACCTCGTAAGTCGGTCCCCAAGCGGTCACCTTCTCCCAAGCGGCGGCGCCATCCTTGAAGCCGGTTCCATGGAGGATGAGGTCGGTCGAGCTCACGACCCAGATATCGTTCGGACCGCTACCCCAGACACCGTAGAGCGTCTGCTGATGACCCGACGGCGTCGCCGTCCAGACCGCGCCGTCGAAGTGGATGATCGAACCACCGGAGCCGACTGCCCAGACGTCGTCCTTGCTCGCTCCCCACACGGACGTGAGCGCATGGATCGGCGTCACTGGCGTCTCTACCATGCACCAGGAGACGTTCGCGCACGATGGGACGACTCCCCGGCAATCGTCGCCATCACACCCCGCATCGAGGACGCCGGCTTCGACGTCCGGCCCGGGGACCGGTGACGTTCGGTCATCGTCGATGGGACCACCATCAACGTTCGTGGCGCAACTCGCGAATGACGCAACGAGTACTGCGAGTGGCAGCATCGACCGCAATGCGATCATCCGGGTCCTCCAGGGCAACTTCATTTCGTCTCGCCTCCGGGCTCACACTCCACCATCAAGCATTTGCCCTCGATGCACGGCTGACCAGCCGCAAGATCGCACTCGTGACCGCAGGCACCGCAGTTCGACGGGTCGCTGTTCACGTCGACCTCGCAACCGTCGGACCGGTCACCGTTGCAGTCCGCAAACCCTGGACGGCACTCGGTCACGCACAAGCCCTTCTTGCACGCAGAGACTTCGTTCGCGCGTCCTTCGCACCCGAGCCCGCACATTCCACAGTTGAATCGGTCCGTGAGGAGGTCGCGACAGGAACCTCCGCATTTGACGCGCCCGTCCTTCCCGCAGGCGTCGCGGCACCCCAGTTGGCCCGAATCGTCGTAGGAGCACTCCTGTCCCGGAAGACACTGAATCCCACACCCGCCGCAGTTGTTCCGATCGGTAGTGTCGGTCTCGCAGCCGTCGGACGCGCAGCCGCTGCTCAGGTCGCCGTTGCAATCCTGATATGAACCTTGACACTTGAGGCGCCCGCACTCCGCGTCCGCGCAGCCGTACACCGTGTTCGGAGGCATGTTCGTGCAGGCGCCCGCAGGGACTTCGCAGGCATTGCCGCACGTCTTGCAGTTGTTGTCGTCGAAGCGCGGATCGACGCACTTGCCATTGCAGTCGATCTTGCCGATCGAGCAGCCACACTGCCCCCCGATGCACCGCACTCCCGGTGCGCACCGATGGCCGCACGTTCCGCAGTTCTCCGCGTCATGGTAGACGTCCACCTCGCAGCCGTCGTCGAGGACATTGTTGCAATCACGGAAGAGGAGCGGACCATCGCCCGAACCGACGTCGACGACGCACACGTACGCGCATTCGCCGTTGACGCAACTGCCGGCCATCTTGAGGCCATCGACGAAGCTGTTGCATGAGACGCCGCACCCGCCGCAGTTCTGCGGGTCGTTCATCAGGTTCGTTCCGCATACGTGCGAAGGCGTCTCCGGGCAGGTCGTGTACGGCGCGGGACACTCCGTCCCGGGACAGAGCAGGAGGTTCGGGGCGTTCGCATCGACCTGCTGGACGTCCGCTCCGCCTGCATCAGGGTCGACGAAGCCGATCGGAGGACCGTCCGGTTGCTCGAGGAAGACGTTCTCTCGCTCGGCGCACGAAACGACGACGAGCAGGACAAGGGCAGAACCGGCGGAGAGCGCGTAGCTGCGCCGGCGGGGCTGAGGCATGGAGGGCCGAGAGGATTCGGCGAGAGCCGAGCCGGGTGGAACGCTGGGAAGCTTCATTGCGAGCCGTCTCCGAGTAGCTGCGCGATTCGCGCGCGGTAGATCGAATCGGGATGACGCGCGAGGAACTCCGTCCCGAGCCTGCGCGCCTCTTTCGAGCGCCCGAGGGCGATGAGCACCTCGACGCGCAGAACGACGGCTTCGTCACCGGTCCGCGGACGAGGGAAACGACGATCGAATTCGTCGAGCAACGCGGCCGCTCCCGCCGCGTCGTGCTCGCGAAGCGTCTTTCGCGCCCTCTCGAGCGCCGCAAGCTCGAGGGCCAGCGTGTCAGGAGCTGCGCTCGGCAGCGGGGCCGTCGCCTTCGGCGCGTCAGCGGCCGGGAGCTCCCACACCGATGTTCCGACCGCGGGCTCGACTGGTGAGGGCTTGGCTGGTGAGGGCTCGGAGATCACGTTCGTCTCCGAGATTGCCTGCGCCGGCGCAGGGCGCCTGTCCGTCGAGTCGTGGGTCGGCTCCGTGCCGGACTTCGGGCTCACCAGCGCGAACGCTCCTGCGCCGACCATCACGAGCGCCCCGAATCCGGCAGCGGTGAGCCCACCCCACGGGCGAAGCGAGCGTGGGCTGCTCGGTGCCTCTCCGCCGCCAGATCCGGCGGCGAGGACGCGCTCGCAAATCCGCCCCTCGCGCTCGGCTTCGTCCGCCGCTACGTCGCGGCGTGCGGCAGCGAGTAGTCGCGCCGCGTAGTCTCGATCGTCGGCGCTCATCGCGTCGCTCCTTTCTCTTCCGCCGCACGGGCACGCGAGGCGAGTTTCTCGAAGACCTCGCGCGCGCGGCGCAGCCGAGAGGTCGCCGTGCCGACGGGGACCTCGAGGATCTCCGCGGCTTGCGGTATCGAAAGCTGCTCGATCTCGCAGAGGGTGAACACCATTCGCAGCTCCAGAGGCATCGCCGCGAGGAGCCGATCGAGGAGCTCGAGGTCTTGCTCGTGGCTCATCTCTTCTTCGGGATTCGGATGCACCCGCTCGAACTCTTCGAATGCGGGCTCCAGCTTCTCTCGCCTGCGGGAAAACGAGCGCTGGCGCGCGAGGACGACTCGGAACGCCGACTGAAGGAGGAACTGCCGCTCAGCGTTGGTGTGGATCGACGACGCCTTGCGGTGGAATGCGAGGAAGGCCTCTTGAGCGACGTCGTCGACCTCGAACTCCGGCACGCCCAAGCGACGGATCGCGCGACGGAGCGAGCGGTAGTTGGTCGCTACGGCATTCCGAAGCCTCTGTTCCTGCAGCCGGAGCTCAAGAGGATCTTCGAAGGTCATCGCCATCCGAGCGAGGAGCATTCACCGGCGGAACTGCCGAGAATGCTCGAATCGATCTCGAAATCGTCCGGGGGGGGGCGGAACCTTCCAGCTTCGTCTCAGAAGAGCGGCACGACGAGGCCAAGCTCTACCGCAACGCCAACGCGCGGAGTCGTGTAGGCGAGCCCGCTGAGGGTGCGAAAGTCGAACGGCAGCAGGGGGGCGAAGACTCCCCCGGATGTCTCGAGCTCGACCGTGTGCCCGAGACGCGTGCGCAGTCGACCAACACCACCGAGGGAGATCCACGGCCGTACCCTCGCGGCCCCCCCCGCCGCTCCGTCGAGCGCGGCTCGTTGCAAGCCAAGCTCGCCTGCAGGGCAGAGGCTCGCGAGCAGCGTCGGCGCCAGCTCGGCCCACATCGGGCAGACGTCGAGGCGCGTCCATCCCATACCGAGCCAGAGAGCTCCACCTCCGAAACTCTGCGGGATGACGCCACCGACATTGAGGCTCGCCCGCAGCGACGTCCGCCATGTTCGATGGATCTCGAGCTCGGCGAACGCCCCTAGGTACCGGACGAGGCGGGTGCCGGCAGCGTCCTCTTGCCCCAGAACGAGCCCGAGCAGATGCCGGTGATGCTCCGCCTCCGCGGGTGCGATGACTGCGGGCTTCGCCACTGGTGACCGCATCGGCACGCCCGTCGGCCCAGGCTCTTCTCTCGGCGGCGGCCCTTCGGCCGCGAGCGGTTCTTCTTCAAGGTCCTTCTGCACATCCTTTCGGCGGTGCTCGAAATGGGCGTCGAGCGCGATGGCGGAGAAGAGAGCGAGGCCGCGCACGACGTCCTCACAGCGATCGGCGATGACCTCTCGCGCCCCCTCCTCTTTGCTGGCGACGAGCGAAACGCGCCCGCGATGCCCCCGCTGGTCTCGCGTGATCCGAACGAAGAGGGTGAGGGACGCCGCGGGGTCGAAGACGACGTCCGAGTGCGGCGCGAGCAGCATGGCGAACTGGTTCTCGTTCGGACACGCGTTTGGCGCCGAGTACACGAGCCGCGCGCGAGGTCCGTTCCCTGCCGCGAAGGTGGGGGTCGGCGAGAGCAGTACGGCGATCACAACCGCGACGAACCGCGAGCGCGAGCTCGAGCGGCGCCTGCCTCCCGTCTTGCTGGCGTGCTGGTCGGCGATCAAGCTCGATCATTGGATAGCAGTATGGGGGTGCTCCGTGCGGAGATCCTCTTGGCGCTCCGGAGAGCATGAGCTAGTCGCCGACTCGATCCCTCCAATCAACCGACGAACGAGATCCGGTGTGGAGCGGGCGATCGGCGCCGAGCGCCTCAGAAAGTCCCCTGCTTGCACTCGGGCCCGCACGTGGGTCCGTTCGGGTAGGACGTCTCGTAGCTCGCGACCGTTCCCGAGCGTTCGGCGATCGTGATGGAAGCGCTCGCATCCAGGATGCGCACGGTGAACTCGTCACCATCCAGCAGAGGCTCGTCGAATGCTGGCCTGTACTGGACCTGAATCCGCACGCTCGATGGGCTGATCTCCACGCGAGGGTCACAGCCGGCGTACGCTCCACCGCCGGCCCCACGGCACAAGAGGAGATCGTTCGACTCGAGCCTCAGTGTCGAATGAGCGCAGCTGCCGTTCCGACACACCTCGAGACGGGTACCGGTGAGGAGATGGGCGGAGACCACCGGAACGTCGATCTCTGCGGTCACCACGTCGCTGCAACCGACGAGATTACAATCCTCGTCCGGCGCGCTGTTGCTCTCTGGACCTGGACCTCCACACGCCAGCAATACGCACGCGACCGCGGCGAGGAGACGATCTCGATGCACTGCAGCAAACACGTTCGTCAGCTCCTCTCGTCTCGTCAGGGAGTCGGGATGATCTGAATGCCGAGGCCCGCTCGCCCACGGGGCCCGTTCCGCCAGCCGAGTCGAAGGAGCGGACCTCCGGCCGAGCCGACGATCTCACCCGGCGAGAACCGGTTGTCGCGCATGGGCAGGTTGTCGACTTGCAGGGACCGTCCCTCGGCGTCGAAGACCGCCAGCATGTCCGGATAGTCGGTAACGCAGGTCCCCGAACCGCACGGCGTCATGCCGGAGGGCGCCTGCATGAAGTGGTCGGCTCGCGACGGCCCGTATCGACCGAGGACCTCGCCGTCCGAGCTCACGATCCAGCCCTGCTTGTCGAGCGACAGGTTCGTCCCGGTCTCGACGATATGGAGCTGCTCCGCGCGGTCGGCGACGATTCCTCCGATCCACCGGCCCTCCGGAAGCTCGGCGGGCATCGCAACGACCTCGCAGCTCTGGCCGGAGACGAGCACCTTCGCGAGCTTCGGCTCCGTGGTCCTGTCCCAGACGACGTAGCCCGTCCGCCCGCCCGGCGCCATCGCGAGGAGCGCGTGATCGCCGAGCGTCACGTCGCGCGGCGTGCAGTCGACCGCCGGCCCCGGCGAAATCCTGCGGACGACGCGCGGTCCGAGCGCGAAGACGGCGCCGTCCTCCGTCGCGCTGATGGCCGAGAGATGCGCGTGCACCTCGCCGAAGCCTTCGTCCCGCGCGAAGCCGCACGGTTCGACGCCTGTCATCCGGTAGCGACGTACGCGCGCGACGTTTTCCTTCGGATCGCGCGAAGCGACGTAGAGCTGCGTGCACCCGTCCTTCGTCGTCGTCCACTGGTGAACCGGCTCGTATTCGCGCTCTTCGGCGGGCGACGCGCAATACGCGGTCGACGACGGCATGCCCGTCACGCATGGCGCGCGAGGATCGGTGCTGGCTCCGCTTCGCCAATCCGGATCGTCGGGCACGACCTCGCCCATCTCGACTGGACCGCCCTCGCACGCGAGCAGGCCCGCGGTGGCGACGGAGATGGATACGACGAAACAGGTACGGACGCGTGCGCCCCACGCCATGAGCGAGCGGCACTGTATGCGAAACGAAGCGTTGTCGGTTCTCGAAATACTAGCTCGACCGTTTTGATGCGCGCATATCGTCGCCGCTCCGTCAGCGAACCTTCGTGATGCGTTCGTCGCCGACACGCGAGCAATCGCGACCGTCGTGACGGCGCGAGATGTCCAATCATCGACAACGTTTCGCCTTTGGAGCTAGCGTCCATGCCATGAAGCTGCCGCTCGAAGGGGGATGTCGTTGTGATGCCGTCCGCATTCGCGTGACCGAGGCGCCGCTCATCACGTTCGCCTGTCATTGCAACGGTTGTCAGCGCATGTCTTCGAGCGCCTTCTCGCTCACCGCGCTCTGCCTCGCTTCGGGATTCACGGTCACGAAGGGAGAGCCGGTCATCGGCGGACTTCACGGAGAGGACGTGCAGCACTACTTCTGCGGGCATTGCATGACGTGGATGTTCACGCGTCCCGCTCCGCTCCCGCACATCGTGAACGTGCGGCCGACGATGTTCGACGATCACGCCTGGTTCGCACCGTTCGCGGAGACCTTCACGAAGACGAAGCTCCCGTGGGCGCAGACCGGCGCGGTGCACTCGTTCGAAGAGTTCCCACCGATGGATGCGTTCGAAGACCTGGTGAAGGCGTACGCCGCGCAGCAGAAGCCCTGACGGAGCTCCTGCGGGCGCACCGCTCGGCGTGTCAGCGTGATGTTCGCGCGCGCACCAGCGTCGACCTCGAGCGATGTGAAGAGGCGGAGACGCTGAGTGGCGCACCGCTCGCGCAGCTCGGCACGATGACGGCCGCCTTCGCGTCCGCGCGCTCGGACGACGAGCCTCGCGAGCCCGAAGATCCTGGTCCGTCAGTCATCCGCAGCGGCTGCTCCGCCACCATCGCCGGCGTTCGATGGCGCGGGTCGGTTCTCCGGCGGTAGCGACGGCACCTGCACGTGGACCCGAAGCCAGAAGTCGGAGCACGTGTCGTTCTTGAGGATGAAGCCGTTCGGCCGAACGTTGGAGATCTTGACCGCGTCCCCCGAGCCCGGCGTGGCGTCGCTCAGGTTCGGATCCGAGGTCACGCTCAGATACGGGGCGATGAGCATCGGTGTTCGACCTCCTAGCGCCGTGATGTCGAAGCTGTAGAGCCGCTGGCGAGGATACCAGAGCCAGATGTCGTCGAACCCGCTCGACTCCCACGAGCGCTCGTCGAGCATGCGGCCCTGTCCGGCCTCGACACCAAACGTCTCGGTGTTGCCGTCACAGTTGCGCCCGTAACAGCCGGGCGCGAGGAGCACGACGCTGCTGATTGCGAGCCAGAGCGCGCCCAGCGCGAATACGCGTCGGCGAGAGGACCTTTGCGGACAAGAAGGGGTCAAGGAGAAGGAAGGTACGTGCATCGCGCGGAGCATACCGTCGCCCTCGAATGATGTAGCTCGTGTCCGCTGGCCCTTCTGCGGTCTCAGGTTCCGCAGCCCGTAGAGCCTCGGCCGCCGGCGCAGCGCGTTCACGTGCGCACTCAGGCCGTGCGCGCACGTCCACGGGGAGTGCGCGCACGACGTCACGAGCGACGAGACTCACGCGGATTCATGCAGTTCGCACCGGTCGGCGTCTGGCGTGAGGGTTGCTCATGTCCCTCGGCATGGAACCCTGCTTTCAGGCCATCAACGGAATCTCCCTCGAACGTTACGCCGACCTCGGCGCCGCCACTGCCGATGTCCTCGATGATCAGGCGAAACTCGCCGAGGTCCTGGCGTCCGAAGGCGTAGGCGCCTCCGACTGGGACGCCGCCAAGAAGGGCTGGACCGCGCGCATGCAGGCGGGCGGCGTCGTGCCGGGCGCTTCGGTCCTCGTCACCCACCCGGCGAACCGGCAGAAGTACCCGGCCCGCGTCCTTTCGACGGCTCCGGAGCAGACGCTCGTGCAGTTCTCGAACGGCGCGCAGCAGTGGGTCCCCGCAAGGGCGGTGGAGCGCGCATGAGCCCGCCCGTCTACACGTGCCACGGTTGCGGTGCGCAGCTGTCGCTCGACCATCTTCGCGGGACGGACTGCCCGTACTGCCGCGCCGCGTTTCCTCATCACGGCCGCGCTCATGCCCGTTCGTTGGAATTCGAGCGAGCTCGGCCGAACAAGGAATCCAAGGCCGCATGGACCATGCTCGAGCAGGGCCAAGCGGCGACCGTCGCACGACTCGCTGCGGGATGCCCGACAGCAGCACGTTTTGAAGGGCCTAAGCGCCTGTTTTGACGTCGGGGAGACCGTCGAACGCGTACCGCGGGCCCCGTGCGCGTGACCAGCGTCAGGCAGTGAGCTCTTCTGCGTGGCCCGGCCCCTTCGCGAAGAAGACGGCTCGTCGGAATCCAAGTGCGGGACTCGAAGCGCCCGTGCATGTTCCCCTGAAACTTGGAGTCGCAACAAATTCGCCAGGGGGGACTCTGGCTCTGCGCCGTCGCCGCGACGGTGCTCGGCTGGGCTTGTCAGGACGCCCCGGCGGTCGCCGAGACCAAGCAGGCCCTCTGTCGTCCGCCGAGCATCGCGCCGGCATTTCGCGTCGTCGACGCGTTCCCCGGCGTCAGGTTCGATCTGCCTCTGAGCGTGTCGCGTGTCGGGTCGGACTATCTGGTCGCCGGACAAGGCGGCACGATCGTGCGCGTCACGCGCAGCGGCGATGCTTGGATACGCGAGCCGTTCCTCGACGTCAGCAGCGAGCTCGCCGAGACCGAAGGCGAGTCCGGTCTCATCGGCTTCGTTCCCTCGCCCGACTACGAGACACGCCCCGAGGTGTTCATCGCCTACACGGGCCGATCGACGGTCGAGGGCTCGGTGTTCCGCACCGTCCTCGCCCGACTGTCGAGCACCGACGGAGGCCGAACGATCGATCCGAGCACGGAGGAGCCCGTCTTGACGCTCGAGCGGGACGTGAAGGGGCACAACGGCGGCAGGCTCGTGTTCGGGCCCGATCGCCATCTCTACGTCGGCATCGGCGACGGGTCGTGGGGAGACCCGCTCCATCGCTCGCAGGATCCGAACGAGCTCTTCGGCAAGGTCCTCCGTCTCGACGTGCTCGGCGCGCGCCCGTACGCCTCGCCCCCGGACAACCCCTTCTTCGGAGGCGGCGGCCGGCCGGAGGTCTGGGCGTACGGATTCCGAAACCCCTGGAGCTTCTCCTTCGACCCAAGCGGTCGCCTCTGGCTCGGGGACGTCGGGCACGAGGCCTGGGAGGAGGTCAACCTCGTGACGAAGGGCGGCAACTACGGCTGGCCGGTCCGCGAAGGCAGACACTGCTTCCAGTCGCCGCCGTGCGACGTCCCCGGCGCGATCGAGCCGGTGTTCGAGTACGGCCACGTCGATGGGTACGCAGTCACCGGCGGCGTCGTCTATCGAGGCAAACATCCCGCACTCGCCGGCTCGTACGTCTTCTCCGACTTCATGACGGGAAGGATCTGGGCGCTCGATGCTGAGCAGCCGAGAGACGCTCGGATGTTGCTCGACAGCGCACGCAACATTTCCGCGTTCGGAGAGGACGAGAACGGCGAGATCCTCCTCGTCGACTTCGGCGGCCAGATCGTGCGGCTCGAGGCCTCCGAGGCGGAGACATCGGCGTCGGCATCCCTGGCCTCCCTCGACTGCCTGGATCCGAACCGCGACGGCGAGGTGCATCCGGCGTTCACCTCGTACGACGTCAATTCGCCGCTCTGGTCCGACGGGCTCGACAAGCGACGCTGGTTCTCCCTCCCCCAAGGCGCGAAGATCCACGTCGCCGACGACGGGAAGCTCGATCTCCCCGTCGGCTCGATCGTGCTCAAGGAGTTCGCCGCCCACGGCCGCCGGATCGAGACGCGCATGCTCACGCGCGACGCCGAAAACGGCTGGCTCGGCTACACGTTCCAGTGGAACGACGCTCAGACCGACGCGGTCCTCATCGACGACGCGGTCACGGTCGATGTCGACGGCTCACCATGGACGCTGCCGAGCCGCGGGCAGTGCTCCGCGTGCCATCGGAGGGCGGCCGGGACGCTGCTCGGCTTCGTCCCGGAGCAACTCGAACGGGGTGATCAGCTCGACAGGTTCGCGCAGAGCGGCCTGCTCGACAGGCCCGTCGATCACGCCTCGATCACGCCGCTCGTCGATCCGTACGACACCTCGCTGCCCGACGAGCCGCGCGCTCGCAGCTACCTCGCCGCCAACTGCTCGTCCTGCCATGGCGGAGCCGGCAGCCCGCATGGCGTCATCGATTTCCGCGCCTCAATCCATGTGTCCGCGATGTTCACGCTGTGCCACCCCGCGCGGATCGCGCTCGAAAGTCAGGACAATGACGAGGTGCAGCCGATCCACATCATCGCGCCGGGCAACCCGACAGGCTCGGCGGTCATCCAACGGATGAGCCGTACGGATAGCGGCCGCATGCCGCCCATCGGGCGCAACCGCGTCGACTTCGCCGCGCTCGACGTCGTCTCGTCCTGGATCGGCTCGCTCTCCGAGTGTCCGTGAACGCACGGCGCGCGCGCACGCCACCTTCCCGCGCGTGCACACCTCGACCCGCGGCGGACGTCGCGCTCGATTGGGGGCCAAGACGTGGATCAGTTCCGCCCCGACGTGCCGAAGAAGCGACGGTGCTTCGCCTGCAAGTGGCACCCCATGCATGAGGCGATCTTGCCTGCCGACGTGATCTCCCCCGCCGGCGTGAGCGTTCCGTAGACGAAGCCCTCGTCCGTCCCCGGCGTGCCCTTCGGCTTTTCGAGGACGACGTAGAGACCAGCGAGCTTCGACGCGCGGTAGATCCTGCCGTCGTCCGCGCGCGCGTACGGCTTGAAGTGGTCGGCATCGACGTTGCCAGCGTTGCCACTGATCCCGCCGACCGGCACGCGCGGATCTTCCGCCGGCCCCGCGTCGGGCACGAGCTCGGGGAGGTAGCTCTCCTTGACGACGACTTGCCCGCCCCTCGCAATGGTCGGCGCTTCTCCGTTCATCGAGACGTACGCGGCGCGATCGCGCGCGAAGAGCGAGTACAGCTTCCTCGCATGCTCGCCCTCGTCGGCGGCGCTCATCCGCGCTGTGCCGGGCATCGGCATCCGGCAGAGGAAGGGCGCCCACCGGAGCTCGTCGTCGACTCGCCCCCACGCCTTGTACTCGGCGAACGCCTTCTGCAGATCGGCTACGAAGCGTGCGTCGATCTCACCTTTCTCCGGCACCGGCGCGGCGGTCGTCGGGGCGCTACCTGCACTCGACGCCGAAGCCGTGGCGCTCGAAGTCTCGGGCTCCTTCGCCGCGTGCCCGTTGTCGGAGCGCGTGCATGCAGCCAAGGGAAGAAGGACGATCGCAACAAGCGCGGGAGACAAGCGGTCCATGGCCGGATCGTACGGTCGACGCCGGTGCTCGATCCACCTGCCCGTCGTCTTCGAGCAGATGGGCTGCGACATGCGCGAGATCTCCCTTGCGCGTCGCGTCTTTCCTGAACGCCCCATGAAGCCACGGGCTACACTCGCGCGTCATGAACGACGCGCACGACGCCTTCGTCGAGAGAGAGCTCACGCGACACTTCGAAGCGAAGCCCGACAAGATCTGGGTCGACCAGGCGCCCGGCCATCGCGTCTCGTGTGCCTGGTTCTCTGCAGCGAAGACGGGCCGCCCGTGGGCGACGCTCGCCACGATCGGCATGAGCCGCGCGCGCATGGTGCTGGACGCGCGCGCGACCGACACGGATACCGCGCGCACGGAGCTCGTCGCCTACGTCGACGATGCCGAAGGCCCGCCGGAGGACCTGGCGGCGCTGCTGCGATGGGTCGGCCGCCTCCCATTCGAGCCGAATCCGCCGACGTTCCTCGGCTGGGGCCACACGATCCCGCTCGGTCGCCCGCAGTTCGCCCAATCGCTCCTGACGACGGTGTTCACGATCAATCCGCTCGTGCGCCCGGACAAGGGGACCATCTTCCGCGTGGGGGACGATCCCGTCTCGCTGCTCTGGACCACGCTCATCACCGACGCCGAATACGCCCTGAAGAAGGCACGCGGCGAGAACGCCATCCTCGACCTCTTCGCCGCGAACAGACATCCCGTCGCGCTCGCTCGCTCGCGCCCGTCGTACGTCTAGCGCGACACTGCGGGACCACGGCCTCCGCATCGCAACCGGCAGCGCGCAGGAGCGCGACCGTGCTCGGCCGTCACGCCGCCTACGTGGTCGTCCTCCGGCTCGTCCGTCGACGAAGGCCAGCAACCGTTCCGAGCGCGCCTACGTTAGAGTCGCTCGTTGCAATGCCTTGGGCTTGGGCGGACTCGCGCTGGAGGGCGCTCATTCATGCTGCCCTCGTCCTGACGGCGTGGTCGTTCTTCACCAGGCCTGCGCTGTGCGCCGACGCGACGTTCGCGCTGACGTGGCGCTCCGAGCCGAAGACGCAATGCGTGACGGAGACCGCGCTCCGCGCCGGCGTCGCGCGAAAGCTCGGACGTGCGCCCTTCGCGGATCAGGAGCGCGCCGACATCGTGATCGAAGGAGAGGAGCGCGCCCTCGACGGCGAACGATGGCGCGCGCGCATCGCGGAGCGTGATCGAGACGGTGTCCTTCTCGGCGAGCGCGAGATCTCGGCAAAGAGCTGCGAGAGCTTGCTGCGTGCGGCGACGTTCGTCGTTGCACTCTTCATCGATCCGGATCGCGAAGAGGAGCAGACCTCGGACGAGGAGGCGCCGGCATCCGTACGTGACGAGCCGACGAGTGCAGTCCCCTCAGCCTCAGCCCCTTCCCCGCCACCTCGACTTCCGCCTCCACCCACGCGCTCGCTGGACGCACAGCGACCGCCATCGAAAGGAGCGTCCGGGTTCGATCTGAGGCTCGGGCTCGGCGCTTCCGTCGGGACCGGACTGCTCCCGTCGATGAACGGCTCGCTGCTCGCGACCGCGCGCCTCGAGCGACGGCACTCGCCGTGGAGCTTCGACTGGACGGGCGCCTATTCGTGGACGCAGACCATCGCTCACGGCACGATCCGCGGCGAGTTCGCGGCCATCGAGCAACGTGCTCGCGCCTGCCTCGCGTTGATCGATGGCTCGGCGACGCGGCTCGACGCCTGCGGTGGAGCGATGTGGGGAGCGATCATCCCTCAGACGACCGGCGTCCTCGCAGCGAGCGGCGCCTGGAGAAAGCTCATCGGTCCGACCGCCGCGCTCGCGCTCGAGATTCGCGCGGCAGGCAAGGCGGCGCGGCTCGAGGCGGGCGTCGACGTTCCGCTCGGACGCTACGAGTTCTCCTACCTCAGCAATACTGGCGAAACGAAGCTCTTCTATACGAGCAGTAGCCTCGTTGGCTTCGTCGGCTTCAGCGGGCTACAGACGATTCTTCCATAATCGTCCCGAGCGGCGGGCATGACCCGACCGTGCAGTCCTCCCCGCTCGCGCCCTTCATTTCCGTTGAAGACGCAGTGGAGCAGCATCCGTCGACCATTCCGCTCGACCCCGAGGCGATCTTTCGTGAGCACGCCCCGTACGTCCACCGGGTGATCCGGCAGCTGGGCGTCGCCCCAGGGGACGTCGACGACGCCTTGCAGGACGTCTTCGTCATCGTCCATCGAAAGGCCGCCGACTTCGAACAGCGCGGCTCCGTCCGCGCGTGGGTTCACGGGATCGCGATCCGGGTAGCGGCTCGCTATCGCCGGCGTCGGACCGCCTCGCGCGAGGTCGCGTCGGGCGATGAGCGCGAGGCGATCGATCCGAGGACGCCCGCAGAGGACCTCAGCGACCAGGACGCCCGCAGAGTCCTCGCCACGATTTTGGACCGTCTCGATGACGAGAAGCGAACCGTCTTCGTCCTCTACGAGCTCGAAGGGCTGACGATGCAGGAGGTCGCCCAGGCAATGGATACGCCGCTCCAGACGGCCTTCTACCGTCTGCACTCTGCACGCGAGCTCGTCTACGCCGCCGTTCGTCGCCATCAGGTCCGGGAGAACTTCAAATGAGCAGCGACCCGCCCCGCATCGCAGACCTCGAAGGAGGCCAACCGGCCGAAGTGGAGCTCGTTCGCGCCGCGATCCGCGGGTACCGCGAAGAGCTCCCTCCCCTGTCGGCGATGCCGGCTGCTCTCCACGCGGCTCGGACCGGTCGGCGTTCATGGACTGCCACGTCGCATCTGCTCTGGCCCGGCCTCTCCGCGCTCGCCGTCGCGCTCACGCTGGGGACCGCGTGGCTCGCCTGGCCGCGCAATCCCGAACGCGATGCGGCCGCTCCTGTCCCGCCACGCCATGAGACGGCAAGCGCGAGCTCGAGCGAAGCGACTCCCGCGCCGACGGCACCGAGCGAGGTCGTGACGCCGAACGCGCCCGCAGAGGCGGCGCCGGTGCCGGCGCCTGTCTTCTCGGTCGACTCGTTGCCAAGCGCGAAGCATCGTCCCGCCCCGGCGCGTCCGGCGGCGCCCGCGAAAGCGACCTGCTCCGACGAAGTCGACCTGATCGACGACGCGGACGCCGCGCTCCGAGCCGGCAATGCCGAGCGCGCGTATGCGCTCACGCGCCAGCATGCGGAGCGCTGCCCGGCCGGAACGTTCATCCAGGAGCGCGAACGCATCGCGATCGAAGCCCTCGCCAAGCTTGGTCGTCTCGACGCCATGCGCGAGCGGGCGCGTGCGTTCGAAGAGCGCTTCCCGTCGTCGCCCCACCTTCGTCGAGTTCGCAATGTCGTCGAACGACATGGCCAATGATCGATTCTCCCATAATCAACATTGCCTCATTGCATCACGACAGCATGAACCCATCGCGCGTAGAGCGAACGGTCCGCCGCCTCCTTGACGGGAGCCTGTTTCTCCTGAACGGACGGCGAGAGCAATGACGAGGAGGGCTGTCGTCGCGACCGTCGTCGCGTCCTCGTTCGTGCTCGTCTGGGGCTGCTCCACGACCGAAGTGCGCCTCGGCGTCCAGCCACCGGACCCGCCGCCGTCCTTCGTCGATCCGGACGCTGGTGACGCCTTCGACGGAGCGGCCAAGGTGCGTTCGTACTGCCCCTCCGATCGCTGCCCGCCGGGACATACCACCTGTCCGGACTCCTTGTTCCTTTGCGACGTCGACCTGCGTACCGACATCGACAACTGCGGCGAGTGCGGAAACACCTGCCCGCGACGCGGTTCGAACGGAGAGGAGTACTCCTGCCAAGACGGGCGCTGCGTCCTCGTTTGCGACATCCGCGAAGGGCTCGACTGCGACGGCATCCCCGACAACGGATGCGAGGCCAAGCCCAACACGAACGAGAACTGCGGGACCTGTGGACTGCAATGCCCTGCGGACAAGCCATGCATCAATCGCGGGCTCACCGACTATGGCTGCGGTTGTAGACCAGGCCAGATCTACTGCCCGGGCGGCATTCTTCCCTGCGTCGATCCAACCGCCGATGACTCCCACTGCAATGGCTGCGGGAACGTCTGCCCGCCGACCATCGAGGGGCAGACGCTGCCGGACAACACGTACGCGGGTTGCTGGGACAGCGCTTGCGGCGCGATCAAGTGCGAGAAGAATTGGGGCGACTGCGACAACAGCAGCGTGAACGGTTGCGAGACCGATCTCGTCGACGACGACAACTGCGGGGGTTGCGGCGTCAAATGCAGCGACGGCATGAAATGCCGCCTCGACTACTACATGAACCCGCAGTGCGCGTGCCCGGATGGTCAGACCTTCTGCCAGGCGTTCTGTCTCACTCCGGACAAGTGCATCGGCTTCTGCGCCAATCTCGAGTCGGACCGAAACAACTGCGGAACGTGCGGCGCCTCGTGCGATTACAACGTTCCGAATGCCTACAACATGTGTGACTACGGCAATTGCGCCGCCAAGTGCCTCAACGGATGGGCGGACTGCAACGGCAACGAGTTCGACGGTTGCGAGACGGACATCTCCGCAGATCCCAAGAACTGCGGCGGCTGCGGCATCGTTTGCGACGGAATCGCCGGTCAAGCATGCGTGGACGGTCAGTGCATGGTCGAGCCGTGTGACGTCATCCAGGACGCCGGAGGTCCCACACGATGAGAAAGAAGTGGCTCTTGGCCATGGCCACCGCGACGGTCTTTTTCGAGGCCGCACTGCTCGTGGCGTGCGCCAACGACGGAGACACGAGCGCGACGCCTCCTGAGGAGGAATCGCAACTTCCGGTGCCCGCACCGCCCGAAGGCGGCGCCGCGCCGACGGAAGACGAGGACGCCGGTCTTTGCACGAAGGACTGCGAGTACTTCGTCGACGATTGCACGGATGACGTGCTCTGCAACTCTGGCCCCTTCGCCTCCACCTTCGAAGGCGGACCGCTCGACCCACGCACGCACATCCGCGCGCTCTCTGGACGTTCCGCGAACGACGTCTGGCTCGCGGGAACCGTCGGCACCGTCGCCAAGTTCGACGGTACCGCGTGGAGGCGCTCCGCGACGGAGACGCAGCAGTCGTTCTATGCGCTCTGGCTCCGCCCGGACGCCGAGATCGCGTTCGACGATCCGTCGCGGCTCTACGTGCGCGGCATCGGCAATCCCGCTTCGACGTCCACCGGCGGATGGTGGCTCTACGGCACGGCCACGATGGACCCTGGCTGGAGGTCAGCCGGGATGCGCCTCGTCTCCGCATGGGCCCATCCGGACGGCCAGAGCCTATGGATCGGCGCCTCCACGGGCGGCATCTCTGAAACGGGACTCTGGCGGATGCGCTACGCGGACGACTCGTTCAGGGTCGATCCCGTCGCGAGCGGCCAGTGTTACGCCCTGCCGTGCCTTTACATCACGACGTACGACGGTCTCAGTCCGAATGAGGTTTGGGCCGTCGGTCCGCAAGGCGCGGCGCTCCGGATCCAGAATGCCGAAGAAGAGACGCCGACCATCACTGGGTACAACACGCAGACGTCGTACGCCCTCAACGACGTTTGGGTTCGTGCATCGGACGACGTATGGGCCGTCGGCTCGACCGGCACCATAAGGCGCTACCGCGGCGACGCGCGTTTATGGGAGGTCTACTCCCACCTCGGAACCACGCAGCACCTCAATGCCATCGTCGGATCATCGGCCAACGACATCTGGATCGCGGGTGACGACGCAACGGTCTTTCACTTCGACGGAACCGAGTGGAAGCGCCTGAAGGTGGCCGGCCTCGGTCGTCGGCGACCGAACCTCGAACGCATCTGGAGGTCGAGCACCGGACAAGTTTGGATCGCAGGACAGGGCGCGCTCCTGTCGCTCGGAGGAAAACCATGAGAACCTGGATCGTTCTCGCGGCAGGCTCCGCATCGCTCGCCATCATGGCGGCGTGCGCGAGCTCGGAAGCCGACGCTCCGCCCGCCACGGCCCCGCCCACGACATCGCTCCCCGACGCTGGCTTGCCCGACGCGGACATCTGGGACGTCGACGTTCCGGACACGCGCTTGCCCGACTGCAGCAGCGCCGGATGGTGCGTGACCCGCTTCCCGGATGCCGACCTCGTCTTCAAGGACATCTGGCCGTTCGAAGACATCGCGTTTGCGGTTGGAGAGAGTCGCACCGAGGGTGTGAAAGTCCTCGAGTGGACAAAGGCCACCAACGAGTGGAGATACATCGACGATCAGTCACAGAACGGTGCCGGGATGGGCGAGTTCATCGGTAGCGTCTACGCGCCGAACGAAAATGTCGTCTACTTCACGGTAGGCTCCTCGCATATCTATCGCGGCGAGCGGCCCGTCGCGCCCGAAACCCAATGGCGTTGGACGAAGCACGCGCTGCCCGACAACGTCATCGGGCACTCGAACACGCACACGCACGGAACCCCGTTCTACGTCGCCACGCGAGAGCGGCACGCCGCGTTCGGCGTATGGGGCACGGATGCCGACAACGTCTACGCCTTCTTCAGCAACACCATCTTTCGTCGCAACCCCTCCGACGGAACGTGGGAGGAGCTGTACGTCGCCGACGACCTCGAGGCCCCCAACGAGCATATCTTCTTCATGGCCGCCGCCGGGACCGGACCGAACGATCTCTGGTTCGCCGGAGCACGCGATCGCGAGTGGTATAGCTGCCCGCTCTTGCTCCACAAGTCGGAGAGCGGTTGGGAGCGCATCATCGACGGGGTGGTTCAAGAGGATGGCGCTTCGCCGTGCACAGAGCGTGAGGGAACGCTCCGCGTCGGCGGTGAGCTCGGCGGCTGGTTCTCCGACATCCAACGCTCGTCGACGAACGAGTATCTCCTCCTTCATGACGAGATCGACTGGTTCTCGTTCAAAAGTACGAACCTGACAAAGATAAACCTGACGGAGAGTGGTCCGTCAATCGAGCAGTCCCCCGTTCCGCTGAAGAACGCGATGGGCGACGCGCGCGGCACGTCGGTGTGGCGCATGGACGGCGAGACCTGGTTTACCACCGTGGGCCTCGTGGTCCGTGGCACCGATGACGGGAAGTATACACCGTCGTCCATTTCGCGCGACGGAGCCCCCGTCAATGCACCGCTATTCAAGATTCGCGGTACGTCGAACCAGAACTTGTGGGCAATTGGAGCGCGCTATGCGTATCACAAGACGACTCCGTGAGGCCGAGCTGGGCTCGGATGAAGTGAGCTTCGACAAAGACCACGCACCACGTCGACGGCTCTTGGCTCGGGCGGTCACTGGCCTCGCACTCGTGGCGAGCCTCGCAGCACTGGCAGCGGCGACCGCGAGCTGTTCGAGCAACGGCGACGAGCCCGGAGGTGGAGAGGAGACGCCCACTCCTCCGAACACGACGTCCGACGCAGCGCCGGAAGCTGCCGCCGACGCCGGCGGACCGGACGCGTCCATCGTCGATGCGGCCCCGCTCCCGATCACGTGCGAAGCGCCGCCGTGTGCGACCCAGCTGACGACGGTGTACGCGAACGACGGTGAAAGCGAAGGCTACTGCGCGCTGCTAACGGACGGCACCGTGGCGTGCTGGGGAACGAACAAGAGCGGACAACTCGGAGATCCGGACAACGCCGACGGCGACAGCCCCGTCCCCGTACGTGTACCAGGGCTCACCGGCATCACGTCGATCGCGCACACTTGCGCCCTCAACGACGCGGGAGAGGTTTGGTGTTGGGGCTCGGGCCCGTACGCGCAAAGCGATACGAGCGCGATCACCACGGAGCTCGCGCCCGTCAAACTCGCACTTCCGGGGCCGGCCAAGAAGGTCGACTTCGGCTTCCACGTCGGGTGCGCTCTCCTCCGCGACGAGTCGCTCGTTTGCTGGGGGAACAACGTCTCACTTCAAATCAGCGGAGCCGCCGACAGCTTTGGCGCCGTCCTGCCACCGACGACGGTCATCGAGATGGCCGCTGGCGCCAAAGAGATCGCTGTCTCGAGCGCTACCTTCGCCATCTTCGACGATGGGCGCCTGGTCAGCTGGGGCGAGTCCCCGACCGTCGGTCGCCAGACGTCGCTGTCACGGGACAGCTGGCCGACCGCCGTTCGACTCGACCACGTCACCATGATCGACACGGCTGGGCGCGAAGCGTGCGCGGTCGCGAACGGGATGGGTTGGTGCTGGGGCGCTGCGGACCAGAAGAGCTCCTTCCAGACCGTGGACCCACTCTCCCGCGCCATGCCGAGTGCACTCGACACGCCGGAGCCGATCACGCGCGTCGCCACGACAGGCTCCGTCAGTCGCTACGATCACGGAATCTACACGCTCGAAAAGCGGCGCTGGTGTGCGACGTCGGTGACCGGAGAGGTCTACTGCTGGGGGTTCAACAACGCCGGTCAAGTGGGCGATGGGACGAAAGAGTACGCGTCACGCACCGTCCGCGTTGGCGGACTTCCGGCCCCCGCGGCCGAGGTGAAGGTGCTTCCGTATTCGTCGTGCTCGCTTCTGACGACCGGCAAAGTCTACTGCTGGGGGAGCAACCGAAATGGCCAGATCGGTGCGGGACGCCCAAAGGGCTCGATCCTCACCCCGACAGAGGTGATTCTTCCATGAAGCAAGCGGGCTACTCGATCGGTGTCTTGAGCGCCGTGCTCGGTCTGGGCTTCGTTGCGTCGGGGACGGGCGGATGCAGCGACGAGCGCGACGGCTTTGCGCCCCCCAACGCTGGCTTCCTCACCGACGCCGGGTCCGAGGCGGCGGCTCCGGAGGAGTGCTTCCAGCAATGCTCGCTCGACGGGCGTGCGGTCATCGATTCGTGCACGGGTGAAGCGCTGGAACAATGCGCAGACGACCAAGCGTGCGGTGCAGCGAAGTGCCAAGAGCCGTGTGCGGCGGCCGAAGCGGACCGCAGCTCTAACGGTTGCAACTTCTACTTCGCGATGCACCGATATGAGCAGACTTGGCCGCAATCGTGCTACGCGGCATTCGTCGTCAATACGTCGAACCAACCCGCGACGCTGACCCTCGAGCGAAAAGGCGAGAAGCTCGACATCTCGAACGCGGTCTTTCGCGCGGTGTCGAACAGCACCGAGCTCGAGCACCTCGAGGGCGCGATTCCTCCCGGAGAGAGCGCCATCCTCTTCCTCTCCGACTGGGACCGAGGTAAAGCGCGTACGGTCGGTGAAAAGGCCTATCACATCGGGTGTCCGTACGGCACCAAGCCTGCCATCGAGGCCGACTTCGGTACGTTCAATTCCGCCATCGGCGATGCATTTCGCCTCGCGAGCGACGTCCCTGTCGGATTGACCTCGATGTACCCGTACGGAGGCGCGGCGAGCTTCATCCCGTCCGCCACGTTGGTGTTCCCGGTGAGCGCTTGGGCCAAGGAGCACGTCGTCGTCAACGGCTGGGAAGCGACGTACGGCAATCCCATGACCCAGATCTACGCGTCCGAAGACGACACCGAGGTCACGCTCATCGGTAAGGTAAACGTCGGCAACGGCTCTGGGTTCAAGGGAGCAGCGGCCGGCGACCCCATGACGATTCGCCTGCAGAAGGGGCAGTTCGCGCAGATCGTCCAGACGGCCGAGCTGACAGGAAGCCTCGTCTTCTCGAACAAGCCCACGATCACGCTCGGCGGCAACACGTGCGCGTTCCTCCCGCACCAGGCAGGCGCGTGCGATACGCTCGCGCAGCAGATTCCGCCCTTCGAGCAGTGGGGTACCGAATACGCAGGTGTCGGCTACCGCCCGCGCACCGCCGGCGAAGACGAGCTCATCTGGTATCGCCTCGTGGCCGCGCGCGACGGAACCGAGCTCGACTACGAGCCCGTGAAGCCTGCAGGCGCACCGCTCACCATGGCGGCCGGCGAGCTCGCCCTCTTCCGCGCCCGCGCGAGCGAGCCGTTCATCATCCGCTCGCGCGATGCCGAGCATCCGTTCTATCTCGGCGCGCACATGTCGGGCGGCGGCGGCGATCCCAATTTCGGCATCCCCACCTTCGGCGGGATGGGCGACCCGGACTTCGTGAACGTGGTTCCGACGGGTCAGTACATGAGCTCGTACAGCTTCTACGCCGACTCGACGTATCCCGAGCACTCACTCGTCATCGTCCGCAAGAAGACCCGCGGTGAGTTCAAGGACGTCTGGCTCGAGTGCGCAGGCAACCTGCCCGACTTTCGCCCGATCGACACGGCCGGACAGTACGAGTACACCCGCGTGGACCTGTCTCGTCTATTTCGTCCGGGAGACAAGTTCGGCGACAAGCAGTGCACGACCGGCCTTCAGCGCATGAAGAGCGAGGGCCCGTTCGCCGCCACGCTCTGGGGTTGGGGCTCGTACGCGAGCTACGGCTACCCCGGCGGCCTTGCCAACCGAAAGCTCGTCGGGTTCTCGCTCAGCGGCGTGAACTAGGGACGCGCGCTCGCGATGCCAAGTTGATCGACGCTACGGTCACGATGAAAACTACCCCCTGACCTCACGCGGTGCGGGCGCGGCGACGAGGTGGCGACGTCGCTCGGCCGCCGAGACGAGGCGGGCCGACCTTGCCTGCCATGAGCGCGGGACGGCCCGCACGGCGCTTCGCCGAGCGCTCGGGCGCTGCGAAGATGCGGTCTGCGGCGCAGAGGACGGCGGAGAGACGGAGGTAGACGAGATCGACGTCGGCGACGCCGAGCACGAGATCGCCGGTGATGACGATGCCCTTCGTGAGGACGTGATCGACGATGTCGAGCAGCGACGCGTCGACGCCCTCGAGCACGGGCGGAGGCGTCTTCGTGGTCGATCGCTTCCGCGCGCTCATCGCGCACCGATGAAGCTGTATGCGGGCCAGGGGCCGCTGAGCGTCACGTCGAACCCCTCCTCCGCGAGCTTCTCTGCCGTTGCGCCGACCGTCACCTTCAGCTTCTTCACCGACGCGTGCGGAACGAGGAAGACGGCATCGAGGAGCACGCGCCCGGCGAGCTCGCGGTTCGGCGCCGCCCGGCGTTGCGCGCTTCGGGCGATCTTCGCGACGCGCTCGTAGAGCTCGTCGACCTCCGCCGCGCCGCGCGCGCCGAGGCTCCGCCGCTCGTCGTCGAGGGCCTTCTTCCTCTGAAGGAAGCTCGTGCCGGTGACGACCTTCTTCGCGCGCGCCTCCACGGCGGCCGCACGCGCGGCGCGGACCTCGTCGAAGAAGATCCGGAGGCCCCACTCCTCGCAGCCGGCGATCCGCTCGACGACGCGGTCGAGCGACCGCTTCATCTTCCGCACGTGCTCGATCGCGCGCTCGTCCGTCGAGAAGAGCGTGAAGAGCTTCATCGGGATCACGGTGCCGAGGCCGGCCGCGTGCTCGACGATGGCCTGGTGCTCCGCAGCCCTGCCGCCCACCCAGTCGAGGTCGCGGAGCTTCGCGTCGATCGCCGCCGCGTCGTAGCGAGCGAGCGGCGCGCTCGTGACGACGAGGTGGTAGCCATCGCCGGCGTCGACCAACCGCGTCTTCTCCGCGCCGTCGAGGCCTGCGGGTACGCGGCCGAGCTTCGGCACACGCGAGCTCTTCACGACGCAATACACGTACGTGGCGTTCGTGCCGGTGCTCGACGCGCTCCGGCGGCGCTCACCGGTTGCCTTCTTCGTCGCCCGAGGGGCTCGCGATCCCGCCGAGGCCTTTTCGAGCGAAGCCGCGCTCCGCTTGCTCCGATTCATGCGGCGGGCAGCATAGCTCGCCCGCTCGCGTTCATGTAGGCCACACGTCGCGCGCGTTTCGTGGCGCGTCCTTCTCGCGCTCACGCACGGTTCGATGCGATAACGGGATGGCGATGGAGCTCCTACTCGTTCTCGGGCTGTTCATCGGCTCCGCCGGCATCGCGTACGTTCGCGATCTGCGCGCTGCGGTCGAGCAGCTGACGAAACGTGGAGGTCTCGAGTCGGCGCTCCACTTGGAGCGAGTCCTCGCAAAGGTGGACCTCTTGGCGCTTGCGGTCCTGGCGGATGGCGAGGTCACCGCCACGGAGCGCACGGCAGTCGCCGCGGCCGCCAAACGCGATGCCGTGGTCGCCGACGAGGCGATCGCGCGGTTCCTCTCCGTTGCGGGAGAGCTTCGCACCCCGGACGTATTGCGCGAGAAGATCGTGCAGACCGCCGCGCGGCTGAGCGCCGACGAGCGCATCGAGGTCTTCGTCGCCGTGAAGAACCTTGCCTATGGAGGGGGGGCGCGCGCGTGGGCCCCCGCCCAAAGTTATCGCGACGTCGCGCGCCCGACTCCGGAAGCGCTCATCTCGATCTTTCGCGAGGGGCTGGGCATCCGCTCCTGAGCCTTCGCGTCCGGCGGGCGATGACGGTGATCGGTTGCCTTGACCTCCGGTCGAAGCACCGTGGTCCGATCACCGCCTCCTATGCGTCAAGATCGGCGGCAACGCCTTGCGCCTTGCACATCAGTCGATGCCGGCTGCCCATGCGCGAGCGGTATCGGGCTCCGTGAAGAAGCGCGCTGTGGTCGGGCCGCTCGCCGACAGCGGCGTCGTGAGCGTCGCGTGCTGGACGCCCTGCGCGAGAAGGACGCTGATGGGCTTCTTCGCCGCCTCGAACACGCCGACGATCTCCGCGAGCGTCGCCCTCGTCCGCTTACCTGTGAGCGCCGGCGCCTCGCGCAGGTCCATGACGAACCCCCTCGCATCGGTGCGGGCCGAGATCCGACGCACGTCGTCGAGGATCATGACCGCAAGCCGAGCTCCCTCGTCGAACGTGAGATCGGGGCGCCTCCAGACGCGGAGCGTCGCAACGCCCGCATCGAGATCGATCGAGTAGTTTCCCCCTTCTCCCACGCGCATGAGTCGAGACTATCACCATCGACGCAGTCGCGGTTCGAATGCGCGGTAGCCACTGCCCTGCGGTGCATGTCCTCGCGGGTCACGTCTTCCCGCTCCCGCTGAGGGAGGTGGAAAGACGTCGGCGAGCGCTCCTGAGCTCGCGAGATTGCGGATCTAGTGCTCGGACTTCCGAGTCGCCAGCGTGTCAGTTGCCGCCGTCCGGTGCCTCGTAGCGGCAGAGATACTCGATGCCATCGAACAGGCTCTGACACCGACTGTCGGCCTCCGGGTTCGTGCACTGCATCCGCGTCTCCGCATACACGTCATCGCATTGCTTTCCCGCCGCCTCCTGGATGCAGGCCTGGCGCTCAGCGGGAGCAGCGCAGCCCGAGCATGCCTTCGTGAGACAGATCTCGAGATACTGCCTGGCCTTGCCGCATGCCGGCTTGTCCACTGCCGCGAAGCACGCGCCGAAGTTTATGAGCCCGCTCGTGCCTGCCTCATCCGCGATCACGATTGGAGCCCAGGTGGGAGAGTCCGTGGTGCTCAGTGCGCACGCCTGACAGGCGGCGCTCGTCCCGGCGACGAAGTCACGATACGACTTGGCCTGGTTGACGGCCTTGATCGCCGCAAGGTCGTCCGCGGTGCAGGCGTTCTGGCGAGCCACGGGCGGTTTCCAGCCGAGCTCGGCGTCGAGGGCCGCCATCGTTACGGCTTCGCCCTTCGGACCGCATGCCTCTTCGGGCGAATCGTCGTCGTCGTCTGCTGGTGGAGGCGTGGGCGCCTTTCCGTCCGGCGCGCCACCATCGGCAACGGGCGAAGGGCCTACAGGATCGGACGAGGAACAGCCACCGACCGTGAACGCGAAACAAAAGCCAGCCACTGCCGTCACGCTCGCGAGAGCGTGCATCTTGTCCAACATGAGGTCCTCCGAAGTGTGTCGTGATCAGCGCGGGCATCCGGCGATGCCAGAGCTCGCCCCTCGCGCGCCCGACTAGTGATCTTTCGTCAGTGAACCGAACCGAGCGGCGCTTCGACGAGCTTCCGCTGAGCCATGCCGCCGGGATAGGCGTAGCTGGCGGCGTAATCCCAACCCCATAGCGTCGCGGTGAACGGGCCCTCGCTCTTCATGCGCTGGAGGCCGTTCTGGCAGATGCTCTCTCCGAAGCTCTCGCCTGCACGGCCGTTCCGAGCAAGGTCGACGCGCAGGTACTCGTACTCGCCACGAGTTCCGACGGGCTTCCATCCCGTCAGGTTGCCGGCGCACTCGAGCCACACATCCCTGAACTCACCACGGAGCTTCGCCCGCACGACGACAAGCGAGGTCTCGCCGAACGTCGGATCCGCGTAGAAGCTGTACGCGTTCAGGTATTGGCCCGCCGGGACGATATTGACGAACTCCGGATCGCCGCGCCCTCCGTATGACTTGGCCGTCTTGCCGTCGCCGGAGCTGCCCGTCATGTACGCCGCGACATAGATCGGATGTTCGGTGTCCTGCGTGCGAACGACGAAGGCGTCCCCCGTCCCCTGGCGGAACGTCACCGTCTCGCCGGCGTTCATCATCGTCGGAGCCCCCGGAGGGATCTCGGGATCGTATTCGAGCATCGTTCCGTCGCGGGCCGCGACGATCCGATACGGCACGGCCTCGTGCTCGTTACCGAGGCGCGGGCGGTAGGCGACGCCCACGTACTCGGATCCCCAGTGCTCGAAAGCGGGGATCTGCTGCGCGAGGATATCGCACGTGGCCGCGGTCGCCGGGACGTCGCCGCAGCTGTGTCCACCGAAGCTCGTGGTCGGTTTGGTCGAGGTGATGATGCTGCCGGTAAGCTCCTCGTCCTGGACGATTCGCAAGTACTGGCCCTTGCCGAGCATGTACTTCGCCGGACGGCCTGCGCGACCGCCCTTGACCCCCTCGCCGTCTTGGATGTCCCGCTTGGGGAGGATCGTGACCTCGGTCTCGTCCTCGGATGCAACGATCTGGATCCCCGGACTGCCGCTCTCCGACGCCTCCCATCCGTTGACGAGGATGTGCTCCTTCGCCCACGACGCGACGGGGAGAATGAGACCTGCCGTCGGGACGTAGCTCGTCGCTCCGCCGAAGGGATACATCGCCGCCAACGACACCGGCGCGTTCGTCTGCAGGCGGAAGGACGATCCGACACCGGTACCGCCCGTCAGCGTCTGAGCGAACGTTGCCGGGGTCACCCCGGCTGGACAGGCCTTGTAGCTGAGCTCCCACTCGATGTTGCGCGGCATCTCCGGCGAGGCATCCGAGAGGAAGACGATGACGCTCTCACCGACAGGGATCGGCCCGGTGTGCTGCAGCAGCGTCGCGCTGCCCGGCTTCGTCAGGAACATCGTCTTCGAGACGTCGACGGGCTCGCCCGCGAGCTCGAGCGAGAGCTCGACGGGCTGGTTCGACGTGTTCACGACGAACGCGGCGTAGCAGGACGGGGGCAGACGCTTCATGAGCTGCGGAGACTGGAAGTAGAAGTCGCAGCCGTTCGAGCTTCGGTCCTCCGCCGCGGCGGCGCACGGCTCGATGCACTTGGCGCCACCGCAGGCGAGGTGGTCCGGGCACGTCTCGACGACGGTGCCCGTGCAGGCTTCGACGATCGAGCGTCCGTCGAGCGAGCACTGGTGACGGCAGTCCGGCGCATCGACCGACGCATCGGGCGAGAAGCTCTGGTCGATCTGCTTGAAGCCACCCCTGTCTTGTCCGCAGGCGCTCAGGCACGCAGCGGGGAGAGCGATGCCTAGGACGGCGGCGGTCAACCAGTGCTGACGGTTCATTGAAACACCACTTCCTGCGGGACGAGACTCGGTGCGCGCATTTTTCCGTTCCCAAGCTGTCCGTAGTAGTTCGTTCCCCAGCAATGGACCTTGCCAGTCGTCAAGAGCGCGCACGTGGAGTCGGGCAAGGTCCTCACCTCGACAGCGGGTCCCGGTAGGCCCTTCACCTTGACCGGCTCGTACGCGTGCTCCTTCGTCCCATCGCCGGCCTGACCGCCCGCGTTGTATCCCCAGCAGTACACCGCGCCCGACGCGCCCACGGCGCACCAGCGCTGCGGCTGCTTGACGATCGCGCCGGCCTGAGCGCTCTGGAAAGCTCGCGTCGTCGCGATCTGCACGACGGGCTCCGGCGTAGCGACGGGCTCTGGAACGAAGCGATCGAACAGCGGGTTCGTAACGGCGCGTCCCCAGCAGTAGCCGATGCCGGAAGTCGTCGCGCACGCGCTGTCGGACGTCAGATCGATCGAGGAGATCCCGGCAAGCGGGATCGCCATCGGATTCGGATCGGGCGACATCGACGAGATGCGTCCGAGCGGCGGGTTCGTTCCCCAGCTGAGCGTCACGCCATCCTCGCGAACGGCGAACGCCGCTCTGCCGAGAGTAAGCTCGCGGATCGGCGCCCCGGTCGGAATGCCGATCGACGTGGGAGGGAGAGTGGCGCTCGCAGGAGCGACATCGGGCGGTGCGATGAGGCCGTTGCTGTTCCTCCCCCAGCAGCGGACCCCGTCGTCGACGACGGCGCAGCTGACGTCGAGGGCGGTGGCCACGCGCTTCGCGGGCGGCAGCGCAAGCTTCACCGGCGTGCGCTCGGTCGTAGAAGCGCCAGCGTCGTTGCGGAGGAACGCTCCCGTTCCCCAGCACCAAACGCCGCCGTCCTTGTCGACCGCGCACGTATGATCGAGCTGGACGACGTCCGACAGCGCCTCGACGCGCATCGCGGTCGCGCTATCCTTCGTTCCCGCATCGTCACCACGGCCGAGCTGTCCGTAAGCGTTCGAGCCCCAGCACGCCACCGTGCCGTCGTCGAGCAGTGCGCAGTAGCCCTCGAAGTACTCGTAATCGACCGGCGGCCGCGTCGTCGTGAGCGACTTCACGCACGGCTTCGAGGTGCAGGAGATCGGCAGTGGGCCGCCGTCGAAGGGCGCCGCGTCGCGCGACGGCGTGGTCGGGGCATCGGGATCCCCTGCGTCGACGACCGGTCCGGCTTCAGCCGGCACCGACGCCTCCGGCGCTGCGTCGGCCTGCTCGAACGATGTTCCCGTCTCGTCGCTCGAGCAACTCACGATCGTCGATCCGGCGGTCAGGCCGACGAGGATGGTGAGGGCGATCGATGAACGTCGAACCACGGAAGAATACCGATCAAGGAGTCGTCTTGTGGAGCGCATACCGGACACCAATTGCCCATAGGTTGGAATTGGACGTGCCTCGAACCCGGTAGATCGGCCAGGTCAACGGCGCTCCGTTCAACGAGCTCGAGGAGATCTCGAAGGCCCCTCCGTCCCACACTCCAGCGCCGCGAACGATCAGACCTGTGCCGCCGAGCCAGAGATCTCCTTCAGTGCTCGACAGCGAGTTGAGTCCATTGGCGGACAGCGTCGTCGGGATCGAAGCGGGCGCGACGGAGTAGCTGTCGGAATCGACCGAGATCTTCACCACGTCGCGAGCGCCCTTGAGGGCGACGATCGCTTCCGGCGAAAGGACCTCGATGTCCGTCAGCCAGCCTTCCGCTCCGCCGACCAGGAGGTGATCCGCGCGCGGCTTGCATGCCTGGTTGATACTGCCGGCGATGCCGTCGGCGATCCGCTCCCAGCCCGTAGACGTTCTGCGCACGAGGAGCGCGCAGCCCGAGAGGAGTCGCGTGCGCGCGCCGGCAAACCAGACATCGTCCGCGCTCTTCCCAGCCGCAGCGAAGAAGTACATCTGCTCCGCGGGGACATCGGTATCGGCTGCGACGTACACGGGGACCCACTCGGGCGCCCCGCCGTCGACGCTCGACCTTTGATAGATGGTGCCCTTGAACCAGGCGTAGACGTCGGTGCTGCTCGTCCCCCAGATCCCGAGCGCGGGCGTACGCGCCGATCCCGGACGCTTCCAATACGTGGGATTCCCGTCGTCGGGATCCACGCCGCTACTCGTTCCTATCGAGTCATGCGCCCATGACCAGGGCAGCCCGGGCGCTGTTCGTGTTCCGCGGAACACGTAGTTGGGTGAGACTCCGAAGTAGACCTCGTTCTCGGTCGGCGCCCAGATCCTCCCCGCCCATCGACCTCGCCCGTCCTCGTTCTGCGAGCCGTCGTCGATGTACGTCCACTTGGCGTCGGAATCGACCCATTCGAGGACCTTCACGCCGAGCGTGGGACTCTCCGCGATGGCGAAAGCACGCCCCGCGAGCGGCCACAGGTCCTTCATCATGAGGTCCGAGTCAGGCAAGTCGGTGATGCACCAGCCGGCCCCGCTGCACCTGGGCGGCTCTACGACGGAAGCCTCGCCGCCCGCGTCGGCCTCGGTCGTTCCGCCCTCCGTGACCGGGGCCACGCTCGTCCCGGAGTCGTGCTCCGGCAATGACGTTCCGTCATTGTCCCCTTTCGCTGCACAGGCCATGACCGCGGCCGCGGCAAACGCGATCGATCCGATGAAGAACGACGCCCTCATGGCGTTCCTCCGAGAGAGAGAACGACGCCCTGCCCACCGATCCAGACGTGACCGGGGGCGGGCCCCCAGACGGTGGTGAGGTTCGGCCGATAGGAGCCGAGACCGGCGACCTTCACACGCGACCAGCCCGCGCCGTCGTAGTGAAGGACGACCCCCGAATCGCCGACCGCCCAGATGTCGGACGACGAAAAGCCCCAGACGGCGTTGAGATTGACGCTCGTCGGGACGTTCGAGACGATCTCCCAGAGCAGCGGGTCTCCCGTGTAGTGCCGGATCGTCCCGCGCGCTCCGACGGACCAGGCATCGGATGCAGTCGCTTCCCAGACGCCGTTCAGCGCGTTCATCGTCTGGCTGTTGAACCCCCTGGCCTTCGGCGTGGCGCCCTCGGCGCCCTTGATGCGGACCGTCGCGCCCCCCGCCCCGACCGCCCAGAGCTCGCTCGCCGTTGCGCCGTGGATGCTCCCGACGTGGTTGCATCCGACCGTCCGGCACACGGAAGCCGGGATGCCCGTCGCGCCCTCGAACGCGCCAGACGGCGACTGGCGCAGGCGCCAGAGTCCGCCGTTCGCCCCCTTCGACGCGCACCAGAGCCACTCGGCGCCCGGGACCGCCCATGCACCGGCGAAGACCCCGTCAGGCGGCTCTTGACCGGGTGCATAGGTCGCAGCGTGAACCGTCCACCCGCCGGGAGACGGAGGCGCGCCTCCGTCGGGCGGGTCGACACCACGCACGAAGAACTCGGCCAGTCCTCCAAAGGCGACCTCCGCGCCGGGAGGCAGCCAGAGCGCACGCATCGTTTGCTGCGTCGTCGGGTCGGAGCGCGTCCACGACGTCCCGTCGAAGTGGGCGAGGCCTCCGACCGCGCCGGCGGCCCAGACGTCGTTCGCCGAACGACCGCGGATGGCGTTGATCGTGGTCCGGAGGTCGAGGCTGCTCTCGCTGTTCGGATCGAACGGGCCGTTCGGGCAGAACACGTCGAGTGAGCACTCGGCGGGGAAGTACTCGCAGTCGGAGCACGGTCCCGCGTCGAAGTCCGCCGTCGGGCCATCGGCGCCGGCGTCCGATGGAGCCCCCGCATCAGGCACACGAACCTCGGTCGAAGGTCCCGTGTACTCGGTGTGCTCCGCGGTTGCGGTGCACGCCGCAGCGCCCGCGATGACGAAGATCCAGACGGTCCTCATTGCGGCACCTCGACTGGTCCAGCGTCCCGTGCGGGCGAATCGCATGGCTCGACGACGCAGCTTCCGCCGACGCACGCTTGACCCGCGACGGCATCACAGACCTTGCCGCATCCCCCGCAGTTCATCGGATCGCTGTCGATGTTGGTCTCGCACTGGTCCGTCTCGTTACCGTTGCAGTCGGCCCAGCCCTTCATGCACTGGCGGTTGCACATGCCGTAGGTGCACGTACCGATGCTGTTGATGCTGCCGTTCGGCGCGCACGACGATCCGCAGGCGCCGCAGTTGTTTCGATCCGAGGCGAGGTTGAAGCACGCGCCCGTGCAGATGCCGTCGAAGCACCAGGTCGGGCAGAACGTCTCGCCAGCCGGACACATGCACTGAGGAGCTCCGTAGTCGTCGAGCCGGCATTCCTGACCCGCCGCGCAGGCGACCCCGCAGCCACCGCAGTTCTCGGCCGTGAGGATGCTGGTCTCGCAGCCGTTGCTCTTGTCGCCGTCGCAGTTCGCCAGGGTCGGCAAGCACTTCAGGTGGCCGCACTGACCGGAGTAGCACCCGAAATAGAAGGTTTCGTGCGGGACGCCGGCGTCGCCATCACCGTTCGGGTCACACGCATTGCCGCAGGCACCGCAGTTCTCGTCATCGTCCGTCGCGTTGACACAGCGAGTCCATGGCGTCCTGCAGAGCGCCTGGCCCGGCTTGCACCCGCACCCGATGTCGCCGAAGAGAGAGCGCTGGACACACGGCTTGTCGGGAGAGCATTTGTTCCCGCACGCGCCGCAATGGTCGTCGTTCAGGTCCTTGATCTCACAGCCGTTGTCAGGGACGCCATCGCAGTCGAGCGCCGTAGGAACGCCTGTGCATGCCATCATGCAGCGCCCCTCGACGCACTCGAACATCTCGGAGCCGGTCTCGCGGGGGCAAGCGAGCCCGCAGGCGCCGCAGTTGTCCCTGTCCGTCATCAGGTCGACGTCGCAGCGGAAGCGTGAATCCGGGCAGGTCGTCCGGCCCGCGGGGCACTCGCTCGACGGGCAGTACAACGTGAACCCGGCCTCCGCCTCGGGGCCTGCGTCCTCGACCGGGGCGACGAAGACGCCGCCGGCGTCACCCGCGACGCCGAAGCCCAGGTTCACGTCGCGATCGGAGCAAGCGAAGACGACGACACAGAAGCCGGTAGCGATCGTGGATATCGCCGTCCGCGTCACCAATCGGTGGAGCGTCGTGGATCGATCGCTCATGGCTTCACCTCATCCGAGGGGATGGAGGAACGAACGCGCCGCTCGTACGGCGAGCCGGGATGCGCGGCGAGGAAGCGCTCTCCCTTCGCGCGTGCCTCGCTGAGCCGTCCGAGCGCGGCGAGCGCCTGGATCTCCAGAGCATCGGCTTCTTCCGAAAAGCGGCCGGCGCGGAAGGTCCGCTGGTAGCTCTGCACGCGGGCCAGCGCGGCGTCGGGGTGCCCGGAGGCGAGCTCGCTTCGGGCGCCGTCGATCGCCGCGAGCTCGTCCTCGAGCCCAGGGCGCGAGGGGGCCTTCGACGCAGACGAAGGTCGAGGTACAGCCACCTTCCCGGTACCATCGTCGATGGCCGCCGAGGGCAGTTGCTCGACGCGAACCGTTTCGACCACCGAGGGCGCAGGCGGGCTGGCGCTCGGCTGCGCCGGCGCGATCTTCGGTGCATCGGGTCCCGCACTCGGAGGCAGTGCAGGTGCAGTCGACGAGGTACGGACCGCGAGCACAACGCCGAAGGCTGCAACGACGGCCAGCGAGCCGAGCATGCCGAGGCGGGTGAACGAGCCGAAGCCTCTGCCGGTAGGTAACGTGGATGTTGCGAGCTCTGCCGCCGGCAGCAGCCCAATCGCAGCAAGCGTGCGGGCCTCCGCCGACTTGGGCGACTCCGGTCCGTCCTTCGCCGCGGAGCGGAGCAGCTTCGCCGCGTCCGGAGAGACGGACTCGTCGAGCAGTGGTTTCATCTCGCTCATCGTTCACCTCGGCCGCCGCACTCCACGCAGGAGAGGAAGAACTCTCTCGCTCGTCGCAAACGGGATGCGACGGTCCCTGCTGGAATCCCCAGCATCCGGGAAATCTCGATCATCGTGACCCGTTCGAGCTCGAAGAGGACGAACACGACGCGGAGCTCGTCGGCCATCGCGTCGAGGATCGTCTGCAGGGTGGCGCGAGCCTCGGACTCCTCCGCGCTCTGCTCGGGCGTTGCTCGCTCGTCGATCTCGGCATGTACGCGGTCGTCGTCGACGACCTCGCGGCACCGCTGCGCGCGACGCCGGACGTGTCCAGCGACGTACATGCAGGTCTGGAAGAGAAAGCCTCGCTCGTCACGCATCTCGTCGAGCTTGCGCCCGGCGAGGAGAAAGACCTCCTGCACGGCGTCCGCGACATCGGCCGAGGGCACGCCCAGTCGCTGCACGCTCCGCCACACGAACGTATGGTGCTCGCGAACGAGCCGTTCGAGCTGCGCTCGGCGCTGCTGCTCGCTTCCAACCGCGATGGTCGCCCGGGGGTCTTCGCTCAACGCCAAGACCACCCCAGGAGGACTGGCGAGGAACCGTTCAATCGACATCCATTAGAGAGGAACCCAGTGGACGCAGGTCTGATCACGGCTCGCTGAAACTTTCACGCCGACATACGATTCGTCATCGAAAGCGGGCAACGACGCTGATGCCGACCGTCCCTTCGAAGAGGGCGAACGGGGCACGATAGACGAGCCGGCGCGGTTCCTGCACCGTGAAGCGGGATCGCTCGAGCGGGACGAGGACAACGGCCGAGGTCTCGAGCTCGAGCCAGGGCGCGAACGACCAGGCCACCCGGAGCGTCCCGGTCGCCGCCAACCAGCGCGTCGTCACCTGGAAGAAGCGAGGAAGCTCAGGCGCTGTCGCGATGAGCGCCCCCGCGTCCGCCCCTGCGCACGCCGCAGCGGTAAACGGTCGGAGCCCGAGCCGACCGCAACCTTCGAGCCGGACGCTCTTGCGCTGAAAGCGGGCCTCCCCGGCGAGCGGGGGGTAGGTCGAGAAGTCGGCCCAGCCCCAGGACAGTCGGAGGGCTGGAACGAGGCGCGCGCGCGCGTCCCCCCAGGCGAGCTCCGCGTCGAGGCGGTGACCCCACCCAGGCCGCGGCGACCGCCCATAGGCGAGGGCATAGCCCGTCCTCCACGTCCAGACGGTCGGCGGCTCCTGCTCTCGACGCGGCTCGGACGGCGCTGGAGCCCGGGGAGCACGCGGCGCGGGCGCGACGGGGTATTGCGTTGGCGGAGGTGCCTCCTCTTCTCGTTCTTCCCCCTCTTCTCGCTCTTCCCGCTCTTCTCGATCCACTCCCTCTTCGTGCGCGCGCGGCCCCTCGCCTTCGGGTCGGCCGGCCTCCGACTCGGGGTCCACGGCGATCGCGATGAAGACGGCGAGCGACGTCGCCACTGCCTTGCACGACTCTCCGCGGATCTCTCGACCGCGCGGCGCCCGGTCCGGCTGCCGGATCTCGAGCCTTCCGGTGAAGGTCCCGTCCGCTGCGCGCGTGACGCGAACGTCGAACGAGCGAGTATCCGAGCCGTCGACCCAACTCGTCTGGATGCGCGAGTCGAGCGCCGCAAGGACCTCTGTGCGCCTCGGGCAGCCAGCCGGAGCCTCGTACCGGAGGTGGAGGCGCGAGGCAGCGCCATCGGCTCGTGCGTCGCGCGAGAACAGCACGAGGCACCCGCCGAGGACGGCAGCGTAAGCGGCACGCCGCGACGACGGATGGGTCATCCCGCACATGACACTATCTCACTACGTGTCGGCATGGCGGCCACGCAGCGCCACTTCGGGCGGAAAGACGACTCGGTTGACGACCGGAGAGCGTCCTCGCTTCGGAGCGAAGGCGCCAGTGGACGACAGTCTCGACGCACGACACGCGATGACGCGCAGAGCGTTCGCACGAGCGAGCAATCGATCGAACGATCGGTGACGGCTTCGTGCGCATGCTCGTCACGTGCGCACTCGCCAACGCAAACATCCAGTGATGCCTTTGAGCGCGAAGACTCATGACCCGAATGAACCGGTCGCGACGACAAGGATCCCGAAGCGGCTGGATGGCCCCGATGCCGGGTGCCCCCGCTCGATGGAACATGCAGAACACCCGAAGTCACCGTGTCATGGCGGGAACGCGGTCCCTTGGTACGCCTTCCGGGCTCTCGAACACGAGCTCGTGGCCCACGAGAGCTCGTACCCTGCACCTTCCCTCCCTCCTCTTTGGCGTGATGTTCGCCAGCATCCCCGTTCTCGCCGCGTGCGCCTCGGACCCCGCACCCGCGGGGAGCTGCGACAGCGCGAGATGCGCCCCCGGCAACACCTGCCTTCCGCTCGACGGCGAGATGAAGTGCCGGAAGACGTGCAGCTCGAACAGCGATCCCGCAACGAGCTGCCCATTCGGTTACACGTGCACGGACACCCAGAGCGCTCCGCAACCTTTCTGCGTCGAGAGCACCGCCCTTCGAGCCGACGGGCTGCCGCTCGAGAAGAAGGCGAGCGGCCAGTGGGGGGCGAGCTGTCAGGCGCATCTCGGCATCGAGAACCCCGGCTGCGACACCGAGCAGGGCTTCTACTGCTATGGGCGCTCGCCGGCAGACGGCGAAGCGTACTGCACTCGTTACGACTGTGAGACGGATCGCGATTGCGGCCCGGGCTTCTGGTGCGGTCAGGTCAATCAGACACCGAACGTGCAGACAGGGAAGCGAACGACGTTCGGAATCGTCCAGAACGTGTGCCTTCGGCGGACGTTCTGCTCGACCTGCACGGTCGATCTCGACTGTCCACCTCTTGGAGGCAGACCGCAGCACTGCATCGAGGACGCGAGCGGGGCGCGTATCTGCAGCCCCGAGTGCGATGGCCATCAGAGCTGCCCGACCGACGCGCGCTGCGCCGACGTCAGCGTGGGCACCAAGGTCTGCTATCCGCGATCGACGGTATGCGTCGGCGACGGCTCGCTCTGTTCGCCGTGCCGGAGTGACGCGGACTGCGGCGAGGACGGCATCTGCGTAAAGGGGCAGTACACGACCGAGACGACGTGCGCGAAGAAGGCGACCGGCGATTGCGGGACTGCTCCGACCCCCGAGCCAGGTACCTGTCCCTCGTCCGTCGTGGCCGGCTCGAAAGCGACGGTGCGCTGCCTCGGGCACATCTTCGAGGCGGTGCCAGAGAACTACTGTCACGGGTTCTACCCGATAGGCAAGGATGGGGGCGATATCGGCTGCTGGACGCCGGCGCGTTGATGGCGGCACGTGCGGGGCCGAGACGATCCCTGCACCTTGATGGCGAAAGGGGACACAAAACTCACGCGCAGCTCAATCCTCGACGGCTTCGTTCCGATCGAGGTTCGCCTCGACGCTCTCGATCGAGAACCGCTGGCCCTCTCCGGCGGTGCCGTGCGTGTTCGATGGGCGGCCGCTCGCCGCCTCCTGGCGCGCGCGGATCTCGCGCATCCCGGCGAGGATCTGCGCTTCAATCTGCACGAAGTCCTCTTCGGAGATCTCGCCGAGCTCGAGCTTCATCTGCGCGGCGAGGAGCTCTTCGCGAAGCGTGCTCTCGTCGTACAGCTCGGCCTCGGCTGCCTCGGCGAGCCTCGTGAGGACGAACTTCACGCCGCTGATGATGAGAGAGTCGACGATGAGCACGCGGTACGCGCTCCTTCCGGGCTCAGGCCCGCTCGAGCTTGAGGCGGATGTTGACGAAGTTGTAGGGCGGCCACGGCCCCGTGTACTTGAACGTCAGCTGCGAGTTCTTCGCGCCGATCTGCTTCACGATGCGATCGAACTCGCCCTCCTTGTCGCGGAGCACGAGGAACGCGGCGTTCATGATCATGCGATCGCCGATGGGCCGGTTCGCGCGCGATGCGACGGACGCCGGACGGAGCGCGTCGAAGATCTCCTGCACGTAGAGCTCCGAGCGCGCCTGGAGCGCTCCGTCGACCAGACGTCCGTATTGCATCCGGGCGAAGTAGGTCGAGCCCTTCTGCGAGGTGATCTCGCTCTTGAGGCGGCGGATGTCCTCGTTCTCCGTCTCGAGCTCCTTCACGATGAGATCGCGGTCCCACAGCACCTTGAGGCCGAACTCGAGCTTGTCCTCCATCTTCACGAGGACGTCCTTGAACGCGTCGTAGGCGGAGCGGAGCAGCTCGTGGATGTCGTCGCGCGTCTTGAACACGGTACCGAACGACATCGGGATGACCGTGTGGTCGCGCATGACCGTCTCGTTGACGCGTTCGTGGGCGAGCACGTTCGCGCGCGTCGGCTCGTGCACGGCGATCGGGGTGTCGGAGACGACGGCGGCGATGTCCTTGAAGTTGACGGTGTGGACCTCGGCCGGCTCGACGCCGATCCCGAGCGGGCCGAAGTTGAGCGCCTTGTCGGCGTGGATGACGCAATAGACGTACTTGCCGCGCGTACCCTCGAGCGAGACGGGCTCCGGGGCGAGCGCACGAACGGCGACTGGAGAGATCGCGTCACGCGCCTCCGGCGCGCTCGGCGGCAGGCGCTGCACGGGCGGCGGCGACGCGTCGGGCCCGCTTCGCTTGCCGGGTGCACGCGCCGAAGCAGAGGCGGCCCGCCGCGTGGTCGACGTCTTCGGCGAGGTCTTCGGCGAGGACGCGCTCGCCGCCTTCGCCGGCGGAGAACGACGCTCGGCCTTGGCGGTCGACTTCGTCTTCGCCGAAGCGCGACCGGGCTTCTCGACCGTGGGACGCGCCTTCGGCTTCGCGGCGGCGGGCTTCACCCGTGACACCGGCGGATCGGCCTTCGAGCGCTTCCCGGCCTTCGGCTTCCCCTTCGGTACGGCTCGCTTGAAAGCACCCATCACTTCCTGCCTTTCTGCTTCTTCGTATCGCGCGGAGCGGCCTCGGCCGGGCGACCGGCAGCGAGATGCTCGCGGACCTTCGCGAGGAGGTTCTCCGGAAGACACGGCTTCGCGACGAAGTCGTCGCATCCCGCATCGAGCGCCTTCTTGGCATGCGCGGGCTCCGCGTGCCCGGAGAGCGCGATCACGCGGATGTGCTTCGTGCGTGCGTCGGCCTTGATCCGTCGCGTCGCCTCCCAGCCGTCCATCACCGGGAGCGAGAGATCCATCACGACGACGCCCGGCCGGAGCTCCTGCGTGCGCTCGACCGCGTCGAGCCCGTTCACCGCCTCGACGACGCGGAAGCCCTGGAATTGAAGGTACTCCACGTACATCGCCCGGTTGTCCTCGAAGTCGTCGACGACGAGGACGAGGGGGCGAAGACGCGCGGCATCAGCGGCGGCCCTCTTCTTCACCGCGCGCCTCCCTTCGGGGGCGCGGGTGCTCCCTTCGACGGCAAGATCAGGGTGAACGTGGAGCCATGATCGACCTTGCTGACGAGGCGGATGTCTCCGCCGAGGACGTTGGCGAGCCGCCGACAGATGGCGAGACCGAGCCCCGTACCGCCATACAGGCGGGTCGGTGAGTTGTCGACCTGACGGAAGTCTTGGAAGACCGTCTCCTGATCCTTCGGCGCGATCCCGATACCGGTATCGGTGACGGCGATGACGACGTTCGAGGAGCCTCGACGCTTCTCGAGCCGCACCGAGACCAAGACCTCTCCCTTCGGCGTGAACTTCAGCGCGTTGGAGATCAGATTCATGATGATCTGCTTCACCTTCGCGCGATCGGTCCGGAGGGGCGGGACGCTCTTACCGAGCTCCGCGCGGACATCGAGCTTGGCGCGTGCGATCAGCGGCTCGAGCTCGGCGAGGACCTCCTTCACGAGATCGACCGCTGCGAACCGCACGAGGTTGAGCGGCATCCTTCCAGCTTCGATCCGGGCGATGTCGAGGATGTCGTTGATGATGGTCAGGAGGTGACGACCGTTCGAGTCGATCCGCGTGAGCTGGCGCACGATGGCCGGCGGCAGCGGCCCGGACACGCCCTGCAGCATCATGCTCGTGTATCCGAGGATGGCGTTGAGGGGCGTCCGGAACTCGTGGGACATGTTCGCGAGGAACTGCGACTTCGCGCTCGACGCCGCCTCGAGCTCGAGGGCCTGACGCTGGAGGAGCTCGTTCTGGCGGACGAGCTCGGCGGTCGCGTCGCGGACCTTCTCTTCGAGGAGGCTCGAGGCCTTCTTGAGCTCCTCGTAGAGCGCGTTCTTCTCCATCTGCTCGGTGAGGTCGTGCAGGATCGTGACGAGCGCGGTCACCTCGCCGTGCGCGGAGAGGACCTTGCCGCTGATCGCCTCGACCGGCACCTGTGCAGCCGTCTTCGGATCGAGCAGTCCGAGCTCTCCACGGAAGCGACTGCCCGGGTCGAGGAAGAAGAGGTTGGCGACGTGCGAGGAGAAATGGGCGTCGTTGGCGCGGACGCGGAGGATCTCCTCGATCGGCGCATCCGCGCTCGCGGTGAAGAGACGTTCGGCGGGAGCGTTCGTCATGATCATGCCGCCGTTCGCATCGGTGACGATGATCGGATCGACGACGGAGTCGATGATGAGATCGAGGCGGTCGCGCTCGGCCCGGACCTCGGCCTCGGCGACGCGAAGCCGCCGGTAGTTCTCCTCGATCTCCTGCGCCGCGAGCTGGAGATCGGTGACGTTGCGTAAGACCGAGACGATCCCCTTGCCATCCGGCGTCGAGATCGGCGCGCTCATCAGCTCGAAGAGGCGGTCCGATCCGTCGCTCGGGTCGACGAGGGGCAGCTCGCGACGCGCGAGCTCACTGCCTTCGATCGCGTGGCGCGACAGGGCGGCCGAGAACAGCATGTTGTTCAACGCAACGGCGCGGCGGCGGCCTTCGCTCTCGTCCTCCTCCGACGCGAAGTAGAGCTCTGCACGCGGGTTCGCGATGACGAGCCGGCCCTCGGGATCCGTGAGCAACACGGGATCCGGGACCGACTTGAGGATGCTCTGCAGGAGCGCCCGTTCACGATCGAGCCGCTTCTCGGTCGTGGCGAGGACACGGAGGGTGCGGAGATCGACGAGCTTGCGACCGAGGACGCCGAAGACCCAGCGCACCTGCGGGTCGAGGGAGGTCGCTCCGAGGAGCACGAGGCCGATGGCGTCGCGCTCCGGGCGCCCCGGGAACGGCAGGGGATAGGCAGTGCACCGTCCACCCGCGAACGCGAGCCGGGTACCTTGAAAGGCGCTCGGCGGGATGGGAAGAGGACGCGGCGCGGTGAGCGCCTGGACGATCGGATGCTCACGCTCCTCGAGATCGATCGAGAGTGCCGAGACGTCGTTGGCGTCGAAGCCGTGCGCCGCGGCGAAGGCGAGCCTCGCGCCACCGGGGCGCTCCAGGTCGACGAGGGCGATCGCGACCTGCCGGACACCGGCGCTGCGCGCGAGCCATTCCACGCCCAGCTGCGAGGCCTCCACGAGACTATCGCAAGCGAACAACGCCTCGAGGAACGAAAGCTTGCTCGAAGGGCTCGGAGCGTCTTGCTCGATGTCGCGCTGGGAGGCTGCCCGCAATCACCACCTCGCGATCAAGCGCGCGCCGATCGGCGACGGCCGGAGCGGCGCGGTGATGCTCCTGCAGAGGCGGCCGCGGGCTGCGGACCGAGCGCGGCGCTGGTTGCCGCCAGGCGAGCGCGGAGCGCTGCGTTCTCCGCCATGACGGCCTCTGTCGAGGTCGGCTCGAGCGCGAGCGCCGGCTTCGCGACGGGCGCCACCGTGCCAACGGCCTCCGAGTACTTCAGGTAAGTGTCGATCGACGCAACGACGACACGCGCCTCGACGGTGATGAGGTCGATGCCGACGAGGGAGACCCGAACCCACGCGTCGATGACGATCCCCTTGTCGAGGACACGATCGAGCACGTCGATGAGGCTCGTTCCACCTGATGTACGCTCTACGGGCATTTCGCTTGTCCTCTAGAGTGTCGGATGGTTCAGCGCCGACGCTTCGCGGGTCCGGCCGGGACCGTGCGTCGAGCGGTAACGTTGTCCTCGGCGAGCTGGGCGACCTTCCGCTCGAGGACCTGGATCTGCTTGCGGAGAGACTCGTTCTCCGCCATCAAGGGCTGCTTCCCGGGCGCGAGGTGATGGTCGTACTTCCACCAGTCGAGCCCCACTTGCTCCGCCTTGTCGATCGAGCAGACGATGAGGCGGATCCTGATCGTCAGCAGCTCGACTTCGGCGAGTGAGATCTTGATGTCGCCAGCGATCACGAGCCCCTTGTCGAGCACGCGATCGAGCACATCGACGAGTCCGGTCGAGCGCTGTCCGCCCCATTGAAGGTCCTGCCGCATCCAGTGACCGACCAGCGTTTACCAACTCGAACAGAAAATCTAGCCGCATCAGGGTCTGCGACTGCGCGTCGCAACGTTCTCGCGGTCATCCTGCGGCTGGCCGGAAGAGGTCCGTCCTGTTCGCGCGCTTTCACCGACTTAGCTCTTCCGGATAGCGGTCGGGTGGGGATGACGGCACGAGCGCCCTGCGACTCGGGGCCAGCGCCCGCGCCGGACGCAGGGGCGCCTGGCCCCGGGCGCGATCGGCCGGGTCGGACCGTGGGCCCCGCCGCGGCAGCGTTCAGCGAGAAGACGACCTGCGGAAGAGCCACCGACTCCGAACGACCACGGGCCGGACGGCGGGGCTGAGCGGCAGGTCAGGGCGGGGATGGCGCAGTGGACGACCGCTTGCCTCTCGGTTCTCGGTACACGCACATGGACCGCGAGACGAAGTACGAGACGCTCTTTGCCGTGCTTCGCATCGTGGCGAGCTTTGCGCTCCTCGTGGCGATCGTGAGCCTCCTCGGCTGGGCTTTCCGCGCAGAGCTCTCGCGCTTCGGCGGCTGGTTCGTCGCGCGCTTCGGCCTTCTCGGGATGGCCGGCGGCTCGTTCCTCGCCGATTGCATCCACTTCCCGATCCCTCCGCAGTTCTACCTCCTGACCGGCGTCGCCGGCGGGCATCGGGTCGACGTCGTCGTCCTCGCGGTGCTCGTCGGCTCGGAGCTCGGCGGCTTCACCGCGTTCGTGCTCGCGCGCGGCGCCGGTCGTGCGCCGGTCATCGCGCGCAGGCTCGCGACGGCGCGCGACCTCCTCACCCGCATGATCGATCGCCACGGATATCTCGGCATCGCGGCAGCCACCCTGCTCCCGATCTCGTTCTCGATCCTCTGCATGGCGAGCGGAGCGATGCGCCTTCCGTACCGCGCTTACGGTGTGCTCGCCGTGATGCGCGTCGTCCGCATCGTCCTCTCGTACGTCGTGATCGCCATGGCGTGGTCAGGCTGAACGAGAGGTGCGTACGAAGGAGCCGCCCGAGCGGCGCGTCGTGAACGAGAACGGACGCTCCTTGTGGACATCCGCCTCGCTCCGGAAGCGCGTGGCGAACTGCCCCGCCCTACTGCGGGAGGTTGGGGCGCGAGCCAAAGTTGCATCATGCAAACAAATTGCTCCGTAGTCTCGAAGCTTCGCTCGACCAACGACGCCGCACGTAGCGACAGGCGGTCGCATTTTTCGCATCATTTCGCCCCACCGCTGCGGCGTGTGTGGCGAAAATGAAGCCCAACCGGTCCACCGCGTTGACGCGTCGACGAGCCGTCTGACACCGTGAAGGACATGAAGCTCTCGGTCACGACGGACATCGATCTCGCGGGCCCCCACAAGAGCGGCTACGTCACCTGGCTCGATGTCAAGGTGAGCGACGACGCACGGGCCTATGGCACCGCGCGTGTCGCGCTCGTCCACGTCGGTGAGATCACCGACGCGGCAGGCGAGGTCTGGCCGGCTCTCCATGGGACGCGGCTCGAATCCCTCCACGACGTCTACTTCGCGCAGGGTTGGTACAAGGATGACTACGCCGACGGCGCGGGCATCGACCTCCTCTACATCGAGCACATCACGATCGACGAGGAGCATCAGAGCAAGAACCTCGACCTCGCGCTGGTGCGCCGCCTCTGCGATACGCTGGGCAGCGGCTGTCAGCTCGCAGTCGTCGCCTACGGAGACGCCGAGCGCGCGGCTCACTGGGGCCGTCTCGGCTTCGCGATCAGCACCCCCGGACGCACCGCCGGCCTCATGCACATGAAGCTCGGTGATCGCCACGCCCGGGTCATCGATGCGACCGGCGCCAACGACTACGAGATCGTCACGATGGCGGACTCGTTCGTGCCGGCTCGCTCGACCGCCAACTGATCGGCGCGCAAACGAGAACGAGAAGCGAGACGAGAACCGAGTCAGAGACGCGCGGGCGCGGTCTCTCCGCTCGTGCTGGTGGTGGCGCCGTTCTGATAGCGTTCGAGCTTCCGATACAGCGTTCGTCGATCGAAGCCGAGCACCTGCGCCGCGCGGGACTTGTTCCCACCGACGAGCGAGAGCACGCGGAGGATGTATCGCCTCTCGAGCTCGTCGATCGTGACGATCTCCTCGGGCTGATTCGCGGAGACCACGAAGCGCTCCGGACGGAAGCTCTTCACCTTCTCCGGCAGGTCGTCGATCTCGATGCGGGAGCTGCGGGCGAGCGCCACCGCGCCGTCGATACAGTTCTCGAGCTCGCGGACGTTGCCCGGCCACGAGTACGAGATCAGCTTCTCCGCCGCGGCCGGCGAGAGCTCGATCTCGTGTTTGCCGTGCCGCTCGGCGTAGATCTTCAGGAAGTGACGCGCCAGGTGGAGCACGTCACCACCACGCTCGCGAAGCGGGGGAACGTCGATCTTCACGACGTTGATTCGATAGAAGAGGTCCTCGCGGAAGCGGCGCTCGTAGACCTCGTCTTCGAGCACACGGTTCGTCGCCGCGATGATGCGCGCGTCGAACGGGATCTCGCGGTTCGACCCGACGGGGCGCACCTTGCGCTCCTGGAGTGCTCGGAGCAGCTTCGGCTGCACCTCGAGCGGAAGCTCTCCGATCTCGTCGAGGAAGAGGGTGCCGCCGTCGGCCTGCACGAAGAGGCCGGTTCGCTGCACCTTGGCATCGGTGAACGCGCCGCGCTCGTGCCCGAACAGCTCGCTTTCGATGAGCGACGCGGGGACGGCCGCGCAGTTGATCGCCACGAAGGGGCCGTCCTTGCGCTTGCCCCGATCGTGAATCGCACGCGCGACGAGCTCCTTGCCGGTGCCCGTCTCGCCGTGGATGAGCACGCCCGCCTCGCTGTCGGCCACGCGCTGGACGAGCGTGAAGACGCGGCGCATCGACGCGCTCGAACCGACGACGCTCGGGATGGTGATCTCGTCGATCGCGACCTCGGTGCGCAGGCGCTTCACCTCGTCGGAGAGGCCTTTGTGCCGGATCGCACGTGTCGCAGCGACGGCGAGGAGCTTCGGATCGACCGGCTTCGTGATGAAGTCGTAGGCACCGACACGCATCGCTCCGATCGCCGTCTCGAGGCTCCCCTGCCCGGTGATCACGACGACGGGTACGTTCGGGCGCGTACCGAGGACGCGCTCGCACAGCTCGAGGCCGCCCATCTCGGGCATGCTGAGGTCGGTGATCACCAGATCGAAGTCGACCGCGCCGACCAACTCCAGCGCCGCTTCCGCCGACGTGCACGTCGTCACGGCGAAGCCTTCGCGTTCGAGGCTCATCTTGAGCAGGTCACACGTCTCTTGTTCGTCATCGACCGCGAGGACTCTGCGTTCGGTCATTGCGCGATGCCGCTGCAGGTTGCGTGCCGCATCAGCTGCGCGCCGTTACGAGGACGGGCGTACACGGCCGTCGTCACCGCTCGGGCGAGAGGACGATTCGTCAGCCCGCGTAATGAACCGGTTCGGGGGGCCGCGCCGCATCGCTTGCTCGCGCACGCGTGATGCGGTTTGTCACGATGCGCGGCCCCGCCGCACCACACGGTCGGGATGCACAGGCGGGCGCTCGGCCGCGCCCGGCTGCTCGGAGGCCGCGGCCGTCGACCTCAACGCGACGACAGCGCAGAGACCACGCCGGCAAGCATGGCCGGTGCGGTCGGCCCCAGCGATCGCATCGCGTAGACGAACGCGGCATTGACGATGCCGTAAGTGATGAACGTCTTCCGGAACGCTGCGAACTGCGCGTCGACCACCGAGCTGCGGTCGGCGGCCGAGAGCCGCGCGCCACGGGTCGCCTCGAGCGTCTCCACGTCGAGCTCGGACTGACGTCGAAGGACGTCGTCGGTCGTGAACATGATGCGCCGGTAGTCTCGGAGCGCCGCCGGCACGCGCCCCGGAAGCGCTGCGCCGAGCGCCTGCTGGATCGCGAGCGCCGAGCTCGGACTGCGCGTGCGCCCGCACTCCATCGCCCAGTGCTCTTTGAGGACCCTTACGAAGGACGGCTCCAGGCTCTCGTCGCCACGCACGCACGCGAGGTAGTGCTGCTGCGTGACGAGCTTGAGATGCAGCGCGACGATCAGCAGCGAAAGCGGGACGGCGTCTCGAAGGATCTCATCGAGGTCTGCCGGCCGCTCGGCGAGCTTCGGAACGACGGGGAAGCTCTGCTGGAACGCGCTCTGGAAGGTGCGGAAGAGCTCGGTGTGGTCGAAGGAGTCGAGCCGCAGCAGCGGGACGAGGGTATCGCGGGCATCGACGTCCCGCACCGCATGCGCACGCGCGGCGTCGGCGAGGCACGTCTCGAAGAGATCGAAGACGTGGAGGTAGCTCGCCGCGCGGATCTGATTCATCCGTCGCCGATCATCGTGATGGTCGAGTGCTCGGACGGTCGAGAGCCCGGCGAGCGCCTCCGGCAAGAACGCACGGGATAGGTCGAGCGGAGTGCCTGCTGGGAGCACGCCTCCGCAGCTGCACGTCATGGGCCACTGGTGGGCTTCCCGCGTTGCGCGCCGATTGAGCTCGACCGGAGAGCCCGCGCGAGTCCCGAACGAGCCGCGCTTCCGGCACTGCCCTCCCGACCTTGCCGGAGCGCGCGAAAAGCCGAGGTGCGCAGATGTGCCCCGCCGATGGTCCTCGCGGCGGGAGGCAAGCAGAGCCGCTGGTCTTGTTCGTGCCTCATCCGGAGCGCTACCCTTCCGGAACGTGGCACCGCCTTCCATCCCGCCGGGGGGGCTCGTCGAGGGTACGACCCTCGCGGGTAAGTACCGCATCGATCGCATCGTCGGTGCAGGCGGAATGTGCCTCGTCTACGAGGCCGAGCACGTCCATCTCCGGCAAGCGGTCGCGCTCAAGATCCTCAAGCCCGAGCTCGCGAGGGACCCGACCGCCGTCGCTCGCTTCGCTCAGGAGGCGCAGGCCGCGGCGAAGCTCCGGAGCCCGAACGTCGCGCGCGTCTACGACGTCGACCGGCTCCCGGACGGACAGCCGTACATCACGATGGAGCTGCTCGTCGGGCACGATCTCGGTACCGAGCTCCAGCGGCGCTACGCGCTCCCGGTCGACCTCGCGGTCGACTACGTGCGCCAGGCCGCGAGCGGGATCTCGGAGGCGCACGCCCTCGGCATCGTCCATCGAGATCTCAAGCCCGAGAACCTGTTCCTCACCGAGCTCGGCGCGATGACGGAGCGCAGGCTCGTCAAGATCCTCGACTTCGGCATCGCGAAGAACATCCAGGAGGGTGCACGCAAGCTCACCGCGCCGGACGCGGTGTTCGGAACCGTCGACTACATGTCCCCGGAGCAGATCCGTTCGGCATCGTCGGTCGATCATCGAACGGACATCTGGGCGCTCGGCGTGATCCTCTTCGAGCTGCTCACCGGGCGAACGCCCTTCTCGGGCGATGCTCGATCCATCATCGCGCAGATCGTGAGCGATCCGGTCGTCCCACCGTCGCGCTGGGTTCCGACGCTCCCGGCCAGCCTCGTCTCCGTCGTCATGAGGTCACTCGCGAAGGATCCGGCCGCGCGTTTCCAGTCGGCGGAGGAGCTACGGCGCGCGCTCGCTCCGTTCTCCGAGACGATCGAGCCGATCACGGAGGTCCTCGCACGACTGCCGCCGGCCAGCGTTCCACGCAGAAACCTCGGCGCCTCACGGCCCTCGATGGACGGCCTCCGTGAGGCGCGCACGAATCTCTCGTTCGAGTCGAGCTCGCCACGGAAGAGGGCGTGGGCGAAGCAGGCCTTCGCGCTCCCGCTGTTCGCCGCTCTCGGCGCGGCGGCCGGGCTCGCAGTGTGGAAGCGCGACGAGATCCTCCGGCTCCCGCGCGCGCAGGCGTCGGTGGCTGCGACTTCCCCGGTGTACGAGCCGGCGCCGGTCGCGACGACGACCGCGATCGCGACGATGGCGCCGGTCGCGACGACGACCGCGATCGCGACGGTGGCACCGGTACCGACGGCGCCGCCCGCATCGACGACGTTCCCAGCGGTCCTCGGCGTCTCGGCGCCGCCGGAGCCGGTCGCCACGGCGCCGTCTCCCGCCGTGCGGAGCGCCGCGAAGGCGAAGCCCGCGCGTCCGGCCGCGCCGCCTTCGTCGCCCGCTCCGACGCCGACGACAGCGCCGACCCCCTCCGCCACTCCAACACCGGCGCTTCCGAAGCGCCTCTGATCCTCTTCCGCTCTCCCTCCAGACCGAGCGACCCGCGTGCGGCTCTTCCTGACCCTCCTACGAGGCCTCGTCCTCACCGCCCTCCTCCTCTCGTCTTTCGCCGGGCCTGCGTACGCCGACGGTCCCGCGAAGGTCAGCAAGAGCAACAAGGCCGAGGCCGCGCGGATCAAGAAGGAAGCCGACGCCTTCATGGATCAGGATCGCTACGTCGATGCGATCGCGCTCTACGCGCGCGCCTACGAGCTGACCTCCGATCCGGTATTCCTCTACAACCAGGGGCGCGCGCTCGAGTCGATGGGCGACTACGCGGAGGCCCTCGACAAGCTCGAGGCCTTCGATCGCGAAGCGTCACCAGCGCTCCGTTCCAAGGTGCCGGGCCTCCGTGACCTCCTCGTCGATCTTCGCGGGCGCATCGCGACGCTCGTCGTGACGACGAATGCCCCCGGCGCGCGGCTCTTCGTGCGCGACAAGGCGGCGGGCACGATCGCGAATCAGGACGCCCTGCGCCTCCGCACGCGTGCGGGCTCGGCGACGATCGAGGTGCTCGCCGAGGGCTACGCGCCCTTCAAGAAGGACATCGACCTCACGCCCGGCACCGTGGTGAAGGTCGATGCCCAGCTCTCGCTCAAGAAGAGCGATGCGCTCATCATCGTTCGAAGCCGTCCGAGCGCGGACATCACCGTCGACGGCAAGCCGATCGGCCGCTCGCCCCTCGAGCTGCGTCTGCCCGCCGGCCAGCACACGCTCATCGCCGAGGCGCCCGGCCGGGACACCGAGCGCGTGCGAATGACGCTCGCCCTCGGGGATCGACGCGAGCTCGACATCGACCTGCGCGAGTCGCCGGGCGTGCTCTCGCGCTGGTGGTTCTGGGCGGGCGTGGGCGTCGTCCTCGCTGGCGGCGCTGCTGGAGCATACGCGCTCACGCACGAGCGCTCCCCCGATCGCGGGACGTTCGGCAACGGGCTGGTGACCGGCCCCTGAGTCAGCGTCGCGTCACTGGGCTCCGCCGTCTTCCCAGGCGGTGCACGTGCCCGAGCAGAACGTCTCCGGTCCGCAGCCTCCGTCCGAGCACATGCGCGTGCAGCTTCCTCCGCGGCACTCGACCTTGTCGCACGTCGGCTTCGAGTCCGCGGTCGGAGAGCACTTCACGACGTTGGTCCCGCCATCGACACGGACGCCGTCGCAGGTCAGCTCGCCGTCCCGACACTCGACGTTACAGACGCCGGCCGCACACGCGATGTCCTCGCAGTGCGGGACGTCCCCGGCGCCTCCCGTGCAGTGGAACGTGCAGGTGCCGTTCGTGGCGCAGCGGGTGTTCTTGCACTTGTCCTTGGCCAGACACTCGATCGTGCAGTTGAGCCCGTCGGCGCAGAAGACCTTGTCCTGGCAGTCGATGGCGTTGCAGTCGACCTTGCACTCGCCGGCGTTGCACGACGTGCCGTTGCAGCGCGCGCATGCGTCGGTGTCGACGACGTCGAGCGGCGCATCGGACACCTCTGCATCCGGAACCCAGACATCGTCGATCGGGAGATCTCCGTCCTTCTTCGGGGGAGAGTTGCCTCCGTCGGCCTGGACTTGCTCCGGCTGGACGCAGACACCGAGGTTGCACTCGAGATCACCACCGCAGTAGCGGTCGACGCACTGTGCGGTGAGCCTCACGGTGATGTTCACCGTCTTGCCTGCGACGAACTGCACGCGACGACGCGCAAGGATGCAGTCGGCCCAGACGGGCTCCTTGTTCGGACCACCGGGAAGCCCACACCGATCCGGGTCCTGGTCGTTCACCGCTCCGACGACGCGAATGCCGACCCAGTCGTCGTTCGAGCCGCTGGGGGTGATCGTCAGCGTGCCGACCCGGTCGCTCCCCTCGTCGCAACCGCCCTCGTAGATCTCGAGCGTGTCGGAGTCGATGTTCTCGAGCGTCGTGACGGCGATGCCGGTCTGGAGCGAGGGGCAGATGGACCGGTCGGCCCGAACGTCGACGATGATCTGGGTGGGCGACGCGCAGTTCGCCATCGCGAGCGCGATGACGCCGCCGGCAATGCCGGTCCCGAGAAAGGCGCCCGCGCGAAAGCGTCGCATCGCTCCCCACTATAGCGCGCGCGGGCCGCAGCATCACGATCGCTCGGCTCGTCTCGCACAGCGCCCGCGTCGAGGCAGACGGCGCGCCTCGTGCTTCGCCTATCCGCGTGCGGCACTCCCGGTCATCGGCGATCGCAGCCGGCATCCTCGTCGGCTTCGCTCTGTTCGGAACGACGGCCCCCGCACGCGCGGCCGATCCGGACACCGAGCGAGCACGCGCGCTCTTCGACGAGGCCGGCGAGCTCGAACGTCATGGCCGATGGGGCGCGGCCCAGGAGCGACTGCGCGCGGCCCTCGGGCTGCGCGAGACGCCGCATCTCTACTACGCGCTCGGTTGGGCACTCGAGAACGACGACAAGCTCCTCGAAGCGAAGGTCGCGTACGAGACGGCAGCACGCCTCGGGCGCGAACGACCGGGCGGCGAGGAGGCCGCACGTCTTGCTGCAGGACGCCTCACAGATCTCGAGAAGAAGACGCCAAGCCTCAAGGTGCACGTGACCGGCGCCGCGAGCTCTAAGGCACGCGTGATGGTCGACGGGAGCGAGGTGAAGTGCGAGGACGACGTCGCAAAGACCCTTGTGAACCCCGGCTCCCACGTGGTTCGCGTCGAGCGCGAGTCGAAGCCCACGTTCGAGCAGGTGGTGTACGTCGGGCGAGGCTCCGTACGAACCCTCGAGATCGAGGGGGACGGCGTGGCGACGCGCAACGGGACGCGAGAGCGCCACGGCCCCTCGCCCGCACGATCGCGTGCCTCGTCTGCCCCTCCGCAGACCGGTGAGCACGGCGACAGCGTGCTGCCATGGTTGCTCCTGTCGGGCGGGCTCGCGTTCATCGCCGGTGGCGCCGCGCTTCTCGTCTCGGCCGATGCCGACACGAACACGCGTGAGAAGATGCAGGCGCGCTGGTGCAACGTGACGGCCTGCACGGGGACGGGGACGGGGACGACGGCGACGCGCGCTGAGACGGCCGAAGCAGCCGAGTACCGGCGTGCAGCGACGGATGCCCTCGACACGGCGAGCACGAAGCAGGCGTTCGGTCTCGGGCTCGGCGGCGCCGGCCTGGTCGCGGGTACCGTCGGCGCCATCCTCCTTCTGCGCGGTGAGAAGACCGTCGAGAAGGATCATCAGCGCCCGCATCCCCGTGCACGCGCTGGCGCGGCGCCGCTCCCGGGCGGCGGCATGGCGACCGCGACGTTCTCCTTCTGACGCGAACACGCCCGTGCGCTCAGAACCCGGGGGTCGAGAGACCACCATGCACGGGACGCTCGCCTTCGATGGCGCGCGCTTGACCACCTCGCGGCGGCCGGGCGGCGCCGCCACCTTTGGGCGAGCGCTTCATCGTGGCCGGGGGAGCGGGTGGCCTCACGGTCGCCGTATCGCCACGTTCGGCGCCAGGCTCCGCGCCGTCGAACCGCGCGCTCGGACGACCCGGCTCGGCCTCTCCGGCGATCGGAGGCTCGGCCACCGGCAACGCGACTGCCCTCGCGAGGGCGCCGCTCGCCACGGAGGGCGGCACCGCAACGGACGTCGACCCAGCATCGAGCCGCGCTCCCACGCAGCGTGGCGTCGCCGCGATCGCCCCGAGGCCGAGCACCACCGCGCTCGCAAGCACGATCGACGATCGGACGCGCTTCCCTCGCGACGCGCGATCGCTCATGCGTGAGACTGCCGGCGGGACCGTCTGCTCGTCGATGCGCCTCCGCCCACGCGATGCACGAGCGCTCATGCGCGCGACCGATGGCGGCAAGGAACGCCCGTCGATGCGCTTCGTCGCCTTCCGATGCACCTCCGCGTCGAGCGCGATGTCGTCGCCGTCGAGCGTATCGAGCGACAGTGCCGCCGTTCGACGCGCCACGGAGATGATGCGCGACGAGTCGGTGGACGCCGTCGCCTCGGCGAACGGCGCGAGGGCAAGGACGAGCTCGGCGACGCTCTGGAGGCGCTCGTCCGGGTCCTTCGCGAGCGCTCGCATGAGGACCGCGACGAGCGACTCCGGGAGATCGGGCCGGTGCTCACGCGGATCCGGGATCGGGTCGGCGACGATCGCGGCGATGCACGCCTGCGAAACGTCGTGGTTGAAGGGCGGTCGACCGCAGAGGAGCTCGTAGAGCGTCACGCCGAGCGACCAGATGTCGGTCCGCGCATCGACGTTCCTCGCGCAGCGGACCTGCTCGGGCGACATGTACTGGGGCGTGCCGAGCGGCGCGACGTCGAGCGTGATCGCCGCCTCCTTGGCTGCAACGTGCTTCGCGATGCCGAAGTCGAGCACCTTGATCGTTTCCGTATCGCGGCAGAGAAACAGGTTCGACGGCTTGATGTCCCGGTGGACGATGCCGAGGCGATGCGCTTCACCGATCGCGTCGCACGCCTCGATGACCCAGCGGACCGAGTCTCCGACCGCCTGAGCGCCATCGTGCTCCACGATGTGCGCGAGATCGCGCCCGTGAAGGAGCTCCATCACCATGAAGGGCGTCCCGTCGTCGGTCTGATCGATGTCGTAGACCTTCACGGCGTGGGGGCTCGAGAGCGCTCCGGCCGCGCGGGCCTCACGCTCGAACCGCTTCACCAGCTCGGGCTGGAGCCGCAGGTCCTCGCCAAGCACCTTGATCGCGACGTGATGCCCGAGGCGCCGGTGGCGCGCCTCGAAGACGGTACCCATCCCGCCACGACCGAGCACGCACTCTACGTCGTACTTCTCCGTAAACGGCGGGTTCTTGGCGGCGCGCGCGACCACGCCGGGTCTTCATTCAAGGCGCGTTCCGACCGATCCTGCAGCGTGCGGCGTGATCGGCTCGCCGAAACTCCCCGGTGATGTGGACTCGCATCATCGCCAACGCGCGTCCCGGCCGCACTCGGGCACGCGCACTCGAGCACGATCGCCACACGCCGAGCGCTCGCCCCCCATCGGCCGGCACGTCGCGCCATGCCCGCACGACCAAGAAGCCATAGTGGCGCTGACTTGCACTGACCTCCGATTCACGCCCACGCGTTGGCCGAGCGAACGTGAATCTCCGGTCGATCAGTTCTTCGCCTTCTGGCAGAAACCATTGTTGTTGCACTTGCCCGACAGCGCCGGGTCGGCGCACGCGGGGTCGTTCTCTTGCCCCTTCATCGTGCACGTCGTGGTGCAGAAGTTGCCGGCGCCGCCACCTCCGCCACCGCCGCCTCCGTAGCAGACACCGCTCGCGCATTCGGACTCGTCGGTGCAGCTCGCGCCGAGGGGCTTGTCCCCACTACCACCTTCGCTGCCAGCGTCGACGGGGGGCGGTTTGGTCCCTGCGTCGTCATCGTCCGTCGTGCCGGAGCTGCCGGACGAGCTCGAGCTGCTCGACGAGCTCGAGCTCGTTCCCGACGAGGAGCCTCCACTGGTCGGAGCATCATCGTCGCCGCTGCACGCCATGACGACCGCCGCTCCCCCAAGGATCGCGGCGAACGTGACGACCAAGCTCTTCTGAGAGTTTCTCATCGGGGCCTCCGGCTCATGAAGCTACGGGAGGCCCCTGATCGCGCCCGTTACACGCCGGTTACATCGTGTCTCAGCCGCGTGCGCATTCGATCGTCAGCGCGATTTCGCAGCGTCACTTCACGGGAAGGGCGCGTTTGACCTCCGCCGTCCCGGTGAGGCTCGCGAAGAAGTCGTTGCCCTTGTCGTCGACGACGATGAAGGCGGGGAAGTCGACGACGTCGATCTTCCACACCGCCTCCATGCCGAGCTCCGGATACTCGAGCACCTCGACCTTCTTGATGCAGTCCTGCGCGAGACGCGCCGCGGGGCCGCCGATCGATCCGAGGTAGAAGCCGCCGTGCTTCTTGCACGCCGCGGTCACCTGCGGAGAGCGGTTGCCCTTCGCGAGCATGACGAGACTGCCGCCGGCGGCCTGGAACTGATCAACGTACGCATCCATGCGTCCCGCCGTCGTCGGGCCGAACGATCCCGACGCGTAGCCTTCGGGCGTCTTGGCAGGACCCGCGTAGTACACCGCGAAGTCACGCAGGTAGGACGGGATCCCCTGCCCGGCGTCGAGGCGCTCCTTCAGCTTCGCGTGCGCGATGTCGCGCGCGACGATCATCGGGCCCGTCAGCGAGAGCCGCGTCTTGATCGGGTACTTCGAGAGGAGCTCGCGCACCTCGGACATGGGCCTCGACAGATCGACCTTCACGACCTCGCCGCCGAGGTCCTCGTGCGTCGTGTCCGGGAGGTACTTCGCCGGGTCCTTCTCGAGCTGCTCGAGGAAGACGCCCTCCTTCGTGATCTTGCCGAGCGCCTGACGATCCGCGGAGCACGAGACCGCGATCGCCACGGGGCACGACGCACCGTGACGCGGCAGGCGGATCACGCGAACGTCGTGGCAGAAGTACTTGCCGCCGAACTGGGCGCCGATGCCGGTCCTCTGCGCGAGCTCGAGGATCTTCTGCTCGACCTCGACGTCGCGGAAGCCGCGGCCGAGCTCGCTGCCCGTCGTGGGGAGCGTGTCGAGGTAACGCGCCGAGGCGAGCTTCGCCGTCTTGAGCGTGTGCTCCGCCGACGTGCCGCCGACGACGATCGCGAGGTGGTAAGGCGGACACGCGGCGGTGCCGAGCCCCTTCAGCTTGCTCTCGACGAACTCGAGGAGGCTCTTGGGGTTCAGGAGGGCCTTCGTCTCCTGGAAGAGGTAGCTCTTGTTCGCCGAGCCGCCGCCCTTCGCCATGAAGAGGAACTTGTAGGCGTCGCCGTCGGTCGCGAAGATCTCGATCTGCGCCGGCAGGTTGTTGCCCGTGTTCTTCTCCTTGTACATGTCGAGCGGCGCCATCTGCGAGTAACGCAGGTTCGCCGTCCGGTACGTATCGAACACGCCGCGCGCGATCGCCGCCTCGTCGCCGCCGCCGGTGAAGACGTACTGGCCCTTCTTCCCCATCACGATCGCGGTGCCGGTGTCCTGGCACATCGGCAGGACGCCGCCGGCGGCGATGTTCGCGTTGCGAAGGAGATCGAGGGCGACGAACTTGTCGTTCGAAGAGGCCTCGGCGTCGTCGAGGATCTTGCGCAGCTGCGCGAGGTGCCCCGGCCGGAGCAGGTGGGCGACGTCGCGCATCGCTTCCTCGGTCAGCTTGGTGAGCGCTTCGGGCTCGACCTTCAGGAACGTCTTTCCCTGGGCCTCGAACGTCGACACGAAGTCGCTCGTCACGAGCCGGTAGGGCGTCTGGTCTTGGCCGATGGGAAGAAGGTCCTCGTACTGGAACGACGCGGTCATCAGGGGCGCGACTATAGTCGCTTTGTCGCCCTGCTCCACGCCGCCGTCCGCCGGCCGGGGCGCGAAGGTACGACCGCGAGCGCACCCGTCCAGCCGAGATCGGCGGGCATACATCGCGCGCGCGCTCGAGTACCGAGGGACCAACGTCGACGGGCGCCTGGGCACGGGCGCCCCCCAGAATCGCGACCAACCGGGCACGCTGCCCACGATCGACCGCGGGCCATGAGTCCGACTCGCTCGAGCTAGCTCACCGGGGCGCCCGGAGAGCGGTCTCGACGGCGCGCGATCGCCCAATGTCGACGATCGTCGAAAATCTGCGCGACAGTTGCTCGCGCGGCGCGTCGTTCGACATGGCCAGACACCTCGCCCGCACCACGTTCGCGATCTTCACGGCCGGGTTTGCGCTCACCGTTGCTTCTTGCTCGGAAAACGCGGCGCCTCCCGGCGCGGATCTCACGGACGCCGGCTCACTTCCGGACGACCCGGCTTCGACGGATGCCGGTCTCCGCACCGAGGACGCGACCGACGGCGATACGGGGCCGATCGCGACCTGCTCGCCGGGAACGTGCGCGGGATGTTGCCGCCCGGACGGGACGTGCGCGGCAGGAGACGAGAACGCTGCGTGCGGAGCGGGCGGCGCGGCATGCTCCGTGTGCGGTGGCGCCGGCACGTGTTCGGCCAAGGAGTGCATCCCCGCCGCCATTCTCTTCGGCGGATCGAGCCTCGTGAACGGAGCGACGGTCAAGCGCGAGGAGACGTGGCAATGGAACGGCAGCGGCTGGACGATGCTACCGGTATCGGGCCCGGCGCCGCGATTCACCCACGCCGCAGCGAGCTACGGCAAGAAGCGCTTCCTCTTCGGAGGGAACGGCGACAAGGGCTCGCTCGGAGACACATGGGAGTGGGACGGGACCGCTTGGGCGAACAAGAGCTCGACGGGGCCCGGTCCACGTCACAGCGCGGGTGTGACCGCGTTCGGTAACGACCTCCTGCTGTTCGGTGGAGAGTACGGACTCACGCGCTACGCCGAGACCTGGTCATGGAATGGGACCACGTGGACCAAGCACGACGTCCCGGGACCGGAGCCACGCATCGAGACGAGGCTCGCCGAGCTGGGGTCGAAGGTGATCCTTTTCGGAGGTATCGCCGGAACGACGGCCTACGGCGACACGTGGGACTGGGACGGGACGTCGTGGACGAAGCGCGATGTCGTGGCGCCGTCGCCGCGGTTCGGCCACGCCATGGTGGCCTGGAAGAACAAGGTCCTTCTCTTCGGCGGCCACCGCGCCCGCGAGTTCTACGGCGACACGTGGCTGTGGGACGGCACGTCCTGGACGAAGGTCGCCGATGACGGGCCCTCGCCGCGCGGCGCTGCGTTCATCGCGACGGTCGGCGACGAGGTCGTCGTGTACGGCGGTTACGACGCCGACGGAAAAGGGTTCACCGACACGTGGACGTGGGACGGGCTCACTTGGACGGAGCGCAAGGTGCAAGGGCCGAGCGAGCGCATCGGCGCGTACTGACTCCGGCGGTCGCCCCATCCGCCCCCGGCCCCGTTGCTTCGACGGACTACTCGGCGCCCGCCCGCTGATGTCCGCTGAGGGCGCGATCAGCCGTCGAGGTAGCCGAGCACGAGCTCGCGAAGCGTGTCGGGAGCGTCGACGTGCACCCAGTGTCCGGCCTTCGGGATGACGTCGACCGTCATCCGCGGGAGCGCGCGGCCCCGCGCGAGGTCGGCCGCATCGAGGACCTCGGAGTCGCCGCCGGCGACGAGGTGCGTCTTCATCGAGCCCGCGGGAGCCTCGAGCACGGGCCAGAGGTCCCGCACGAAATAGTCGTCCATCATCGCGCGGATCGACGGGATATCGAGGCGGAACTCGAACCGCGTGGTGTTCGGCACCGGGCGCACGTTCATCGCGAGCCACATCGCGGTGGGCCGGTTCACGCCGCGCTCCTCCGCCCACGCGGTGAACGCATTGCGATCGGGAAACGCCTCCGGAAGCTGCGTCAGGAGCTCCACGATGTGACGCACTCCGGACGAGCCTCGAAAGTCCGGACGCGGACCAGGCGTGGAGTCGACCACGACCAGCGTGTCGCTCGGGCCGTTCGGCGAGGCCGCGAGCTGGTGCGCGAGCTCGATCCCGACCTTGCCGCCGAAGCTGTGCCCGAGGACGCCGCGGACCGGGACGCGACCGCCATCGGTGAAGCGCGGGAGCGCCTCGACGATATCGCGCGCCGCGGCCTCGACCGTGTGCGGCGGCGCGAAGCCCTGCGAGTCACCGTGGAGACGAAGATCGACGAGCAGCGCGCCCCAGTCGGGACGGGCGGCGACGATCTGACGTGCGAACGTCCTCCAGTTCGCGCCCGAGCCGAGGATTCCGTGGAGAAAGACGAGCCAGCGAGTGGGGACGGCGTCCGTCGCGGTGACGGGAGCTACGGCGAGCGTGGTCATCGATCCTCTCTCGGTACTCGAAGCGGAGCGGCGATGCGAGTCATGCCGCCACCGTAGCGCAGGCGGCCCGAGAGCTCTGCCTTGAAGGCCGCCGCGCTCCCGCTCCGGATCGATCGAGAAACGCAGCGTCGTGCGCGCTCGCGCTCGCAACGGCACCACCGCCCGGGCATCCAATTCGGCAGCCGTGCGTCCGTCCTCGCTGTCTGCTCTCGTCCTCGTCCTCGTCCTCGCCGTCGGCCTCGTGCCGCGCACGGCCCGAGCCGCGGACGTCACGATCGAGCCGACCGCCTGGCAGATCGTGAAGCAGAAGTCGGGCCCGGTGAACTACTACTCCGTCGTCACCGAAGACGGCCTTTCCTTCGTGCGCTCACGGTACGCGCCGCCGATGAAGACCGCGGTCCTCGGCTATCAGGTCGCCGAGGCCGATCGCCAGCGGATCAAGAAGGTGAAGTGGACGTGGCGAGCGCAGGCACTCCCGACCGGCGGTGACGAGTGCGCCTCCGGCAAGGGCGACTCGGCCGCGGTGGTGTACCTCACCTGGAAGCGCGGGCTCCGCTACTACACGCTCAAGTACGTCTGGAGCGCGGTGGGCCAGGTCGGGCGAGTCTGTGACTCGAAGCGCAATCCGTTCGTCGCGCAGGACACCGTCATCCTCCAGTCCGGGGGTCCGACCGGATCGTGGACGACCGAGGAGATCGATCTCGCGTCGGCGTATCGTCGCCATTTCGCGGGCGGCAACCCGAACGCCGAGGTCCCGAGCTTCGTCGGGCTCGGCCTCATGAGCGACGGAGACCAGACGAGCACACCGAGCTCGGCGGACTACGGAAAGTTCGTCCTCGTCCGATAGCGTCGAATCACGACGGCCGGCACGGCATGATCGTCAATCGTCTCTCGGCACGCGGAGAGGGATGTCGAAGCGAATCATGCCCCCGCGGTAGCCGATGCGATCGAGCGAGCGTTCCGACAGCTCCGCGCCGAAGAACGAGAGCGTGGGCTTGAAGGGGATGTTCGCCGGGTCCTCCCATCCGATCCCGAGGCCGACCTTGCGCCAGACCGTCATCCCCTCGCGATCGAAGTCGAGAGGCGCGACGTCGCGCGGAACGTGGCTCGCGGGACCTCCGAGAAGGAAGGGCGCCACCACGACCTCCCCCTCGATCGAGAGATGCCGTCCGATGATCATCCGTCCTTCGACGCGCGCACCAGGGCCGATGCCGGCGCCGAGCGGGTACATCTCGGTCCACGGGACGTCGCGATGAACCTCCGTGCCCAGCCGCGTCGGATGCATGTGTGCTGCATTCATTCCGAAGTAGAGGCCCGGGCCGGCGAAGAGACGGAAGGCGACATCGGCGTCGGGATTGGTCCTGACCTCGCGCAGGGCGGAGAGCGGCGTCAGTACCCATGACGACTCGGCGACGGTACGGAACGCGTCGTTCAGGACGCGTTGCTGGAACCATCCACCGCCGGCCTCGTACCACCAGCGTGAGCCTCGCGGACGGATCTGGATGAAGGAGAAGCTACCGACGCCGAGGCCACAGCCTCCCCACGCTCCGATGCTCGGACAGGCGGGCAGGTCGACCGGCAGCACCCAGTCGCTCCGGTAGGAGGCTTCGCCGATCCAGTCGAGCGTGCCTCCCATTGCGAGGACGACGACGAGGCTCTCGAGGCCGAGCATCGCCGTCCACGACATGCCGTAGAGGATGCGCGTCGAGTACTGGCCGATGGTGCCGTACGGGTATGGCGCGTCCCAGGTGCGGGTCGTCAGCGTCGTGTTGAGCTGGAGCGAGATGGACCACGCCCCGTCGATGATGGCAGCGGTCGGGATGCTGTGGGCGAGATCGGCGCCGGCGCGGAACGCTCGCCACGCGCCCCGACCACGCGGGGCCGGTGGAGTGAGCGTGAGCGCCGCGGGAGCAGCGGTCGCGGCGAGCGGCGGACGCGACGATGGCGTGACTCTCGCCTGCAGCGGCGGGGCGACCGACGAGCTCGGCAGCGGGGGCAGCGGCTCGTCGCCGCTCGCAGGCGACGGAGCGAACACGAGCGCGAGCAGCGTCATGAGCCCAGGCCCCGCCGCGAGCGAACGACGCGCCACGACCAGCACGACCAGACGGTAAGGCCTCCGGCCGCTCGACGCTCTCGAAACGAGGGCGCAGGGTCTCCGGCGCCCGAACCGAGCACGCGGCGGCCGGGCGGCCACGCATCCGCGACGATGCATCCCAGGCCTTCTCGAAAGGCCTCGAGGCGGGCTATCTGTTGCCGCCGGCGGCAGGACTCTCCCGCCGGCGACGACGCCGCCAATACACATCCCAGAACGCTTCCGATCCCCTCCACGATGACCGCTTCAATACCCGACGCGTTCGAGACCCGTCGCCGAGAGCTCGAAGACGAGCTCGGCGAGCCGATCACGGTCGACGGCCTCACCGCCTCCCTCCGCATTTTCCAGCGCAAGAAGGGACACCGGCACTCGACCGACGATCTGCTGACGGGCTGGTACGCGCTCGAGAAGAGCCCGCTCGTCGGTAGGACGATCGCGAAGCACCTCGACCTCGGGACCGGCATCGGCACCGTCGGGCTGCTCGTCCTCTCGGGGATGCCTCCCGAGACGCACCTCACCTGCATCGAGGCGCAGGACGTCAGCTTCCGCTTCCTCCGCGAGAACCTCCGGGCGAACGGGCTCGAAGATCGCGTCACCGCGCTGCACGGCGACCTCCGCGATCTCGATCTCGCCGAGCGATTCCCGCTCGTGACGGGGAGCCCGCCCTACTTCGACGTCAGCGCCGGGATCGTCCCCGCGGACTCACAGAAGGCGCACGCACGCTTCGAGCTCCGCGGCGACGTCCGCGACTACGCGCGCGCCGCGAAGAAGCACCTCGAGCCCGGCGGGCTCTTCGTGTTCTGCTTTCCCTGGCCTCAGAAGAAGCGGGCCGTGGACGCCGCCCACGACGAGGGATTCACGATCGTCACCCACCGCGACGTCATCCCGCGCGAAGGCCTGACGCCGCTCTTCTCGCTCTTCGCCTGCCGCCTCGAAGGCGGCGAAGAGCGAGAAGAGGCGCCGGTCGTCGTGCGCCGCGCCGACGGCTCGCACACCGAGGCGATGCACGCCGTCCGCGCGCGCTTCGGGTGGAGCCCCTCACGCTGAAACGACGCCAGAGTGTGACCGCGCGTTCGCAGGTGCAACGCCAACCGGTTCACGGCCCGCCCGGCGTTTCTCGGAAATGTGCCATGTTTCTCGGGTACGGCCTTTGCGCTGGGGGAAGGCTTGTCCTTCCGCCCGTCACGCGTCGCCCTCGTCGCTTCGATCCTCGCCTGCACGCTCGGCGTTCCGACGACGGTCGGTGCCGCAGGGGCGGTGCTTCCTCTCGGCGGGCGGCCCGATCCCGCGTTCGTCGACGTGCGGATGGCAGTGGCAGCCACACCCACCGGCAGCACCCGCTGGACCGAGATCACCGTCCCCGCCGCCACGACGGCGATGTGGCTCGTTCCCGTCCGCCCCGGCGCGGCGGTCGACTGGGCAGCGGCTCGATGGCTCGATGCGCTCGACGAGGCGACCGGCCCCCAGATCCTCCCGCCCAGCTACGCGACCGCGTGCGCTGCGCGGAGCACACCGGAGACGCCCGCATCGTGGACGACGCCGCGGGCGAAGCAACCTGCCCCCGCCCTCGCCGTCCAGACGACGGCGGACGACGCGCGCGCCTACGTGGCCGAGCGTGGCTATCGTCTGAGCCCGGCGCTCTCCAGCAAGCTCACGTCGCTCTATGCGGGTGGATGGAACCTCGTCGCGCTCGAGATGTCGGCATCGTCGACGGAGCTGTCGTCGGGAACCCTTCGCGTGAGCGACGACGGCGGCGCCGTCCTGCCGCTCACGCTCTCGGGAGGTAGCAGCACACGCCTGACCGTCTTCGCGATCGGAGCGGGTGTCGCTTCCGTCCCCGGAACGCAGGACGTCGACCGGCAAGCGCTTCGCTGGGGCCCGGAGGGAAGCACGTTCGCCGCGTGGCGCAGCGACCTGATCAGGGCAGGCAACGGCACGACCTGGCTCCGCGAGTCGGCCTCGCACGACGCGCTCTTCGACGGCACCTCGGTGGCCGGCGGAAGCCCGATCTCGTCGGTCGTCACGGGCTATTTCAGAGGCACGTCCTGCTCCCCCACACCGGCGCTGAGCGTGGGCTCGAACGACGGCGTCGTCGGGATCGCGTGCGCGCCGGGCGCCGCCACTCGTGTCCCGGGCGGTACCGCCTGCGTGCCCTCGAGCGGCTCACTCGATCCAGCAGCGCTCTCCTGCGTCGCGGACATCGACCTCGCGCTCGCGTTCTCGGGCCTGAATCCCGCGAGCGCGGTCGTCACGCGCCTCGTCGGGTGGGTCCCGGCAGGCGCGCTCGGAACGAACCTCGATGTCGGCTTCCAGCCCGCGGGAAGTCGACATTCGCCGGCGATCCGCGCGGGGTCGTACGAGGCATGCGCGCCATCGCCGACCAACGACTCCCCGCTCACCGCGCCGTCGAGCCCGCGCCGCCCCGGGTCGAGCGGCGGCGGTGCGACCGCCGGCGAACGAGAGGTCTACATCGCGACGAGCGACGGGTGTGGTGGGGGCCCGGTCGCCACCGGCACCACGTACGACGAAGAATCGGAGCCAGCTCCAGCAGACGACTCGTCCTCGACGGAGAGCTGCAGCGGCAGCGGCTCGTCCTCCGGCTGGGACGACAGCGATGAAAGCGACGGCTGGGACGACAGCGACTCCGGAGACTCGTGCTCCAGCGACGACTCGTCTTCTTCGTCGGACTCCTGCTCCGGCGGCTCTTCGAGCTCGTCGAGCTCCTCCAGCAGCGGAGGAAGCGACGACGGCTGGGACACCGAAGACAGTGACGATGGCTGGGACACCGAAGATGACATGAGCCCGAAGCGCAAGAAGCTCGAGCCCGCTTCGAAGAAGCCACACGCCAAGGCGACCAAGAAGAAGGCGAGCCCGGTCTCGCGCTACGCGCTCCTCGCGGTGGCGCTGATCCTGCCGCTACGCCGCCGGCGCCGCGAGCCGGAGGCCGAATGAGCATCGCGATGCCACGACTCCGTTCGCGTGCCCCTGGCTCCGGATCGACGCGCTGCCTGCAACACCACCGATCTTCCGGCGTGCATCGCGCACGCAGATTTCTCGAGGACTTCGCCATGACATGGTTCTCCCGCGTGCTCGTGCTCGCATTCCCGCTCGCTGCCGTCGCGTGCGCAGCCAGCTCCACGCCCCGCATCCGGGTCGCGCGCGATCTCGGCTGTACGGCCGAAGAGACCACGGTGGTGCGAATCGGAGAGCGGCACTGGCAGGTGACCGGGTGCGGCCGCACCGCAACGTACGTGTGCACGTATCCGGTACGCGACTGCTGGCGGGAGGGTGAGATCCATCCCCTCACGCCGAGCGCGTCTCGATGAGACGATCTCCGAACGCTCCGCCCGGCTCACCTTGATCCTGACTCAGGCGTCCGTCCCTCCTCGACGCCGTCCGTCAGTTCGTGTGGAGCGACAGGCGTGGAAGATGCTCCGACGATTGCCTCGAGCGACAGGGTTCGCCGAACACGGAGAGGAGCCATGACACGGATGCTCGCCATGCCGTCGATCGCGACGTCGATCGCGTCCTCGTTCGCTCTGCTGATCGCGTGCCGCGGCCCCGAGGCCGCCCCACCCACGCCACGCTCGAGCGCGAGCACGCCTCACGCGGTCCCGGCCGAGGCGACCTCCAGCGCACAGGTCGGAGGCGCGATCGAAGTACCGCTCGAGGCGAGGAGCGACGCCAAGCTCAGCGGGAAGGCAACCTTCACCGAGACGCCCGACGGCGTGCGCATGGTGATGGACGTCGCCGGGATCTCGCCCGGCAAGCACGGGGTGCACGTCCACGAGAAAGGCGACTGCAGCGCGCCCGACGCGATGAGTGCGGGCGCGCATTTCTCTCCCGAGGGCCATCCGCACGGGCTCCCGCCTACCCAGCCACGACACCTGGGCGACCTCGGCAACCTCGAGGCCGGCGAGGACGGACGAGCGCACTTCGAGGCGGTGGCCCCACACGCGAACCTGCAGCCGGGCGATCGCCGGTCCTTCGTCGATCGCTCGATCATCGTCCACGCGAAGCCGGACGACGGCTCGCAGCCCAGCGGCAACTCGGGCGCGCGCATCGGCTGCGGGGTGATCCGGCCCTGACAGGCTCCAGCAGAGGACGACGCGGCGCTTGCTCTCGCTCGGCGAGGCGACTTTGATGCGCCCGTGGCCAACGAGAGCATGCCGAACACGAAGCCGCTGACCGACGAGGAGCGGGCGATCCTCGCAGGACTCCTCGGGGACGATCCGCCGTTCGATCCCGACGCGATCGACGGGCTGCTCACCGCCGTCGCCGTCGCGCCCGGGCTCGTGCCGCCGTCCGTCTGGCTCCCGCGCGTCCTGCCGGGAGGCGCTCCGCAACCCGGGGCCGCTGGCGGATCGGAGCTTCTCGGGCTCGTGATGCGTGAGTACGACGCGGTCGTCGCCGGTGTCCAGTCGGGCACGCTCGTGAAGCCGGACTCGGAGGAGCACGATCGCTGCGTGCAGTTTGCACGCGGTTACATCGCCGGCGCACAGCTCGATCCGGAATGGAACGGGAACGAGGCTCGGTGGGGATTCGTCAGCTGGGCCGCGCTCCTCGCGGGGCGTCCCGAGCTCGTCCCCGCAGACGTACGTGCGCAGCTCGCCGGCACCGAGCCGGCACTCGCGTCCAGCATCGAGATGTTCGTCCTCGCCGCGCGTGACTCGTTCGTCGAGGGCCGCGGGCGCGCGCCGGCCCCCACGGTCGTGCGCGGCGACAAGGTCGGACGCAACGATCCGTGCCCGTGCGGCTCGGGCAAGAAGTTCAAGCGCTGCTGCGTCGACAAGCAGGCCTGATCCGGCGCGGCGAGGTCAGCGCCGACTGCAACGGAATCGCCCCCGCCGTCGTCGTGGGCTGCTCGAGACGCTGCGTGACGAGGGGCTTGCATGCGGCCTCGACGCGCAAGTAGCCGTAGCCGCGGCATGCACCGCTGCTTCGTCGCGCCGCGCGTGCTCCGGTACGAGCACTGAGGGTGCCGGCACGGTTGGCTCACCATGCATGATCGCGCGATCATGCATGGGACCTCCCGGTCCAAGCAAAAACGAGCTTTTCGTCCGAGGCACGAAAACTGCTCGCAGCGCCGCATGAGGCGAAGGGGCGGCACAGCGCTCGCGGTAACACTCTCCATCGGGCTCTTCCCGCATTGCGACAACGTTTCGCCGGCGGAGACGGCCACGGCCGAGGCGGTCGCGGCACCGCGCTTCGAGCGGAGCGGAACGCGCCTCGAGGCGCGGGGCTGGGAGGCCGACGGCTTCTTCGTCTTCGACACCTTCTTCGATACGAAGCTCGGGATCGAATGCGTCCCCGGGATCGCGAGCGACAACGTCCGCCGCTGTCTCCCGCGGAACGTCTATCGGAAGCTTCCAAAGATCGGTTCTACTCCACCTCAGTACTTCGAGGCCCCCGACTGCAAGGACGGACGCCTGATCGAGGTCTGGAAGGGGGAGGGGCGATGCACGGATCCGGCTCGCATCGTCGCCGTCGGGTTCGGCTCCGCCAGCGACTACGAGCGAATCGGCGAGCCACGGACGCCGGCGAGCGAGTTGAACACCATCTATAGCGGCAAGAGTTGCAGCGAGACGATCGCGCCCCCGGAGTATGAGTTCTTCGCGCCGGGTGCTCCCATCGCGGCGACGGACCTCGTCGCGTTCACGGTAAGAGAGGTCGACGTCGCGCCGGGCCTGCGCGCCCTCGTGCTCGACGGCGAGGACGGCTCGCGCTACCCCCAAGGCGACTTCGTCAACGTCGCTCGCGGACAGCCCTGTCATCTCGGGCTCGCGGCGGACGACGTCAAGCGCTGCGTCCCCTCCGCCGGCTCCTACAGGTCTTCAGAGGCGTTTGTCGACGAAGCGTGCACGAGCCACGCCGCCATACCGTTGAACGAACTACCGCGGGATGACGGCTCCGCTTGCACTCTCGGGCCCTGCGACGACCGGGCTGTCACGACCGGAGCATGGCCCTCCGCCGCCAACCCGTGCGCGGAGAAGGTCGCGTATCACGAGAGAGGCCCGGAGCGCCCCATCGTCCGCTACACCCGCGCCGGCTCGGCCCCGTGCGAGCCCGCCTCGTCGGACTCGGACCAGGGCTTCTCCTCGTTCGCGATCGGAGAAGAGATCGATCCGAAGACGCTGCCTAAAGCGACGGACGGGGTGACCACACACGCGCGCCTCGAAGAGCGCACCGTGATCGTCGGCGGCGTGTCGGTGCAGCGCGTGAGCATCGTCGATCCGACGCTAGATGATGAGGAGTGCACCTTCGTGACCGCGGCGGACGGAAAGCCTCGCTGCCTCCCCGTGAACGGGCTCCTTGCGCAGCGTCCCCACCCCAACCGCAGCCTCTCCCCGCTCTACTACGAGGATGAAGGCTGCACGCAGCGCCTCTACTTTCCTCCCACCGATCCTGGCGAGTACTACTTTCCTTTCGGTGCTCGGACCCAATGCGGTCGCGAAGCAAGATTCGCGCACGTCGTCGAAGGCTCCCCGTGCGCGCCGGTGGTGCGGATTCACGATGTGCGCCCCGCGACCGCCGCGTTCACGAAGGATGACGCCGGACGATGTGTCACGGCGTCAGGTGTCCTCGACGGCGAGCTGAAGGGCTCCGTATTCGCCCTCGCCGACGAGGTGCCGGCTGCAAGGTTCGCGGAAGGAACCGCCGTCACGCGGTGACGCGCAGCGCGGCGCGCGAGCAGCACCAACCGCCCGCTGGACGGGCGACGTCGAGCGGCGCTCGCTCGGGTCGACCTCGATCGAGGCTCAGTAGCCGGGAGGTCCGCCGAAACCACCGGCGGGAGGAGGAGGACCGCCGTAGCCGCCGCCAGGAGGCCCGCCGTAGCCGCCTCCGCCGTAGCCACCACTGAATCCGTTCGGCGGAGGACCACCCGAACCATAGCCGTACGGCGCACCTCCATTGTGAACGCCGCCTCCCGGACCGTACGGATCCGGCGGCAGCGCGCGGAGATCGAGGTCGGGGCTCATCGAGGCGAGGATCTCGAGCGTCCAAGCGCGCTCGAAGACGTAATACGGCGCCATCATCGTCTGGTGGATGACCGGCAGGAAGCCAAGGCAACACGTGACCAGCGCGCCGACGATCCCCGCAAGGCCGGCGACGAGAGTGAAGCCCGCGCCGATGAGCCAGAAGACGACGATCGATCCGACGTGCCCGCGGCCGAGCGACCAGAAGCGCGTCCACGCCTCACGCGCCCCGATCTCGTGCTTCAGCATGATCGGCGCCACGAAATTCCGTCCGAGCGACTTCACGATCGCGAGCGGGATCAACGCCACGAGCGCGACGAGCGCGAGCCCCCCGATGAGCGGAAGGAGGGCATCGAAGCGCTCCTCCTCGCGGATGACCGGCAACGCCGCCGCAACCCCCGCGCCCACGAGCGGGAGGAACACGACGAGGGCGATTCCGGTGAGCGCGAGCTGGAACTTCAGCATGCGCCCGCCCGAGGTCTGCGTCGCGCGCCATGCCTCCCCGACGTCGGCCATGCCCGTGGCGACGGCGCGGATGGCCATCATCTGACCGCGGCTGCCGAGCCAGAACATGAGAAGCACGACCGGCACCGCGATCACGCAGACGATGGCCGCGACCGCCGCGATCTCGGCCCCTCCGATCTTGCCGAGGTCGGCCCGCGAGAGGAGATCGCTCGGAAGGAGGTTCGCGATCGCGTTGTCGGTGGAGCTGCCCGCGCCCGAGCCGCCATGCCCGCTCCCCCCGCTTCCGCCGAGATTGGGGATGCGGAAGGTATTACCGCCGCCGCCCTCGGCGCAGCTCTGGAGCGCGAAGACGAATCCGAACGAGAACCACGTCCCGATGTTGAAAGGGCGGAACAGGATCCGCTTCATCGTCTCCCAGGCCGGGCCGATCGACTCGATTACGCGCATGACCGATACGATAGCGCGGAGCTCGACCGTGTCACGTCGGGGCAGGACGAGACGGGCGCGACTGTCGGCGCGCGGTCACCCGCGAGACGCGCTCTCGTCGAGGAGGAGCGAGTACGCCACCTCTTCGAGCGCCATCTCCGCCGCCCATTCAGGGTCGACTTCGACTTGCTCGAGACGACGCAGCACCGTCCCAGCGCCCTCCATCGACTCGAGCGGCACGCGCACCGCTTCGCGCTCGAGTCGTTCGCCCATCTTCTGGGCGACGGCTCGCACCGCGGCGACCATCGTGTCGACCACGCCGACGTCATCACAAGCGATCGCCTCGAAGCACGGAGATCCCTTGCGGCCGAGGGCCTCGAGCAGCTCCGGGCCTCGAAGCGCGCCGGGGCGATCTTGCTTGTTGGCTTGCAGCACGAGCAGCGGCGGTTCGGGGCGCGACCGTGCAAGCTCGTCGAGGAGCGCGAGCCCCTCGATCGCGCGCGCGACCCCCCAGCGCGTGCTGTCTGCCACGTAGACGACGGCGTCGGCGCTCGCGCGCAGGTGACGCCGTCGCTCCGTCAGCACGACCTGCCCGGGAACGCTGACGACCTGACTCGTGACGGGAAAACCGCCGATCAGCCCGCCACGGATCTGAAGCCAGTCGAAGTAGAGCGTTCGTCCTTCGACTTCTCCCGGAGAATAGACGTCCGCCTTCCTCTGCGCCGCGAAGGAGCGGGCAAGCTGGTGGAGGTTCGTCGTCTTCCCTGCCCCTGCACCGCCGTCGTAGACGATGCGGATGCAGAGCCGCTGTTCGCGCGGGTCGAACACCGCCATGGCGCGTTCCTCAGCCGAACCAGCTCTTCTTCGACTTCTTGAGCTCCTCAGTGAGCTCGACGAGGAGCGCCTCGACCCGTTCGGAGCGGGCAAGGGCGTCCTGCAGGTCCCGGGCGAGCGCTTCACCGAGCGTCGCGGACCGTGCGGTCGTCGCCGGCAGCGAGCGCGTGATCTCGGCGACCGCGTCGATGCGTCGTTCGAGCTCGCCGAGTCGAGCGGTGAGCGGTGTGAGTAGCCCCTCGGTCGTCACCTGACGCGTGTCGTTGGCGATGGCATTCGCTGCGCGTTCGGTATGCGCCTTCGCGACGAGGCCGGACTCCTTCACGGCCGCAAGCGTTGCTTCGCTCGCGCGCGTGATCTCGCCGCGGAGCGCGCCCATCGTCGTGGCGAGGTCCTCGCGTGTGTGCGCATGACGGGCCGCGCGCAGGAGCTCGGCGTCGTTCGACAGTGCCTGACGGCGGTAGGCGATGGTCCCCGCGTTCAGAGCGTCGAGGTTCTCGATGAAGCGGGTCACTTGCTGCGTCGTCTCGTCGATCCGACCTTCGAGGGCCTCGAAGCGCTGTTCGAAGCGCACGCCGAGACGCTCGCCCATCTTGCCGACATGCTCCTCGACGGTGGCCTCGAGGATCCGACGGAGCGCCGTGAGGAGCGGGTTGCTGTCGGCCTGCTTGGGTCGTGTCGCCTCGTGCTCTTCGCTCTCGAGCTTCGGCTGCGTCATCGCTTGCATCACGTCATCCACCACTCGGTTGAGGGTTGCTTCGACGCCCTCTCCGCTCCGCGCAGAGGTGGGGACGTTCGGCCATGCGTCGACGCCGAGCTCGCGAACGATGTCGTTCGACGCCGTACCGGCGGCCATGTCGACCTTGTTGACCTGAACCACGACCGGAACGGTTCGCGCTTCGAGCAGGTCACGCACGGCGCGGACGGAGCGGAGGTTCCGCTCGGCCGCCGCCGGATCGGCATCGACCACCACGACCACGCCGTCGGCATCGTGTAGGAGCGGCCTGGCGGTCTGCGCGCGCACCTCACCGCGATGGCCGAAGAGCCGGACGACCATTCCGCAGTCGGGAGCCGCGACGCTGGTGGAGGCTCGCATGGTCAGCGCGAGCTTCTCACCGTCGTCGACGAAGCTCTCGGCGCTCGCCCCCTCGGCCTCGCGGAGCCGAGAGAACGTGCTCTGCTTGCCTGCGCGCTCTCCACCGACGTACGCGATTCGAATCTCGATCGTCCTCTCGCGGACGTTCAGGTGCGCCATATCCGACGCGAGCGACCAGCAACGCGCGTACCACGAGCGCTCGATCGCCGAACGAGCGCTTCATCGCTGCACTCGTGTGAATCACCGTGCAGATCTGAAATGCGCCGCGTCTCGTTTCGATGCGTGTCGTGTCCGAATTTCGGCCACGCGGGCGTCCACGCTCTCTGAATCTCAGACTCTTCGTCGAGGACTTCCTCGTGGCATGCGCGGTGCATCGTTAACGCTTGCTGCGAACGGCCGTGATGGTTCGAAGCGCGCGCGAGCCGTAGAGGCCGCGCCTCCACTTCCACGAAAAGGACTGACATGAACGTCAAAGACGCGCTGACCAAGTTGAACCAGATCGACGGCTTCGTGGGCGCAGGCCTCGTCGACTCCGAGAGCGGAATGCTTCTCGGTCAGGAAGGCGGCGGCAACATCAACCTCGAGGTCGCGGCTGCGGGCAACACCGAGGTCGTTCGCGCGAAGCGGAAGGCGATGGCGAGCCTCAACATCAAGGACAGCATCGAGGACATCCTCATCACGCTGGGCAAGCAGTACCACCTGATTCGCCCGCTTCGCGCCCGCAACACGGTCTTCTTCTACGTGGCGCTCGATCGTTCCCGCGCGAACCTCGCGATGGCGCGCCTCATGGTCGCGGACGTCGAGAAGGAGCTCTCGCTCTGAGCGAAGCCTGCCACCTCGAGCCCGGGCACGTCATCGTACGGGAAGACGTGCCGGGCCGAGATGGTTGAAACCTTCGCCGTTCGCTTGTCCGCCTCGGGCGCGTCCGAGGCGTGCAGCCCAACGTCCTCGTCATCTCGCCATCGGGTCCCCCGCCATCAGAGTCTCACCTTGATCCTCGATCCCGAGCCGCTTTCGACCATGATCGCTCTGGTCCGTGACCACGCGAGTGGCGAGCTCGTGTGCGCGTCCGAGGATCTCGAGGTTCACGTTTACTTTCAGCGCGGGCGCATAGCCTGGGCCACCGATGCGTCGCGCCCGCTCGCCTTCACGCGCCACTTGCTCGAGCACACGCGCATCGACACCGATACTTATCGCGAGCTCCTCGAGACCTGCCGCCGCGAGAAGCGTCCGCTCGGCGAGACGCTCGTCTCGTGGGGCGTCGCCACGCTGGACGAAGTCCGCGACGCGCTCCGCCTGCAGATCGACATGGCCGTGGAGCGCATTCGGAGCGCCGGCCCGGCGCAGACGCTCTTTCTCCGACGCCCCTCGCAGTTCGAGGGCTATGACACGCGGCTGACCTTCGAGCTCGACGACATCCTGGCCGGTGTGACGGAGAAGACGGCGAGCAACGAGGGCAACGAGAGCGTCGCCCACGGTGACGCATCGCGCCCGGAGCGCATCACCGAGGTGCGCCTCATCGTGGCCGAAACGGCTCGCCGTACCGACATCGAACGGATCCGGGCGTCGCTCGACGGTCTCGAGTGGGTGGAGCGGCTCGACGGGACAACGCTCGTCGAGTCGTCGCCACCGAGCCCCGGCGCCGTCACGGCGCCGCGCGTTCCGGCCGATGTCGCGGCACGTACGCTGCTCGACGGCGCGCAGCTCGTCGCCCTCCGCCTGGCCGGGGCGACACTCGCGGGCGTCCACCTCCCGTCGGGACAATCGCTGTGGTGTCAGGTGGCCGCCGAGACGACGGTCGGGGCCATCGTCACGTCGCTTGCCTCGCTCCTGCCGACACCGGCCGAGGCGACGACCTTCGCGCCGCCCCCCTCGGGTGAGCTCTGGATGTCGGCTTGCGCCGACACCTCACTTGGCCCCACGACGCGTGAGTTCCTGGAGCGTTGCCCCGAGATTCACGGCGTACTCGTGCTCGATGGCTCGAAGACCGTCCTCGGGATCGGGCGCTCGTCGATCTCGGCCGAGTCCTTTCATACGCTCGTCAGCGTGCGAGGCAGCGCGCTCACGCTCGCGAACGCGATCGAGTCCGCCGGTCACGAGGCATCCGCGGCAGAGCTCTCGCCGCGCCGGTTGATGAGCGCGGAGGCGGACTACGTGCTGTTCGCCACGGAGCTTGGTCACCACGGGAGCGGTCGCCTCGTCTGGATCGCGCTCGACCGCGCCTGCTCGAAGGGACTTGGCTGGGGCTATCTCACGTCGCTCGGGCGGCAGCTCTCGAATCTCTGGCGCACCGAGGCGGCCTGAAAGCGCGCACGTCCGAGTGCTGCGCGGGCGCTGCACCACGCGCGTCGGCATCACGGATCTCACGAATTATCGTGCACCAAGAGTCGACCAATCAGTACCGAGGTCAGCCTCGATGGATTAATGTGAAGTCCTTATCGGATTGCCGTTTCGCGCGCGAGGCACGCGCGGAGCGACTCGGGGAGCGGGACGCGTGGCCTCGGCTTCATTCGGGAGAGATCGCCCCCCATGACGCTTCCCCGGGCCCCGCGGCCCAATGAGTCGCTCCCCGCGACCGCCACCTCGACACCGTTCGCGCCTTACCGCTCCCGCGCGATGCGCGCGCTCGAAGAGGACATCGCGAACCTCCGCGATGCGGACTGCACGGTTCTGATCCTCGGCGAGACCGGAACCGGCAAGAGCGTGCTCGCACGACGCATCCACGCCCTCGGCGCGCGGGCGCGTGGCGCGTTCGTCGACGTGAACTGCGCAGGACTCGCGATCGACTTCGTCGAGAGCGAGCTCTTCGGACACGAGCGCGGCTCGTTCACCGGCGCCTACGCGCCGAAGAACGGTCTCCTCGACGCCGCGAACGGCGGAACGCTGTTCCTCGACGAGATCGGCGACATGGACCTGCGCGTCCAGGCGAAGGTGCTCAAGGTCCTCGAGGAGAAGCGCTTTCGTCGCATGGGCAGCGTGCAGGAGCGGACCGTCGACGTGCGCCTCGTGGCGGCAACGCACGCGGACCTGCTCGAGGCAGTCGCGACCAAATCGTTCCGGCAAGACCTCTACTACCGCATCAGCACGGTCACCCTCACGTTGCCGCCACTGCGAGAGCGCGAGGAAGATCTCCTGACCATCGCCTCCCACATGTACGCGCGGCTGTCGGGCGGACGTTCCGTCGAGCTCTCGCGCGACGCCGTCGACAAGCTCCTTGCTCACGCTTGGCCGGGGAACTTGCGCGAGCTCGGCAACGTGCTCGAGCGCGCGTTCCTCCGCCGCCGCGGGCGCGAGATCCGCGCCGAAGATCTCAACTTCGATCCGGTGCGCCGCCCGCCGCCGCGACGCTCGCTCGAGTCGACGCCGCCTCCGTCGCGTCGCGCGCTGCCGCCTCCGCTTCTCGCAAACGGCGCCAGCAACGCGAGCCGACACGAGATCGAGAAGGAGCACATCCGCGTGGCGCTCGCCGCGGAGCTCGGACAGGTGAAGGCGACCGCCGAACGTCTCGGCATGTCGCGGAGCACGCTCTACGCGAAGCTGAAGCGCCACGGGATCGACAACGCGCGCCCGTCGCGTGGCAGGAGGCTGGTCGCCGAGAGCATGGCGCCCCCGAGCTCCGCCAAGTAGCCCGCCCGACCGGGCAGCGGTGGGCGCACGCGCGCCGGAACGAAACGCGCTGCTCCGTCAGCTCCGCGACAACAAGGATGCAGGGCGACTTGCTCGCGCGACGAGGCCGGCATCACCCCGGTGGGGAAGATCAGCGCGTGGCGCGGATCAGCGGTAGGGCGTGCACTGCCAGCGGAGAACGTCCGCCAGCTCGGGCATCTTCGCCTTCAGCGCAGCAACGGCGTTCGCGCAACAAGCCTCGTCACGCGCCGTCGGCCCCGAGCCGTCCACGCAGAACCAGGCGAGCAGGTGGTCGTCGCTCGGGCTCCAGCCGATGTTCGCCTCGACTTCGGCGAGAAACAGGTACCCAGGAGTCTCACGATGCTCCGGACAGTCGGCCTCGTGCTCGGTGAGGTGCCGCGCGAGCAGCTCGTGCGCAGCGTCGATGGGCCCCTGCGCGTTGATGGCCGCATCCTTCGCGTCGGGACACGTGCTCCATCGCAAGCGGTCAGCGAGCGCCGGCTCCGCCCTCGTCACGGCTCCAACGAGCGCGACGCCTGCAGCCTCTGCCTGCGCCTTCGTCACGAGATCGCGATCGGCCTGCAGCAGAAAGGAGACGCAGCTCGGCTTGTCGAGCTCGTAGACCCGCGAGGCGCCGCCGAGGCGAACGACGTCTCGACTCTCTGGACAGCCTTCACGAAGCAGCTCGATTGCACGATCGTAGAGAGCCGGTTCCACGAACTACCCATATCGAAGAGGCGCCGCGAGAGTCTACGGACTGCCTCGGCTCGATCGGCTCTTCACTCGTCGCCGTCACGCGGCCTTCGGGCGGCTCGCCGGGGTCGACCTCGAGGGGCGACGAACGTTCGTCACCCGGACGACGAACCGTCGTCGGATTTGCTCGATTGCCCATGAATCCCGCGTAGAAATCAGTCGCCTCGTGACAGCCGCGTGCTGGAACGAGGGTTGCTGAAACGAGCTGGCATGAGCCGTACTCGAACGCGCTTGACCTGCCTTCCGCTCTTCCTCCTCCCCTGCATTTCCATCCTCGTTGCGGCCCGCCCCGCAAGCGCCGCGGATCGCCCGGCTTCCACCGAGAGAGCCTCCGCGGGAATCACGCGCGATCGTGGCGACCTCTTTCCCGGAGCAGGACGCCCTACGGTCGCCGCAGCAACAGGGCTTCCGTTCCTCGGGATCGCCGAGGCCGGCATCGGCGTCACGAACGGTTTCGCCATCGGTGTCGTCGGGGGAGTCACGCCGAGCGTCTGGACTGCGGGCATCCGTCCGCGTCTTCGTCTTCCGACGAGCGAGCGCACGGCGCTCTTGCTCGTGGCGCCGATGCTCTTCTACCCGAAGGCGAGCGCGCCCGGGCCGGGCAACGTCGGAACGAGCTCGTGGGTGCTCACGCGTGCGGAGCTCTTCTTCGACGGCGCTCTCAACGAGCGCTGGCACCTCGCCGGAGGAATGGGCTTCATCGCAGCGGGATCGACCGAGGCGCTCGGCCAGTTCTTCGCCGGTCGTGATTTCAGGATGCCGCCCTACGACGGCTCGAACGAGCCGCGTCGTGGCTTCGCCGGTGGGATCTGGAACACCGTGGCGACTCGCGGCAGCTACGCCTTCGATCGTGACACTCACCTCTTCGCCGAAGGAACGATCGTCCTCGAGGGGATTGTGCCGGCAAAAGAGGTCGGCGGTCCGCCCCTCGTCGTCAACTTCGGTATCCAGCATTCGTTCTGAGCACGAGCCCAGAGATGAACGCGCATCCATCGATGTTCAAACGCGTGCTTCCGTTCGCGCTCGGCTTCCTTGCAGTGGCGTGCCGTTGGGAGACGGACTTGCCAAGCGACGCGAAGGCCATTCACGTCCAGCCGAACCGCGAGCTCCTGATCACGGCTCCGGACATCGTGTCCGGCCCGCTCGCGTCCAATCGCGAGAGCGGCCCGCTCTCGTTCCGGCACGCCGTGGGTGCGCTTCCGCTGGCAGAGGACGCGACGCTGGCGTGGCTCGACGCCTGGTCCCGACGACTTGCGGAGGAAGGCAACACGGAGCGGGCACGCGTGTTCGACGAGAAGCTCACGTGCCGCTGGCTCCGCGCAACCGCGACGAACCACTGCGATGAGAGCTGCACTTCGTGCGAGAGTCGACATCTGGCGATGGATGCAGCGCCGTTCCGCCTCACTGCGGTGGTGAATCGAACCGACCTCTCCGTGATGCCGGACCGCGCAGCGGAGGGCGGCGAAGGGCGTCTCCTCTTCGCCTTGACCGACGGTGCCTCCAGCGCGCTGCCGTTCGCGGTAATCCTGGAATACGCACAGGCAGGCTCGGCACGCGAGTGGACGGAGCGCTGGCACGCGCTCGGGAGCGCGCTCGACTTCCCGGCCGCGCTGACGGCGCTGACCGAGACATTCGTCGCGAGCGGCGCGCTCGCTCAGATCCGGACCGCCGACGCATGGACGGGCCCGATGGTATTTCACCAGTTCCAGCTCGAGAGCGGCGCCATCGTCCCCGTCAACGTACGTAATACTCCCGACTGGACGGCGGTCACGGCCGACTCTCTCCGCACCTTCGCGAGCGGGAATGCGAAGGCGATCGAGGAAGGCACCGCTGTCCTTCCCGAACCCTGGTGGGCATCGTATTCGTCGCCTGCGCTCGTGCCGCCCCCGTGGCTCACGGAGGTGCCGCAAGGTGATGCGATCGTCCGCGGGACGTGTGCGGGCTGCCACGCACAGTCGGCGAGCGGGTTCCATGTCGCCCCGACGGCGAAGGGAGACCGGCAGGCATCGAGCTTCCTCGTCGCCCCGTCACGGGAGCGTGACGAGCTCCGGCGCCGCGTGGAGTGGATGCAGCTCGCGCTCGTCCGTCCCGATTGAAGGACCAGCGGCCCGCCCCCGCCGCGCATCGAGCACCGTCGACCCAATCTTGATCCTCGAGATCGCGTTGCCTGCGGATAGTCTACCGGCACCACGGGCTGACCATGATCGCGCGCACACGCACTCTCCGTCCTCATGCGAGCATCTCGATGGCGTGTGCGGCGTTCATCGCGACGAGCGCCTGGTCGATCCACGCGCACGCGCAGCAGGCACCGACGATCGACGTATCGATCGCCGATGCGGCGGTGATCGCGACTGCAGCGGCCGGGACGTTCGCTCTCTCGCGCTTGCCCGTGACGCCATCGAGGTGGCAAGACGAGCCGTTCTCGTTCGACGAGGGAACGCGCGGCGTGCTCTCGACCACGCACTCCAGGATCGCCGACGTTCTCTTGCTCTCGAGCATCGTCGCGCCCGTAGCCGTCGGCGCGGCGCGCGACGACGACGAGCGAGCTCCCAAGCTCGTCGTGTATGCCGAATCACTGGCGGTCGCAGGCCTCCTGAACGGGCTCGCGAAGTACGTGGTGCAGCGGCCCCGGCCTCATTCCTACGGGACCTCCCCCGAGGCGACCGCCTACACCGAGAGCCGCGGAGCCGACGCCTATCTTTCGTTCTTCTCCGGACACGCGACGCTCGCATTCACCTCGGCAGTCGCAGGGAGCTACCTCTACGCGTACGGCAACACCGACACGACCTCTCGCGCCATCCTGTGGGGTGTCGAGATGGCACTCGCGAGCGCGACCGCGACCGAGCGCGTACGCGCGGGGAAGCACTTCCCGTCCGACGTCGTCGTCGGAGCGGCGGTGGGAACCAGCATCGGGCTCCTCGTGCCGCGCGCGCACATGAGTGACCGCTCGGACGTCTCGATGAGCGTCGGGGAGTGGGTCGCGATCGGGAGCGGCCTCGTCGTCGGAACGACGACATCGCTCCTCCTCCCGCCGCTTCGATCGGACGGAGCGACGGCCGGAGGAGTCGAGATGTCACTGACTCCGACATTCGCCGCGGGCGGCGCGGGCATCTCGGCGAGCGGACGCTTCTGAAGCGCTCGCAGTCTGGCTGGCGAGAAGAGCAGCTCTCGAACTTTCGGTGAGAGCGCCGCTCCCGCGCAGCGCGAAAGCTACGAAGACGGCTGCGCGACGCCCCTCGCGCTCGCTCTCCCCGTCACCAATGCCCATGCCATAATCGTCGCCTCGCATGGTCGTCTCTCGACGGATCCTCGACGCCATCACGCTCTTCGATCCGCAGCCGGGCGAAGAGCTGTTCGAGATCGGTTGCGGCACCGGCCAGGCGATCGAGGCGCTCCTTACGCGCGCGCCGGACGCACGGATCGACGCGATCGATCGCTCGGAGAAAGCCGTCGCCCGTGCCCTCGAGGTCAACCGTGACGCGGTCGCGCGCGGGCGCGTCACGATCGCCGTCGGCGACATCGAGCACGGACCGGCGACGAAGCGACCTCGCCGGCGCGGATTCGCGATCCGGGTCAACACCTTCTGGACGCGCCCCGGCATCGCGATCCCGTCTCTTGCCGCGAGCCTCCGGCCTGGTGGTGAGCTCTGGATTCTCTACGACACGCGAGAAGCGAAGATCGAGCAGCCGATCAAGCGCTCCTTCACCGCCGCCGGATGGTCGGTTCGCCGCGTGTCCGGCCCGGGAGCCTTCGGCCTCGTGTGCTCGCGCTGAACGCGTTGCACCGGCGTTGCGCCCCGACGAGCGAAGAACCACGCTGGTTCGGTGCCCGCGGGCCGAGGCCGATTGATAGAGTGGGGCCATGCTTCGACGCACGGTCATGGCGGTCTCCGCTCTTGGTCTCCTGACTGCCGGCGCCAATCTCCTGACCGCTTGCGACAAGACGAAGCCCGTGACCGACGCGCCGACGTCTGCGACCGACGCGCGGCCGAGCATCGAACGAAACGCCACCACCACGCCCACACCGATGCCTTCCGACATTCCGCGAGCGCTGGCCGTCGGTTCGAACGCCTTAGCCTTCGACCTGTGGGGGCAGCTGGCCAAGGGCGGAAGGTCGAACGCAGCGTTCTCGCCGGCGAGCATCTCGATCGCGTTTGCGATGACGTACGGCGGAGCAAAGGGCGAGACGGCGGAGCAGATCGAGAAGGTGCTCCACTTCGAAGGCGAGCCCGCGGCGCTCGGCGCCTCGTGGGGCGCGCTCGGGCGTGAGCTGTCGGATCCGTCGCGACCGATCAAGCTGCGGATCGCCAATCGTCTCTACGGCGAGAAGACGTACGCGTTCGTCCCGGAGTTCCTCGAGCGGACGAAGACGTCGTTCGGAGCCCCGCTCGAGCTGGTCGACTTCAAGACCGCGCCCGAGCCGGCACGCCAGACGATCAACGCGTGGGTCGAACAGCAGACGGAGAAGCGGATCAAGGGTCTGCTCCCGCCGCAGTCGCTCGAGCCGCTCACGCGGATGGTGCTGGTGAACGCGATCTACTTCCTCGGCGATTGGGCAAAGCCGTTCGAGCCGTCACGCACGAGCGACGAGCCGTTCCACACGAGTGCGAGCGCGACGAAGCGCGTGCCGACGATGAAGCAGACGGACTACTTCGGCGTCGGGCGCACGGCCGGCGTGAATGTCCTCGAGCTTCCGTACAAGGGCAACACGGCGTCGCTGCTCCTCGTCGTTCCGGAGAATGTCGACGGTCTGGCCGCGGTCGAAGCCACGCTCTCGTCGTCGACCCTCGAGACCTGGAAGCGCGCGGCGACGCCGCAGAACGTGAGCGTCTGGCTCCCGCGCTTCGAGGTGAATCCGGCGGAATCACTTCCGCTGTCGAAGCATCTCACCGCGCTCGGGATGCCGATCGCCTTCGATCGCGACAAGGCGGACTTCACGGGGATCGGCAATCCCAAAGACGAGCGCGAGAAGCTTCACATCGCTGAGGCCTTCCACAAGGCGTTCGTGAAGGTCGACGAGAAAGGCACCGAGGCTGCTGCGGCCACCGCGGTCGTCACGGCCGAGGGCGCAGGCATGCCCGCAAAGCCGATCGAGCTCAAGATCGACCGGCCCTTCCTCTTCTTCGTGCTCGACAAGCCGACCGGTCTCGTCCTCTTCATGGGACGGGTCACCGAGCCGTGAGCACACGCCGAGGCTTCGTCGCCCGGCGCCCTCCGCTCACTTGATCGAGATGAGCTCGATGTCGAAGACGAGCGGGCCCGCGGGCGCTCCCGGGCGCTTCGGCGTGTCGCCGTAGGCGAGGGCGCTCGGGATCCAGAAGCGCGTCTTCTCACCCTCGACCATGAGCTGAACGCCTTCGGTCCAGCCTGGAATGACCTGGTTCAGACCGAACGACGTGGGCTCGCCACGCACGACGGAGCTGTCGAACATCTTTCCGTCGGGCGTCCACCCCGAATAGTGCACCGAAACGCGGTCCGTCGCGGCCGGATGCTTGGTGCCCTTTCCCTTCGTGAGGACTTTGTACGCGAGCCCCGACGCCGTCTTCTTCGCGTCCGCGGGCGCCGCCTTCACGTCGGCGGGAACCTCGGGCGGCTTGGGACCTTGCTTGACCTCGAGGAGCTCGACGTCGAACACCAGATCGCCGGCAGGTGCGCCACCGCGAGGCCGCTCGCCGTACGCGAGCGCGGCGGGGATCCACAAACGGCGCTTCTCTCCGGTGACCATGAGCTGAAGCCCTTCGGTCCATCCAGTGATCACGTCGCCGACGCCGAACTCCAGCGGGTCCTTGCCGATCGAGCTGTCGAAGACCTTCCCGTCCTTCGTCCAGCCCGTGTAGTGCACCTTCACCTTGTCCGTCGGTCCCGGATGATCTTTGCCGGTGCCCGCGGTGAGCACCTTCGATGCGACGCCGGACGACGTCTTCGTCGCGTCCGCCGGCGCCGCGCCGACGTCGGCAGGTGCAGGCGGCGCGTTCGGGAATGGGCTCACCGGCAGCGTGGACGCATGGCCCGACGCGGATGCCGCGGCGGTCGCCGAGCTGCTCGTGCTCGTAGTGCTCGACGACGAGCTGTTGTTGCAGGCAAGCATGAAACCGAAGCCGAGAAGGAGGAGGGATCGCATCGAGGCCGGCAGTCTACATGAAGCGGGGACCACCGAGCTCGTTCCGGTTTTGCACGCTTCGGTACAGGCGCGTGGATGCGTTCGTCCGCGAGCAAGCTGCGACCGCGCGTCGATGTCCGAGTCGCCGTCAGCGTCGATGCGCCCACCTCGGGCCTCGTGCGCCCGCCGTTCCCGGCACACCCTCGCCGCAACGCTCGTGCTTGCAGGCGGCCGCCTTCGACGGGCCGTTCGCCGCCTGAGCGATGACAGGCTAGGGAGCCGTCCCCTCGTGACCCGTCTCTCGAACTCTGCCGATGACGAGGCCGACACCGGTCGACTGCGTGCGGCGCTGGCGCTCGTCCTCCGTCGCTATGGGCGGCAGGTCCGCGCACGGCCATGGCTCGCCGGCTCGGCGCTCCTCCTCCCAGGCGTTGGCAACGTCTTCGTCTTCTACGTCCCACCGCTCGCGATCGCTCACCTCCTCGAAGCGCTCTCCCAGAACAGGCAGCTATCCGTCACGGAGCTCGCGCTGCCGGTCCTCCTCCTCTTCCTCGCGTGGCTCGGCGGTGAAGGTCTCTGGCGCCTCGGCAGCTGGATGACGAGCCGCTTCGAGTACCACGGCATCTCGGCGCTCTACGTCGAGGCGATGGACGAGCTTTCGGCGAAGCACGTCGGCTTCTTCCACGAGAACTTCGCGGGGTCCCTCACGAAGAAGGCGCTCGGTTATGCGCGGCGATTCGAAGACGTCTTCGACGCGTGCGCCTTCTCGATCTGCGGCAACCTCCTGCCCCTCGCGTTCGCGGTGGTGGTGCTCGGGCGCTTCTCGCCATGGCTCGTCGTCGTGCTCGTCTCGATGCTGGCGATCACCTTCGCGATCGTGCGCCCCCTCCTCACGCGCCGGCACGCGCTCGTCCAGATCCGGGAGGAGGCGAGCAACGTCCTCGCCGGACACGTCGCCGACACGATCAGCAATGCCGAATCGGTCCGCGCCTTCGCGCGGGAGAAGGAGGAAGCGGCCGTCCACGAGCGCAACGTCCGTGACTTCACGAAGAAGATGCTCCGGTCGTGGGACTACCAGAACAACCGCGTCGATTTCGTCACCTCCCCTCTCTACGTCCTGACGAACACGCTCGGTCTCGTCACGGCCCTCGCGCTCGGTCGGAGTCACGGTATCGGCATCAAGGAGGTCTTCCTCACCTTCAGCTATTTCGCGACCGCAACGCGTGTGGTGTGGGAGTTCAATCGCATCTACCGCAACCTCGAGACCGCCCTCACGGACGCGGCGCAGTTCACCGAGCTTCTCCTCGAGCCGCCCGCGATCGTCGACGCGGCCCCCACGGAGCCCTTCGCGCCGGCCGACGCGAGCGTCCACTTCCGCGCCGTTCGTTTCGCCCATGGCGGACGCCGTCCCCTCTTCGACGGCTTCGACCTGAGGATCCGCGCGGGCGAGAAGGTCGGCCTCGTCGGGCGCTCCGGCGGCGGCAAGACGACGCTCACGCGACTCCTCCTTCGCTTCGCGGACATCTCCGCCGGCACCATCGAGATCGGCAGCCAGGACATCGCGCGCGTCCCGCAAGCCTCGCTCCGCGGCTTCATCGCGAGCGTCCCTCAGGACCCGGCAATGTTCCATCGCACGATCGCGGACAACATTCGCTTCGGCCGGCCCTCGGCCTCCCAAGAAGAGGTCCGCCGCGCCGCAGAGCTCGCGCACGCATCGGAGTTCATCGAGGCGCTCCCGAACGGCTACGAAACACTGGTCGGCGAGCGCGGCATCAAGCTCTCCGGCGGGCAGCGCCAGCGCATCGCGATTGCGCGCGCCATCCTCAAGGACGCGCGGATCCTCGTCCTCGACGAGGCCACGAGCGCGCTCGACTCCGAGAGCGAAGGGCACATCCAAGAGGCCCTCTCGACGCTGATGAAGGACCGCACCTCGATCGTCATCGCGCACCGCCTCTCGACCGTTCGCCGCATGGACCGGCTCGTCGTCCTCGAGGCCGGTCGCATCGTGGAGCAAGGCACGCACGAGGAACTGCTCGCGAAAGGCGGCATCTACGCGGCGCTCTGGGCGCACCAGTCCGGCGGCTTCCTAGCCGACGCGCGTCTAATCTCGTGATCGCGACATGCTTCGCAAGCTTGGAACGGGGCGACGTCCCCTCTACGTTGCGTAACCATGCCCCTCCGTCGCTTCTCGTCTCGAACGTCCCTCCTCCTGGCGGTCTTGGGAGCCGCGTCCGTCGTAGCCGCGTGCTCCGGAGACGACGGCTCGGTCACCAGTCCCGCCGACGCAGGGACGGACGCGCAGGAGCCGGGGCGCACGGACGGTGGCGCCGAGCCCACATACGACTGCGCAAACCTCGACTGCGATGACGGGAACGCGTGCACCGTCGACACCTGTGATGCCAACAAGGGGTGCTCGCACGAAGCCCGCAACGGCTCGATGACGTTCGATCCGCCGGTCGCCGACTTCGTCACGACGAATGGCGCGGTCACCCCCCAGCCGTTCAAGGCGCTTCAAAGCGGAGTCGACGTCACCCAATGCGTCGACTGGTCACTCGACGACGCGTCGATCGGGACCTTGAACGGCTCCGTCTTCACCCCCAACGGCACGTTCGGCGGAAAGGCCACGCTGAGCGCGAAGCTGGGCACCACGACGAGCACACTGCCGATCACGGTAACGGCGATCGTCCAGTCGAACTCCGGCAACCTCACGGACGGTGACCGGACGGCGCTCGACACCCCTTCCGCGACCCCGGACCCTTCGCTCGACGTCACATATCCCGAAGACCACACCGTCTTCCCTCTCGACGTCTTGTCTCCGCTCGTTCAATGGAACGGCGGGCAGGCCAATGACCTTTACCGCATTCAGGTCAAATCTCGATATTTCGAGGCGGTCGACTACGTCAGCGCGACACCACCTTCCCGCTACGAAATCTCGGACGCCGTTTGGCAGGCTCTCGGGCGTTCTGGTCAGGGCGCCGAGAGCGATCCGGTCACCGTCACACTCACCCGTTCGAGCGCCAATGTCACCTACGCTCCGGCGACGCGAACCTGGCACGTCGCTCAAGGGCGCTTGAGCGGCAGCGTCTACTACCGCGAGCTGCCAGGCCTCGGCGGAGGAGCCCCAAACGGAAGGCTCGCGGTGCTACGCCCGGACACCGGAAGCGCCACCACCGTCACTGGTGGTGGGGCGTGCAACTCGTGCCACTCCGTCTCGCGGAACGGTCGACACTTGCTGTCCTCCTTCGACAGCGGGCCCCCGTTCGACTTGCGACTCACGGATCTCACTCAAGCCCCTCCGACGACCGGGCCTGCAGGGCTCGGCGCAAACGTGAAGGGAACGTTTTCGGCCTTCAATCCGGCGGGCGACAAGGCGCTCGTCTCGTTCGATGCGGCCAACGGCACCTTCAGTCTCTCGATCGTCAACCTGAGCAACGGGCAATCCGTGGCGAGCGACGTGCTCGGTTCCAAGTGCGCCGAGCCCTCCTGGTCTCCCGACGGCTCACGCATCGCGGCGATCTGCGGCCTGCAAGGCGGAGGCTGGGCGTTCGATCACACGGGCGGGTCCCTGCGCATCGGCACCGTCAATGCCGATGGTGTCACGATCGACAGCAGCACGGATCTCGTTCTTGCGAACGCCGGCCAAGGCCGCCCGAGCTATCCGAAGTTCTCTCCCGACTCCGCCTTCATCGCCTATTCGCGCACGACCACCGGCTCGCGCTCCACCGGCAACGGCCAACTCTGGCTCGTCGCGGTCGACGGTAGCTTCAACAAGCAGCTCACCACGATCTCTCGAGGAAACCACGAGTACTATCCGTCCTTCGCGCCTCGTCGCGCGGGTGGGTACTACTGGCTCGCGTTCACGTCGAAGCGCTCCTACGGCAACACGACCATCGACAAGCCCCAGATCTGGGTCGCCGCGATCAAGGACCCGCCGAACGAGACGGATCCTTCGCGTCCCGCGTTCTACCTCCGAGGCCAGGTCGCCTCCACGATGGCGTACGAGACGGACTTCGCGGCGAACGTGTGCGTCGACGACGGAGCAACGTGCAGCAGCGGGACTGACTGCTGCGGTGGCACGTGCGTGGTGACCACGCCGGGCTCGACGGGAACCTGCGGCGCGCAGCCGGCGGGCGCGTGCGTCGCCGAAAGCAATCGATGCTCGAAGAGCAGCGACTGCTGCGGTAGCGCGCAAGCCTGCATCGACAAGGTCTGCCAGCGCACCGCGCTGTAGCTCGATCGAGCAGAGCCTCGAAGCCGCCGCCCGCGAGCCCCGCGCGCGGTGACGAATCAGAGACCGAGATCGTTTCGCTCGGGCTTCGAACTCCCCCAACATGAGCTCCGCTTCGCACCGGCTTGGCTTGGCGCGAACGGGGCGCTCGCTACGGTCGCGCTTCAACAACGCCGGCCGAGCTGTACCGTCCGCCCGCACGCGAACGCCTCGTCACGCCGTCTTTCGTCGTGCGATAGTCGAGCCATGCGCAATGCGCTGGCGGGCTGCGTCGCGTTTGCGGTCGCGACGACGCTGATGCGCGATGCGCGAGCGAGCGAGGCGGAATTCGACCTCGACTATCGAGCACCGGCCGTGTGCCCGAGCGAAGCGGCTTTCGTCTCGGACGTTCGCGCGCGCCTCGTCGATCGAGGCTCCTCGAGCGCAGACAGGCGGTTCTTCCGGATCCGGATCGTCGAGGAGCGCGGGGCCTTTCGCGGCGCGCTCGAGACGCTCGAGCCGCCTTCGTCGCGCGAAGTCGGTGGTGATACATGCGAGGAGGTCGCTCGTGCCCTCATCGTGTTCCTCGCGCTGGCACTGAGCCCCGGCGACGAGCCACCGCCAATGCCCACCGGGGTCTCGCCCTCCCCGCCTCTGTCCTCCGACGTCGCCGCCGGCCCGCAAGTGCCGCTGCGGCCACCATCATCCAACACCGCCGAGGCCGCCCCATCGCCATCGACGACGAGGCGGCTACGCATGGCGGTGGACGCTCGAGCTCTCGCGGCGGCTGGCCTCGCGCCGGAGCTCGCGCCGGGCGGGGCGCTAGCTGCACAGCTCGTGATCGAGAGTCGCCCTTCGTTTCGCTGGCTCATCCACGCCGGCGGAGCGCTGGCGTACACGGAGACCGCCGCCGCGTTCGGCGGTGCCTTCAGCTTTCTCTGGTACACCGCGCGCTTCGACGGAGGCCCTGCTCTCGACCTCGGTCCCGTTCGATTGAGCGCCGGGCCGGTGGTCCACGCGGGCGTGCTCTCGGTCGGTGCGCGGAACCTCCCTTCGGCGGCTCGCTACGGCTCGCTCTGGGGGGACATCGGAGCCTTTGCGCGCGTCGATCACAGCCTCACGCGGCACGTCGCGCTCTCGCTCATGGTCGAGCTTGTTGCTCCGCTTCAGCGTCGATCTTTTGGCATTCAAGGAATCGAAACGCCGGTGCACGAGATCCCACTCGCGATCGGTATCGTTTCGGCCGGTATCACGGTGGGTCCGTAAAAAAGAATCGCCTTAGTTACGAAATTGGGAAGAAAGCGGACGTGAGCGGCGACTCATCGCATGCCTGCGCAGGCGCTGCAGCTCGACGTCGCTCCGACACTCGCCATGTCGGTGCGTGAGACCGAGCACCGTGAACGTCTCTCGGAGCTCGTCCGGGAGAAGTACTCGTTCGTCTGGCGAAATTTGCGTCGCCTCGGCGTTTCGCACGCCGAGGTGGACGATGCCGTCCAGGAGGTATTCCTCACGACGGGGCGGCGTCTGCCCGAGATCCGCCCCGGCGCCGAGAGCGCCTTCCTCTTTCGGGCCTGCGAGTTCGTCGCGCTGCGCTTCCGGCGGCGGTTCGCACGACGGCGCGAGGTGGGCGACGACGAGCTCGTCCGCTCGGTCGATCCACGCGCGACCCCGGAGCAGCGCGCGGTGCAGAGCGAGGCGCGTGAAGCGCTCCAGCAAATCCTCGACTCGATGCCGGACGAGTACCGGAGCGTCTTCGTGCTCTTCGAAATGGAACAGCTCTCGACCGCCGAGATCGCAACGACTCTCGACCTGCCCCCGGGCACGGTCAGCTCACGAATCTTCCGCGCGCGCCGCTTCTTCGAGCGTGCCGTGGAGAGGCAAGGCAAGCGATGAAGGATCCGCAGCGTCTCATCCAGAACGGAAGCTCGCGGGCGAAGGCGCTCCTAGCGTCCCTCGACGACGACGTCCCGCCGGATCCGGTCGGGGCCCAGGCACGACTCCTCCGCGCGCTCGATGGCGCTCCGAACAGCACCGGTGAGCTGCGCGTGCAGCCGCATGGCGGCGCGATGCGCAAATGGTTGGCTCTCGCATCCGTCGGCGGATTGCTCGTCGTGTCTGCAGCAGCGTACGAGCTTGCCCAGCGCGACGGCGAGGCGAGCGTGGTGGAGGTGCCGGCTGCGCAACACGAGGCGACGCCGACGCGCACGCCCGCGGAGCATCCCGAGCCCCCCGGGCCTCGAGCCGACGTGCCCCCGGCCCCACTCCAGAGTGTCGACGTCCACGCCCTGGCCGCCGCCCCTCCCGCCGACCGCGTCGAGCCGAGCGCCGTGCGTACGACGCGCAGCGCCCCCTCCCGAGATCCTGGCGAAGCAACACCTCCGAGCTCGACTCGTACGACGACCGCGCGCGAAACATCCGACGAGCTCGCCCTGCTCGAGGCTGCACAAGCAGCGACTTCGCGCGGCCGTCCGGAAGAAGCTCTCTCGCTCGTCACACGTCATCGTCGCGACTTCCCGCGCGGCCGCTTCGCCGTCGAGATGAGCGTCGTCGAGATCGAGGCGCTCGCCCGGACCGGTCGCGTCGAAGAAGCGACCGTCCGCGGCAGGCGGTTCCTCGAGGCTCATCCCGGCTCGCCGTACACGCGGAGGGTCGAAGCGGTCGTTCGCTCGCAGAATCAGAAGGAACAGACTCGATGAAGCGTCTTCTGTTGATCGCCGGGATGCTCTTCGTCGCGGTCGCCGGGTCGGCGAGCTGCTCCGCGACGGAGCGCGTGGACCTCGCATCGCCGCCGCCGTCGCCGACGACCGGCCCCGTCTTCACCGATCCATCCCGCTCCGATGCATCGATCGAAGACGCGGCCGGGCCCGTCCTCGCATGCATCGCCACCGAGTGCCCTGACTCATACGCGACATGCACCTCAGAGACCGGGTCTACGTTCAAGTGCGGCACCAACCTCGCGCAGGACAACAACAACTGCGGCGCGTGCGGGAACAAGTGCCCCAACGACATCAATCTTTGGATGATGCTCAACATGACGTCGCGCTGTGTCGACGGCGCGTGCGCGTACCAGTGTTACAAACACTATTCGCTCGTCAGTAACGGGTTCGAGGACTGGACCGATTGCAACGGCCTGATCGAGGATGGCTGCGAGGCCAACCTCACGAACGACGCCAACAACTGCGGAGTCTGCGGGAACCAATGCGCTGCAGGCACCCCGTGCATCGACGGGAAATGTGGCTGTCCCACCGGCTTGCTGTTCTGCAACGGGGAATGCGTCGATCCGCAATGGGACGACTACAACTGCGGCGCGTGCGGCAACGCCTGCGAAGTCCCGGCGGACGCCTGTGAGCAGCCGCACGTGGCGTATGGCTGCGTGCTCGGCCAGTGCGGCCAGAAGAAGTGCGCGGTCGAGAACAACACTCAGTACTACGACTGCAACAAAGACGTATTCGCCAACACGTGCACCGGTGACGGATGCGAGGTCGACAGCCTCAAGACGACCGAAAATTGCGGCACGTGCGGAAACAAGTGCGCCGCCAACGAAGAGTGCGTCAACGAGGGTAACGGTTACGAGTGCGCCGTCCCCTGCGAGCGGTCCGGCAAGGTGCGATGCAGCAACACGTGCGTCGATCTCCTCAACGACGTACAGAACTGCGGCACGTGCGGCAACGCTTGCCGCTTCGGTGGAGACGACGAGAGCAAGCTGAAGGAAACGGCGTCTTGCAAAGAGGGGCTCTGCGTCTACGAGTGTCAGCCGGGCTTCGCTGACTGCAACAACGATCCGTCCGATGGCTGCGAGACGGACTTGAGCGTTCACTCCAAGAACTGCGGTGCGTGCGGCGTGACGTGCGACGTCGCGGCCGGTCAGCCTTGCATCGAAGGAAAGTGCCTGATGCAGGAGTGTGATGCAGGAGTGACGAAATGAAGCGCTCACGAATCATGGGGGTGACGCTCTCGTCCGGGCTCGGGCTCGTTTCGGCAATACCCTGGCTGCTTGCGAGCTGCGCTACGACCGATGGCGCGGAGCCCTCCTCGCCCGACTCATCGACGCGTCTCGACGCCAGCGGAGCGTCCGATGCGGGCGATGCCGATGACGGCGCGGACGACTGCGATGCGTCCGACGAGAACTGCGTGACGACGCCCGTCGCCTGCGAAGACGCGTACTGGTGTCCGGTCGCGACGAACGTGAGCAAGTTCTACACGCTCACGAGCGTCTGGGGTTCGGGCAAGAATGACGTCTGGGCCACGGGCTCGGGCGGCACCGTGATCCACTGGGATGGAGTCGAGTGGACGCCGACGATCGTACCGTCGGAGACGACACTGCCAATCCGAGACACCTTCCGCGCACTCTGGGGGAGTGGCCCGAACGACGTCTGGATCGCGAGCGCGACCGACATGATCTACCACTCCGATGGCTTCAAGAACGGCACCGCGAACTGGGAGCTCACTCCGAGCGCGACGGACTCCGATTTCGACCGAAGGGCCCTCTTCACTGCCTGGGGCACCAGCCCCGACGATGTCCGTTTCGGTGGTGGCAGCAGCAGCTACTTCGATAGCGAGATCATGGAGGCCGTCTACACCAATCAGGTCGTGCGAAAGCCGTCCGCGGCAGGCATCGAGTGGACCCGCGCCAAAGGCCTCGCCACGGTCTACGGGCTCTGGGGTCCGTCGGCAAACGAGCTGTGGCTGATCGGCGACAACCGACCGTACGGCCCGCAGATCGCGATGACCCTTCACGGAACGCGCAAGGACGACGGCGACGTCGTCTGGACGCAGGTCGACAGCCGGGCAACCGTCATCCTTCGAGGGATCTGGGGCAGCTCCGCAAGCGACGTCTGGACCGTTGGCGGCAACGGGACGATCCGCCACTTCGGCCCGAACGCGAGCGCGTGGGCCATCGTGGATGCTCCGACGAGGGCGAACCTCAACGCGGTATGGGGCTCGGGTCCGAACGACATCTGGGTGGTCGGAGACTACGGAACGATCTTGCACTGGGACGGAAAGACCTGGACCGAGTCGGACGCTGCTTTCCCGGCGCGCAAAGCGAAACCCCATCTCTACGGCATCTGGGGAAGCGGCCCCGACGACATCTGGATCGTCGGCAACGACATCGCGCTTCACCACGGGCCTCGCCAGACGGGAGGTGCGAAGTGATGCTCTCGCTCGGTCGTGCGCGCAGCGTCGCGCTGTTGGTCGGCATCGTCGCTCTCGGCGCCGGCGCGGCATGTGCGAGCTCAGAGGCGGATGACACGGCTCTTCCGCCGGATGGCGACGGTGGCGCGTCGATACTGCCGGAGGGCGGGGAGGAAGACCTCGACGCGGAGGCTCCGGCGCCAGCCAAAGACGCGGGGATCGACGCCGGACCGAAGACCTGCTCCGACCATGGCTTCTGTCCAACGACGCTCCCGGGCGACCAGACGGTGAACGGTCTCTGGGGCGACGGGACGGGCGTCGTGTGGGCAGTGACCAAGGAAGGCGACGTGCTCCGATGGGACGGAAGTGCGTGGTCCGTACATACGTCCGGCCTCGGCGAGCTCAAGACCATCTGGGGCAGCAGCCCGACCGACATCTGGGTCGGCGGAAGCCAAGGCTTGCAGCATGGGACGGGAGAGAGCTCGACCTCGCTGACCTTCGCGTCGTCCGCCCTTCCGGGAGAATGGCTGCCGCCGATTCAATCCATCTGGGGCGCGTCCGCAAACGACGTTTGGGCCGTCGCGAGCTGGGGCTTCGCAGGCTCCGGATTCGCATTCCACTTCTCCGGCCCGCGCGATGGTGGCACTGAATGGGAGCTCGACCCGATCTCGACGGCAGATGTCGGCTTCACCCGTGTCTGGGGTGGTCACGGTACCGTGTGGCTCGGCGGCGGCCGCATGTCGACGGAGACATGGGCGAACGAGACCATCGTTCTCTACAAGTCGGGCAATGGCGAGTTCACCGAGCTGACGCTGCCGGTCAATCCGGATCCGAAGCTCCGTGACCACGAGAAATACGCCCTCTTGACCGGCGCGATCGTGTCGACGAGCACGTCGGTCGTGATCTATGGCCAACCGGAGTCGATGTTCGTGCAGCCTTCGGTCTGGCGCGGAACGAGCGCAGACGGCGGCAAGACCTTCCAGTTCACCTGGGCCGCCGACCCGCGGAGAGACATCCCGAGGATCCACGCCGTCGCCGGCGTTGCGGCAAACAACGTCTGGGCAGTTGGTGAATACGGTCGCCTTCTCCACTGGAGCGGGACGAGCTGGGCGCCGACGGCGATCAGCATCACCGGTCAGCCCGTGCCAGATCCGTTCTTCGCGGTCTGGACGCGCGGCTCTTCCGAGATCTGGGTTGGCGGCAAGGGAATGGCGCTGCGGTTCGATCCGGCGCACGCAAAGGATGGAGGTGCACAGTGACCGCACGCCGACCTGACCGGCGAGGCAACCTCGACGTGGACCAGCTCACCTCCGCGGGCACTCGGCACGGGAGCTCCAAGCTCGCCCGGCGGCGAGGATTCTCCTCGACGCTCGTCGTCGTGGGCGTGTTCGCCGGAACTGCGAGCATCTTCTCGGTGGCGTGCTCGGACGACGTGATCGCAACAGCCGACACGACGCTCGATGCCGGCACGGACGTGTCGCGCGAGACGCCCGATACGTCGGTGCCCCCGCCCCCGCCCCCAACCGACGCCGGGGTCGATCCGGACGCACGCGGGCCGTACGATCCTGCCGACGTGCCGGTCGTCTGCGACGCGTCTCCGTGCGCGACGCAGATCGTCGCGGGCAGTGATCACTTCTGCACGCGAATGAGCGACAGCACCGTGCGCTGCTGGGGCAAGAATCAATCGGGCGTGCTGGGCAACTCGAGCGCCGGCGCCGGCAGCGACGCGGGCACGACGACCCGCGACGTCGGAGGTCTCTCCGGAATCACGCAGCTCAGCGCCTCGGAGCGAAACAACTGTGCGCTCCTCGAAGATGGCAGCGTGAAGTGCTGGGGTGCCAACGATTACTACCAGCTCGGCATCACGACGAATCGATACGGGGCGCACCCCGTCCCGAATACCGTCCCCCTTCCGTCGACCGCGACGCGCGTCGAGCTCGGGCCGTATCACGCGTGCGCATTCCTCTCGTCAGGCGAGCTGTGGTGCTGGGGCGCGGATCCCTATCTCCAACACCTGCGCAACGACGCCGAGTTCGAGGCCAATCCCATCCGGGCGCGCTTGCCCGGAAGGGCGCAGATCGAGCCGCTCGCCCTCACCGATCTCGCGATGAGCAACAACACGCTCTTCGGCATCAGCGAGCAAGGCGAGGTCTGGAGCTGGGGAGCGGTCGGCGGCGACGACGGGACCATCGCCGGGCGAGTCGGGTCGATCACGCCCGATACGACTCCGAAACGGCTCGCGTCACTCGAGAAGGTGACGAGCCTCGCCGCGAGCCCGCTGCTCAACACGTACCCGATCCGCATGCGGGGACACGCGTGTGCGAACGCGAACGGCGAGGTCTATTGCTGGGGACGCAGCTATGCAGGCGCGCTCTGCACGGGTGTTCCCGACGAGGAACGAGAGCCAGCCCATGCACCGTTCCCGAGCACGCTCCCGACCTGGCCGCAGCAGCTCGCGGCCGGCGACGAGATCACGTGCGCGCGGATGACGGACGGGAGCGTCTACTGCTGCGGAAGCGACGTCCGCGGCAGGCTCGGCACCGGCGCGATGATCAGCATGAGCCCGTTCTTCACGAAGGCCGCCGCATTCACGGGGCGCGCCGTACAGGTCGCGACCAGCAATCAGGCCGTCTGCGCCCTCGTGGAGGACGGCACCGTCGAGTGCTGGGGGAGCAACCAGAATGGTGAGCTCGGCATGCGCCCGGATGACGAAGACCACCCGACGCCCGTGAAGGTCGCTTTCTAGAGAGGTCGATTCATGTCCCGCGTATTTGCTTTTCTCGTGGCAGCCGCCACCGTTGGAGTGTCGACCCTCGGCGCGTGCGGAAGCGATCGCGGCGAATTCGTCGACAACGATCCGCTACCGTTCGATCGGAACGATGCCGCTACCTCCGACGATGCTCAGTGTGGCTTCCGCTGCTCGCGCGACCTGAAGAAGGTCCTCACAGGCTGCGGTGACGACGAAGGGCAGGTCGTGGCGGAGTGTCCGGCCGGCCAGGGCTGCGGCATCGACAAGTGTGTCGATGCCTGCACGAGCGCCGCGCTCTCGAAAGGCTCGATGGGCTGCTCCTTCTGGATGCTCCCGCCCGACGAGTCCTTGGTCGAGAACGGCGCCGGTGCTTGCTACGCGACCATGGTCACGAACACGTGGGACATCCCGATCGAGATCAACGCCGAATGGGGCATTGATTCGCTCGACATCTCGAAATCGATCTACACGGTGACGCGACCGAACCCGAACGAAGACCCGGTGTACGCGCCGCTGGCGGGAGCGCTTCCACCAGGAGAGGTGGCCGTCATCTTCCTGTCCCAGTCGACCAACACGGCAGATCACGATCCCGTCTGCCCCCAGTGCGAATACAAGTGCCCGCCGGGGGTCGTGCCTGCGGTCATGGAGGACCCGATCAAGCACGGCACGACGAAGACGAAGGCATTCCACCTCACGACGACTGCACCGGTCTCTGCATATTCGGTTTACCCGTACGGTGGTGCAAAGAGCTTCATTCCGTCCGCCACGGTCCTCTTGCCCGTGACGTCGTGGGACACCGGCTACGTCGCCGTCGCAACGGCGGACTTCGGCCGGAGCCAGCGTCCGGAGCTTCACCGCCGGACGATCCAGCTCGTCGCGAACGACGACGAGACGAAGATCTCGATGCGCCCGACGGTCGACATTGCGCAGGGCGTCGGCGTCGAGCCCGCCCTGACGGGTGAGCTCGTCGAGTGGACCCTTTCGAAGGGGCAGGTCCTACAGATCACGCAGCTCGCCTCGCCGTCCGGCAGCCGCATCGTCTCGAACAAACCGGTTGGCATGTTCGGTGGCTCGCCGTGCACGTTCATTCCGGCCGAATACCAATATTGCGATACGACCCAGCAGCAGATCCCGCCATTTTCCCAGTGGGGCACGTCCTACGCGCTCGTTCCGTATCAGACGCGCCTCAGGGGCACGGGGGGAAGCACACCTGCCGAGCAGGTCTACTGGAGCTTCGTCGGCGCCGTCGACGGCACCGTGCTCACGTATGATCCGGCGAGACCGACCGGCGCTCCCGAGACGCTGGCGGCTGGAGAGGTCGCGACCTTCAAGACCAACGCGATCGTCACGGTCACGAGCCAGGGAGCAGCGCATCCCTTCCACGCCTCGGTCTACATGACGGGGGCGGACTACAACGGCGGGTCGGGCGCCGCCGGGCAGACGTTCGGTGATCCTGAGTTCGTGAGCCTTGTCCCCTCCGAGCAGTTCCTCGATCGGTACGTCTTCTTCACCGATTACACGTTCCCCGAGACGTCCCTCACGTTCGTCCGTCGCAAGACGTCAGCCGGCTTCAAGCCCGTGACGCTCGACTGCGGCGGCGAGCTCGACGGGTGGCTCCCGCTGGGCAACTCGGGCGAATACGAATACACCTGGGTGCGCCTCACGACCGGCTACATCCCGCAGACCATCGGCTCTGGGACCTGCGGCTACGGCCGCCACGAAGCGAAGAGCGACGGCGCGTTCGGCGTCTACGTCTGGGGCACGGCGCCGTTCGCGAGCTACGGCTACGCAGGTGGCATGGGCTCTCGCCCCGTCAACGCAGCGCCTCCGCTGATCATCCCCTGAGTCCACCATGATCGATCGCCTCGCCGTCGCGATCCAGCGCGTCACCGCTCCGCGCGCCGCCTCGGCGGCGAGATGATGGCGCCCATGCGAAGACTTCACACCGCGGCAGACGGCGAGGCCATCGTGAACTCGTGCGTCCGGAGCGCCGGGACATGCCACGCCCCGCCGTAGGCTACGGCCCGCCACGTCGTCCGCGTCATCGCATCGACGTTCTTCAGCACCGTGACCGGCGACTCGTTGTAGCGAAAGTTCGCGACCGGGCCAGTGACCTTGCCGTCCTCGATCAGGAAGACGCCGTCGCGCGTGAGACCGGTGATCGTCACCGTCTGCGGCTCGAGCATGCGGTTGTACCAGAAGCGCGTGACGAGCAGACCGCGCTTGGTCCCGCGCACGAGCTCGTCGATGTTCGCAGCCGTCCCGCCGCTCAGGTGGAAGACGCTGTGGCGGCCGGTCGGCTCGAGCTTCTTCTTCTTCGCCCACCAACGTGACACCGCGAGCTTGTTCACGCGGCCGTCGACGATCCAGGGCTGCCTCGCGAACGCGAGGCCCTCGGAGTCGAACGCGGCGCCCGGCGTGAGCGGGGCGGCCGGATCGCTCCGGAGCGAGACGAAGTCGGCGAAGAGCTTCTGGCCGATCTTGCCGGCGAAGAACGAGCGCCCCTCGTCCGCGAGTCTTTGATCCATCTGACCGACGAGGAAGGCCAGCATCTCGAAGACGGCCTGCGGCTCGAGGACGACGGTGTACTTGCCGGGAGGCAGCGGCTTGGCGCCCGCCGACCGCGCCGCCTTGTCGATCGCCGTGCTCGCCAGGACCTCGTCCTCCAGCTGGGCGGCGCGGTGGAGCTCGCGCCCGCCCCAGCCGGAGCCCGTCCCGTCCGGCGTCCGCGCGGTGACGGTGTACTGGGCGGACGTCTCGCGATGTCGCGCGACGAGGCCTGCGCTGTTCTGCATCGCGGTCTCCTCGAGCTCGCGCTCGAAGAAGCCGGCGATCTGAACCTTCGCCTGATCGCCGCGCGCGACGGCACGGGCAGCGACCGCGGCGCGCTCCTTCGGCCCCATCGCGGCAAGCCCGTCGTCGAAGGCGCTCGGCACGGACATGTACGTCTGCGGGCCGAGCAACGGCATCTTCTCCGGATCCTCGGGAGAGAGCTTCGCCATCGCGAGCGCTCGCGTGGCCAGCTTCGCCAGGCTCTCGTCGTCGGTCTGGTTCACCGACGTGGAGGCGTGACGCTGGCCGACCGCCACCCAAGCGGACACGGTCATCTCGTCCGACTCGCCCGCGGTCGTCGCCTCGTTGCGAGCGAAGCGCACGTTGGCGGCCGCACGATGGCGGACGTCGATCTTCACCTCGGCGTCCGGATGTCCGTCCCGCTTCATCGCCTCGAGGGCGATCCCGAGCGCACGCGTGGCGACGACGGCGGTGTCTTCCGTGCCCATCAGCAATCGTCCTTTCCCGGCCTCACGCCGCCGGAGGTCGACTTGCCTCTCGTGTTGACGTTGAGGATGTCGACCTGACGAAAGCGCGCCGGCGGACAGCCGTGGCTGACCGCGTTCGACTGGCCCGGCTCGCCCTTTCCGTCCCACAGCGTGCCGTGGAGCTCCCACGACTTCTCGCCACCGATCATGTCGCACGCGTTCCAGAACTCGAGCGTGCTCGACTGGTACGCGACGTCGCGGAGCGCCCGCGTGATCTTGCCGCTCTTCACCTCGTGGAACATCTGCCCCGAGAACTGGAAGTTGTAGCGCTGCTGATCGATCGACCAGGACCCGTTGCCGGTCACGAGCACACCGTTGTCCGTCGCGGCGATGATGTCGGCGAGCGCGGTATCCTTCGTCGAAGACGCGAGCGACACGTTCGGCATGCGCTGGAACGCGACCGACGCGTGATCCTGCGCGTACGATGTGCCGCGCGACGACGTCTCGCCGATCCACCGAGCCAGATCGCGCGTCGTCTGGAGGCCCACGAGCACGCCGTCCTTCACGAGGTCCCAGCGCTGCGTGGCGACGCCCTCGTCGTCCCAGCCGCAGCTCGCGAGCCCCCCCGGAGCGGTCTTGTCGGCATAGAGCGTGACGAGGTCCGCTGCGTACTTCAGCTTCGCGAGCTGATCGGTCTTCACGAACGACGTCCCCGCGAAGTTCGCCTCGAAGCCGAGGATGCGATCGAGCTCGGTGGGGTGACCGACCGACTCGTGAATCGTCAGCCAGAGATTGCTCGGCGCGAGGATCAGATCCCGCTTGCCGGGAGTCACCGACGGGCTCTTCAGCTTCTTCACCGCGTCTTCGGCGATGCGCCGCGCGTCCTTCGCGATCGACGAGCTCGTCACGTACTCCCAGCCGGCCTGCATCGGCGGGACCTCGGACGCGCGCGACTCGAACTGTCCGCCCTCGACGGCGGTGACCGAGAACGACGGCCAGATGCGCGTCTGCGTCTGCTCGACCAGCGAGCCCTCGCTCGATGCGAAGATCTTGTGCTCGCCGAGCGACTCGATCGCGCCGCTCGCGAACTTCACGAGCGCGACGTCCCTCACGAGAGGCCAGAGCGAGAGCAGGTACGCTGCCTTGTCGGCGAGCGGCACCTCGAAGGGATCGATGTCCATCTTCGTCTGCCACTTGCCCTTGGCGACTGGCGCGGGCGCGAGCTCCACGGGATGCTTCAACGCGGGACGTGCGGCGCGCGCAATCGCGACGGCCTTCCTCGCGGCCTCCTCCGCCGCTCCGCCCGTCACGGTCGGGCTCGAGGCGAAGCCCCACGCGCCGTCGGCGATGACGCGCACACCGATGCCGTACGTCTCGGCCGAGGTGACCGAGACGACATGATCCTCGCGCGTCGCGACTCGCTCCGTTCGTCGGCGAACGATGCGCGCGTCGGCGTAGGTCGCGCCAGCCTTCTTCGCCGAGTCGAGCGCCTGCGCCAGGACATCCTCGACCGTCGCCGCGGTGCGCCTCGGAACTGGCAGCGCCGGAGCAGGCTTCTGGCACGCGGCTCCGCTCGTCGCGGCCGCGATCGCGGAGCCGCCGATGAACCGGCGTCGGGTGACGGGCATGGGCGGAGGGTACACGACGGCGCGACACCGATGAACGAGGGCAACCAGCCGCGCTCGCGCGCGGAGCCGCGCGCACCGCGTCGTGCGATCGGAAACGTCAGCGCCTGCGCATCGAACACGCAGAGCGAAGGGAGCACCTCCGCCCACCCGTAAAGGAGAGCCCCGCTCGCCCGTGACGTGCTAAATCGCGGGCCATGCCATCCGAGCAACGTGTTCTCTACCCCGACATCGAACCGTACCGGACTGGTCGGCTCCAGGTCGGCGGCGCTCACGAGATCTACTTCGAGGAGAGCGGGAATCCGAACGGCAAGCCCGTCGTGTTCCTGCACGGCGGACCGGGTGGCGGGACGGAGCCGAAGCACCGTCGCTACTTCGACCCGAAGGCCTATCGCATCGTCCTCTTCGATCAGCGCGGCTGCGGGCGCTCGACGCCATTCGCCTCGCTCGAGGACAACACGACGTGGGACCTCGTCGCCGACATCGAGAAGCTGCGCACGCATCTCGAGATCGAGCGCTGGCAGGTCTTCGGCGGCTCGTGGGGCAGCACCCTCGCGCTCGCCTACGCGGAGACGCACCCGGAGCGCGTCACCGAGCTCGTGCTCCGCGGCATCTTCCTCCTCCGGCGCGAGGAGATCCGGTGGTTCTACCAGGAAGGCGCCAGCTGGGTCTTCCCGGACGCGTGGCACGACTACAACGCGCACATCCCGGAAGCGGAGCGCGGCGATCTCCTCCGCGCGTACTACGCGCGCCTCACCTGCCCCGATCCGGAGGTCCAGCGCGCAGCGGCGAAGGTGTGGAGCGTGTGGGAAGGCCGCACGAGCTGCCTCATCCCGAACCCAGAGCTCATCGCGCGTACCGCCGGCGACGACTTCTCGCTCGCGTTCGCGCGGATCGAGTCGCACTACTTCGTCAACGACGGATGGCTGACGAGCGGCCGCCAGCTGCTCGCGCCCGCGAACGTCGACAAGCTGCGCAAGATCCCGGGCGTGATCGTCCAGGGTCGCTACGACGTGGTGTGCCCGGCGAAGAGCGCGTGGGACCTCCACGTCGCCTGGCCGGAAGCCGACTTCCGCATCGTGCCCGATGCAGGCCACGCGGCCAGCGAGCCCGGGATCGTGCACGAGCTCGTCAGCGCGACCGATCGCTTCCGTCGCTGAGGCGCGCGGCGGAGGACAACTCTTTCTCGACTCGTCGCGGGCCGTGCCACCATGCGTGGCATCGCTCCGCGGCGCACGACGATCGAGGACTACGAACGCCGCATTCTTCGCGCGCAGCGGCTCCTCGAACAGCGGCTCGACGAAGCGATCACGCCCGTCGAGCTCGCCGAGGCGGCTCACTTCTCGCTGCATCATTTCCACCGCGTCTTTCGCGCACAGCTCGGCGAGACGGTGATGCAGCACGTGCGCCGTCTTCGCCTCGAGCGTGCAGCACGGCGGATGCGAGCTTCGGAGGAGCGCATCCTCGAGATCGCGCTCGAGGCAGGGTACGAATCCCACGAGGCCTTCACGCGCGCCTTCGTCGATCGGTTCGGGATCTCGCCCTCGGAGTTTCGCGACCAGCCCTCGGCTCGCCTCCTCGAGTGGGAGACGAAGCGCGACGACGCGGTGAAGGCCGAGGTGAGCGTGAAGACGCTCCCCGCACTGCGCGTGGCGTTCCGGCGCCACCGCGGCGGGTACCACGAGGTCCCCGCGCTCTGGCGGCCGATGATGCAGTGGGCGGCGGAGCGCGGGCTCACCGCGCAGCCCGCGCCGTTCTACGGGGTCTGCCCCGACGATCCCGACGTCACCGCCGAGGAGCACCTTCGCTTCGATGCCTGCGTCGTCGTCGGCAACGACTTCACAGCAGACGAATCCGTGAGCATCGCCGAGATCCCCGCCGGCACGTACGCCGTCGGGATCCACGTCGGACCGTTCGATCGTCTCGCCGAGACGTATCTCGACGTCATCGGGAGATGGTTTCCGAAGAGCGGGTACGAGCTCGCGCCGGAGGCCGTCGTCGAGCATTACCTCGACGATCCTTCGATCGTTCCACCGGGGAAGCTTCGCACCGAGGTCTGCGTCAGGATCGCCGAGTAGCCGCAGGCGCTCGCCTCACGAGAGGCCGACCATGACGTCAGCCTCGACCGAGCTCGCCGACATCGCGCCGGGCGCGTACCGCTCGAAGTCGGCGATGAAGCGCCGGCGCTCGCGCTCCTTCCACTCCGAGCTCACGTACGTCCAGGTCTGCCAGATCACCTGGGCCGGATCGCCCTTCGCCGCGAACGAGGCGTACCTGCCGACGGGAACGCGCACGCGCCTGAGCCCCGGGGGCACGACCGTGTCCGGCTCGACCGCGACGCCGAGCACCATCGTGTAGGGCCCGCGATGATCCGACTCGTAGTCGCAATAGACGGCATAGAGATGAGCGTCGCCGGCCTTCGCCGCGATCGTGCTCGCGATCCCCTCACGCATGAATCTCTGCCAGTGGGGGCCGATCTCCGTGACCGCGCGTTCGGGCGACGTTCGCAGCGGGAGACCAATGACGACGAGGTCGGCGGCAAGCTCGGTGGGGGTCATTCGCAATGGAAGCTCCTTTCGGTGAGCGCCGCGAGCGGCGTCGGTCCGAGAACCTACGGCTCCGCCATCTCCATCGCTTGATGGCGCGTGCGATCTTCGCCTGCCCCGAAGACGGCCAAGGAGGCGGGTGCTCGTTGCTGCGGCGCGCAATCGGCTCAGGTTGCGATCGAGTCCTGGTTCCGCGAGGAATACGTGGAAAACGGACGGCACTCGCGCTAACTAGTGGCCCGCGAATGTCGACGACGACGAATGGCCGCGAAGCACACTCGGAGGAAATCGTCTTCGAGCTCGCGACACGCCTCCTGCAAGGGGCGACCATCGACGTGACCGACAACGTCGGACGGACGTGGCAAGCCACGGCTTCGACACTCTCCTGGAACGACGGGGTCACGCAGACGCTGGTCCTCGATCAGGCCAACGCGTTCGACGTCCTGACCGAGCTCGCCGAGCGTCTCGCCGCTCCACCCGGCCCGCCAGCGGTCGGCTGAAGCGCGTCGCGCGCTCCCGCGCCTCCCGCCCCTGAGCCTCACGCGCCGGGACGTCGCGCTCGCGCGTCCATGCTGCGCCAGACGCAAGCAGGTCACCGGACGCGCCCGTGCGGCCTCGGGGCGAGCGCACTCGTGCCCCATTGAATGTGCCGAGCCCAGGCAACAGATCGATGGAGTCGCCTCATCTGGTGAGTGGCTCGGAAGGATCGAAGCTGGGTGACGAAGGGCGGAGGCGAGTCGTCGTATGCCGACGAGACGAGAGCAGGCCATGAAGAAGGATCGAACGACGCTGCTCGTGCTCTGCTCGCTCGCGGTCGTGATCGCTTGCAGCGGCTCCAGGAACGAGGACCTGCTGCAGGCGAGCGGCACGGACCGCGTGGTCCTCGACGTCCGCTGCTCCGCCGACGGCGATTGCCCCAGCGGCTTCGAGTGCGAGAGCGAGAACGAGCACGGAACGTCGACGAGCTACTGCAAGTCGCATCGGAGCACGGGCTCGAACGGCGACGATGCAGGCGCAGGAGCCTCGCGATGTCCGGCCGGCTTCGAACAAGAGACCGAGCATGCGGGTACGTTCTGCAAGCCGCATGGTGGCAAGGACGACGGCGAGGTACCGGCGGCCGGCGCGGCCCCCAGCGGTGCGGCGTGTACCACCGACGCCGATTGCGCGCCGGGGCTCGAATGCGAGCTCGAGCTCGAGCACGGCCTGACGACGGCGTTCTGCAAACCGCACGGCCGAAGAAGCAAGGGCGGGAAGAACTGACGCTGCAGCTCCCGGCCAGGTGGCGGCAGTCTCCCGATTCCGTCGTTCTCCGCTGAATCACGTCCCGCGGATACCGAGGGCAGCGTGGCTCACGCCAAGCGTGCAGTCGCGGAGCTGGACGTGGCGCGGCGCCGAGCGTCTCGCGCCGGACGGGCGATGTCGAGGGCTGGCAGTCTCACGCCTGCAGGCGACGATACGCGCGAGCCACGCTGTGTCGGCCCGGACGGCAACGCACGATCTCGCTCGCTCGCGACGTCGATCGTTCGGTCGCGTAGATCGACGATGTCCTTGAGGCACGGGGCTCGGAATGTCAGCCCCGTCCTGGCCCAGACGATCGCGCGGACCTCGGGCCGACCTCGCCTCCCGCCAAGACGGGTTTGAATCCCGCGTCGTCCGACCGAGCACCGAACTTCGGGTGCATCGCCCCCTCGTTTCGGTGCGCGCCTTGCTGAGCTGCGCCCACGGCCGATGTCGTGTCGGTCACCCGCATGAGGGTCAGATGGTCCTTTCGACGAAGACAACGAGAATGCGCAACGTCCTCATGACGAGCGCGCCCGTCATCTCGCTGCTCACGCTCCTGGCAATCGGATGCGCATCGGGAGAGGGACAGGACATCGCTGGCGATACGTCCGTGCAGCGCGATCCGCTCGCCCTCGACGCTCCTCCGGATGACACCTCTCCCAGCGACACTCGCCAGCTCGCACGCGAACGCACGGGATCGCTCAAGATGGTCAGCCTCGAGGACCCGAGCACCCTCGAACGGTTCATCAAGGATCGCAAGACCGCCCTGCGGCTCGGAAAGGCGCTCTTCTGGGATCAGCAGGTCGGCAGCGACGGCCAGGCTTGCGCGAGCTGCCACTTCCATGCTGGCGCCGACAACCGTTCGAAGAGCCAGCTCAATCCGGGCTTCCGCAACGAGATCCCCGGGATCAATCCCAATGCCTTCAACGACCTGACGGGCTTCGGCCCCAACAAGAACAAGTTCGGCCCGAACTATCAGCTCACGGCCGCGGACTTCCCGTTTCGCAAGCTCTCCGACCCGACCGATCGCAATTCGACCGTCATCTCCGACACCAACGATGTCGCGTCGTCGCAGGGCGTTTTCAACGCCGGCTTCGTCGCGACGGCCATCCCCAACGACGTGGGCATTCCGTCGCTCGAGGGCAACGGAGCGGTCTTCAATGTCGACGACATCCTCGTGCGGAACGTGGAGCCACGGCAGACGCCAACGGTGTTCAACGCTGCGTTCAACCATCGCAACTTCTGGGACGGGCGCGCTCGATTCGAGTTCAACGGGATGAATCCGATCGGGCAGCTCGATCCGGGCGCGCGCGTCGTCGAGCGACTGTGGTGGGGCATCCCCGCGCTCGTCACCGTTCGCGTCCCGCGGAGCTCGCTCGCATCTCAGGCCGTGGGCCCCGTCACGAGCGATCTGGAGGTGGCCTTCGGCGCCCCGACGGCCGCGTTCATCGGCCGCCGCTTCCAGGACGTCGCCCGCAAGCTGCTCGCCCCCTCGGTCGTCCCGCTCGGACAGCAGCTCGTCTCACCGGACGACAGCGTCCTCGGTGCCCTCGCGTTGCCGCAGGCAGGCATCAAGGGCTACTACGCGCAAATGATCCGCGACGCGTTCCACGACCGCTGGTGGAACGCGCCCGGCTTCATCGTGGACATCTCGGGCAAGCAGCCAGTGCTGAAGAAGCAGAACGCACCGAAGGGTCCGAACCAGTTCACCGTGATGGAGTACAACTTCGCGCTCTTCTTCGGGCTCGCGGTCCAAGAGTACGAGAAGACGCTCGTGAGCGACGACAGCCCGTTCGATCGCTTCATGGAAGGCGACGACAATGCACTGTCGGCCACCGAGCAGAAGGGGCTTCGGCTCTTCCTCGACAAGGGGAAGTGCATCAACTGCCACGGCGGCCCCGAGTTCACGAATGCGTCGCTCCAGAACGTGCGGAAAAACGAGGTCATCGAGCGCATGGTGATGGGGGACAACCGCGTCGCGGTCTACGACAACGGCTTCTACAACATCGGCGTACGCCCGACGCACGAGGACATCGGCGTCGGAGGACGGATCGGCCCGCGCAACCTGCCGCTGTCGAACTCACGCCTGTTCCAGCGTGAGCTCGGGCAGCTCGTGTCGCTTCTCCAGGCATTCGGCGTCCCGAGGGACCAGGCGATCCGACTCGCCAACAAGACCCTCGGGATCCCACGCATCCAGGCGCGACCGGAGGAGGCCGAGCCTCTCCTGAAGAAGACGGCGCCCGACGCTGCTGCGGAGCTCGAAGCGGCGCGCTCCAAGCTCGCAACCGCGGTCGCGACGCTCCCTCTGGGGTTGCGGAAGAACGCGCAGAAAAAGCTCGATCAGGTCAGCGCGCTCCTCGCTGCAGCCAGCGCATCGCTCGCCGGCGGCTCGGTCAACGACGCAGCTCCGAAGCTCGCTGAAGCAGCCGACAAGCTGGACGAGCTCGCCCGCACACTCCGCACGAGCGTCGCCTCGCAGACGAACAAGGCACGCGACCTCCTCGCCCCGGGCTTGAGCCTCCTGCCGGACCCGATCGATCCGGGTCCCGACCCGCTCCACCCGAACGGTCCTCCGCTGCGTCCCGACGAGCGGGTCGCCGTCGACGGCGCCTTCAAGACGCCCTCGCTTCGGAACGTCTCGGAGACCGCCCCCTACTTCCACAACGGTGGCCAGGCGACGCTCGACCAGGTCGTCGAGTTCTACAACCGCGGCGGTGACTTCGCGAACGTCAACCGCGACAACCTCGATCCGGACATCCAGCCTCTCGGCCTGACCGCCGACGAGCGGGCCGCGCTCGTCGCCTTCCTTCATACGCTCACCGACGAGCGCGTTCGGTACGATCGCGCGCCGTTCGATCACCCGAGCCTGCCCCTCCCGAACGGGGGCACCGCGCCGGTGATGACGCCGATCTTCCCCGATACCCCCGTGCTCGAGGACCGCATCACGCTCCCGGCCGTCGGAGCCGGCGGCAGCGGCATCAAGCTCGGGACGTCCGGTACCCCCTTCGCCCACTTCCTCCAGCCGTTGACGAAGTAAGCAGAGAGCATCGTCGCATCAGCGACGGCGACTCGACCACGGGACCGGGAGCGCGCACCACGCGCTTCCGGTCTTCGCGCTTTCGACGAGCGGGCCAAAGCGTCGCTGCGCCGCAACAATGAATGTTGCGTTGCACAAACGCCGGTTTGGAGTCATGCTCTCGGCGATGTCCTCGGGGCAAGACTCCATGCTGTACGCGCTGCACGCCATCCAGCGAAGTTTCCTGAATCCTGTCGCTAACTTTTCCCAAAAGGCGAGCGATCTCCTGGAAGGAAACGACGGGCTCCCCGCGCGCATGTTGCGCGCGAATCTCGCTTCGCTGCACCGCATCACGAAGGCATTCGACAAGCCCGCGTTCGGGATCACCCACGCGAACGCTCACGGGGCCGAGATGGTCGTGGTCGAGGAAGAGATCGACTGCCACCCATTCTGCCGCCTGGTGCGCTTTGCGCGGCGCTCCGAAGAACCGACGACGGCAGCGGCCCTCGCCGCAGATCCGCGCGTGTTGGTGGTGGCACCGCTCTCCGGCCACTTCGCGACGTTGCTCCGCGACACGGTCGCGACCTTGCTTCGCGATCACGACGTCTACGTCACCGACTGGGTCGACGCGCGCGACGTGCCGGTAGCCGAGGGCGCTTTCAGCCTCGACGACTACGTCGTCACGGTGCAGCGGTTCATCCGCAAGCTCGGCGCGGCGAACCTTCACGTCATCGCGGTGTGTCAGCCGACGGTTCCGGTGCTCGGAGCGGTCGCTCTGATGGCCGGCGACGGCGAGCCCACGCCGCGCTCGCTGACGCTGATGGGGGGCCCGGTCGACGCGCGCCGGAGTCCGACGGAGGTGAACCGACTCGCCACCGAGCACACGCTCGCGTGGTTCGAGACGAACATGATCCACCGCGTGCCGGCTGGCTACGCCGGCCACGGGCGCGCCGTCTACCCGGGGTTCCTGCAGCTGACCGCCTTCACGATGATGAACCCGGAGCGCCACGCGGAGTCGTACGGCCTCTACTGGCTGGATCGCTTTCGCGGAGCCGCAGGGGCCGAACGAGCGAAGACGCACGAGACCTTCTACGACGAATACAACGCCGTCCTCGACATGGACGCGGCCTACTACCTCGATACGGTGGAGAAGGTCTTCCAGCAGTTCGCGCTCGCGCGCGGCACGTGGGTCGTGAACGACGAGCGGGTGAGACCCGAGACGATCTCGACGACGGCGCTCTTCACGATCGAGGGGGCGAACGACGACATCTCCGGACTCGGCCAGACCGAGGCCGCGCACGACCTCTGCACGGCCATTCCGAAGGAGCGGCGACGCCACCTCGTGGCGGAGGGCTGCGGCCACTACGGCATCTTCTCCGGGCGCCGCTGGCGGGAGGCGATCTACCCCGAAGTCCGTGCGTTCATCCGAGCGGCGGAGGCAGCGCGATGAGCCTCCACGGCAAGACTGCGCTCGTGACCGGCTCGACGAGCGGCATCGGCCTCGCCATCGCCGAGGCCCTCGCCGAAGCCGGCGCATCGGTGATCCTGAACGGGTTCGGCAACGTCGATGAGGCTCGCGAGCGCGTCGCCCGCGCCGGCGGACGCGTCGGCTACCACGGCGCCGATCTCGGGCGCGTCGACGAGATCGACGCGATGATGCGCTACGCGTCGGACGAATTCGGCGGCGTTGACGTCCTCGTGAACAACGCCGGGATCCAGCACGTCGCTCCCGTGGAGGCCTTTCCGGTCGAGCGCTGGGACGCCGTCCTCTGCCTCAACCTGTCCGCCGCATTCCACACGACCCGTCTCGCGCTTCCCCCGATGCGCGCGAAGAACTGGGGCCGGATCGTCAACGTGGCCTCGGTCCACGGGCTCGTGGCGTCGGCCAACAAGTCCGCCTATGTCGCGGCCAAACACGGCCTCGTCGGTCTCACGAAGGTCACCGCGCTCGAGACGGCGTCCACCGGGATCACCTGCAACGCGATGTGCCCCGGCTGGGTGCTGACGCCGCTCGTCCAGAAGCAGGTCGACGACCGCGCCGCTCGTGACGGCCTCTCCGACAGCGAGGCTCGAGCGGCGCTGCTCCACGAGAAGCAGCCCTCCGGGGATTTCGTTGTCCCGGCGCACATCGGTGCGATGGCGACCTTCCTCTGCAGCGAGGCCGCGAGCCAGATCCGCGGCGCAGCGTGGACCGTCGACGGCGGCTGGACCGCGCAATAGCCGGCCGCGGAGAGCCGGCGCGGGCTCCTGGGAAAAAGGATCCGTGCGACGGTTCCTTCCCATTGCGTCAATCGGCATGCCGGACGCCGGCAGCGACGGCCCGGCAACGATTCGGACGCGAGCATCTCGCGATGCCGAGCCCCGATTGGGATCGCGTCGACGACCGGACCGGCCACGTCGAGTGCCGACGTCGCGCGCGTCGACTGAGGAGCTCGACGGCGATCAGCTCGCGCGGCCGAAGTCGATGCGACGCCGGACGCCGACCGGCGCGCCACCTGCGAGCCGGTAGCGCTCGCCGTCGTGCGCGATCGAGACGTCGTCCGCGAACGGCCGCAGGCTGTCCTTCAGCCGTGCGAGCGCGACGTAGACCGCGTTGCGGTGGCGGAGCGGATGGAACGTGCCCTTCCACACCCGAGCGAAGAGCTCCTCGAGCGTGACGCCGTCGTCGCCGGCCTCCGCGAGCGCGCACAGGAGGGCGACACGCTGCTCGGGCAGCGAGAGCGAGCGCCCGTCGTCCGCGCGGACCTTGCGCGCATCGACCTCGACCGCACACGCGACCTTCTCCGGCGGCGGGTCGCCGGAAGCCCTGAGCCACGAGCGCGCACCGATGCGCCACAGGACCTCCGCCGGTTTCGCGAGACCGAGACGGTCGACCATCGCTGCCCATGGACCGCGCGCGATCGGTCGCGGGCGCGCCTCGAAGGCCGTGATCGCTCCCGCGCGTCGCGCAGCCAGAACGAGCGTCGCGTCGGCGCCCTCGCCAGCCACACCGAGCGCATCGCCGAGCGCCGAAGCCGCGGCGTCGAGATCGCCGCGCGACTCGCAGATCGCCGCACGCACGAGACACGCGCCGACGACGATCGGGGCATACCCGCGCGGCGCGGCGACGGCGACGCACGCGTCGAGCGTCCTCTCCGCGCGAACGAGGAGGTCGACTTGCGGCGGAGCGGGGCGGTCGCCGCCGTTCTTCGCTGCACGCTTCTTCGTCGTCGCGCTCCGGCTCGGATCGCGTTCGCCCGTGCCCATGCCCTGCCGCGCGAGCGCTTCCGCGAGGGCGAGATGGGCGCGCGCTGCCTCGTGATGCAGCCCGGCCTCCGCGTAGAACTGGACCGCGACCTCGGCCATGCGAGCCGCATCGTCGAGCGCGCCCGCCGCCACCGCGCCCTCCGCGCCGCACAGGGAAGCGTAGGCGCGGGCGATCGGCGGATCGGTATCGTCGGACCTCGGGACGAGGCCGTGGATCACCGCGCGGTCGGTCGCGATGAACGGTGAGCCCGGGATCGTCCTGTGCGCGCGATCGATCTTCTCGACGGCGCGTGCATGGTCCCCCTTTGCCACCGCGAGCCGCGCGTCCTCGGCATCGCAGATCGGGCGGAGCGTCGCGAGCCCCGGCTCGTCGGCACCGGCCTCCGTGAGGCGAAGCATCCGCGTGGCGCGCGCCATGTCGCCGAGCGCCAGCGCGGCGCGCGTGAGGTCCCGCGCCACGACGGAGCGAAGGAGGAGATCCGCGCGCCGTCCCAGCGCGGAGAGGGCGACGTCGCCGAGCTCGAGCGCCTGGAGCGCCTCTCCGCGACGCATGAGGAGCGCGACCTCCAGCATCGGGCCGATCGGACGGCCGCGCGCTTCTCGGTTGACCACCTCCTCCGCGCGCTCGACGAGCCCGAGCCCGAGCAGTGCGTGGACATCGAGAATCGTGACCACCGGCTCGAGCGGAATGCCGGCGGCGCGCTGCGCCGCGCGTGCGTGCGAAATCCACTCGTGCGTGCGCTCGTAGCGCTCCTCGTAGAGCCAGCTCGCCGCGATCTCGACGGCGCGCCGCGCCTCGAGCGTCGCCGAGCGCGCCGTCATCGGGGCGAGGCGCTCTGCCAGCGAGCGGGCCTCCGTGAGCTCGCCGCGCAGGATCGCGAGCTGCGCTTGCGTCAGCGCGAGCGCGGCCCCTGGAGGTCCGCTGTTCTTGCGCGAGAGCAGCTCGTCGATCGCCCGCTGCGCGGCCTCCGGCTCGCCGGCTCGCACGTGACACTCCGCGCGAAGAAGCGCCGCGCGCTCGGCGTCCTGGCGTGTTCGCGGGCGCGGCAGATCGTCGAGCGTACGGCGCGCCGCCTCGTAGTCTGCAGCGCGGAGTTGCTCGCGCGCGAGGAGACGGAGCGCATCGAGCCGATGATCCGCGCTCCGAGCAGCGACGTCGCGCAGGATCCGCTCGAGCCGCGCAGGAGCCGCGGCCGCCCGCGCGAGCGGATGCTCTTTCAGGACGAGGAGCGCCCCCTCCGCGTCATCGAGCTCGACCCGCGCGCGCGCAGCGACCAGCACCGCCGCGTCGTCGTTGGGCGACGCCGCGAGGACACGATCGCCGAGACGGGCGAGCGCCTTCCACGTCACCGGCTTGGGCTCCCCGAGCACGTCGCGCACGAGCGCCGCTGCCGGTGCCGTGATCGAGACGCGCTTGCGTTCGCGCACGACGATCAGGTGCTTGCGGAGCTCGTCGATCGCCGCTTCCGCCCCCTTCCCCGCCGCGCGTACGACTTCTGCTTCGTCGAGTGCCGTGTCGGCAGCCGAGAGGAGCGCAAGGACGCTTCCCTCGGCGCCGCTCCGACACGCCTCGATCGCATGGCGAAGCGCCTCGGTCGGATCTTGCGAGACACGCGCGCCGAGCACATCACCCGCGAGCGCGAGGTGGATCAGCATCGGGTTGCCACCGGTCGCCTCGGCGATGTCAGCGGCGAGCGAACGACCGCGCGCCTCCTCGACCGCGCGAACGAGCTCGATCGACGCCTCCTCGCAGAGCGGCTTCACCTCGAACACGGGCGCCCGAAACGCGACCTCCTTCGAGCTCATGAAGCGGCGCGACACGAGCACGAGACGAGAGAGCGTCCGCTGCGCCGCGAAGCGCGCGACGAGCGGCGCGAGCTTGCGCGAAGACTCGAGCTCGAGGTCGTCCCAGATCAGGGTCGCGGGCGCGCCGACGAGGAGCCGCGCGAGCTCATCGTCATCGGAGGCGCGGCGCTCGGGCCTCGGGATGCCCATGGTGCGAGCGGTCCGATCGATCGCCTCGCGCGCTCCACTCACGCCTTCGAGCGACACGATGAACGTCGTCGGAACCTCGCGCATCTCGGATGCCGCGCCGAGCGCAGCGCGGAGGAGCGCGGTCTTGCCGACCCCGGCAGCACCGTAGACGAAGACGACGGGGCTCTGCGCCACGAGGGCGCGCACCGCCGCAGCGTCTTCGTCACGGCCGATGAGAGGCAGCTTCACGGGCTCGAGCCCATCATAGATGGTCAGGCGCCGACTTTTGTGCGCTTCGTCGGGCCTTCCGGCGTTTCGTCCTCGGCCTGCGCCAGGCACGGTCCTCGCGGCGCCGAGCGCGTCTTTCCCCTGCGCGGCCTGCGCAGCGTGCGCACGCTGCGCATCGACCTCGGTCAGTGCCGTTACCGGGCGGACGCCGTGAGCCCGCAGCTCCGCTCGAACGCGATCGCGGCCCGGTCCCGACCGCGTCCGTTCGCGCCCCCACCATGCACGCTCGTCCGGCTCCACGGATCCGGGGGGAGACGCGGGGTATCGTGGGCCGGCACGGGAGCTCGACAGAAGCGAGAGAACGCCCAAATTGTCGACGCTTTACGTCGCAACGAGCCCGCGCTAAACGCCGCCGGGCCATGTCCGACGCACGTCCACAGTCACCAGTGGGAGAGACCAGCTCGTCTGCGGAGGACGCGCTCATCGCGTCGCGCCGCGCCAAGGCAGACAAGCTCCGGGCTCGTGGAGAGAACCCGTTCGCCAACGACGTCGTACCGCGAGCAGGCGGCACGACCGTCGACATCGCGGATCTCCGCGAGCGCGCGAAGAGCGCGCGCGGCGACGACGGCAAGTACACCGAAGACGCCGTGAAGGCGGCGACCAAGGACGCGGTGTTCCACATCCGCGGCCGCGTGATCGCGTTCCGCTCGACCGGCGGTCTCTCCTTCCTTCGCCTCCGTGATCGCACGGGCGAGGTCCAGCTCCTCATCAGCGAGGCGAGCATGGGCGAGGCGTACGCGCGCCTCGAGGAGATCGACCTCGGCGACATCGTCGAGTCGGAAGGCACGCTCACGGCGAGCAAGCGCGGCGAGCTCTCGATCGAGCCGTCCCGCGTGCGGATCCTGACGAAGGCGCTCCGGCCACCGCCGGAGAAGTGGCACGGCCTCCAGGACGTCGAGACGCGCTACCGCCAGCGCTACGTCGACCTCGTCGCCAACCCGCACGTCGCCGAGGTGTTCCGCGCGCGGAGCTACATCGTGCGCGCGACCCGCAAGGTGTTCGACGAGACCGGCTTCCTCGAGGTCGAGACGCCGACGATGCACACGCTCATCGGCGGCGCGGCCGCGAAGCCGTTCAACACGCACCACAACGCGCTCGACATGCAGCTCTTCATGCGCATCGCGCCGGAGCTGTACCTGAAGCGTCTCCTCGTCGGCGGGCTCGAGCGCGTCTACGAGATCGGCCGCTGCTACCGCAACGAGGGCATCTCGACCCGGCACAACCCGGAGTTCACGATGCTCGAGTACTACTGGGCCTACGCGACCTACGCGGAGCTCATGGACTTCACGGAGAAGATGCTCCGCGCGATCGACGCCGAGCTCGCCCGCGCCATGCCCGAGGCGCAAGCGCGCTGGAGCGCCGAGCGTCCGTTCACGTTCGAGGAGCCGTTCGCCCGCGTGCCGATGAACGAGGCCGTCCGAAGCGCCGCGAAGGCGACGAAGGTCGCTGCGTGGGAAGCCGCCGTGGAGAAGGACGGCGCCCAGAGTGGTGGAAGAGGCCTGGTCGCGCTCCTCAACGGCATGGGCGACTTCGGCGGCAGCATGAAGGAGTGGTCGAAGAGCTCGCCGCGCGCGAAGGCGATCGACTGGGGCAACCTCCGCAAGGGCTGGATGAAGTGCGAGAACGACGGCGAGCGCCTGTTCGCCCTCTACGAGTACCTCTCCGAGCCCTTCCTCACGGAGGACTACAAGGCGAGCGACGGCAAGCGCAGCCTCCCCGTCTTCGTCATGGACTACCCGTTCGAGACGTCGCCGCTGGCGCGCAGGAATGACGCCCGCCCCGACCTGGTTGACCGGTTCGAGCTGTTCGTCCACGGCCGCGAGCTCTGCAACGCCTTCAGCGAGCTCAACGACCCCGACGATCAGGCGGAGCGCTTCCGCGAGCAGGTGCGGAAGAAGGCTGCCGGGGCGGAAGAGACGATGGACTTCGACGAGGACTACATCCGCGCGCTCGAGCAGGGCATGCCGCCCGCAGCCGGCTTCGGCATGGGCATGGACCGGCTCACGATGATGCTCACGAACTCGCCGTCGATCCGCGACGTCGTCCTCTTCCCGCTCCTCCGCAAAGAAACCACCTGATGTCGACGAACGAGCCCGAGCAGGCGGCCGCGGAAGCTCAGGACGCGCGCGAGGTCATCGCGAGCGCACCCACGCCCGCAGGGCGCTGGACCACGGAGGACATCGATCAGCCGTGGAGCATCGGCGAGGCCATCGGCGTCACGATGCGGGCCGTCCGCGGCCACTTCTTCTCGCTGACGCTGCCGCTCCTCGTCGTGTACGTCGTCGGCGGGGCCCTCACGGCGGCTCCGGCCGCCTACGCCGTCCTCATGATCGGCGTGAAGGCGCTCCTCGGCGGCCCGCCGAGCTCGAGCCCGTTCGGCGTCACTCCTCCACCGCCGATCCCACCGGGGATCGCGGCGGGAGGCATCGGGCTCACCGCCGTCTTCGCGCTCGTCACGTCGGCGATCGGCATGTCGCTCCTCGTCGAGGCGGCGCTCGCGGCGGTTCGCGACGAGCGCGTCCCGAGCGGGCGCGTCGGCCGAGCGCTCCGCCGGGCGCCGAAGATCCTCCTCTGGCAGATCGTCTTCCTCCTCGCCGTCGCGCTCTTCCCGGGGCTCGTCCTCGGCATCCCCGCCCTCGTCGCGAGGCTCCAGGGCGAGCCCGAGACGCATGGGGTCTGGGACCTCGCCGGCATCGTCCCGCCGCTCTTCATTGCGACGGGCTACCTCGTCGCGTTCGGCTGGGCGCCCTTCTTCATGGTGGACGACAAGGCGTCGTTCCTCGTGTCGATGCGGAAGAGCTGGAGGAGCTCGAAGCAGTACATCGGCAACATCCTCCTCTTCTTCATCGCGCTCGCGCCGATCGCGCTCCTCATCGTCGCGCCGCTCGTCGGCCTGGTCGCTCAGGCGTTCGTGTGGCTCGGCCTCGCTTACGGCTACGTCCGCGCGACGGGTCGGAACGACCTCCCCTGGTATGCGGCCGACTTCGCCAGCCGCTCGATCCGCACCTTCCTCAAGGTCACCCTGGTCGCGCTCGGCCTCGTCGCCGGCTCGCTCGTGGTCTGGGTGAAGGGACTCCCGACCATGCGCGGCACGGCCTGGTCGATCCAGGACACGGCCATCCGCGCAGCCGCGATCCTCTCGTCCGTCGCCGTCATCATCGTCGTGCTGGCGCTCCTCCTGCCGTATCTGCTCGATCGGCTCGAGGGTCGGCGGTTCACCTCGTTCGTCGCCGCGCGCCACGTGCGCTCGCAGAAGAGCGGCTTCCTCACCGTCATCAGCGTGCTTTCGATCTGCGGTGTCGCGATCTCGTCATGCGCGCTCTCCAGCGTCGTCAGCGTGATGGGCGGCTTCAGCCAGGACCTGAAGCGGAAGATCCTCGGCAACAACGCCCACATCGTGATCGACACGACCGCGGCCACGCCCTGGGGCGACTACGAGCAGACGCTCGAGGCGGTCCGGAAGGTCCCCGGCGTGACCGGCGCCACCCCCGTCGTGCACGGCGAGGTCATGGCCTCGAGCGCGTCGAACCTCGCGGGCGTCGTCGTCACCGGCATCGATCCGACGAGCATCAACGCGGTCATCGACCTCAGACACAACATCGAGGTCGGCAAGATGGACTACCTCGTCCATCCGGAGCTCCTGACCAAGCTCCCGGCGGACGAGGTCATCGGCATCGGCCCCGGCGGCGAGCAGTACTACAAGGGCACGGAGCTTCCGCCGCTCCAGGACGACGATCTCGATCCCGAGGTCCGGGCGGTGCTCATCAGCAAGCCCGATCGCCCCGGGATCATCCTCGGCCGCGAGCTCGCCAAGACGCTCCACGTGTACGTCGGGGACGAGGTGACGCTCGTCTCGCCGCTCGGCGATCTCGGTCCGATGGGGATCATGCCCCGCACCAAGCGCTTCCGCGTCGCCGCGATCTTCTACAGCGGCATGTACGAGTACGACGCGATGAGCGTCTACACGATGCTCGATCAGGCGCAGGACTACTTCGCCACCGGCGGGAACATCAGCGCGATCGACATCAAGGTGGACGACGCCGAGGGCGCCGATCGCATCGCGCCTGCCGTCGTCGCCGCGGTGGATCGAACCGAGCTTCGCATCCGTGACTGGCGCGAGATCAACAAGAACCTCTTCAGCGCGCTGAAGCTCGAACGTTTCGCCACGTTCATCATCCTCTCGATCGCGATCATGGTCGCGAGCTTCTGCATCGTCTGCACGCTGCTCCTCATGGTGACGGAGAAGGGCAAGGAGATCGCCATCCTCAAGGCGATCGGCGCGAGCGACGGCGCGATCCTGCGCACGTTCATGATCGAGGGCATGATCATCGGCGGGATCGGCACCGTGTTCGGCGTCGTCACCGGCCTCGCCATGTGCACCGGACTCAAGTGGTTCGGGCTCCGGCTCGATCCCGATGTCTATTACATCGATCGTCTGCCCATCAGCGTGAACGGCTGGGACTTCCTCACCGTCGCCGCCGCCGCGCTCACGATCTGCACGCTCTCGACGGTCTACCCGGCCTACGCGGCGTCCCGCCTCCGCCCGGTCGACGGCCTCCGCTACGAATAGTCAAGGTCCGAGGCCTTCTTCGAGCAGAGGCTCGAGAAGGCCAAAGCCGGCGCGAAAGCGGGAGCTCGAAGGGCTACTCGAGCTTGAACGCTAGCAGCAGCCTCCGCCCGCCGCGGACGGCGCGGAGCACCGGACGCGCGGTGCTCGGTCCGTCGGACGGAGCTCAGCGACGACGCCCCCGCCTCCCCCCGTCAGGGCAGTAGCTTCTCGAGGAGGCCGATGGCATCCAGCGACGTGCCGCGGGCGAGCGACGCCAGATCGTGGAGCAAGACGGAGGTGAATTGCCTCTTCGCAGGGTCCGAGGCCTTCTTGGGAGCTCGGTACTCGAGAGCCCGCGTCGTCGTCACCCGCGTCGCGGCGATCTTGCCAAGGGCCGCCAGGTCGATACGCGCGCGGTAGGCGTCATCGGGCAGCTCGTCCGTCGAGCCGCGCTCGTCCTCCGTCCCACCGAGCATCGCGTTCTGCCAAACGTTGCTCAGGATCCACGCCGTGCATGCCCCCGAGCGCTGGAAGAGGATCGCCGCCGACCTGCCTGCCGGACCGCCGCTCGCATCAGGGAGATCCCCGAGCTTCGGGCGCTGTGCGTCGAGCTTCGCGCGGCATTCATCGAGCAGTGGTCGCAGCGCCACGAGCTCCGCGAACGACGTCGGGGCGCTGCGCTTCCTCCATTCGTTCGCCTCGGACTGGAGCCCCGCGAGCTCGAGCCAGTACGGCGTGCCCACCGTCACGTACCAGTCCATCCCGAGCTGACCGGCGGCCTCGTAGCTCGGGCCCTCTGACCCGGACGCCAAGATGCGCGGCAAGAGCGGCAGCAGTCGCTCCTGCCTCTCGCGATCGAAGAAGTGACTCGCGACCTGCTCGGCGACGGACATCACGAGCGGGCGCACGACTTCGGGGGTCTCGTAGTCCCACTCTTTCGCGCGTCGCTGCTTGGGTGTCCCCCCGAGGTAGGCGAGGGCAGCTCCGAGGCTGAGCACCGGAGGCACCGCGCCGGACGCTCGAAGCGAGACGTGCTCGAGGGTAACCGCAGTGCCCTCCTTCCACGTCGACTTTGGAGGCGGAGGGGGATCCGCAGAACAGAACTTCTCGAGGCCGCCGAGCACCTCGACGTATTCGAGCTTGCTCGCGGCTTCCTCCACACTCGGCGGTTTGCCACCGGTCGATGGCTGGGCCTTTGCGCTCGCTCGCTTTTCCGGCCCTTGCTCTCGCTTCACCCCGACCGAGCTCCGTCCCGATCGCGGCTTGCTCTCGTACTCGCCCACCCGCCGCAGGCGAAACGCCTGAACCATCACCCTCTCGACGGATCCATCGGGATGCTCCACGTCGCCGCCGAACTCCCTCACCTCGAGCTCGTCGACGGCGTACTCACCCGCCGGCAGGTCGATGATGAGAAACGGCTCACCCTTCGACGGACGCGACCTGCCCTCCGCGGCGGCCGCGTCCAATGCCTTGGTGATCGTCCGACCATCCACCGTTCCGTGGAGGAGGACCAGGCCTCCCGCCGGGACCCTCCACTTCCGCAGCTCGAGTGGTCGGTACGCTTGGGTGAGCGCAACGCCGAGCACCGCCGCCGCGCTCTTCGCGCCCACCCACCGAACGAGGAAGCCGCCGCTGTCCGAAGGAACGAACGACGTCCCCGCCACTTCATGCAACACGAACACGTCCTCGTCGCCCACGCGGAAGAGGGCCCCGTTTGCGTCGGTGGCCTCCTGGTAGTGCGAGTCGGTGCACGACTCGCCGTCCTCGTCGAAGGCGCCCCAATATCGGGTGAGCACCGAGCGCGGCACGATCACGCAAGGGCCACCGTCCCCATGGCCGACGAAGTAGAGCTCCTTGGCTTGTTCGCGATGAGCGTCCGTGAGCACGAGATCGGCCTTCGTCATGCCCGGAGTACAGCTGGGTTTGGGGGTGGACGAAAGACTCGATTCGCTCGCTCGCCCCAATCGGAGCTCCGCGGGTAACGGCTGGCCCGCCGAGCGAGATGCGGACGTAGCGGCACGTGGGTGCCGCGCGCTCGGGGTGGGCGAGCTCGCCCTGCAGGGACTTTCACGTTGAACGAGCTTCGCGATAGGCCTGACACGATCATCCGTGGGACGACGAGAGCCGCGGCCTTGCTCGCTCATCGCGCGCGAAGCGAAGAGAACGCGTACGACGACTATACCGACGCGAGCACGGGCAAGGCGGGCTGCGCGCGGATGACGGGAGGCGCTGCGTCCCTCGCCGCCGATCGAATCAAGCTCGGCCCACAGCTGCGCAGCGGGCCGTCCAACGATAGGCTTCGACACGTGCTGCTTCGGCTCTTTGCGGTCTGCTCGATCGTGGGGCTCCTCGCGTGCGCGAGTGCGCCGCGAGCCCCAGCCGTGGCACACGAGGAGGAGGCCGATGCTGCGGTCTCCGAGGAGGCGCCTCCGCCCGTCGAGACCGCGATCCTCGACGCACCGGAGCGGTCGCGTCCGCCTTCGACCGCGAGCTACGCGGAGGCGATGTCGACGCCCGAGGCGCTGGACGTCCACGACGACCACGCGCACCTGTCTGATGGGCAGCTCACCGGCCCCATGGGGGGCGTCACCAGAGGATGCCGGCTGCCGTCGAACGCGAAGGTCACGATCAAGACCGCCGTGCAATACGGGCGCGCCATCGGCGTCACAGTCGACGTGAGATTGATCAAGCCGAAGTCGGCGCGCCGTCGTAGCAAGGCGGCCGCGCGTGCCGAAGCGAAGGCCCTCGCGAAGATCGCCGCGTGCATCGATCGCAACGTCCGCGCCGTCGTTTGGCCACCGAGCCGCCGCCGCGATTCGTTCACGATGGATCTTTGAAGCGAGTCCGTACGCAGAACGCATCCTGCGACGCCGGACGGGAGACGTCCTCGCGTGCGAGCGGTGACCGGCAAAGCTCTACCTTCATACGAGCTCCCTTCCTCCTGCGGTTCGCCGACGGCGATGCTCGATTGAGATGATCGCGATCCAGGAGTGGGAAGGCTGTCATCCATCCCGATTCGCCCACCTCACCGCGCAACCGTTCAATTTGCCTCGTTTTCCGATGGTCGCGCGTCGCTCGCGGACGGCATGGGCAGTGCACAACGGCCTACATATGGCGCACATCACTCGCCCCCTCGCCGTGATCCTCCTCGCCCTCTCGTCGCTTGCTGGCTGCAGCACCAGCGATCCCGCGGACGACGGCTCGGACGAGATGGCCGAGGAGAACGAGAGCGCGCTCGGCGCGACGTGCGCGGCCTCGCGCGGCGCCGGCATCGTCTCCCGCCACAAGAAGGCGCTTCACGATTCGATCGCCTTCGCGGAGGGCACCGAGAACCGTGGCAAGGACGGCTACAACATCGCCTTCACCCACCGAACCTTCGCGTCGTGCTCGCGCCATCCGAACATGAACATCTGCTCCGGCGGTCTCTGTTCGACCGCCGCCGGGCGCTACCAGTTCTTGAAGCGGACGTGGGACTCCGTCGCGCGAGGGATCGGCGCGCGTAACTTCGAGCCCGAGAACCAGGAGAAGGGCGCGAACTACCTCATCAAGACGGTTCGACGCGTCAACGTCCCCGAGGGACGCGCGATGACCGCGTCCGAGTTCTCGAACGCGATGTCGAAGCTCTCGTACGAGTGGGCCTCGTTGCCTCCGGGGCGCTACGGGCAACCGAACAAGACGCAGGCGCAGATGCGAACCGATTACTGCAGGAACCTCGGAGGCTGCTAGGCATGCGGCGAACCGTCGGCGTCCTCGTCGGCGCCGGCGTCGCGATCGCCCTGGGTGTCCGGATCTACCAGGCAGACAAGCCTGCTCCGCGAGCCGATGCGCCGACGGCATCGAGCGCCGAAGCCGATCCCGGTGGACAGCATGAGCGATCGTCGCCGGACGCCCCGCTCGCGCAGCCTACGACGAGGCCTCACACGCCGCGCGAGCGCAGCAACGGAGCGCTGTCGCCGCGAGCCGTCGTGAACGCTGGGAAGGAAGCGAGCAGCGACACACTCGTCGCCGTCCGCAGAGCGATCGCCGAAAAGACGGATGCGACGACGCAGACGCTCATGCGCGCGCTCGACTCCGACGACTCGGTGGCGAAGCTCGAAGCCATCGACGAGCTTGCGCGACGTAGGCATGTCGCCGCCATCCAACCGCTGTTGAAGGTCGATCCGGCGGATGATCCGTTCGTCGGCCCCACCGCGCTGCTCGCTCTCGGTCGCCTCGCCCACGAGGCCGGCGGAGGTCCTGGTGAGGCAGCGGTCGCGCGCCTCTCCAAGCTGCTCGAAGCCGAGAAGGCTCGCCAGGGCTCGGACAGCCCCGGCAACATCCTCCTCATCTTCGAAGCGCTCGGACACACGAAGATCCCCAGCGGCGCTCGCGTGCTCGAGCGCGAGCTCGTCGCCCCCGAGCATGGCACCGCCGCGAAGGTGGCGATCGTCGACGCGCTCGAGGCCTGCGGTCAGCGCAGCAGCGCCGGCGACCTCGCCGCCTACCGCGAGACGTTCCAGATCAGCGCCGCGGACGCGTTCGAGCGAGAGCTGGAGAAGGACCTGGCGGCGGCGCTCGATCGTGCGCTCGCCGCGCTCAGCCAGTGAGCGCCGGCCGCCCGCCGGCACGACACGCTCGGGTGCCAGCGGTCACGCGCGCTCGCTCCACCGAGGGGCGAAATTTCCGGACGTAGCGCGACCATCCTCCGTGTGCCATCAGTTGCGCCATGCGACTCCGCGACTCCGGGGCTTCCGCCATCTCGGGAGCAGCGACCTCGTTCGCGCTCGCTTCGCTCCTCGCGACGTTCGCGACCGGCGCCTGCTCCAGCGAAGCGATCTCGCCCGAGCTTCATGGCAGCGGGACGTCGAGCACCGAGAGCACACCAACCGACGGCGGCCCGCTGGCCGAGGAGGCGAGCGCGCCCGCGCCCGCGAAGCAGCCGGTGCCGGGCCTCCACGCCGAGTACTTCGACGACTACCACGACAAGACCGTCGAGCGCGTCGAGCCGAACCTCGATCATGACTGGAAGGCCGACGCGCCCGCGCCTGGCATCAGCAAGGACCGCTTCTCTGCGCGCTGGACCGGCACATTGACGCCCGCCGTGACCGGCAAGACGACGATCACGATCGACGGCGACGACGGAACCCGCGTCTGGATCGACGGCAAGCTCGTGATCGACGACTGGCGCGCGCACTTCGTCGAGCGCCACTCTGCAGAGGTCGAGCTCACGAAGGACGTCCCTGTCTCGATCCGCGTCGACTACTTCGAGATCGACCGCGAGGCGTCGCTGCGCCTCTCGTGGTCCGCGGGCGCGGCGCTCCCGGAGCAGGTCATCCCCGGCGACCGTTTCACGACGACGAACGAGCCGAGCGGCCTCCCCGGACCGAAGCCTCCATTCACGAACCCCGTCATTCCGTTCGACTGTCCCGATCCGGGCGTGCTCGCTGCCAGCGGGAAGTTCTACGCGGCCTGCACGGGCGGCTCCTTTCCGATCCGATCGTCGCGCGACCTCGTGACATGGAAGAACGTCCCCGGCGCCGCGATCCTCCCTGCGGGTAAGCCGGCGTGGGCAGCCAACGGTGGCCGCAACTGGGCGCCCGAGATCCATGGCGTCGGCAATGGGTTCCTCGCCTATTACACGAGCGTCAACAGAGCCAATGTCCTCTCGATCGGCGTCGCGAGCGCGCCGGCACCGACGGGGCCATGGACCGACAAAGGCTCGCCGCTCGTCGAGAACGCAGACGGCGTCATCGACGCGACCTTCTTCGAGGACGACGACGGCTCACGCTGGCTCTTCTACAAGATCGACGGCAACGCGAAGGGAAAGCCGACGCCGATCTTCGTCCGGAAGCTCTCGGCCGACGGCCTCTCGTTCGGCGCGGGCAGCGCGCAAACGCAGGTGCTCACGAACGACACGGGCACGTGGGAAGGCGGCGTCGTCGAAGCGCCGTGGGTCGTGAAGCGCGACGGTCGCTACTACATGTTCTACAGCGGCAACGTGTATGACCATCGCTACCGGACGGGCGTCGCTCGCGCGAAGAGCATCACGGGGCCGTGGGAGAAGAAGGGGCCGCCGATCCTCGAGAACAACGGCAGCTGGGTCGGGCCAGGCCACGGGTCGGTCGTCCGCGTGAACGACTCCGACTACTTCCTGTACCACGCGTGGAAAAACGCCGGGAACGGCACCGCCGCTCCGGGCGGCCGCATGGTCCTCGCGGACAAGATCACGTGGAAGAACGGCTGGCCGTCGATCGCGAACGGCTCTCCGAGCACCACACCGCACCCCTACCCGGGCGAGCCGTTCTGATCGGCGACGCTCCCGAGCTAGTGTCCCTTCAGCCGCTAGACCTCCGACGAAGACGAGATCGATCCATCTCGCGCGGCCCCCGGGAGAGGAGGCGACGAGCCAAAGGCTTCGAGGGCGCCGAGCCCAGAAGCCGGCGTGGAGGCGACGAGCGGAGGGCACGCGCACGCTCGAGCCCGTATCGGCACCGCCACGCCCAGCGGGAAGGACGGACGGCGGAAACGGCGAGGCAGACGCGGCGATCGGCCCTCGAGCGCTTCGGAACGCCGACCCCCGAGCCAAGCGGAGACCCGCAAGTCGCCGGCAGGCCGGAAGGCGAGAAACAAAATGGCGAAAGCCCAGAAGTCGCGCTGAGCGCGGTCT